>Ga0257122_1000401_pt1 | contig 40652 bp, 29 predicted proteins | sample SI106_120metaG_FD_190146 | JGI IMG/M metagenome (GOLD analysis project Ga0257122, IMG submission 190146) | Marine microbial communities from Saanich Inlet, British Columbia, Canada - SI106_120 | ecosystem: Environmental > Aquatic > Marine > Inlet | place: Canada: British Columbia | collected... | reverse complement strand
GCCCGCGCTCGCAGACCGAAAGGTTGAGCGCGGGTTTTTCTTTGGGCACTTCTCTTTACCTCCCTGCACATGTTGAATAGTCTGAAGGCCTCCGATGAGCACTTTGGCATCGCATAGCGTCCGGCGCGCCTATCCCATTATCCTGTTGCTGAGCAGTTTGCTTTGGCCAGGTAATCTCTTTGCCGAAGAAGACAACGACGACTATAAGATCGTCGTTACAAGCCGCCGAGAAAAAGAGAACGCTTTCGAAAGCCCCCGCGCAATCGATGTTGTGGATGCAAAGACACTTCTCGAGCGCAACCCGGCATCCAGCCCCCAGGCCTTAGAGAACGAATTGGGGGTAACCATGCAGCGTACGCACGGGGCCGGTGGCGCCCCGATTATGCGGGGGATGCTCGGGCAGCACGTTCTGCTTTTGGTCGATGGCATTCGACTCAACAATGCCATCACCCGATTTGGTCCTAACCAGAAGCTCAACACGGTAGATCCCTATCAGCTCGGAAGCATCGAAATACTGAGAGGACCGGGTTCGGTGGCCTATGGCTCAGACGCCTTGGGGGGCGTTATCAACCTCAAGACCCGCCGACCGGTTTTCGACCCGGAACGCGCCTGGGACTATGGCTTGCGAATGTTGGGCCGCTTCTCCAGCGCAGACTTGGGCGGTACGGGACAGCTCGCCGCTGAAGGGCATCTCAGGGAATTTGGCCTCAACGTCGGTGGTTCCTTCAAACACGTTGGCGATGTTCACGGCGGTTACGACACAGGGCTGCAAAAATTTACCGGTCACGACGAGGGCAACGCCTATGCCACGTTTAGCTGGGACCTGGGGGAAAGCGGTAAAGTAGAAGTGAGCTACAGCATGCTCAAACAATATGGCGCGCCGCGCACGGATAAGTCTACTCCGCTCGATTTCACGCTCTTTTCGCAGCAGCTCAGAGACCTGGCTTCCGTTCGCTATTCAGCGGAATTCGAAGATAGCTGGCTCGACCAGATTCAGGCCCAGATTTCCCTGCACAGCCAGCGCGAAGAACGAGAGCGACATCGGTTGGCAAACGACACGATCGACAGAGAATGGGATGCGGACCAAAGTCTTGGCGCGCAGCTTTCGATGACGTCTGCCCTCCCCTACAATCGGCTGACCTACGGCTTCGACCTTTATCACGACTGGATCCAATCAACGGCGGAGCGCGAGACAATGTCGAATGGTCTCGTCTCTCCGGCGACTCGGGGCCGGTACATCGATGGTTCCCGCTATCTCCAACTCGGCGTCTTTCTCATGGACCATATTAGTGTCGGCCAACGTTTCGCCCTAGACGCCGGGGGGCGGTTCAACGCCTGGTGGGCCCATATCCCTGCAGACCCCTCTGCTACGATTCCCAGCGCGGCGTTCAATCCCAGCAACGTTACGGCGGTGGGCAGCCTTCATGCCCGATATCTCGTGGGTAGCGGCATCAATCTGGTGGCCGGTGTGAGCCAGGGGTACCGCGCCCCCAATATCGACGACTACTCGGCGCAGGGTTGTAGCGGACAAGGATATGACATCGCCAATTCAGACCTCAAACCGGAAAAGAGCGTAACGGCTGAAGCCGGCGTCAAACTGGCCTTTGATTTGATTTTCGGCGTGGAAGCCTCCGTCTTTTACTATTTCACCTATCTCGATGACGCCATCATAAGACAGTCCGCCACCCTACAGGGCCCATCCGGACCCATCACTCAGGTACAGTGCGGTACGGCGAGCAACGGTAGCCCCGAAATGGCGGATATTAAGATGCGCACCAATGCCGAGGTGGCCCGCATTCACGGGGTAGAGGGCAATCTCAAATTTCGGATAGGCAACCATTGGTCGATTTTCGGCTCGCTCACGTGGACCCACGGCAACGTGGAATTGCCGGGGGGTGTGGAAGAACCCCTGGGGCGGGTCCCTCCTCTCAACGGGCTTGCGGGGGTCCGCTACCAGGCCGATGAGGGGCGGTGGTTCGTCGAGGCAGCCATGCGCTGGGCTCAAGCCCAAACGCGTCTCTCGAGCAACGATTTGAGTGATACGCGCATTTGCCCAGGCGGCGCGGCGGGGTGTACGGGAACCCCCGGATACCTCGTATTTCGGCTCCGAGCAGCCGCTCGCCTGAATAACTACGTTCGGCTGCTCGCCACCGCGGAAAACCTCAGCCATACCAGCTACCGCACTCACGGATCCGGCGTCGACGGGCCCGGCCTCAGCGCCATTCTCGGTTTGGAGCTAAATTACCCCTAGAACGCCCTGAAGATGAGCCCGATTGCCTCATAGCGATAGACCGCCTTTGCCCTGACGTGTAAAAATCCCCCCTTCAAAGGAATCCTATGAGCATTAGCAAATTATACGAACATTCGCTCAGCCTGCTTACGGACCTCTATCAACTGACCATGGCCTATGGCTATTGGAAGACGGGGCTTAGCGACCAGGAAGCCGTATTTCATCTGTTCTATCGTAAGAATCCGTTCAAGGGCGGCTATGCCGTCGCCTGCGGACTTGGAACGGTGGTGGAATACCTTTCCCAATATGGTTTCTCCGACGACGACCTCGCCTATCTGGCGACCCTTGGCGGCAACGATGGCAAACCACTTTTCGAAGAGGGCTTTCTCGACTACCTACGAGACACCCCCTTCAGTTGCGACATCGACGCGGTCCCCGAAGGGACGGTCGTCTTCCCACACGAACCGTTGATACGAATACGCGGCCCGCTTATTCAAGGCCAGCTCATCGAAACGCCTCTGTTGAATATGATGAATTTCCAAACGCTCATCGCGACCAAATCAGCGAGGATTTGTCAGGCTGCCGAAGGCGACCCCGTTCTTGAATTCGGTCTGAGGCGAGCTCAGGGCATTGATGGCGCTCTTGCGGCCAGCCGGTCGGCTTTCGTAGGTGGCTGCGATGCCACCTCCAACGTTTTGGCAGGCAAGCTCTACGATATTCCGGTCAAAGGAACCCATGCGCATAGCTGGGTCATGTGCTTCGACGATGAAATGGAATCGTTCAAAGCATATGCGAAAGCCATGCCCAACAACTGCGTATTTTTGGTCGATACCTACGACACCGTCGAAGGGGTGCGAAAGGCCGTAGAGGTTGGCAAATGGTTGCGCCAGCAAGGCCACGAAATGGTGGGGGTCAGGTTGGACTCAGGCGATTTGGCCTACCTCAGCATCGAATCGCGAAAAATTCTCGACGAGGGTGGTTTCCCCGATGCCGTGGTTGTCGCAAGCAACGACCTCAGTGAAACCGTCATCACCAGCTTGAAAAGCCAGGGCGCCACGATCGGAATGTGGGGCGTGGGAACCAAACTTGCCACAGCTTACGACCAGCCAGCACTGGGTGGGGTCTACAAACTATCCGCCATTCGCGGGCCCAAAGAGGAATGGAAATACAAGGTCAAGCTATCCGAGCAGGCGATCAAGGTATCTAACCCCGGCGTGCTACAAATTCGGCGCTACAAAAAAGGCAGCGAATTCGTAGCCGACGCAATTTACGACACCGAAACACCGCTTCCGGCGACCATGAAACTCGTCGACCCCATGGATTTTACCAGACAGCGTGTTGTCGATACTGAAAACGAATACGAAGACCTGTTGGTTCCCATCTATCGTGAGGGCAAACAGGTCTACACCAACCCGAGCCTGCAGCAGATACGCGCCCGACGGGAAGCTCAGCTTGCTGCGTTCCATCAGGGCGTCCGTCGCTTCGTCAATCCGCATCAATACCCAGTGGGGCTAGAGCGCGGATTGCACGAATTTAAGATGAAACTGATCATGCAAGCCCGCGGCGTAGAACAAGAGGACTGAGTCAACCATGCGTAGTTTGATCATCGTTGATGTACAAAATGATTTCCTCCCCGGTGGCGCACTCGCCGTGAATAAGGGAGATCAGATCATCCCTGTCATCAACGACATGATTCCTCGATTTGACCTAGTCGTGGCAACCCAAGACTGGCATCCGGTGGACCATAAGAGCTTTGCAGCAAACCACGCAGGGGCAAAGGTCGGTGAAGTCATCGAACTGAACGGGCTGAGTCAGGTGCTTTGGCCCGTTCATTGCGTCCAGCAGAGTCCCGGAGCGGCACTGGCCGAAAAGCTTGATGACCAAGCCATCGCCAAGGTCTTCCGCAAGGGTCTAGACCGGGAAGTAGATAGCTATAGCGGTTTTTTCGACAACGACCGCAGAAATGCAACGGGGCTTGGGGACTACCTCAAGGCGCAGGGCGCAAAAGAGGTCTTCGTTGTCGGCTTGGCAACAGACTACTGCGTGAAATTCACAGCAGTCGACGCAAACAGCCTAGGTTTCAAAACCACGCTCATCGAAGATGCCTGTCGTGGCGTGAACCTAAGTGAAGGCGACGTAGAAAAGGCCGTAAACGACATGCGCGAATGCGGTGTCCTCATCAACCAAAGCGCAACCATCTAGTGGGCGAGAATATGCTGGAAAAAAATGAAACGAAGGAAACCACACGGGATATAGCGATTCTCGGAAGCGGCCGCCATATCCGGCTGGTTAAAGGAAGACGGTGGGAGTGGGCGGAGCGGATCAATGCGACCGGCATCGTACTTATTGTCGCGGTTACGCCTGATGACGAACTCATCCTCATCGAGCAATTTCGTCCTCCCGTCGATGCGCGGGTTATCGAACTGCCCGCGGGCTTGGCTGGAGATATTCCGGGCACCGAAAATGAGGCTTTGGAAATCGCGGCGATCCGTGAGTTGGAAGAAGAGACAGGCTATAGGGCAACGGAGATGCAGCGCCTGACGAGCGGACCACCTTCCGCCGGCATCACATCTGAGCTGATTACGTTCTTCCGTGCGGGTGATTTGGTTCGCACCGGCGACGGTGGCGGTGACGAACATGAATCGATTCAGGTTCACCGCATTAAGAGAAATAGTGTGCACCACTGGCTTCAGGAACAAGAGTCAAATGGGGTGATGGTAGACAACAAAGTCTATGCGGGTCTGTATTGGGCCTTAATGCCACAAGATAGCGAGCAATAATAATATGTCCGAATCCATCGCCTCGCCTCAGATTTACGTCGTTGGAAGCTGCAACTTCGACCTCACCATCGAAACCCCCGCGCTCCCCTCTCCCGCCGAAACACGTTTAGGCAACGATTATTTGGCCTTTCCGGGGGGCAAAGGCGCCAACCAAGCGTTGGGGTTACACAAACTCGGTGCGCAAATACGCTTCCTGGGTCGGGTAGGCAAAGACCACTATGGCGAACAAATCCTAGAACAACTCAAAGGTCAGGGGCTCAACCTCCAAGACGTGAAGGCCGTCGACGAACTCCCCACCGGGCTCGCCTTGATCACGTTGGACGAGATGGATCGCCGAACCATCGTGGTGGCCCCCGGAGCGAATAAGGCCATCAATGAAAAATCCGTGCAGGATTTTCTCGCCGATGCGCCTGGTGGTTCGCTACTCGTCACCCAACTCGAGATCCCAACTGAAACGGTTTGCTATTTGCTCCAATTGGCAAAACGCCACGACATGCTCACCTTGCTCCACGCATCTCCGGTAGCGGCATTTCCACGCGATGCCCTACGGTTGGTTGATTTGCTGGTCCTCAACCAGAGCGAGTTGCACCAACTCAGTGGTCGGTCTGCGCAGCATTTGGAAACGGCCACGCGTGCTGCCAATGAATTGCTCCAAGACGGTTGTAAGACGATCCTGGTGACGATGGGTACCCGAGGGGTATTGGTGGTAACCCGAGATGGTCACCATTTTATCTCCGGCTACAAAGAAGAGGTTCTCGATGCCAGCGTTGGGTCTAGCGCGTTTATCGCAGGACTCGCTCACCATCGTGCCCAACACGCCGAGGCTCCTCTCGACGAAGCCATCGATTTTGGTCTCGCAGCCATGGCCTTGGCCCTTGGTCGTACGGGCGGACAGGCCTCCCTGCCCTCCGCCGACGAAGTCGAAACATTCTTGAGAGAAGAGCAAAAACACGACATTCTAAAAGACAACCGCAGCGAAAAGCTGCGAGCACTTGAGGACCAAGCCAATCTGCTACGCAAACGCATCATTCGGATGCTTGCGGCAGCACATTCGGGGCATCCCGGCGGTTCTCTTTCTATCGTCGAAGTGCTCACGTCGCTCTATTTCAACACCATGGTCTACAATCCACACCGCCCCGACTGGGAGGAACGAGACCGACTGGTGCTGAGCAAGGGGCATGCGGCCCCCGCCCTCTACTGTACGCTTATCGAAGCGGGTTTTATCGACCCCAATCTGGAAAGCGAGTTGCGAAAGCTGGGCAGCCCTCTGCAGGGCCACCCCGACCGACAAAAATGCCTAGGTGTCGAGATGAGTACGGGGTCACTTGGTCAAGGGTTGAGCGTAGCCAATGGCATGGCTCTAGCGGCGCGCCACCTACAGCGCCGATACCACGTATACTGTATTCTGGGCGACGGTGAGATCCAAGAAGGGCAAGTATGGGAAGCCGCAATGACCGCAGCCCACTACGGACTCGACAATCTCTGCGCCATCATCGACTACAATGCGCTCCAAATCGGCGGCAGTATTGGCAAGGTAAAGTCGCCCATTGAACCGCTCGAAGAAAAGTGGCGAGCCTTCGGCTGGGATGTACTCAACGTCGACGGACACGACCTCAAAGAGATTTGCGCCGCATTCGATGAAGCCCGAAAGGGTAACGGCAAACCAACCATGGTCATCGCTCATACGATCAAGGGCAAAGGGGTATCCTTCATGGAGGGTGTCATCGACTACCATGGTTCGACCCTTAGCGCTGACGAAGTCAAACGCGCACTCGCCGAGCTAGAATTGGGGAGCCAATCATGAAGCCACTGCGGCAGGTATATGGAGAAACACTCACGCGGCTGGGATCGGAAATTGAGGGCCTGGTCGTGTTGGATGCCGACCTTTCGAAATCCACCAAGACGTCTATCTTCGCCAACGCGTTCCCCGACCGCTTTCACGATATGGGAATTGCGGAACAGGATATGCTGTGCACCGCCGCGGGATTGGCTGCGGCCGGTCTGACCTCCGTGGCGTCAACGTTCGCCATTTTCGGCACAGGGCGAGCGTGGGAACAACTGCGTAATTCAATTTGCTATGCGAACCTGAACGTCAAGTTGGTGGCCACGCATGGGGGTATCACCGTCGGGCAGGATGGTGGAAGCCACCATGCCGTTGAAGATCTGGCCGTGACCCGGGTCATCCCCAACCTACGCGTGATCGTTCCGGCGGATGGTATCGAAACCGCTGAGGTGATCGAATACGTTGTGCGCAACCCCGGCCCGTTCTACGTACGACTGCCGCGCGGAAGTGGCGACGACGTACACGACTCGGACTACCGCTTTGAACTTGGACGCGCTCCGCTATTGCGAGACGGAAAAGACCTTACCTTTGCGGCCTGCGGACTGATGGTGGCCCCGTGCCTTCGCGCGGCTGAGATTCTGGCCAAAGAGAAGATCGAGGCGGGCGTCCTCAATATCTCGTCACTCAAGCCTCTAGATGGTGATGCGCTCGAATTGGCGGCCAAGAAAACCGGGGCAATCGTTACAGCCGAAGAGCACAGTGTCATCGGTGGTCTCGGCGCTGCGGTTTGCGAAGCGGTTGCAGAACGCCATCCCGTTCCCATCGTTCGCTGCGGAATCGAAGACCAATTTGGCCAAAGCGGAACGGCCGACGAACTTCTCGACCATTATGGGCTGAATGCCGAATCTTTGGTCAAGAAGGCACATCAGGTCCTTGCGCTCAAGGCCCGCTAACCCGCCGCTGGAATATACGTCATCGCTCGCTCTGCGAGTGCGGCGATCGTCCGAGAGGGATTGACGCCAGGATTGGCTGAGACAGCCGCCCCGTCGATGACGTAGAGGCCCGGATAGCCGTGGACCCGATGTTGCGCGTCGATCACGCCGTCTTCAGCACGCTCCCCCATACAGCATCCACCCAAGATGTGCGCTGTCGTGGGAATCCCAAACAGGGTTTCCGTTAACAGGCTCTCCAAATAGCCGTCGACCTTTTTCGCAACGCGTTTGCCAATTTCAGTGGCGCGAGGAATTGAAGCAGCCGGGGCTTTGCCCTTGGCGAGCGTCGTCTTCAACCCTCGAGTAAAGCCGTTTCGAATGGTGCGGCCGAGGCGCAACGATAGATGGCCGTCGTGGGTTTCCATATAGAGCAGAACAACAGCCTGTTTCGCCCAATCTGCAACGGTCAATGCCTTAGCCGTTGCGACAGGCTGACGAACGATAGTAGAGAGCGCATCTTTTATTCGTTCACCCAAGGTTTCGCCGGCTGCGTGCGGCAAGACCATTGTGCGGAAAAATCCGGCGCCCTCGGGATAACGACACGGCTCGACGTGGGAGTGGTCGTCGGCGTGAAAAATGGAACTGATCGCGATTCCCGACGACATCTTCTTCTGTTTTTTTCGAGAAACGACCCCCATCAGGACTTCCGAGTTGGTGCGCACGAAATCACCCACTCGCGGAGAAAGCTGAGGCAAACCATAAGGTGACTCTTTTAATTTGAGCAAAAGCGGGAGAGTGCCCAATACGCCGCCGGCGAAGATGACTTTTTTTGCCGAAACCGAACGGGTCGAACGGTGGTCTATTGCGCCGGGGATTCCCTCTTTGATATCCAGTTCAAAGGTGCCGTCGCCGCATTGTCTTACCCACGTGACCTCACTTTCTGCCTCGATTGTCAGGCCACGTTTTTCAGCAAGATAGAGGTAGTTTTTATCCAGCGTATTCTTGGCATCGTAGCGGCAGCCTAGGAAACAGCCGCAACAAAGTCGGCAACCGGTCCGCGCCGGCCCTTCGCCATCGAAATAGGGATCGTCGACCGTAACTTGGCTTTCGCCGAAATAGACAGCGACCTCATTCGGGCCAAAATGCTCCTCGCGGCCATATTCCTTCGCAACTTGTCGTAAGACCTCGTCGGTGTCTGTGAAATGAGGGTTCGGAACGGCGCCCAACATACGGCCCACCGTGTCGTAGTGCGGTCGCAGCTCATTTTTCCAGTCGGCGAGTTCCCGCCACGAATCGGCCTCAAAAAATGCGTCTTTGGGAACGGGCAGCGTATTGCCGTAGACGAGAGAACCACCACCGACGCCTACCCCAGACAAGGCCGTGATATGGTCCAGGAAGGTCATCTTGAACAGCCCCTTCAATCCAAGGGCTGGAAGCCACATCCATCGCTTCAAATCCCAATTGGTCTTGGGGAAATCGTCATTTGTAAAACGCCTCCCCTTTTCGACCATCAAGACGCTGTAGCCTTTTTCCACCAAACGCAGCGCTGAAACGCTGCCGCCAAACCCCGATCCTATAATGATGTAATCCCATTGCATGAGGGCAATGTAACACCACGCGATAGTTGAACTCACCCGAAAAATGATAGTTTGGTTTTGGGGGAGGAATGCCTCAGAGGAGGCTCAATTGAAGGGTGAATACACCCACCTCGGACGCCGACCACGAATCGACAACCAAGATATACTCGGCGTCACTCACGCTCTGTAGGCTGAGATGTTCCGCAACCCCATCGCCCTTTGCATCGGACGCTAACCCCGCGCACGCCGCATTAACCGCCGCGGCCTCGCACCCCGCCGAGGCGTCGAATACATAGAGCGCACCATCGAAGCTACTCTGAGAGAGCAAGTCGACGTTCAAGGTTTTGCCCGCGGGTACGGCGACCCGATAGTAGGCTTGAGGCCCTGGCCAGGGGCCGTTGAGGTGGTCACAATCGATGCCTACCAGATCGTTCTTTAGCGGCCCCGTATCGCCTACGAGATTCACGGGCCCGGCTTGCAAGTCGATAACCTGGGCCTCAGCGCAACTTCCATTAGTAGGGGGCGTTGCTTCTTCGACGCGAAGCTGGAATGAGCCCATTGCGTCGAGGTTTGCGCCATCAACGGCAAGGTAATAGGTGCCCGCGTTTTGTGGGGTGAACGTGATCGCCCCCGTGGTGGATATGGGCACGGCCACATTCCCACCTGCGAGCCCGCCACTGCCACAATCGACGGGCATGGTCAGACAGCTTTGGCCAACAAGAAGAGACGCGTCGAAATTGCTTTGCAAGCTCACGCGATAGGTCTTCTTTTCCAAGGCTACTGTGTAGTAGGCCTGAGGCCCAATAAATCGAGGCGTCGGGCCACAATAAAGGTGGGCTCCGAGATCGTTAAGCATGCCTGTCGTATCCGCTACGATCGAAGCTACACCGTCGACCACAGGAAGGGCCTCAGCATTTTCGCAGATCATATTTCCCGAGGGTGAATACTCTGCAATTTCCAAGCTAAATGCACCCGCTCCAACAGGGTCCACGCTATCGACAGCGACGATGAATTTTCCGTCGGCCGTCGGTGAATATGCTGCGCTGATTTTCTTGCCTGGTTCCGCGAAGGGCAACACTGTTCCGATGAAAGTGGAACAGTCCTTTTCCATATTATTGACCTGACATGCCGCTTCCTCGGTGAAGAGATACACCGAAGCCGCGTAATCGGCGTCCAGAGAGATTTCGTACCATTGAGAAGAAGAGAGTTCGACTTGATAGTAGACTTGGGGGCCATCAAAAGACACACCTAGGCCACAGCCAATTTTCTCGGCATATTCGTTTTTGGCCCCTAGTGTAAAGCCGCTTACTGTCGCCTTATCCCCAATAAATTTGAGTTCATCCGAACGCGTGCAAACACCGTTTTCCGGAACGTTGAATTCTTCGACGGTGAAAGAAAAAGCACCTGCATTCGTGGCAGCCGCACTATCGACCGCCAGATGGTAGGTTCCCGAATTCTTGACCTTGAAAGTGATGCTCCCTGTTTCCCCTGCCGTGATGGGACCGGTCATAATGCCGCTGCTGCCGCCCGAGGAGCATTCGATATTCATCGCTGTCGATCCGCACGACGACGTCAAAAAGAAGAACGCCTCAAACTCCGGCGACAATGTAAAGCGATAGGTGCGTTCGGCGACAAGGTCTACGCGATAATAAAGCTGTGGTCCCACCAGCGGCGTCGTGCCACCGCAGTCCAGCCAATGGCCGTATTCATTCGTTGCCTCGGACGTATCGCCCGTGAATGTCTTGGTACCGGAAAGGACATCGATGATAGCCCCTCCTCCGCAACGATCGATGGTGGGCGGTTTCGCATCGTAGAACTGATAATCGGGCAGAAAGCCGAGGTCGGGAAAAACGAAGCCATCCAGAGGCCGATCGACGTGCATGTCGGCCATTTGCGCTGGCTCGGTACTGCACGCAATCGCTAAGGAAAAACAAAATATAGTCAGGCCACGAAACATCGCCGGAAGTGTAGCAGATTGTGGCAAGCTATGCTGGTGAAGAGCGCACGAACGATTCTGCATGGTGACATGGATGCGTTCTACGCCTCCGTGGAGGCCCGCGACAATCCCGAATTGAGGGGACGACCTATCGTCGTCGGGGGTGGTGTACCCAGAGGCGTCGTTGCCGCCGCTTCCTACGAGGCCCGACGCTATGGCGTATTCAGTGCAATGCCAACGGCAAAGGCACTGAAGCTCTGTCCTGACCTCATCGTGTTGCGCCCGCGAATGGGCGACTACCAGAAGGTCTCCCATGCCGTCTTTTCGATTTTTCGCAGCTACACCCCTCTTGTAGAACCTCTGTCGCTGGATGAGGCCTTTCTCGATGTCAGTGGAAGTGAAAAGTTGCATGGGTCAGGTGTAGAAATAGCCAAGGAGATCCGCTGCCGAGTCAGGGAAGAAGTGGGGCTGGCCGTTTCCGTAGGCGTCGCGCCCAGCAAATTCATTGCCAAGATCGCGTCGGATCTATGCAAACCAGATGGCCTGCGCACCGTAACCGAAAGCGAAGTCCTCAATTTTCTCCACCCTCTGCCAGTTACGCGTCTATTCGGCGTCGGCAAGACCACGGCCGAAACCCTCAAGCAGATGGGAATCGAAACCATCGGCCAGCTCGCATCCTACCCCAAAGAAACCCTGATACGCCGCCTTGGCAGCGTAGGACAGCGTTTTTGTGAATTGGCTAACGGTATTGACGAGCGCCCGGTGATCTCCGAGCACGCACCGGATTCCATTGGCCACGAAGATACATTCGCCGGAGATATCGACGACCCGGAAGAACTCGGGCGCCGCATCATCGAGCAGGCTGACCGCGTCGCCGTTCGACTGAGGCAACAGAATTATCGCGCGACGGTGGTCGTTCTAAAGGTGAAGGATGCAACCTTCAAGAGCCGAACCCGGCGCCGCAAGCTCAGAGTGCCAACACAAGACGGCCAGGAGATGGGTGAGATCGGAAAAGCCCTGCTCCCCCAAGCCTTGAAGGGATTGGGCCCCATTCGCCTCACGGGAATCACCGCAGGGGGACTCGTCGAGATGGACGCCCCCACCCAACTGAGCTTTGACCAACCCGCCCGCAATCAAGCCGAAGACCTAGCCGGGGCCTTGGATATGATCAATGAAAAATTCGGGCGGAAAACGCTGATTCGCGCGGCCCAATTGGACGAAGGAAAGCCGAAGTAGAATAGCGGCTTCGAGAAGGAGCTATTTGCCCGCGGGCACGGCGTCTCTTCTGATGATATGGAAACCGAATTTGGTTTCCACTGGACCGGTCATCTCGCCGACCTTCATCTTCTGAACCGCGTTATCAAATTCAGGAACCATGCGACCCTTCTGCCAGGTACCCAGGCTTCCGCCCTTGGCCGCGGATGGTCCGTTGGAATGCTTGGCTGCATATTCCGTGAACTTCTTTGGTGCGGCCTTGAGTTCACCTAGGAGTTTCGTGGCCAGTTTCTTGGCCTCGGGCTTGGTGCGCGTGACCGAAGCGTTGGCGCGCATGGCACCTTTATAAGCGAGCAAGATATGCGACCCGGAAAACTTCGGTGGTGCGGGTACGCGAATGAAGACGTGAAAGCCCAAGGGGGATTCAGCAGCGCCCGAGACTTCGCCTTCTTTGAGACCTCGGACGACGCGAGTAAAGAGCGGGGGCATTCGCGATTTCAGCGTGTGCCACGTACCCAAAGGACCTCCCTTGGCTGCGCGAGGACCATCGGATTGTTTCTTGGCTACGGCTTCAAACGTGGTGGGTTTGGCCTTCAATTGTGTCGCCAATTTCTCCGCGAGTTTCTTCGCCTCATCTTTGCTGCGTTTGATGGTGGGCTTGGCGCGCATCGCGCCCTTATAGGCGATAAGGATTTGGTTGGCCGTCAGCTCCATCGCAGGTGGTACGTCGCGGCGAACGATAACGTGGAAGCCGAACGGCGTCTCGACGGGGTCGGAAACTTCGTCGACCTTCATCTTTTCGATGGCTTTGTCGAAAGCTGGAACCATACGCCCCTTGGGCCAGATACCGAGGCTTCCGCCCTGCGCGCCCGAAGGACCGTCGGAGTGTTTCTTGGCCAGATCCGCGAATTTGCTAGGATCTTTGCGAGCGACCTCGGCCAAACGCTTGGCCTCTTTCTGGGCAGCTTCCTTGGTGCGGGTTACCTTGGGCTTGGCGCGCTGAGCACCTTTGTAGGCGATCAGAATATGCGAGCCAGCGTGATAAACAGTCTTTGCCGGCTTCGCCAACTTCTTTACGCCGGGGGCGACCTTCGCTAATTTCGCCGGTGCCTTGGCATTTTTGGCTGGAGATTTCGCAGTTTTGTTGTCTTTGACTGCCGCGGCAGCGGTGCCTTTCTTAGGAACCTCCTTCTGGCAGCCCCAAGCGGTGACCAGAAGAACAGAAATACCGATAATTATCGAAGCCTTAGAGAGCATGGCTGTCATCCTTTATTAATTCGGCCGCAACATACCACCATGGTCCGCCGAAATCCATGGTAGACGATAATTCGTGATGCCTAAGATTTCACGTATCGCCTGTCTCGGCTGGATTTCGTTTTTTTGCGCCTGTTCGGGCTTTGAACAGGTTGTACTCGACGGATCTTTGCTCGACGGATCCTTGCCCGGCGATGGATCCAGCCTACTCCCCGATTCTTCCAAAAATGACGGTTCTTCCGTCTCCGACGCGAAGCCTCTGCCGGACGCTGATCTCCCAGCCGATGGCTCGGGGGGCAAACTGAAAGTGGGCTATTGCTGCGGCAAGCATGAAGACTGCGCGTCGGGGCACTGCGGCGGCTGGAACGGGTCGGTGAATCTCTGCATCGCTTCCTGCGTGTATTCCAAGGAAACCCCGGATACCTGCCCAATCGGATTCAAATGCAACGCCGAGTTCGATTTATGCTACCCGCCCAGCGTTGGGGGCTACGAATGTGGTGCCCACGTGGCCAATGCGACGGCCCAACCCCAGGGTGGCTGCTGTGCCAAGGGAAGCGACTGCCAGTCAAATCACTGCGACGGCTGGGGCGACATGCCGGGAATCTGTTCAGATGTCTGCGACCCAAATAATGATACCTGCCCAACGGGCTTCGCGTGCCGCAAGGTAGAGAAGACCTGCGCGCCCGTGGACGTCTTCAACTATACCTGTTCCTGGCCGTAGAAGACGCTGGAATACGTCTCTGACGGTCCTCCGCGGAAGATCCGTGATTTCGCATTTTCTACGGACGCATGCGATAATTCCGTCACGATTTCCAACATCGCCAGGAGACAGTCATGGATGAAAATCCCGCCACGCCAGATCAAGGCGCCAGCCACGCTACTTCGGACCAACAGCCGCCGATTAAGGGACTGACGTATCAGCCCAACGAATTTCTGGTCGCCGTCGAAGGGCCTGGGGCTATTTTCTGGATCCTCGCCGTGATCCTCTCGTCGGTATTCCTCTTCGTACCTTTGGTAGCGGCATTCTTCGTGAGTTCGTTTGGCGCCGGTATCGCAGTCGCTTCTGTGGGGCTCGTTCTGACGGCAATCTTCGTACTTCCGATGTTTCTCGTCAGTGGTGGCCGACGCTATGTCATCACCAATCGACGTTCGCTCGTGATTTCATTCTTCGGCAAGCTTCGCCGCCAAATGCCCCATGGGGATTTGGATGACATCAGTCTCACCGGCTATATGGGCGCGCCACAGGTCTCTTTGCGCCTGACGCCTAAAAAAGACAGCGGATCGAAGAAACTCACGTTTGGCCTTTGCGGCCCCATGGGTGGAATGTCGCGCCTTTGGGGGACCCTACTCTTCTGGCTACGTGCCGATCTAGATATTGACCAAGCGCCAGCCGTCGACGCGAAGGGTGAGGTCATCGATCCCGACCACAACCTCGACATGCTCTTGCTCAGCAAATGCTACTACCGCAAGGGCTTCGATATCCAGATGGCCCAGAGGCGTGGCGTAACTGTCATGACGCCCCAACGGTTGATGTGGCTACGCGAAGAAGATTTCGGTAGCAGCGGCAAAGTCTATGCGTCGATTCCCGTGGAGAAATATATTATATCGATCGCCCGTCGGGCCAACGATGCAGCGGAAGTCGCGGAGGCTCTGAGAAAACTATCCGAAGAAAAGGTCATGGCCGAAGGCATGGTCCGCCCGTGGGATAAGCTAACCGAAGTCGGGTATTCTCGAATGAAAGGGCTGCATTACGTCGATAGCGACGGTAAGAAGGCCACGGTGATTATCCCTGGAAAATATCAGGAGTCCGTAAAGAAGTTCCTTTCGGACTACGTAACGTCCGGATAGTACACACACTTTTCCTTCCCGACCTATCCCTCCCCAAAAAACATGCCTCGGCTCAGTAACCAGCCGTTCCTACAGCGCGTATCTAGATCGATAACCAAACACTGGAGCTTCTCATGAAATTCTTATTGGTGACGGCCGCAACCGCCTTCCTCTTTGCTTTTGGTACCACTACTGCCGTGGAGGCCTGCCCAGGCAGCGATGCCGCCGCCTCGAAAACGAAGAAGGACCAGAACAAGACTACCGCAAAGAAAACGAAGGGTAAGAGCAAGCGCCCCGGTAAGGCCTAGCGTCTAGTTGATCTTGACGACGGCCCCAGCGATGGTCTGCACGCCCATCGCTTGACTCGTGACGTCGATTCCGTTGATCACGATGGACTTCGGATCGAGCGTGATGCGATTCGCCCCCACCATGAGGGTAATTCGCTTGCCAGCCGAGATGACCACTTCGTCCTGGGATTTGATCGATACCAGACTTTTGCCAAAGATGGCGACCTGTTTCCCGGCCCAAAACGCGATGGATTTTGCCTTGGCCGTGACTTTGTAAATCCCTTCCTTGACCAGAACCTGGCGGTCCTTTTTATGAACCACCAAGCCATCGGTTCCTTTCCTCACATCAACGAGGCGTTCGCCTTCGAAAACCGAAACCCGCTGATTCCCCTTTCCTATCTCAAGTACGTCTGAACCTTCGGCGACAACCCGCTTCCTGTTCTTGCCGATGGTGATCGACTCGTCTTCTTTGACCGCTTCCTTTCGTGATCCGATTACGGTTGTCTTTTCATTCCCGCCGATATCTTTCTTGCGGTCTTTTGTTACGGCAAGCTTCTGGTTTCGCCCGATCTTCGTATCCCGATCGTTCAGGATGATCTCGTTCTGGTCTTTCTGAGCGTGGGTAAAGAGTTCCTCCGCTCCCTTTTTGTCTTCAAAGCGGATCTCATTGAACCCACCGCCCCCTGGCGTACTGCGACTCTTGATGGTGCTACGGGTCTTATGCTTTGGCAGTTCGTAGGGCACCGGCTGTTCGCCGTTGTAAACGCGTCCAACGACGATCGGGCGATCGGGGTCTCCTTCGAGGAAGCTAACCAATACCTCTTGGCCGACGCGTGGAATGAACATGGCGCCCCAACCATCGCCTCCCCACCCCTGAGACACGCGAATCCAGCACGAACCGGGCTTCACCCCCTCAGACTTTTCCCGCTGCCAATGAAACCGAACTTTCACACGGCCATATTTATCGGTATAGATTTCCTCGTTCTTCGGGCCGATCACAACGGCGGTATGCAATCCATGAACGCGCGGTTTGGGCACAATCCCTTGCGGCCGAAGCTGCTTGTCCGCGGGAATGAACTCAATCTCATTGCCGTATCGGCTTTCTTCTTGCGCACCTTCTTCCTCCAACACCATATTCTGAGTGGCCTTATGGTGCACGGTGGTGAGCAGATATTTGGCGTTCGCCCATTTTCTCGGATGCCGCTGTTTGGCGTCGTTCGTTCCAAGCGAGAACGCGAATCCCGGCAGCATTCGCGTCGAATTGCTGGTCGCAAATCCCATATCGCTATCGGCCGCTAACGCTTCGAGTTTCAGCTGGCTGCGTCGGTTGGAGAGTTTGTCTAGCTTCGACGCACGCCCCTTTAGATCGTCCCCATGCAAACCACTCTCGACGAAGTCGCCGGGATAGTCGTATATCGCATAGGGCGTTTTATCCGTAGCAGCCTTGCCAACTGTGGTGATAGCGGGCTTACTGAATTCGTAGTCTCGAAGTTCTACGCGCTGCACGTGCATTTGTTGGCCAAAGTTCAATGCCCTGATGGACTCGTGATTCTCCGCGAATCCGGCAGCATTGCTGTATGCCAGATTCGTGCTGCCATCACTGTCTTTTTCGATCTCCGCGTGCCCTTCGGGACGATCGTTGAAGACGATCTTCACCGTTTTTTCATCGTGAGCGAAATGGTATGAAATCCCCTCTTCAGCAAGCAGTCGATGTACGAAATCGAGATCCGTTTCACGGTATTGCACGCAATAGTCGCGTTCGATGTAGTCCGTCTTGCTCGTATTCCAGACTTGGTCCACAGAATCGATGCCCGACTCTTTCAAGACCTCCGTGACGATGGCTTCCGTCGTCTTCTTCTGGAATATCTGTAAACGCTGCCGGTAGCCCAATTTGATCAGAGGCGGGGAAAGGTAGGCGCGATAGATGCTTCTCTTGACGAGTACCTGCGTAAGTTCCAGGCGCGTTACGATACCATGAATATGGCGATCGCCTTCCATGCCCAGTAGCTTCACTGTCGCCGCCTGCCCGACAATCTTCTTTGGATCCAATTCCTTCTTTTTCGTCACCAGCTCAAGTACGAAGTCAAACGGCCGGGACAGTGATTCGGTGCCCTCAAGGGAGAGAACCTCTAGTTCGGTCTTGTATGCTTCATTCTGAAAAAGGAAGTGAGAATCACGCACGGGTGCCGCCGCTTTCGCTTCCTTCTTCTGCTTCGCTTTTGCGCGAACCTTCCTGCCTGGACTAGGCATTGGCGAGGTTGGCTCCACGTCCTTCTTGATGGCAGGCGCTTGACTCGGGGCTGCGGCGTTCTGGATAACAGGACTCTGGTCTTTCGCAGGCGCGACAGTGGGTGTTTTGGCATTGGGCGCTTTGACCGGAGCAGCGTCTTTCGGCGGTGAACTCGTCCTTGTCGAGTTCGGACTTGCAGACGCCGCGGCGATAACCGTCTGTGCAACCTGACTTGCTGCCGTAGCGACGGTGGCAACGGTTTGGGCCGCTACGGATCCGCCCAGCGCTGCAGCCGCAGTCCGTGCGATGCCGCCGGTCAATCCACCGGTCGCCTGAACAGCGGCGCCGGCGATCTTACCTGGGTCACTTAACTTTCCGCCCGCCTTGGCAACCTGTGAAGAAATCTGCGCTGCCGTCTGAGCCGCCTGCGCCGCAGCGGCGACACCGGTGGCAACCCCTTGAGCGACTTTGTTCGCACCCGTTGCGGCGACAATTCCCTGCGCCGCATGTGCTGCTACCGCTACACCGGAGGCAATGCCCTGGCCCACCGCGCTTGTATTCGTGCCTTTTTCGTTTCTCTTCTTGTTCATCTATTCCCGCCCTGGTTACGCCAAATCCACGTAGTTAGTTGCCAAGCTGCTCGTTGACCCGTTTCTTCGTCTTCTTGAAATTCGGTGGTCTATCAACGTCCGCCGCATTCTCTAGCCGAGCGAGCTCGCGGTCGTGATGGGCAATCTGGCCTTGAAGCTCTTGGCCTCTATCAACTCTCTTCCTCAGCCTACCGATGTCCCCCTCGAGATGTTTGATATAGCCGGCCCGTTGGCTCTCCTTTGGTCTTGCCTTTTCCGCAGCAAGTGTTGCTTCTTGGGTCCGCAACCGCCCTTCCGACTGTTCGGTTGTGAACGGTCGCTCGGGCCCGCCCAGAGGCGCATCTTCTTTCCTCCCCGCCTCCACGTTTGCGAGCTTTCTCTCCGCATCCACCAAGGCTTTGCCCAACCGTCCACGGTCTCCGCCGAAGAAAGTGTCCGGCAAGTTTGACGGTTTCTTCCCCTCGGACGTCTTGAAAAGCGGGCGACTCGTATCTAGTGGGATGTGAGACAAATCCCCTCCCTCTTTCGCACCGGCCACCCAACTTCCATCGCGGCACAGTCGGCTGCTATGTTCTGTTCCGTCCGCATCAACATATTTGAATACAACGCCAGCAGTTGCGCCCTGCTTTGGAAACTTGGAATCAACACCGTGTCCGCTAACACTCACGCTACCGACTCCTTTGTCGATGCTGCGGTCAAATCGCCCACCCCAATCATAGTCTTTCGCTTTCCTCATGTTTGTGTCACTGGACCTTCCTGACACCATGCCACGGAAGAATGAGAACCAAGGGATCCGCACTGGATAGAGATTCGTCATCGGTGCATGCAAGAGGGAAGACTGCAGTGACTCGAGTTGAAATGCCAAGGTTGCGCGGACCATCACTCGTCGAAAGTGATTGTCGTCAAAACCAATTTTCCCACCCGAGTACCCTGGATCCATGTTCTTTTCAAAATTCCGCCCAAGGAAATTGGCAAACGACTTGAATCTCTCGGTGTCCCAGGAATACGATTTCCGGAGGCCCTCGAAACCCGCATGGTGATTCTGATATTCGGCCCATAGTGTTTGCGGTCGAACATATTCATCCCACCAACACGGCCCCGCGGCGAGTCCGAAAACATCCAACCATCCCGTCGTATTTGGGCCGTACGCATAGCGATTCAAGCCGCCAGACACACCCGCGGGGTCAGCGCTAATATATCTTCCAATGCTAGGATCGTAGTAGCGGTGTCGGTTGTAGTGGAGACCCGTTTCCGCATCATACCACTGTCCCTGCAACCGGATAGAGAACTCGATATCCGCATCACTCCTGATCTCCGCCTGCCCCAGAGGCGAGTAGACTGCCGACCAAACGATTTCACCTTCATCGCTCACGAGTTCCCGGGGATTCCCCGCCACATCATTGACACAGAGATATCTTCGGCCATCTTCAATCAGAGCAAGCGGTGCAAACGATTGCGGATCATATTGATAGGTCCGAATCGTCGGCGAGGTGTTCTTGGAATCGACATCAGCACTTTCGAAAATGGGAAGGGTGACCTCATGTAAGACCACATCGCCATCCCAGATATACTCCACGATGCGACTCGGGCCCGTTTTGCGAATTCGGCGGGCCATAGGGTCGTATTCGTATCTCCATACCTCACCATTAGGAAGCGAGACCGACCTGAGGGTTCCGTTGCCATTCCACTGATACTGCGTAGCGGCAGAGTCAGCTTCTGAGGCCGTCTTGCCGGTGCTAGCTCTCTTACGAATTAGGTCACCGCGTTCGTTGTAGCAATAGCGGGTCGTTCCATACCGCGTCAGCAGGTTGCCTGCTGCAATCGTGCAAGACGCCGCATAGCCGTCATTGGCGAAAAGCACCGAACGTTTCTCTGAGGAGCTTCCCAAGAATATGGGATTTCCGGCACGATCGTATGCTTGGTTCTGCGCGCGGTTTCCAGGCCCCTTCGACTCAACGGTCTGGTCATCCGAATCATAGCCGTAGTTGGTTTCTCCCAACCGGGAATCTATGCACCGGATGAGATTGTTGCGGGCGTCATAGCCATAATCGCGCACGAATATACGACGCCAATCCCGGTTGCCGCGTCCCATTCGTTCCACACGTTGCTGACCAATGCGCCCAGATTGGTCGAAGGACTGAGCAATGGCAACGCCTTCCGCCACGAAGCGGGCCTGCTCTTGTCCGTGGGCATTGTGAATAAACCCGATGGGCGCATTGTGCGGAGCGGATATCATCTCGACTCTGCCAAACTCATCAAAGAACGCGGAAGAGCGATAGCCAAGGCTACTGCTTGTCACGCGCGCTAGGGCTGATGCATCCAAATCGTGCCGAACCTCATGGTCGTCTCGGGCTTCCGCACACACGACTCCCAACGCGTCATACTTGCGCACTATTTCACAATCCGCGTTCTGCGCCCGGACCAACAGACCGCGTTCATCGTAACCAAAGCTCACCTCGCCTTCATCCCAATAGGTGATTTTCAGAGTACGCCCCAATGCATCGCGTTCGTAGCAGGTGCGCTTGTCGTCCTGACTCTCAGCCACCAGAAGACCGCCAACCGCGTCGTATTGAAACGTGGTAGACGTACCGTCGAATTCCGTTCGTTCCGTAACGTTACCCTCAGCGTCGTAACTGAATGACATCTCCTCGCCATTCTCATTGACGACAGCGAGGACTCTGCCCGGCTCAGTGCCAAGGCGAAAGGAAACCGAATCGCCGCCTGATTTCCAAACCGCTTGAAGTTGACCGTCTAGATTGTACTTGAACCGGGTTTCCCCAGCGGAATCGTCAGAAACCTTTTCAATCAGCGCATAGGCGCCGTAGGAAAAACACTGGGTTTTACCATTCACCTGCGAGACCACCGTTGTTTGCCCCAACAGGTCTCGTTGGTAGCGCGTTTGGTGTTCTTGGCCGTGCTCGTCGATCTCGGTTTTCGACGAAACGTAGCCTTCAGCGTCAAAAGTGTGCCTGATCTTGCGCCCGGCCCAGGTATTTTCCTCAATCCTATTTCCGACGGCATCGAATACCAGGGCCCCACCGACGCCCGAGTCAAAGGTCAGAGGGTCGCCTAGCCTGTCATAGCGTGTGGTCGTGTTGGATCCGTTGGGGAGACGCTTTGTTTCGGGCCGCCCCCTAGAATCGTAGGACTGTTCCCAGGCGTATCCCGCCGGATCTACCATCGTGGTCAGTTGGTGACGTTCGTTGTACTCAAAGCTCGTAACGGTCCCATCAGGTGACGCTATCTTTGCTCTGTTGCCTTGCTCGTCATAGGTATATTCTGTGGTGGCACCGTTCGGTTTGATCTCGACGGAGATGCGACCTTCTTCATCGAATGCCGTATTCCATTTATTGCCCAGAGGCGTCATCTTCTCGATGACCTGCCCACTGCCGTTGTAGGTATAGACGGTTGCATCGCCCAGGCTGTTCTTGACGCGCGTGACGTTGGCGTCTTCGAAGAACTCCAATTGGGTCAGACCGTAGTTATCCGTGCCGCAGCTTTCGACGCAACGCCCTTGGCTATCGAACTCAAAGGTATAGACCATTCCGGCGAGATTGGACTCGCGCACCATTCGCCCACTTTCATTATACTCGTAGGTACACCGCTTCCCCAGGGCGTTGGTCATGCTCGAAAGCATTCCACAATTATCATAGCCAAAACTAAGTACGGGGCGGGTATGCATTTCCTCGTCGACTGCATACCGTGGACAACGTAACCAAACGGCGGTGACGCAGCCCCTCCCATCGTAGACAAGCTGTAGATAGCGCCCCTCGCGTACAAGTTGGACTGTGCTCACCCGCCCTTGTTCGTCATGGCTGATATCGACGCCGTTTCCGTCTACACGGTGGCGACCTATGAGGGGCATCCATTGACCGAAATCGCGTTTGGCAAAGGTGTAGACGATGATCTCGTCGCCGGTGGGTGACCATTGCGTGATGCGATAGTTGTCGTCTGCGCACTCTATTTCGGAGAAAGCGCTCAGGTTACGAACGATGGCGCCGGCACTGACTTGGCCCTTACGGTCTTGAAATTCTATCAGACCTTCCCCGCTCTCAGGTATCATACAAAAACCCTCGAGGTCGCGTTTGAGCTTCATTTCGTAAGGTGAAGACCAACCCGCTCCGAACATTCCACCGGTTTCATTCAAGAGCGAAACGTTATAGCGTCGGCCAAAGGTAAGCGGAACACGGCCAGGCCCCGAAAAATCTTCGAAGAGATGGAACAGGTTTCCAGACGCCACGTCGATGGGATGGCCGACCGCGACCGTGCCAACGCTCGCCTTCGGTTTACCGTCTATTTCGGGCTCTCGCTTCGACATCTTGTTATCCCGCCTTCAATTTCCGTTTCGTACCGTTGTCTAGATGCGTGTGAACCCGCCGGGTCCACGTTGGGGTCATCAGCCAACCTCCGCTTTGTCGACCTTCTTTCGTTTCTTAAGCCGACCGATCGCGCGCATGGCCATGGCCAGACCACTTGGAAAGGGTAAACCGCCAATAAGGACATTGAGGGATCCCCACGCCACGACACCTACAGGGGGGAGCGCGGCGAAAGGTATGGGTATCATGCCCGCCGCCAAGGCGGCCAAGTCAGCTGCCATTTGAGCGGCCGCGTTTTGTTGACGCAAACCGTATGCTTTTGCCAACGCCTGCTTGCCCTCGTTTTCCGCACCCTTCTCGGCCTTAGACTTTGCTTCACCGTCGGCCACCATGCCAGCAACTTGGGTCAGATAGCCCGTAATCTGCACGCCTAGCATCAAGCCGATTGTCAGCCCTGCCAGTCTTTGAATGATCCGCGCCGCATCCAGAGCCTTGGGCGCCGGCCAACAGTGCATACTGAGATCGCCCATTCGTGCAGCACGTGCGCCGCCTATGAAGACATTGGAAGACCCTGTATAGATTTCAAAAATACCCGGAGGAGCTGCAGCCACACAGCTCGCGATGCCCATGTCGCCAACGCGAGCGGAAGGCATCCCGTTGATGCGCACATCGTATTGGCCGCCGATGAAGATAATCCCCAACGACGGAACGGGAAAAGGAAAGAGAGGATTCGCATGCCCGTGAAAGCTAATGGACGGACAGCCCAAGTGGGCGGCCGGCCGCGGCGGAATTGCATTTGAGATAATATTGGTCGCCTTTGCCAAACCGACATTAACCCAGTCGATACCCTTGAACGGTACCCCAATGCCCTTTCCAACCTGCTCCTGTAGATAGCGAGCCCACGTGCGATTGTCTTTTTCGCCCTTCTTCTTCTTCTCTTGACCATTGGGCTTTGACCCGACGCGAGGCCGCATTTGACCCGCCGGCAGTTTGAACGATCTGCCTTTGTACACGTTGCCCATGCGGAGTTCTCCCCAATGTCCAGCGCATCTGCGATGCGCCAAATTCGAGTTAGAGATAGTGGATGGTGTTGCTATTTGCAACAGCCGGGCCACAACCTGGACCAAGGGATTTTGCGCGTATTTTCCAGCACTTCAGTGATTGGCATGTGAGGCAGGCACCCATTTACAGTGCAGTTCCTTGCGCGACTCTGCAACAAATGGAAAAGAAAAATCACCCCGTGCAAAACAGATTTGCTTGGTCACAATGCAATCAATACGACACCAAGGGATTTGTTCAATGCGCAACGTAATGGAAGACGTTTCGAAAAAGCTCACCTGTTTCATCGAACAACGCGACAAAGCGATTTGCCTGATGGACCTCGATTCAGAAAAGATCGGTCTCATCTTCCGCCTGCTTGAAAATATCGACAAGGATCTTGGAACGGATCTTTACCTCCCGCTGCTCTTCGATTTCAACAATGCCGACGACTACGCGGACGCAATAGTCTCCCAAGTCTATTCGACCTACGAAGAAGCGGCCACCGCTATCACTGAGCTGGGAGGTAAGACAGATAACGTCGAGTTCCCTGCAAAAGCGCTTTCCGCCGAGACCCCGGCAGCCCTTCGAGTACGAGCGGTATTATCCTACGTGCTCAACATGCTGCCTGAGGAAGGTGGACATCGTCTTGTCATCTCGCTGCTTCCCGGCAAGATCGACGATGCCATCGACTACCAACGTTTCATCGGCGAGCTGCTACAGTACCGCGGCCATGAGATGCCTTGGTTCGCCGGCATGCGTTTATTCATTAGGGGAACCGAGGACCTCCCGTTTGCCTCTAATTTTTACGAAGACCCTTTTGTCGAAGGCTGTCGGCCGCCGGTAAGCCAAGACGATATTGCCCAGAAGTTTGAAGAATTGGCCAACGACTCCTCGTCTTCTGAAGTGCAAAGAATGAACGCGATGTTCCAAAGCGCCATCGTCGAAAGCGGTCGGGGAAACTCCGAGGTCGCGCTGAACAAATTCTCGAAGGTTGTCGACTATTATGAGAAGGCTGACCAGCCCGTAATGCATGCAGCCGCGTTGATCAGCGTGGGTGATAACTATTTGAAGGATGGCGCCAGAGAACTCGCAACCGAATCCTACCAAAAAGCAATTGAACCAGCGCTAAAGAGTAAGAACGAGGTTTTGCTCTTTACGATCTCCCACAATTTGGGCCGCATGGCGTTTGAAGACCAAGATTTCGAGACCGCGCGGGACTATTTCCATACGGCAAGCAGCGTGGCCAGAGGCACAGGCAATATCCAGTCGGTGACCAACGCATATCAATGCCGGGCGCATTGCGAGGTAGCATTGCTGGAGTACGATGCGGCAGCGGAAAGCTACTTCGAAGCCCTGGACATATTGGTGAGTCTGAAGGTCGTGGGACTGGCAGAAGAACTGCTCACCGGCCTCGACGAGATCCTTCCTCAGACGCAAGATCCCCAGGCAATGCTGCGGCGGCGTTTCAAAATACAGAAGGCTCTGACCGTGGGGGGTACTGCGACAACTGAAGAGCCGAAGCTAGGGCAAAGCCGTAAATCCCAGCCGCCAGCTGATCCGAGCGAGCTAAGACAAACCGCCTCCGGTTGAAGCAAGTCTGACGGTTTTGGTTCTAGGGATTCAGTTCTAGGGATTCGGTTCTCGACTGTCGGTTTCTGGGAGTCTCGGCTAGCCCAAGTCGATAGCGCCCTCGACTGGCAACCCTTCTTCCCGCCAGCGGATCATTCCACCTCGGAGGTTCGCCACTTTCTTGAATCCCTCTTTCTCCAGGATCAAGGTTGCCTGGCCAGAACGTCCTCCGGACCGACAGATAAGCACAACCGGTTTCTTTCGCTCTAGCGCGTCGAGGGAATCCCTCAACGAGCCGAGGGGGATCAGCGAAGAACTCGCCACGTGCCCCAGTTCTCCTTCGAACTCTTCCGGTTCCCTCACGTCAACCATCGCAATCGCATTTGCGTTTTCATGAAGCCATTGGGCATCGACCTCGGGGATTCCGGCAAAATTACGGAAGACCGGTGCCCAAGTCGGCGCCTGTGGTCCCGGACGATCCGCGTTGGGCTTTCCACACACGAGATTTCCAGGTAACGCGATGGCCAGCTGCTTGGGGTGCGCCAGTCCCAAGTTATCCATAAAACCTACGAAATCTTCCACACTGCGCTGGCCGCCTAGACGGGGGTTGTGTTGCTTTTCTTCAGCGACGCTCGTGGAAGTTCTGCCCACATAGTCGTGCCCTGGGTAGACAATCGTTGTGTCGGGCAATGCGAGGATCTTCTCATGTACCGAATGATATAGAGTACTCGCGTCGCCTTCCTGAAAATCCGTGCGGCCGGCACCTCTGATCAACAATGCATCTCCTGTGAAAACCATGCTCTTGCCGTCAAGCACGTAGCTCACGCAACTATTGGTATGGCCCGGTGTTGCTCGCACAGATAACGAACGGCTACCGAAGGATACGACATCGAGATCGTCGAGGAGCAGATCTGCGCCCGTGGTCCCACCATGTTTCGAAACGGCGATTTGACTCTTGAATCGTTCCTTCATCAGCCAAGCGCCGGTCACATGGTCTGCGTGGACGTGTGTCTCTAGTACGTAGAGGAGCTTTAGTTCCAACTCTTCTATTAGCGCGGCATCACGCAAATGCTGTTCGAAGACGCTGTCGATGAGCACAGCGTTTCCACTTTCTTCGTCAGCCAGAAGGTACGTGAACGTTGATGACTTTTGGTCAAAAAGCTGTCGAAATATCATAATATCCTCGCTGCTGAATCCCGGAGTTCTTTCTTTGCCGCCACAGTGTCGGCCGACTCATACCTAGCGCACGGGCGCCGTCCTGCGCTCTTTTCCTCTCACGGATGGTATAGCATATGCAATACTCAGATATCATGTTGCTGATCGCGTTGATACTCGCACTTCTCATGGGGGGCGTCTTGGGGCTGCTCGGCGGGGGTGGATCCATTCTAACCCTTCCGATCTTGGTCTATATCTTGGGGCTTTCCGCGAAGCAAGCCATCGCCACCTCCCTCCTTGTCGTTGCCGTTACGAGCATTGCCGGACTCATTCAACATGCTCGGGCTAAGAACGTCGCCTGGCGTACGGGCCTGGTCTTCAGTGCCTCAGCGATGACTGGGGCCTATCTCTCCGGTCGGGTTGCGGCCTACATTCCCGGTGACGTTCTGATGTTCCTTTTCATCGCGATGATGGTCATCGCAGGCATCGCCATGCTCCGTTCTAGGAAAGACTCGGCTGCTCAAGAACCAAAGTTTTCTTTGGCCCTCATTCTCCTCGAAGGGTTTGTAGTAGGCGGCTTCACCGGACTCGTCGGTGCCGGTGGCGGCTTTGTAGTCGTACCCGCGCTGGTCCTCTTCAGCGGAATGCCCATGCGCAAAGCCGTTGGCACATCGTTGCTGGTTATTGCCCTCAAATCGCTCGCTGGCGCGGCCGGACATCTATCTCACGTCAGTATCGATTTTTCACTTGCGGCGATGATCACTGCCGTCGCGGTAGTTGGAACGCTCATCGGCAGCCAGCTCGCCCAACGAATCGCCGCCGACAAGCTACGAAAGGCGTTCGCCGTACTCGTGCTATCGATGGCGGCGGTAATGCTCGTCAAGGAACTCCCTCTAACGATCCGCTCCCAGGTTGATTATCTAGTACCGAGATCGGTTGTGTGCATTTGGACCAAATCTGCACGGCAGGCATTGGAAGCGGACTGCGGCCAACCGTCACTAAGACAGATGTGTCCCCGGGAATCTGCCCAGAACTGGCATCTCGCGGTTGTGGGAAGTCTGCGGCCGAAAGGGAGGCGCAGCTCTACCGTCTTGCACGGTGAGCAGGGAATGCCATTTGGACAAACCTAGAACTTACGTTACGGCTAGGTGCTGATCTTGACGCTAGCGAGCCTCGCGAGGGCATAGGTGCCCTTGGGGAACGCGATATCCTCGTCGCCTCCTATCCAAGCACGCCACGCTTTTCTGTAGTCCTTGAGGAATTTCTTCACCCGTGCCAACGCTTCGATCCGCGCCCATTTATTCTTCGCCGCAACGCGTGGGTTCATCTGAAAACGAGGTTCGCGACTACGGGGGCTGCTGGAGGGATTTTGACGCAGGACTTTCTTCGCCCCCATGAATTTGCGCTTCTTTCTCTTCATCTCCGCCTGTTTTTCCGAAACACGCTCGGTGACATTGGTTGTGAGACTGGAAAGATAGAAGTCCTCGTCACTTGAGAAGGCCTCGGGAATTTCGAGCTTCAATGTGGCCCTTTCAGGCATGGGCCCGTTAGGGCGAAAGAACCCTTTGGGGCGCTCCACGTCGATTTCGGGCAAACCGTCGCTGGACGGCATCAATAAGATCCCGGGCCATTCTTCAGGACAACAGACGAGTTCCGCGAGCACGGGATTTGCCAGGGCATATCCAGCCTTGGAGATGATATCACCGGCTTCCGCGAGCGTGACGAGGGATGTCTTCTCATTGGCAGCAAAGAGGTTTTCAAAGCGACCATGCTCAACATTGAGACATTTGGCGATGTACATATTCAAATAGGCCAGAAACTTCGGCATGTTGCCATCTTTGTCGGTCGCCACGAGGTGGTAGTGGTTGGACAGAAAACAGGCGACATGAATCAGCACATTGTATTTCGTCGAAGCCACCGCCAAACAGTAGAGAATGATTTGGTTTATCTTCGGGGAAGGACGTAGCAAAAACTGCCGCTGCGTACAGCGACGGGTGACCAGGTACGTCGTATTCTTGTATATCGCGCGTGGCAAACTCATTGCCTAGGTTTTCGGACCACGCTCCGGATTGTTGCGTAGTTTCCAAAATCTTTTTTGAGAAAATCAACCCGGGTGAGGATCGCTGGTAACTCTAGGATCTCTGAAAATCAACCCGGGTGAGGATCGCTGATGAGGATCGCTGATCTCTGAAAATCAACCCGGGTGAGGATCGCTGGATCGCTGGATCGCTGAGGATCGCTGGAAGGATCGCTGGTGAGGATCGCTAAGTAGTTATCGGAGGGGGGCGATTATTCGTGGCATGGGGGTTCCGCGCCACGCGTGGTCAGGGAAGCTCCGGCGTCCAGGAGTCGTTTGCGAGTCGTTTTCAAGGCTGGATTTGACTTGGACTGGGTCCCACACACGTCGGCGTATTCCTTCAGTTTCCGCTCAACATAGGTCGCCAATTCTTCGTCTTCCTGTTTCTTGGGTTCCAGACGATTGGCGAATAGGGCCATCCGCCTAGCCACAAGGTTAAGCGCCTTGACGTCAACCACGTATTGGGCATCGCTGTCATCGATACTCTTGTCGAATTCGCTTTCCAGCGCAAACCAGCGATCCCAGCGCGGATCCTCCTCTTCCTCTTCCTCGTTGGCTTCGTGCGTCGGTTCAGTGAGATCTTTAGCCGGTTTTTCCGGCGCCGTAGTTTGAGGCGTTTGCGGTGCAGGGGCATGAGCGAGTACTTCTTCTTCAGCTTCGTCGCTGATCCGTACCTCACCGAAGCGGCATTTGCTGGAGTGAATCCTGCGGGTGATGGCCTTCGAACGCGTCGCAAAAACCGCGATGATTTTCCCGGTGCGCGTTCCCTTCTGGTTCCCAATCGAGAAATCGACGGCGACGAACATCGCTTGTTTCACGCCGTGCCTTTTACCTTGATTGAGGTAAACGGTCTGTTCCTTTCCATATCCAAGGGTTGTCGTCACCCGTGCTTTTATGGCCTTGGACTGAGAACCAGCGCCCTTCGGCGATGCGTTTGAATCACTCATTGGCTAATTGATCTCCCATGGATTCTGCATCGATTCGACCTTCGGCTACGTGAGTATGGTAGGTGCGGCATCGGCGATCGCCATTGGATCGTACACCTCGAACTTCAAGATGTTGGAAATGATGCCCCCCAACTGAAAACGCACCCAGTATGTACCCAGTTCGGCGCGTGGTTGACAATGAGACTTCAAGTCGATGTTGAAGTACGAGCGAATGGCTTTGAGCTTTCCTGGGTCGAAAATCTCATTGGGTCGGATGGACTCCGGCCCCTGTCGGGTCAAACGCCCCCAATAGGCGGCTCCCGATTCCCGGTGAGTGAGCGCAACCAACATCTGATGGTGGAGGTCCTTTCCGAACAATTCGATGGTGGGGCGATCAAAATGGTAAGTACCACATAGAAGCCATGATTGGCTTTGTGTGAATTGGGTCGGTGATTCATCCGAGTAAGCGTCAACCTTGATACCGAATTCACTATCATCGAGCACCGGTGACCGCTTGCATTTTTCATAACTAGGAAAGTCCATCGTATTTCCTTTTCGGCACTACGCTCTAGGCATCTGTGCCTTTTGCCGAACTATACGCACTATTGTAGGCTCCGAGGTCGATGCGACGCAGCGTCTTTTTGCATTCATCGCAAAACGAACGGCCGCGGTCTATATCGTTGCGAGCAAACATCACGCATTGGGCCTCAAGGCAATGACTCCCCGGCACCCATTGGTTCTCGCCTTGGGGCACCATTCCCAATTTGTGGCCAAACTCGTGCACCATGGTGCCCAATGACATTGGCCCTACGAATTGAGGATCGTATTGCATTTCCTGGTAGCCGATTGCCACGCACGCGTGAGGGCCTTCGGTTCCATCAGAGATACCATTGGCGTGGTCGGCGAAAACAAGTTCCAGCACGACATCCACCATATTTCCTGGTGCCGGAGCTACGCCGAGCCCCCCTAAATCGACTTCCAGGGGGCGCGTCATTTCGTCGGAAGAGCCGAGTAGCTTGACCCGGCTGCTGTCGAGCGCCTTGAGCGTCTCGCCATCTCGATACTTCGCGCTGAGCAACCAGTCCTTGTCATCGCCAAAGGCGTGAATATTGGATTCATAGAGCTCGGTAATATCGTCATCGACTTCGTAGGTCTTTTCTTCCACCCTTTTATTCGCCAACAAATCGACACTGGTCAAATGGAGCTGAACCGGAGTCTTGGCGGCACCGAAGTACTTGGCCGCTAGTTCTATCGCTGGATCCCATTCTAGACTTTTCACGTGGGCTGGATGGTTGTCGACGCCGTGGTGTTCAAACACGACGAATACATCGGCGTAGCAATCGGAAATCTCCGGATGGTTGTCGAGGTCGAATACGCCCCCCTGGGGCCGTTTCATAGTGTCGACCTCGTACCAGAGTTTGCGCCAGACCGTTAGTTTTCCGGTAGACGTTTCGCAGCTACCTTCGCTGCGTCCAGCACTGACCACAAAGGCGTCTCCTCCATGGGTGGAATGATGAAATTCAACTTGGGCGACCCCATCGACATTTGTGTTGGTGGTTGTCGTCTCAACGCCGGCAGCACCGAAACCGGCCTTATTCTCAGAAGGCAGGTCTTCTTCGAATTCGCTCTGTTCTTTGAATGACCAATATATCGGCACCCCCGCTTGCGGTGGGTCGAGCTGCACCTTTACCGTCACAACGCGTCCATTGTCGGGGGCTTCACTATTGGGCTCGAGGTTGACGAATTGGATCCGATCATCCAGGGGGGTGAGCGTCACTAAACAGGTTTCACCCTGCTGCGGAGCTGTGGTTGGCGTTGGCGATGCACTGGCTTGTTTGGCCGACTTCGCCTGCTCTTTGGATTGACTGCTGGAGACGTACTTCAGATACCCATGCTCGTCGCATTCCATATCGAAGGTGTCGGCTATGGCTTTGGCGCGCTTCTGACCGGTGGAAGCATTGATCCTCATCGAAATCGCTGGGGTACCCGTGAAAGTTTCGGCGGCCATGCCGGGAGCGCTAGCCCAAACGGGGAGGCCTGTGATGAGAGCAAGTTTTTGGTGGTAGGAGCGCTGAAGAGCAAGTCGGAACACGGCAAGACTGTCATCCCAAGTGACTTCAGTGCTATTTCCTGTTTCATCCTGAATCGTGAAGCGCGCGTTGGGATCGGCTGGGCGTGATGTGGAGATGACATCCGCACAGGACTGATAGAGCGGATTGGCGATGCTGCCAAAAAGATGGCAGTAAGCGTCCGTAGAAAATGCCTTGGCAAAAGACTCGACGTCGAGATTACGCTTGCTTAGGTCTTTTGTGCGCGGATCCCTATCTTCGGGGTTGCGCATGGCAATGGCTTTGTTTTCGTCGTCGGCTCCCGTTAGCGAGGGTGTTCCGTTTTTTTCATGAGAAAAAACGCATAACTCAATGATGCGGCCCGGTGCGCTGCGACCTGCGTCAATGATCCAATCGTAGACGTCGGTTATCGATTGTTCGTATGTTTCGCTGTCTCCGGAACCGCCGGAACCGCCGGAACCGCCGGAACCGCCGGAACTATAGTTCGCTTCGTTGACAACCATCCACCGCTGGGGGCTGCAGAGCATGAAGCTACGCCGCCGATTGGCAGAAAAGTCGAATTGGGTAACGAACGTGCTTTTGTCCGCCGGTATGGAGGAGCTATCTTCCGGCGAGTCGACGAGGCTTTGTCGTCTCGCATCTGACAGCGCTTCAAAATCCAACGCTTCTTCAATATAGTCCAATCCAGAAACGAAGATGTGTTCCCGTGGATGGCCACATTCTACACGGAGCACGAAGAGCCAAGCGCTTTGTTCGAAACTGGAGGCTTCCAACATACGCACCCGGCTCAACGAAACGGCCAAGGGCATTTCGCCTCCGATGGAGCGTATCGTAGGTGGCGAGGCATTGGCATCGATGGTGACGGGGATCTCGATTGGGACGTAGCCGAGCAGCGATAGCTCCAATAAGCACGGACCGTTCAGGGTGATTTCAACAGGCTCTTCACCCATCTCAAAGGCGAGTGATTCCCCGTCCTTGGCTAGTAGTACAGCCTCCACCGGGCCGGTGTCGACGCCACCAAGCAGCTGAAAGTAAACGATGTCCAACTTCGCCCCCAATTGGATTTTGCCCAAAGAAGGATTGATCATAAACGATGTGCGGCCGGAGCGTCCAGGGGCTACGTGTCGTGAACAGCGCGTGGTAGGCTTGTTGCAATTGGAATATTCTACGTTGTGTAAGAGGGGAGCGATGGAGATCGAGCTAAAACACATCGACCTCGCTGTCGGAACCGAGGAACTGACGACGGACGAAGTTCATACGATCGTCATCGACGATCGTTGCTTTGAGGTCGCGGCCCCCAAGGCCCAGCTTGATGGTCGCCGCGATGGCATGGTCAGACTTGAGGCTGGGGGGCAAACGTTTGAAAAGCCGCTCACGGATGGCCTTGAGGCCGACGATATGCTGTCGTTTCGTTTCTATGACCTGCCCTGGGGGGAAACGGCGACGGTCGTCGTCATTTTCGACGAAACCGAAGACACCCAGCAATACACTCTGACATTGCTGAAGGATGCGACGATTAGCGGCAAGGTCCAGCAAAGCGAAACGCCCCACGCCGGTACCATTGAAGCACCCAAAACCAGCTCACCTGTGCCCAATGAAGGCCCTGTAGGTGGAGCAACCGATGACGAACCCGGTGAGGAGGATTTGAAGAAATACTATGTCCTCGTCGAGAAGATCGTAGGCGAAATTGAAAAAATTGAAAGCCGACAAAACCAAGAAGGGGAGATTTCAGAGTACGACGAAGGCGTTCAACGGGTTTTTGATCTGCTCGGCGACTTGCGCGAGAACATAATCGTTGAACAGAGCTTCGAACAAGCGAAGGAGGAAGCCTCCCGGCGCTTGAACCACGAGGGCGTGAAGCAGGCGCTGAGAACAGCCATCGAGAATTTTCAGAAGGACCAGCAACTCAACCCCATTGATGACAAGATTTTCAATAAGTCTTTCGACCTGGCCGCGAAAGGCATTCAATCCACTCAAACCTACGATGTGAAATTTCGCGTTCTTGAACGTGAGTTCAGAGAGTTCTATTCAAAGGGGGGCGGAGGGCATGCCGCCGGAGAAGTCGACCAGGTGACCGGAAAGCTCTACATGGGGGATACCGCCTGGCAGCATATCGAATGGAATAGGGAGGCCAAGTTCAAACAAAAGAGTGGCCAGGCATTAGCCTTCGAGGCCATGGCCGGCACCATGATTCACGAAGCTGCCGGGCATATTTTGCCCGGATGGTGCAGCCATTATGCGGGAGGACACGTGTACGATCCGCATCACTACCACGAGGTATTGAGCGCCACCATTGGCGAGCTTACCGGCGAAGACTCGCAGATGCGGACGGACCGGTATTCTCGCACCATCACCGCCGAAGATTTGGAAGCTTGGGATAACAAGCAATAGTAGGAGCTGCGTCCAACCCACCTAACTATTTTCCGAATTGTCTGTGAATCTCTACAGGGCTTTGGTTGTTGTGGATTTTGCTCAAGTCTCTTGTCGTGTTCAGCGGCGCTTCTCGTACCGAGAGTGAATCTCATAATGGAAATGGTTGTCATGCGTTTGGGAGTGACGAAGAATTCCTCCCCTTCTTTCTCCTTTGGATGTCAAGCGGCCTAGGAGTCTATCTAGCTCAGCTTCGTTCTCAATGGGACTAATGACCTTTTCTTGGATGAGTTCCAATGTCGATGGCATCAACGACGTGTTCTTACCAAGGAATTCATCTACCTGAGCGTAGGAGTCATTCTTCCCTGAAGATAATAGCTCCACGTACTTAATGATGACTTCTAGGTACTTTGGATCCGTATCGATCGAGGAAACAACGTGCTTCTTTTCGGGGTCCGTGTGGTTCGCCATTTCCCACCACAGGATATGGTTCGCTTCTACATCCCAGTCCGGTAGCTGTTTTGTCAAAAGACGTTTTTTTGCATAGCCTCCTTGGCTTCGTTTGCCTGGATGTAGCCAAACCCCTTTCACCTTCTTTTTCGGAGAATGCAACCATTGTAAGGGGCCGTCTTCGGCCACTCTATAAATCCACTTACTATTTCTAAATTCACTCAGAATTGTCAGCCCGAGGCCAGCGTTCAAACCATTGTTCGAATAGTAGTAACCAATGTCTATGTTTCTCCCCTTCATGTGGGTTTTGTGCCGATCCGTGTCTAGACAGTGTGACCGTGTGTTCAAATCATAGATCCAGAGCGCGGGGCCTGGATCTGGTGGATCATATTTATGCTTCTCTTTTGCCTCTTGTGCAGGAATCTCGGTCTTGTTCGCTTTCTTTCCGCTCAACCAAATGTCTTTTCTTGCAGGGTAATAGGGCTCGTTCTTTAGCTCCAGCTTGGTCAATTCAGCGTCCAAGCTCTCGGGGAGGTCTGTCTTCGCGAGGTACCTTTTCAATCGCAGTGCTGCAAGGCTGTGAACCTTCCAGTAAATTTCCGGTAAGATGGCGTCAACCGTTTCAATGAGCATTGGAACGCCATGGACCAGTATCCCTCTTACGAAGTACTCTTCGGTCGCCAGAGGCTCCAGCCTTTGCATTTTTGTTCTTCGAACAATGCACTTCGCTCTTGGCCTAACCTTCGACTTGGCTGGTGGTCCAGACATTCTCGTCTCCTAATGAATAGGATTGCATTCGGCGGTCATACCTTTGACCAATGAGCTCAGGCGGTATCACATCCGTCCTCATAATCTCCGTCCAACTCATCCTCGTCATCCTCATCGTGGGCGAATCCGTCGACTTCAATTTTCACATCGCCAAAGGGCAAACCTTCAATGAAGATCTCACCGTCCTCGGTTGTTTCTCCTTCGAGAGTCGAATCGTCGGGAAGGTAGGCGGTATAGGGCGTAAGGGCGTAAGGGGTGTCATCGTCTTTGAGAAATTGAACGTCGATCCAGTTGTTCATCTTCAAGAGCTCGCTGCGTTTGGAGCTCTTGCTGTCGGAGACCTCGAAATAGAACTCGGGGAATATTCCGACTAGCTCGGATTCGTCAATACCAGCAACTATTCGCTCAGCCTGACCGTCATCTTCGTCCTCGTCCCAATCATCTTCTTCATCTTCTTCATCTTCTTCCGAGTCAGCGTCGCCGTCATAGTCCCAGACCGCTTTCACTACGCCATCCTTGGCGGCAACATCTGTTATCTCGGCCAGGTTATCTTCTGGGTCTTCTACGTCCTTGCGATAGATCCGAAACGAAAACAGGGCACCGTCCGCGAGCGGCTCTTCTCCTTCAGGTGGTTGGTACGAACAGGTAACTTCGTCACCATACCTCAATTCATTGGTCGACCACGTCGCTCCCGCCTGCGCCTTGTCACCTTCGCCAGCGTATTTCAACTCGAATAGGCCCGTGCGATATGTTAGCGGAGATCCGGCCTCGGCCCCCTCCGCGTAGATGGCTGCGAGTTCCTGGCCATTGCGATGGTCGCTAAAATCGAGGGAAGCCTCGAGCCGATACCCCTTGCCTACCGCGTAGGGCGGGCGAAAAAAGAAGCCAGCTATGCCAAGCTTTTCCGGATAGGCAGGATCGATGCAGGCAGACGTATAGATGCATCCCTTTTCGCCGTCCTCTTGTACGTAATAGGGCCAATAGGCGAGATCCAAGAGGGCATATTGCGCCGGGCTTGTTTGCGCCTCATCGCCGCTTTCTTCTATGATTCGCCAATTGACGCGAATATCTCCAACGGCGCTCTCAGAAAATACCGGTATTCCTTCCCGGCTGGCCAAAAACACCCTGGTGTCGACAGGGATCAGCGGCGGATTGATGAAAGCGTCTTCTAGCTCGGCGCGATCGCCTTCGAAATCCTCTTCCGAGTAGGGAAGCTCTTCGACGAAAACTCCCGAACATGTTGATTCGTCCAGAAATGCCGCATTATCCATAGAATGTCGCGGGGCTTGCTCCTTTTTTAGCGCGGCAACCAAATCATCGCTGATCGCTGAATGGGCGGTGCGTTCCTCTTCTGAGGGAATTTTCCAATCTTCGAATTCCTTGCGAAGTTCGGGATCGTTTTGTCGATAGGCAAAGATCGCCTTGGCAAGGGCTTTGCCCGAATCATCTTCAAGCGGGCCGGCATGATAGCCAAGCTCGTTGAGGCGATATTTTACCCATTTTTCTGAGCCGTTTTTTTGGGGAGCAACACCGCTAGCACTCCAAGTACCGAAGCCGAGGGAAATGGAATGGTATTTGATGTGGAAGGTCAACGCCTCTGATTCGATGCCATCTTCTTGCTGAATACGGATCGTATAGGGAGAGTAAAGCGGATCGACATACTGCCCTTTTTCAAAAGGGCCATCGGAACTATTGGCGACGCCGTTCCAACCTTCTCCAGCCTCTCCGAGAGTATGCTTGCCGGCTGTCTTTTCCGCGAGTGTCAGTTGGCGCCGGTAGACGAGTGTTTTTTCATGGGACTCGGTGAGAATTTCAACAAAGACCTTCTCTTTTTCAAGCCCCTGAATCGAGTACTGCAGTTGGAGATCCTCGGCCTGGGGCGCAAACTGCTCGTCGACTGTCAGAAGCTCGATTTTGGGTTCGCCACCTAGCGCGTCGCCATCTTCTTTCCACTCGGGAAAGGAAACCCGATAGTTGGTGGCATCTTCTAGGCCATCAATGCGAACAACGCCCCAATCGTTCGACCGTTGTTGAACAACCTTGCCATCGGCAAAATGAACTTTGCAATCCACGAAAGGCAACGTGTTGCCCTCAACATTGGTCAGGACAAACTCCAACCAGTGCAGCTTCTTTTTCTTCTCTTTGGGTGGCGCCTTTATCTCTTTGGGTTTCTTTTCCTTCCGCACCATCGGCCAGAGGCCACCATCGGACGGAAAGTTGTCGTTCGCCGCAAAGTTGCTCTGACTCTGTGTTGGTTGTTTGAACATCGTGACTCGCACTATATCAAATGATGAAGCGGGGTGCTCGCCTATCGACTGCTGCCTGTATCATTTAACCGAGACACGATGGTGGGATAACGGGTATGATCGTCCTTTTGGCCGTGGATTGAATCTTCTCAAAAAGGACATCCTTCTATGAACGTGCCCAATGAAACTTCGCTAGCTGTATCATTACCCCGTGCGAGGTTGGTGCTGCTTTTTCCCGCGGTTACCATGGCGGTCTTGAGCATCGTGTCCATGGGTTGTAGCAATACTCCCTGTCCCGCGTTTGAGACGCCGGACGGTGGGGAGGCCGCGCAAGAGACGGTTGGCCTAAGCGAGCGTGAGCTTCATGATGATACCTCCTTAAAGGTGGGTATGAATCACGTCGTGGTTCTTCTCCTTGAGCCCGACGATGCAAGCACGCTTCATGCGGGCGATATTGGTGAATTTGGCGCCGACACATTCACTGTAAATTGGACCGCCGGCCGAGAACAAGACTACATCCTCGATGAACACCTAAGAAATATCATCGCCGTCAAAGTGCACGATGACGAGAAGAACGCCGTACTTGAATTGAATTCGAGCAAGGCAGAAAGTCAGGCGACCCTCGAAAAAGGTGTTTACACGTGGGCCATCGACCATGTCGATGAGAGTGCGGATGCACGGGTTGTTTTTGTAAATCCCGGTGCAGGGACGGTCTCGAATGACTGCGAAGGCTGTTCGCTTGAAGGGGCCAAGTTTTCTGCCCATCATTTTGATGGGGCGAAGTTGTCGGGAGCCAACCTGAAGCATAGTGACTTCGTGTTGGCCTCGTGCAAGGAAACGGATTTTTCAAACGCAAACCTCGATGGCGCAATTCTCGCCGGCGCCGACTGCAGCAAGGCTAATTTTTCTGGCGCATCGCTCAAGGGCACGACCTTTCTGACGGCTAAGTTGGAAGGTGCGGACTTCAGCGATGTCACCACCGACGACGACACGGATTTCAGCGGCACTGAGTTTGAGGGAAAGATCCCCAGCAGTTCGGATAAGTCGGATTCGCCCGAAAGCGGAAAGAGCATATCGAGTCTAACGACCGATAGCGTGACGGTTCGGCCAGGGCAGCCCTATATGATCGGTACCCCGGGAGGCACGAACCAAACCATCAATATTGGAACGTTGACGATTGAAGACGGTGGCTATGTGATCATCGAATCCGGTACGCAGCTGCGCATTCAGACCCTAAAGACGACGGGCTTCGGCCGGCAGATTTCAGGCTACGAAGGCATCGTGGTCAAAGGCGCAAATGGGGGCGCTGGGGCACCCGGCAGCGCCGGCGGGCTAGGCGCCGCGGGAACCGCGTCGAACGTGAACGGGCAGACCGGTGGCACCGGTGGCACCGGCCAAGCTGGCCGCGATGGATACAACACCCCAAGCGTTGTCATTAACGTTGGTTCGGTTGAAGGCAATTTGCCGATCACGCTTATCCCGGGCAACGGAGGTCCGGCTGGAGACGGTGGCAATGGTGGCGTAGGTGGAACCGCAGCGAACGTCGATGGCAACTATCTTGGCGACGGTGGTAGTGGCGGCCCTGGGGGTACGGGCGGCAACAGTGGCAAGGGCGGCGACGGTGGCTATGTCGTTGTCTACTATGGCAGTGTCTCCCAGGGCACCTTCGTCACGAGCACCAAAGGGGGCATCTCCGGCGCTTCCGGCCGTGGCGGCATGGGAGGCCAAGGAGGGCTTGGAAAGGCCACCGGCGCAAATGGCGCATCGGGCCAGAACGGATCCTTCGGAAGCAATGGGCGGGCCGGCATGATTCAGATCGTTGGAAGGCAATAGTCGTTGGAAGGTAGCAGCGCAAGCAAGGGACGGAAGTGGTGGAGGCCGTGAACTCGAAGAGACCCGCTTCGGCCGGCGCCGGGCTGCGGCGATCTCTTTGTGTCACGTTGTGCCAAACTCTCGCTGTTTTTTGACACGAGTGCCTGGGTGCTACGTCCGACCAAATTGGCGCCGATAGATACCCGTTTGGTTTCATGACGCTGAAAGGCGTCCGAATGTGGCACAGCGACTGCTATCAGTGGTCCCTAAGAATCTAGGTTGATAGCCTGCGGCACATGGGCGTCCGGGTCTACCCTGTCGCAAGCAGCGGCGTCGCTGACCTAGCGGAATACGTCCTGCGAACCAGCGCCTTCCTAACGCTCGGCCGCTACCTCTTTCTCACCGACGATTCCGGCGTCGGCAATCCCCACCAGGAGCCACATCAGCCGACGGAACCGACGGCACAGCCTTGCTATCATATCCAAAAGCTCGAGCAGTTGCTGATTCGCATGATCCAATCTGAGCTTGAAGGCTCGCTGATCTCGCCGGACGCCAATACTATCGTTCGTACTGTAGGCAATCCCTTGAATGGGGTATGCCAGCCCACCACTGAGCCAATGCCCGCCCAATAGGCTCAGTGCCACAACGCCTTCGGAAATATCGCGCACTATCGTGGGGTAGGCGGCAAACACGATTGGCTGTGGTGCACAATCCCGCATAGGTATTCGGCAAAAGTCCCCAAGTCCCCCTCCGTCCCCAAGTCACCGGCTCTACACGCCGTGGCATTCCTTGCATTTTGTTGGCCCGCCCTTGGTCTTATGACAGGACTTGCAGCGTTTATGATACGCGCTCTTGGCCTTTGGCCCCTTGCCTCCAGACTTATGGCAACTCTTACAACGTTCTATTTTCTCACCGGCCTTGGATTTATGGTGGCACGTCGCACAACGCGTTCGCTTCTGGTGCTTGCGATGGTTGAATTTTACGACGCCCTTCTTGGCACGCTTGGCTAGCGTGTAGCTCGAACGACCTCGACTGCGGGCCTTCGGTTTCGCTTTCGGCTTTGCTTTCGGCTTTGCTTTCGGCTTTGCTTTCGGCTTCGCTTTCGGCTTTGCTTTCGGCTTTGCTTTCGGCTTCGCTTTCGGTTTCGCTTTCGGCTTCTCTGCTACGGGTGGGGCGGGCGCAACAGCAGCATCCATTTGCGCCGGGATGGGC
>Ga0257122_1000395_pt1 | contig 41069 bp, 29 predicted proteins | sample SI106_120metaG_FD_190146 | JGI IMG/M metagenome (GOLD analysis project Ga0257122, IMG submission 190146) | Marine microbial communities from Saanich Inlet, British Columbia, Canada - SI106_120 | ecosystem: Environmental > Aquatic > Marine > Inlet | place: Canada: British Columbia | collected... | reverse complement strand
GATTGGTACAAGAACATTAATAATGTTCTGTTCAAATAGTATTGTATCTTTTCAGTAAAAAAATGGTTATAACTAATATTTACATCATCTGAGTGAGTGTAATGAAACCAGTATGCAGGCATATATATCATATCTCCCGGCCCTACTGTAAAGGCTATTTCATTTGTAGGGTTTTTATCTGTTATGTAAAGTGGATTTGGATAGACTAGCCTTTTATATTTAATCGACCCAAAGCTATCATAAGATTTTGATACATACCATGTTTTCTGCCCGTAAAGGTGGATAATAAGTCCTGAGATTATGTGGGCATGTTTGGCAAAAGTACAATCCCGAGTACTTAAAAATAAAGTGTGTTGTCTGGATGTTTTACCGAAAGATAATAAATGATCAAATAGATGGCTGCCACTACCTTTTATCTTCTCTAGGTAGGTGGTGTCCAATTGAGGAACCAGCAGATTCCCTAACTTAGTGTTTGCCCTTAATCGGTATTTTTTACCCAGATTTATTTTATCAATTAGTTCAGCCATCAGTAGGGTCTCTTTGTCCGAATTATCATTCAGGGCAATGACATTTTGATGGCCAAAATGCTTTCCCAGGTATTTTAGATCTACATTGCTGTTTATAACATTTCTTATAACGAAAGGTTTTTTATCAACATTGAAATAATGTTGTATTTTATCCAAGTCTGTTACCGGATTAAAAGTTTGAATTTGATCTATTTCAGTCATTTGTAAGATGATGCAGATAGTGCCCTTTTATTCAAATACCTTCAATATTCTCGCCCTATACGTTCATATTCCAGCCCACTCAAACTTTCAAATTCGCGGATCTGTTTCTCAATTTTTCCACAAATGTCATCACGAACACACTTTCCTGCCACTTTTATGGCATTCGAGATTGCTTTGTCGCTTGAGCGGCCATGGGCAATAATAACAATCTTGTCAAAGCCCAATAAGGGTGCTCCACCATATTCCGAATAATCAGTTACCTCCTTAAGAAAAGTCAAAGCTTTCCTTAAAAAGAAGAGTCCCAATTTCCATGCAAGTCTTGCCTTAAACGCCATTTTCGTCAGCAGACTCACACTCTTTGCAGCACCTTCAAGTGTTTTAATTACGATGTTGCCAACAAATCCCTCCGTCACCACCACGTCCACTATGCCTCTTAAAATATCCTTACCTTCTACATTGCCGATAAAATTCAAATTTTGAGTATTATTTAACAACTGATATGCGCTTTTCATTCTTTCTCCACCCTTGGTGGCTTCTTCTCCGATATTCAGTAGAGCGACCGATGGATTTGCCTCATCACGCACTTCTGTAACGTATGCGGCCCCCATAATGGCAAACTGGACCAGTTCCTCCGCTTCGCAACGAACATTGGCGCCCACATCCAGCATAAGGGCAAGATGGTCATTTTTTTTGAATTCGTTAAGAGTTGGATACACGGTAGCTATAGCTGTACGACGTACACCATGAATCCTGGAAAGATATTTTGCAGCTGCAAGAACAACCGACCCCGTACTGCCAGCTGAAACTAAAGCGTCCGCTTTTCCTTCTTGGACTAATCGCGCAGCCACAAGAATGGATGCATCCGGCTTTTCCCCTAGTGCTTCCCGTGGATGCTCATCCATCCCTATATGATCCGATGCATGAATGATTTTAATGGAACCATCTGGATAAGATGCACCCGAAAGTGACTTTTTCAACTCCATTTCATTTCCGACCAACAGAATGCGAACCGGATTGGCGTTTGCGGCGATTAACGCGCCTTTTACATTGGGCTTGATGCCATGATCGCCGCCCATGGCGTCTAAGGCAATTGTTATTTCAGATTTATTCATTATTTCAACTTTTGGATCTTTTTGCAATAGTTACTCAATATAATGTATTGATAATTTTCACATCCAAATCTACCCATCATCCCCCAAACAAAAAACCCCACGAATGTGGGGTTTATTAAGCTTTATTAAACTTTGCTGAATTGAATTTATTGTGCTATTCTAAATCCAAAATGATCATTCCCTTTAAATTGCTCATCTTCGGCTCTAGCTGATGATTTTAATGGTGCTTGATGATAATTCCAAGATCCGCCTCTTCTAACCTTAAGCCCTGTATCCTCAGTATTAACAGGGTCTGTAGCATAATTAGTATTGTTGTAATAATTTGAAGCATACCAATCTTCAATCCATTCCCAAACATTGCCTGCCATATTATACAGGCCATAAGGATTCGGTTCATTTATTTTCACATCCAAAACATGGCCCAGAGAAGGACTCTCTCCTAAATGATTCCAATTGGCACTTGTGCCATCCCCATAGACATTTCCATCTGTTGTAGCATATATGAACTCCGAACTTCCTTGCGCAGCAAACTCCCACTGTGCTTCTGTAGGCAATGTAACATTATAAAATAAGGTGAATGCTTTTGCACCATACCATTGGATGAATGTTGCAGGCCAATTGCTGACGACCAATGCCGTAGGCAAATTATTCGGATAATCATCTAACTCTTCCCAATCATTATAATCATTTAACAAAACAGATGTATCGTATTGGTGTGAAACGTCAGTGTAATTATAATAATTTGTTAATTCTAACCAATCAAAATCTTCAAGATTTGCAGGATCCTTTATATAGAACCATTGATTCTCTGTATTTAGTTCATCAAAACCTATATATGCAATATTTAGTGGATTTTCTGGTTCTATCTCACCGGTAAATGGATTGTTATCTCCATCAGCATTATCATGATCCTTCATAACTCGAGTTCCATTTAAGTTATACAGAGCCATTCCGCTATAATCACTAGGAGCTGAATCTGTACCAAATACAAGCAGATCCCCCGTGTATGGACCTGGACCAGTTTCAATTTGGACCTCTATGAGCCCCGCAGTAAAAGCACCATTCAAAAAATGGGTATATTGTTCATTCGTAATCTCTGTTTCACTTATTTGGAATGGATTCAATATTACTGTATGTAAATAAGCATCATAACTCCCTGGAGGTCCTTGATAATTGCTTTCACTTTCACCCATTGTAAAAGTTCCTCCAGGTATATCTTTAAAAATTATACTGCTATGAAGTGTAAATAGATCATCTTCTTGCCAGCAATCAGATATAATACAGTCAACTGTTGCACATATATCAAATATATCTAAATACCCATCACCATTAAAGTCACATTGAGAGCCATTATAACAATTTGCCAAAATACAATTAACTCCATTTGCAATATCCAAAGAATCTAATTGCCCATCATTATTGAAATCGCACTGCCCACTAACAATTCCTATAAATAGCAGTAATGTGATATATCTATTCATATCCAAATCTACAAATAATTACCCTACAATGTGTGTGGGGCTACAAACAAAAAGCCCCACAGATGTGTTGATTTTTTCATTCCCTTATCTTTTTATCAATTTACCTCCTTTTTTAAATCGTTTTTTTGATTTCTTCGATGTCACAACAAACCTGGTCGTAAACCCTGGTTGGAATATTACACTACCAGCTTTCGCTAATCCTTGACATATAATTTTTGCCATCTTATTTCTTATCCTTTCTTAGTTTTTTTCGAATTCCAGCAAATAATATCCCTGGTGGCTCTTTGTAAATGGGGTCATCCGACCCTAAAACCTTAGCCTCTGGGAATAGTTTTTTTAGCTTTTCTACTGTTTTATTCATCATCATCAAAACTAATTGGAGCTCTACTTATAAACTCTTCAAACTTCCTTTTTGGATTTTCTTCAGACTTATTATGCCTGCGGCCAAAAAGTATTATGGTTGATTCGTTTTTATAGATTGATGAATCAGGTGAGGCAAATTTGATTCTCTTGCCATTAACCTCTATGTTGTTTTTTCTCTTTTTTGATTTGTCTTCTTTTTTCTTCACGATGTGTTCTCCTTTTTTATTTTAGTTAACACATCAGGTAGGTCTATAAACGAAAAAACCGCCATTTCAGGCGGTTCCATTTTTCCTTTTTCAAGGCACATCTTTCGCTTTGCGGAACTAACCACCGCAGCTTTTAGGCTCGGTTGGTGGGTTTCTAAATAGAAACCACTCCTGATGTTATTTAAATATACAAATTAATATCGTAATTATGGTATACTGAATTACCCTACAATGTGTGGGAGGATATAAACAAAAAACCCCAAGAATGTGGAGGTTGATGCAGATTAAAGAGATGGGTCTTAAGTCATTCTTCCTCATCTAATTGTGATTCTTTAGGTTTCGTATTTTCTTTTTGCATTTTAAAATATATAAAACCCACAATTAGAGCCACAGTCATCACTATTGCATCAGTTGGTATATTCATATTATCTCCATATCCAAATCTACCAATCATCCTATAAACAAAAAATGACCAGTGTATTACCAGTGCGTTTAGTGCTTTCTAGGGTGTTTTGAAGGAAAGCAGTCTAAATCAGGTTATAAAGAAAAAAGCCTCATTTCTACTCGAGAAATAAGGCTTTAAAGTGTCGGGGTGGAGAGATTCGAACTCCCGACCTCCTGCTCCCAAAGCAGGCGCGCTAACCGGACTACGCTACACCCCGTAATTCGCTAAAAAAAGCCCGGAAATTTAGGTGTTATTTCACAAGAGTCAAATGTCATTCAATCATGTGGGAAGAAAATAGCTATATAAAAAAACCGCTCGGTGGAACCGAACGGTTTTTGGGTGAGTGATGGGACTTGAACCCACGGCCTCCTGGGCCACAACCAGGTGCTCTAACCAGCTGAGCTACACCCACCATGTGGCTATACCTTACAACAATGCAAAATAAAGCGGGGAAACTTAAGTGTCTTCTTCTTTGTTTTAAAATAGTATTCCATTTCTTTTTAGATGGAATACTATTATGATTTTGAAAATAAACTCAATAATGCAGTCATTATGACATTTATTTCTTCAAAATAATTAATATATATAATGGGTTATCTTATAATAATAAAAACAAAAAAGCCCCAACACATTTGCCGAGGCTTTTTTGTAAATCACATTTCTAAATCAAATTAGAAATTAACTTTAATACCTGCGTTAAAGTACCTTTGTGCTCCAAGGAATACTTCTGCATTCCATGCTTTATGCTCGTTAGTTCCCCAAGAGTTATAATTACTATTATCTACAGCATCTTGGACATAGACAGCATCTAAAGCATTAAAGATGTGAGCGAAAGCTTGCACTCTCATGCCAGCCATTTCTGGGAGGTCATAGAAAAGATGCACATCCATTTTTGAATAGCCAGGAGCCATCCATACTTGATCCGTATCAGCCGTTCCATCGTCACCAATTTCACGATCGCCTGGACTCCAATCAGAATAGTTATCTGCATACATATTGTATAATGCTTGGATTTTTAAACCAGACATTGGAGTTAAGGTAACGCCAGCAACATAAGATGTTTGAGGCATATCACCTACCTTAAGATCTTTTAAGGCATAACTGTATTCGCCAAGAGATACTCCTGCTGCATCTTTATAAGTTCCATTTGCATCATCAACGAATGACCAATCACCAAAACTTAATGCAACATCTAAACGAAGCATATCAATTAATTGAGCAGAAGCTTCAACTTCAACACCACTATGGTTCTGATTCACGCCAGTTAAGAAAATAACATCTGTATCACCAGAATCACCAGCACCAGTTTCAATTTGTTTAGTTAAATTACGATCTTTCCAATCTGTATTATAGAAGTTTGCTTTTACAGCATACTTACCCACATTGTAGTTCACGCCAGCTTCCATGCTTTGGAATTTTTCATTCACAGGATCTGAAGCAACAGTACCATCATAATAGATAATATTATCCATGATGGGTGGTTTTTCTACTAAACCAAAGTTACCAAAAAGACTTAATCCGTCCATTACGTCATACATTACACCACCTTTAACTTGTGTGGTAGAAATTGCATCAGCAACAATCTTTTCATCTTCAATAGAGAAATGATCTTGGTAAGAATAAGCAATTGTTGAATAACCAGCCATACCATAAGCAGATAATGCGCCAGCGGAATAGCTACCTTGTCCAAAGAAACCTAACCAATCAACTGTAGTATTATTGTGATAATCAATATTGTCACCAAGTTTAACAACTTTTGCAGTGTTGTTATTATCACCATCATCGACATAATAGTCACCACCAAGCAAATCACGGACTTCACGGGTGTGCTCGATACCTGCAGTACGCCAGTCTAAACCGAACTGCAATTGAATTGCATCAGACAAATCATAATTAAGTTTAGAAATTAAACCATAAGTATTCTGACGATTTATACTATTCCTCAAAATACCAAGTGATCTTGCCTCAGTTTCAGAGACGGAGGAATCAATATTAGTGGAGTTTCTTTCAATCGTTGCATCATAATGAACCCAACGAGAAGGACTTGAGATACCCTCATGGTAGTTATATCTCATTGAACCGTAAGTACCTGTACCGCCACCGGAACCACCAGACCAATAAGCGACTGTTGATAATCTCATTTGATCATTCAAAGTGAGAAAATGGTTTAAATTAACCAATGGTTTATGGAAAAAGTTTTCTCTTTCATTCAGAAAGTTAGGATCGTGTCTGTCCTGCAGACCACCACCAAAGAGACCACCCTCGCCATACATGTACCAGTACTGCTGGCCTTTATAACTGCTGGAAACATCACTTGCATTTTCATTGTAGATCCGTCCGTCTTCATGTTCTTTAAACGCACTAATTGCACCAACATCAAACCCATCAACAGTCTTTGCGTACGCACTGTCATAGGCAGCGATATTCTGTTTATATAGGTTCTGACCATGTCGCTGTGGAGCGCCAATGGCATATAATTCAAAACGATTAGCATCATTCATTGCATAGCTTGCACCAAAGTAATATGCCCATGAATCTGTCCAAGTTTTATCAACAGTACCTTCACCTGTTTTACGAACGACTGTAGCACTAAAAGCCATTTTGTCGCCGATTAAACCCGTGTTGTAGTTCAATGTTGATTTTAAGAAAGAACCAGCACCGAGTTCCTGTTTAAAGCTTCCACCTTTATTTAAGGCAGTAGGATCGGTAATAATGTTCATGGTTCCACCAATGGAGGGGGTCGCCAAATTAACAGCACTAAGACCACGTTGCATTTGGATAGAAGATGTAGCATCGCCAACACCATCCCAGTTGGACCAATAGACCCAGCCGTTTTCCATATCATTTTGTGGCACACCATTAATCATAACTGCAACATTGCGTTGGTTAAATCCGCGAACGTTGATTCGCGCATCACCAGCACCACCACCCTGTTGGGTTGCGTACACACTAGGCGTTGCGTTTAAAGCCATTGGAATATCTTGGGAACCAAGACGTACTTCCATATCAGCTTTTGAAACATTTGTAAAAGCAACAGGTGTTTTTTCGCCAGCACGAGAAGCCAAAACTTCAAGCGCAGACATTTCAAGCGCAGATTGCTCTAGGGTAAAATTGAGCGCTGCACCGGCACTTTTTGATTGGTTCGTATAACCAATCATAGAGGCGGTAATAGTTGCTTCTGCTGGAACATTACTTAAAGTAAATGCACCATTTGCATCAGCGGCCGTTCCTTGATCTGTTCCGTCCACAACTACATTTGCTCCTGCAAGAGCCGCACCTGAATTTGCGGCAGTAACTGTACCAGATACAGTCATTTGTGCAAATAGGAATGAAGTGAATGTAAGGACAATGAAACTCGCAAGTATCCGAGTTGATCGTATCATGAGGTTCTCCTTGTTTTGTTTATTCATGAGTTAAACGACAGTTGTTCTGCCGTTATGATGTGCGGAAATTCCATACCATCAAACTAAAATCCAAAAGATATTTTGTGGATGAAAATTCAAGAGCTCGAGGGAATCACCGAATTTCCCAAAAAATTCATTAAAATAGACAGAAATAAATCTTTGGATTAAAAAATGGGCTTTGGAATTTCTACCATAACTTAAGTGAGAAAAAAATGATTAAACTTGTTTTGCTCCGCCACGGAGAAAGTCAATGGAATTTAGAGAATCGTTTTACGGGTTGGACTGATGTTGGTTTGACTAAAAAAGGAGAATCTGAGGCTCGCTCATCAGGTGAAATATTAAAATCAGACAATTTTCATTTTGATAAAATATATACCTCAGTTCTAAAACGAGCCACCCAAACGTTGGATATTTGTTTAGAAGAAATGGGCATTAACAATATTCCCATTGAATATAATTGGAGATTGAATGAGCGCCATTACGGTGCGCTACAAGGATTGAACAAAGCAGAAACCGCCGAAAAATATGGGGATGAGCAAGTGCTTATTTGGCGAAGATCTTACGACATACCCCCGCCCAAATTAGAATTAGACGATAAACGACATCCTCAATTTGATACGAAATATAAAAAAATGGATTCAAGAGATTTACCCGCATCTGAGTGCTTAAAAGATACAGTAGAGCGATTCCTACCCTATTGGTTAGAAACAATAAAACCAGAAATTGAAGCTGGAAAGAAAATATTGATAGTGGCACATGGAAATTCTCTTCGTGCTTTAGTGAAATATTTAGATAATATTTCTGACAAAGATATTTTAGGTCTCAATATTCCTACGGGTGTTCCTTTGGTTTATGAATTAGATAATAACCTAAAGCCCATAAAACATTATTATTTAGGCAATCAAGATGCGATTCAAGCATCCATCCAAGCCGTTGCAAATCAAGGAAAAAAAGCCGATTAAAAAATAAAAAAGTTTTCTCTACTAGCTCGTGCTGGGCGAAACCCAAATATGGGAAAAGCCTTACAGTCCTTCTGATAAAAATATTATTCAAGTGGGATAATTATAAAAGAATTGAATTCAGGGAGAGAATCGTTTTATTGAACCCCCTGTCATCCCCCACATTGGGGGAATTGAATGGATTTTGAATTTGAAGAAATTATCAAAATGAAAAAGACTTTAAGATATAGCGAATTACCAAAATACCCAAAAGGTGCAATCGGGCGAGCAAGATATTTACGAAATAATATGACAAAACACGAATTGATCGTTTGGCGCTATATTCGTGAAAAACAATTAGGAGTCAAGTTTAAAAGACAGGTTCCGATCAACAGATATATCGTTGATTTTTTCAGTCTAGAAATTGGTTTAGTTATTGAAATTGATGGTGGACATCATTACGACCCAAAAATCACTAAAAAGGATAAAGTGAGAACTAATGATTTATTGAACTGGGGATTAACTGTAATCAGATACAACAATGATGAAGTCTTAACAAATATAGAAGGTGTCATTAATTCTATTGGTGAAAAAGTGGATGAATTAAAGGAAAGATATGAAATTGAATAAACAGATAAAACAATCATTACAGTCTTCCCCAATGTGGGGAAGATTTAGATGGGGTTAATAGTAAAATGATAGATTTTCAGATAAGAATATGATTCAAGTGGGATAATTATAAAAAAATTGAATTCAGGGAGAGAAGCGTTTTATTGAACCCCCTGTCATCCCCCACATTGGGGGAATTGAATGGATTTTGAATTTGAAAAAATTATAAGGCAGACCTCAATAAAGATTTTTTCAACTGAGCTTTTTCCGTAAAAAATTGCCGATAGACAAGGAGTAAGACCAAAATATCTGTAATAGCTACGGTGCTTATCCACATATACATAATCATAATTTGATATCGCACCGCAATCAGTGGATCCACGCCAGATAAAATTTGTCCTGTCATCACGCCCGGGAGTTGAACCAATCCCACCATCATGAGTCCATTGATATTTGGCAAAAGTGCTGCTCGAAGGGCTGATTTCATCGCATCATCAATTGCATTTCTTGGGCTTGCACCCAATGACAAAAGCATTTCAATTTCGTGTTCCCGATGTTTCATTTCACCGATAAATCGGTTCACTGCCAAAGTGGAAGAGTTTAACGCATTGCCAATAATCATTCCAGCGATGGGAATCATGGCATAAGGATAGAACCAAGGCTCTACATCCAAAATAAATTTGAGTATAATCCCAAGAACGATGAGAACAGCGGTTAATATGGAACCGGTCAAAATCCAAAAAAGATGGGGAATCTTGTATTCTTTTTGTCGACGCGTTCCTTCGAATCCTGCGATCAAAATCATGCCCAAAATCAAGCAAACCATAAAAAGCCAATTGTCTTGCGTGAAGAACCAAGTAAGCACGTAGCCCATCAATCCCAATTGGAGAAAGGTGCGGATGGTTCCAATGATGAGCGACTGTTCCAAGCCAATTTTCATCCATCGAATCAGTCCAATACTTAAAGCGATTAAAACAAAAGAAACAAGGACGTCCATCCAGGAAATGATATAAAAAGACTGAGTCATGATGAGACGAATTTCCCCTGATCCATGTATAAAATACGATCGCCATACTGACGCACTCGCGCTTCATCATGAGAAATCATTACGGTGGTCAAGGCGTATGACTGTGTCAAATCTCGCACAAGATCTAAAATTTTATCCGCTTGCTTTCCATCTAAATTAGCCGTGGGCTCATCCAAAAGAAGCACTTCGGGTTGATTGAGTAGCACCCGCGCAAGATTGAGTCTTTGTTGTTCTCCGCCAGACAAATCGCTTGCATTTTGCTCTAAAGGAATTGCGCTTAAGCCCACTTTGTCCAAACTAAGCATCAAATCTGTGTCTTGAAATCCAGATTCAGATTGAGCCCAGCGATTAGCTAAAGATAAATTGTCTCTTACAGAGCCTTCTAATATCACAGGATTTTGAAACACCATTCCCACTTTTTTTCGCAATAGAGTAAAATCCATTTCACTTAAAGTTTTCCCATGAAACAAAAGCGTTCCTGAGCTGGGAGATTGCAATCCATTTAACAAACGAATCAGACTTGTTTTTCCTGCGCCAGACGGTCCGGTGATACATAGAAGCTCATTTTGAAACACCTGAAAAGCAATGGAGTTTAAGATAGACTTTTCCCCTATTTTAAAGGAAACTTGAGAAAGGGAAAATAGAGTTGACGGCGTCATACGAAAAAAGTATTTAACACTTTAAATCTCAGTTATAAATTGCATTCAAGATTCCAGCCAATCGAAATCCACTCAGGCGAAGTCGTTGTTCCAATAAAGATTTATTCTGGTAAAAATATTCCCATTTCAAATTTCCATCTTCAATTCCATAAGCCTGCTTTCTGTGTTTTGCAGATTCCAAAACAAAAGCCATCAAGCTCGCGGACATCCACTCGGTTTTTTCTTTGGCCGAAACGTCAAGCAACAAATAATCAGCATATTCTGTATAACTCAATTTTTGATGATCAATCATGTGTGTATCCCAAACACGATGGAGATTTGTGGATTCGGAAAACCACTTCACTTTAATGTCATTCCCACCTCGATCTTCTCCATTCCCTACATGAAGCGGTTGATGTAAATCTCCTACGAGATGTACCAAAAATTTCAAGGCAATTTGTTTTTCTTTTTGCATTGCTCGACTATTTTTTAAGATAGAAATAAAATCTTCCATTTTTTCAAAAGCAACGCCTTCATGTTTTCCCGGCTCAAAGTTTTCGCCATCGGGAATTGTCATAAAATGCCAATCCCATGCATGCTTCCAATCAGAATCAGATTTGATTTCGTCTGCCCAATTACTTACACGAGATAAATTTGAATGACCCAGAATTTCACTGATATTTTTTTCTGCTACTTTAGAAAGCTGTCGATTGGCAATTTCTCCTACAATGCGATGACCTGTCTTCCCCCAAGCAAAAAGAAACGAAGAGAGTAGAATGACATAAATTAAAAATCGGATTTTCATTTAATGCTCCCGTAATAAAAATTTGACACTATTCAAACTCCCATCAATTTCAGGATTTGGTTTTAACCCCAAGATCTTTACGACCAAAGGATAAACATGAATATTTTCGAATCTTGGAGATAGAAAGCCATCTTTGAAAGCAGGACCGTCTGCAATAAAGAGGGCGTGCATTGAGCGGAGTTCATTGTCGTATCCATGCGTTCCACCGGAATGATATTCCGGATTTGCGGAACGACCTGTGAGTCCCAAAATAGACCAACCCTCATCAGAAACCAAGAGGATATCTTTGATGCGATAATGATTTTTAAAATGATAACGCTCAGGAATATCTTTTTTCAAATAAGCTGAAAGATGAGGGATTTTATTCAGTTTTTTTACCAATCGCCAAGAGGCAAAACTCCTTTTTCCATAGAGCAATGAAAAAGGGCCACTCCCTTCTTGAATCATGCCATCCATATTGGCATATTTTTCAAGATTGATGGTTCGCTTTGGACTGATGGCGGTCATGCCATGATCTGCCACAGCTATAATATTTAGATTTGGGTAAATATCTAATTTTTCCATGCTGTCTAAAATGTGCCCCATAATGGAATCCATAGAATCAATCATGGCTTCGGTCTCCGCACTTTTGGGTCCAAATCGATGACCTGCATCATCCGGTTCGTGAAAATACAGCATGACAAGTTGGGGGCGAATTTCGACAGGAAGATTAAACCATTTTTCAACAGAATCAATTCGCGCTGTAAAGGAAAAATTGTGATCGTATTTTTTCCAAATACTGGGGCGAACGCCGGCAATGGATGCTTCTGTGCCAACCCAAAAATAGGACGCCGTTTTCATGCCTTGCTTTTCGGCTGTTGCCCAAAGGGGCTCTCCGCCATAAAATCGCCCATCTTCAACTTTTGAGCGATCGGAAAGCGTGTAAGTAGCATCCAATTTTTTGTCGTAAAAATAATTCCCAACCAAACCATGATTTTCGATATACATGCCTGTGGCAAGGCTATAATGATTTGGAAAAGTTTTAGAGACAAAAACTGGTTTCATGCCATCTGCTTTTACACCTTGCTTAGCCAATCGATCAAAATTTGGTGTATTGTACCAATCAATATAATCAGCTCTAAAACCATCAAAAGAAATCATTAAGACATAAGGTTTGTCTTCAATATTTTTTGCAAAAAGAAAGGAGAGGAGCGTAAGAAAAAAGATTTTTTTCATTTTAAACGATACGGCACAAAGCTCAAAAAGGAACCAGGAAATTTATCTGTTGCAATTAAAAATCCTTTTTTATCCAAGCGGACAATCCCTTCCCAATTTCTTGAACCATCCTCATCTAATTCAAATTGAACAGGTGGAAGATTCGCTAAGTGAATCTCTCCATTTTTAATTTCGAACGCCACCAATCTTTCAATCGCTTCAGACTGTTGATGAGTTTTACCTTTTTTATAATTTATAGCAATCTGATCTTCAGATGGAGTTAATCTTTTTTTATCGCCAGGCCAGAGATAATTAATTGCCCAAAAACGATTTTGTTCATCTAATTTCGTCACATCCGTAATACGATATTCTATATTTGGGAACGCAATTTTCGTCGTCGTTTTTTCTTTTAAAGAAAATTGATGTTGCCACGCAGATTTCCGAATATTTTTCCCGTTTGCTTCATAAAAGAGGATAGCATCATTTTTATAAATGAGGGCAGATTCATAGGTCATGTTTTTCACCTGAGTTGGCATAGGTAATTCTATTAAGTCTTGCTCAAGCACCACCGCTTCAAAGGTTTTTGGGTCGATGGTGCCCCAAGCCACATATCCGTGCATGTCGCCATCAGATTTTGCTTCTAAGGTAATGATAAAATGATTTTCATCAAAAGCGATGGATTCTAAGCCTTCAAATCCAGGAATAGATTTTGAATAATCAGGCGTCAGAAACGGAATTTGTTTAGGTTCAATCGCAGCTGGACTTTTTGAATTAAGTGACGCATAAATCTCATCTTTTGAAATCATAAAAAGATATCCACCTAAATTTTCTGGAAGGAGAATGACTTGATCTTGATATAAATCCATCCCAGAAATTTCCTGTTTTGGATTGGTAATAATTCCAGACAAAGGAATATCTTGCACCGGAATTTCCTTTGAAAAAAAGAGGCCAAAAATAGATAGGCCATAAAAAATTTTTCTGGATGAGCTTAAGGTGTTTTGCATAGATTTATTTTAGTTTTATGAGTGAATGAAGCTTGAATATAGGCGATTTAAGATGTGGAGAGTTTTTTCAATAAGTCAAACGAAAACAATCCCGTGTTATGTCCATCTCCCCAATAAGGTCGCAAGGCATAATGCCCTACAGGGTCAATTTTTTTAATAAGGTAACTTGCTTCTGATTTTTTCTGTTCCGGGCCAATGTATAAATTCCCCAATGCGTCTTTTTCTCCGGCACAATTTGCACAGGGACATTGGTCACGCATTTGTTTTATTTCGATCATGGATTCAGTTCCGTCATCCCAATTGAGCAGAAAAAAATCATTTACAATTTCATATTGGCTGAGTTTGCTGTTTGATGATTTCATTATTTGAGTAAAATTAGTTTTTGAGTTTTTTGTTGATTGTTAGCGTGCAAGACAGCAAAATAAATACCGCTGGCTTGCCCAGAAGCATTCCATTGAATTTCATGGATTCCGGATTGAATTTTTCCCTGAACCAGCGTTTCTATCAAACGACCATTTATATCAAATATATGTAGAGACACAATTAATGGCGTCTCTACTACCGAAAACCTAATGGTGGTTCTTGGGTTAAATGGATTTGGATAGGGAGCATCCAATGAAATTTGTTGCGGGAAGGGTTTTATTGTTTCAATGTCAAGCGCTGGCGGAACAGCCGTTTCCATAGAAAATAAACCATTATAAACGGTAATGATATCCATTGGCCAGGTTAATTCTCCCCGTAAAAAAGAGCCGTTAAAATGACCAGAAAATCCAGAATCGCTTACGGTGGATATTTCTAAAATTCCACTTGTTGAAATATATGAAACGTCCAACAAATTTTGAACCATCTCAGATAGAATAGAATCCACGCTTGCTGAATCCAAATTTGCTGAAGAGTCGGAAAATAAATCTGAAAATCCCGTTACAAAACTTGAATCAAGGTCAGGCGCATACAACATTAAAAATGTGATATTCTCCAAATCATTATCCGCAACAGACCATACGCGAGAATGAATGTTAGGCATAGTATCTTGCATGAACGCAAGAAAAAGATTAAATGAATCTTCTGAGGTTTGTTCTAAAGCAGAAACCACAATCCAAGTTGAGTCCAAATCTGCACCAACCAAGGCTCCCCCACCTGGAAGCGTATCCAAAAGCCCCGATTGAAAAGCGCCAGACATGGAACCTGAATAATTAAAATTTAAAGAACCCACATAAGAATCTTGCCCATAAAGGCAAAGAGACAATATGACAAAAATAAGCGTGTGGCGATGATTTATCTTTTTCATAAGCGTGTTCCGCTAAGAAAATACATCAAAATAGGGACAAAAGTCCCCATGATATTCAGAGAATTTTAGGCGAATTATAACGGCCTATTCAACACCAAGACTATGGAGATAATTATCGTAATTACTTCCATATTCCACAAAACGACTTTCTTTTAATTCGATAATATGCGTCGCTAAAGATGAGACAAATTCTCTATCGTGGCTCACGAAGATAATGGTGCCTTCAAAATTACTTAAGGCCGAGTTCAATGATTCGATTGATTCCATATCTAAGTGGTTGGTAGGCTCGTCCAAAATCATCACATTCGGCTCTTGTAGAATAAGTTTCCCAAAAAGCATTCGTCTTTGTTCGCCGCCAGATAAAACATTCACAGGTTTATTGATATCATCTTGGGAAAAAAGCAAACGGCCAAGGGTTCCGCGAATTGTTTGTAAATCGTCTCCTTGTTTTCGCCATTGTTCCATCCATTCGATTAATGAAAGATTTGAATCAAAATCGCCTTGGTGGTTTTGGGCAAAGTATCCAATTTCCGCATTATCTGACCATCGCACAGTTCCATCGTCTTGGCTTAAATCATTTACCAAACACCGGAGAAGCGTTGTTTTTCCAATGCCATTTTCACCAATGATGGCTAAACGTTCGCCCGCATCCAAAGAGAAATTTATTTTATTAAGAACGGATAAATCATCGAAGCTTTTAGATAGCCCCTCGACCGTAAGCGCATTGTTGAATACTTTCTTTTCTTGTTTAAAGCGAATAAATGGATACACGCGGCTGGATTTCTTAATATCGTCTAATGTTATTTTTTTAATCTGGTTTGCACGAGACGTCGCTTGTCTCGCCTTAGAAGCATTGGCAGAAAAACGTTTTACAAAAGCTTGCAGTTCGTCAATTTTCGCTTTTTTCTTTACATTATCTGAAACCAGTCGCTCCCTGGCTTGTGTAGAGGCAATCATAAAATCGTCATAATTCCCAGGATAAAGTCGCACTTCGCCATAATCGATATCGGCCATGTGGGTGCAAACACTATTAAGGAAATGACGATCATGTGAAATAATAATCATTGTGCTTTTTCGGGATTTAAGTATGTCTTCCAACCAACGAATGGTATTCATATCTAGATTGTTTGTGGGCTCATCTAAAAGAAGAATTCCAGGATCACCAAACAGGGCTTGTGTCAGTAAGACGCGAAGTTTTACTCCTGGAGCCAAAGTGCTCATGAGATTTTCGTGCTGATCTTCGGGGATTCCCACACCCAGGAGTAATTCTCCTGCATTTGCTTCTGCGAGGTAACCATCCATATCGGCAAATTCCATTTCTAAATCCGCCACTTTCAATCCTTCTTCTTCGCTCATTTCAGGGAGGGAATAAATTCGATCTCTCTCTTCTTTAATTTTCCACAAGGCCTTGTGCCCCATCATGACACAATCAATGACTTTGGCAGATTCATACGCAAATTGGTTTTGAGCTAAAACGGATAAGCGTTTTTTAGGATCTAAGGTAACTTTTCCAGATGATGGATCAAGTTCGCCGGATAAAATTTTTAAGAAGGTGGATTTTCCCGATCCATTGGCCCCAATTAGGCCGTAGCGATTCCCTTCGGAAAAGGTAATGTTAATATCTTCAAAAAGGGCTTTTGCGCCGAATTGTATAGAAATATTTGCTGTTGAAATCAATGTTTTACTCTCGTGTTAATATGTTCAAAATTCAAATAAAAAGCCCTCCATGAGGAAGGCTTTTTAAGTGGGCCCACAGGGACTCGAACCCCGAACCAACAGATTATGAGTCTGCTGCTCTAACCAATTGAGCTATGGGCCCAGAAAGGGCGTGAAATTACTTGCGAATAGATGGACTTCCAATAATCAAGATTTCAGGAAAAAGGATTCCATTGCCAGTTTAATCTTTCTTATTATTGGGGCGATGGGAAAGCCAAAAAATAAAGCATCAAAACCATTTTCGATTTATGGATTGAATGGAGCGATTGAATTACTTCAATCAGAAAAGTTTCAAATTGAATCCATTTTTATCCAAGAAGGTTCCCAAGCTGAACGAAACAAGTGGATTATTGATTATAAAAAGAAGCATGATAAAAAAATGAGCATTTTATCGAAACATGTTTTCAAGAATCAATTTTCATCAAAGCGAACACAAGGGATAGTGGTGCAATTCTCTGGCGATATCATCTCGGAAGAACTTCCAAGCTTTTCAGATGAAGAAACCGTATGCTTATTGGTTTTAGATCAAATAGAGGATCCGCAAAATTTTGGACAAATCATCCGAACCGCAGAATGTGCAGGTGTGGATGGGATACTTTTTTCTAAACATCATTCTGCCTCAATTTCAGATACAGTATTACAAGTGAGTCAAGGTGCGTTTTTAAACATGCCTTTATACGAAGTGACCAATTTAAATAATGAATTTTATGCGCTCAAAGAACAGGGCTTTTGGATTGCAGGATTAGAAAATAGCATTGAAGCCAAATCATGGCATCAGATTGATTATAAAGGAAAAATCATTATTATTGTTGGGAGCGAAGGCGAGGGTATTCGAGAAAAAGTTTTAGAAGCGTGTGATTTTAAAGCGACGATACCCATGATGGGGAAAACTAATTCCTTAAATGTTTCCGCCGCAGTGTCAGCTATTCTATTTGAGCGACTTAGGCAGGTTGAAAGTGGAGAATAAATTTTACGGAGTGGCTCGGGACGGAATCGAACCGCCGACACAAGGATTTTCAGTCCTCTGCTCTACCAACTGAGCTACCAAGCCACATAAAAGTTCTACTTTGCATATAAAGAGCGCGTGGAAATTACTCGTCCATTTTCGGCGAAGCAATCCCAAAATTTCCTAAAAAGGATAAGACAGATTTCTTCTTGTTCCCATCTTTGAACCGCCTTATGTTCCCCGACGTTTTTCACCGAGTGATCCGAGGATGTCACACACAAAAACACTTATTTTGGCGACACATAATCGCCACAAAGTCGAAGAGCTTTCAGCGGCTTTGGGAAAATTGCGTATTGATATTAGAACATTGGACGCTTTTCCTCAAGTGGGCGAGATAGAAGAAACGGGAAAAACCCTGCTTGAAAATGCTTTATTAAAAGCGAGGACAGTGCATCAATTAACAGGCTTGCCTGCGATTGCTGACGATACGGGACTGGAAGTAGATGCTTTAGATGGAGCGCCAGGCGTATATTCTGCAAGGTATGCTGGAGAGAACGTATCGTATGCAGATAATGTGAATAAAATGCTTTTTGAATTAAAAGGAATTGAAGATCAAAAACGAAGTGCAAAGTTTAGAACGGTTATCGCTTTTGTCTCTTCAAAAAAGGAACTCTGGGTTGAGGGCTTCATACAAGGTTTTATAAGTCAGAGTCCAACTGGGAAAAGGGGATTTGGTTATGATCCTATATTTTATGTCCCCGAATTAAAGAAAACGTTTGCTGAATTGACGGGTGAAGAAAAAAACGAAATCAGTCATCGAGGATTAGCCCTTAAAAAAATAGTAAAAAAATTAAAAAATGAATTTCAACCCAAAGGAAAGGAGTCTGAATAGAAAAAAAGATATCATTTAAACAAGATTAAATCTTGAAAACACAAACAAAATATATATCATTAACCCGATGGATCCTCCAAGTAGGATTTACGGGTTTTTTATGTCTAAATGGACTCTCAGCGCAAGGCGTAGATTCAACAAATAGCACTGAAATGGATCTGTTTATATCTCGCTATATTCCCATTTCTTCTTACGTCTCAAATCCTTTTTCGAAGGTCTTTCCTCTTTACTCATTGGGCTACGATTCCCTGAGAAGTCCACTTGGAATTTTAAACTTCAAATACAATGAATATCAATTAGAGATTCGTCTAGATCGAAATTGGGAGACCATCACTTTTTCTGAATTTATTGATGGGGAACAATTACGCCTACCTCAAACCATGTCTGTAGATTGGTATTTAGAAAAAATGTTCTATCAAAACTGGCAGATAAAATTAATCGAAGTCATGCGTGGCGACAAAAAAGATGATGACCGAAAAAGGCGAGGTCAAATGATAGAAGTGGTTGGGATGGATTTAGGCGCTTTGGGACGGGCTTCATTGCGACTCAGTGGAAATGTGAACGTCTCAGGGAAAATGGTTTTTCAAGATCAAGAACTAGTGCGGTCCAGTTTAAATCAAACACAAAACACTCATCTAGAATTTGATCAAAAACAAAATTTAAACGTTCAGGGAAAAATTGGAGAACGGATTACAGTGGCAATGGACCAAGATTCTGAACGAGATTTTGATTGGGAAAATAATATTCGAATTTCTTATAAAGGTGAAGAAGACGATATTGTGCAGAGCGTTGAAGCTGGGAATATTTCCCTGTCACTTCCATCCACAAAGTATGTAACATTTTCTGGGAAAAATCAGGGATTATTTGGATTGAAAGCTATTTCAAGATTAGGGCCAATTGACATTACCACGATTGCATCTATAGAAAGAACGAAAAAAGAAAAGAAAGAATACGAGGCTGGCTCAAAATCGGAAGCACCAACGCTTATCAAAGATACGGATTATATTAAAAATAGATATTTTTTCATCCATCCCTGGTTTAGAAATGGAGCCGACACCGTTGCTTTTGACGGAAGCCAATATCATACAGTTTCCATTCCCTCTTTTTACCCCCTACATGAAGGTTTGCATCGCATCAATGGTGGTGGCGATGGGGTTGTGATCAAAAACTTTGAACTATATAAATTGGACCAAAACAACGATCCTGGAGCAAATATCGGAACTGCTTTTGTGGATCCGACGCTTGATTCTACCCACGCGCTATTTTCTGAATACCAAAGCTATAACGAAGCGGGAAGTTTTGTTCGGATGGAACAGGGGCAACAGTATTTAATTAGCAACGATTTAGGCTATATCCAACTTAGAGAAATGGTGACAACGGAAATTTTAGGCTGTACTTATGTCTTAGAAAATCGTGCTGGAGATACAGTTATGGTGGTTGGGCAAGGCATTGATTCTACCCATAATGAATTATCTTTATTGATGTTGAAGCCCCAATCGCCTCATCCCAACAATCCAGCTTGGGACCTTATGTTTAAGAATGTGTATTATTTAGGGACAACGAACATTGCAAAGGAAGGCTTTGAATTTCGTATTATCAATAAGCGGGTTACCCCGGAGAGCGATCGAGATCCTGCCACAAGTATTCCATACATTACCCTTTTTGGCTTGGACAGTCTCAACGATTCACAAGCGCGCATTTCTGATGAGCTCGTTGATGTTGACAATGTAAATATCGTTAATCTTCCCGACGGTGAAATTCTTTTTCCAACTTTGTACCCCTTCGCTTCATCGGATTCCCTTGCAGGGGGCATTAGCATGCCGGCCTTACAAGATCATTTGGGGGTAGGGGCAAGCTATACCACAAGTGATCGTAATAAAATCAATGAAGACCACCGCTTTGTATTGGAAGCGAAATATAGTAATCAAAGCTCTACTATTAGCCTTGGTTTTATGTTGGTAGATAAGAGTGAAGAAGTGATCCAAAATGGCATTACACTAAAACGAGGCGTTGATTACCAAATTGATTATTATACGGGCACGATTGTTTTGCTCGGATCTGCTGCTGATAACCCAAACGCCAAATTAAAAATTCTTTATGATCGTCATGAAATTGTCTCTTTTGATAAAAAGACAATTGTGGGTTCTCGTGCGCAAATGGATTTGGGACAACGTTCTTTTATAGGCGTAACAGCACTTTATTACAACCAATCTATTATCAACGAAAAAGTGGAAGTGGGTTATGAGCCAACGCGAAATTTCATTTGGGATTTAAATGGTCACTTTGAACGAGACCTCAATGGACTGACAAAGTTCTTAGACAAATTACCACTCATTGAAACTGAAAAAATGTCCAGCTTTAGCTTAGAAGGTGAAATTGCCCAGGTTTTACCTAATCCAAATTCCATTACTAATCCTGAAACGGGAGACGCGAATGGCGTGGCATTTATTGATGATTTTGAAGGAGCAAAACGGACAACCTCTCCCTCTATTCAACGACGATATTGGAAAGAATCTTCTGCGCCACTTATACAAGAAGATAGCATCTGGACGAATCAGTTTTCACAGCGAAATCGTGGACGGTTTTACTGGTATAATCCCTATATCCAGTATCGCACACGAGATATTTGGCCAAATCAATCCACATCAATTCGCGCAGGAAATGAAACCACCGACGTTTTAGTTTTGAGATATAAAAAACGCCCACACCAAGAGAATATGCCATCAGATTCAATTTGGGCCGGGGTTAGCACTTCTTTTTATTCTGGCGATTATGATCAAACTAATAATAAATTTTTTGAGATTTGGTTACGGGGAGAGGCAGGAAAGCTCACCATCGATTTGGGCGATATCAGTGAAGATGCTGATGGAAATGGGCAATTGAATACGGAAGATATTCCAGTAGCGCTAACATTTGGAAATGGATTTTTGGAAGACGAAGAAGACACAGGCTTAGATGGATGTTTTAATGAATCAGAAGATGGGTGGGGAGGCTGTCTTGATACCTTGACTTACGCTTATTATCTATCCATTGGAGAGGATAGCTTAATTAATTCTGCATCAGATGTGAACCTTGATGATCCCAATGAAGACGATTGGTTTTATGAAGAAGGAAGCACTGATTATTCTCACATGAATGGTTCAGAAGGGAATGGAACAGGAACACGTATTCAAGAAGGCGGTAAATATCCAAATACGGAAGATTTAAATGGGTCATTACTATTGGATAAAACGAATGATTATTTTTCTGCCTCTTTTGATTTGACCGATCCAACTTACCTTGCAGGCGAAACAGTGAAAAATGGAAAACAAACAGGGTGGAAATTATTTCGAGTTCCTTTAGCGCATTTCAGTAAAGTCAAAGACGTTGAATGGAACGATATTCGGAATATGCGAATTTCTGTTTCAAGCTTTGATTCTGAATTACAAGCATTAGAAATTGCAAAAATTGAAATGGTTGGGAATGATTGGCGAGAAATGGGCGTTGCGACAGATTCCACAAGTTTTTCTACTCAGAATGCAGATAGCCTTTTTGCGGTGACCGTGATTAACACAGAAGACAATGCGGACTATACGCCCCCTCAAGGCGTAAAGGGAGAATACGATCAAATAAATAAAATTCAATCCAAAGAGCAATCCCTTGTCTTAAAATTTGATAACCTTCCTGCAAAAAATCGCGGAGCGGCGAAAAAAACTTTTGATAATTTGACAGACAGTCAAAAGCGAAGTTTCATGTCCTATGATTTTTTAAAACTCTATTTATATGGGAATCCAGGAAATGATTGGAATCAATTTTCAGAAACAAGTGACGTAGATTTTTTCATCAAGTTTGGTATGGGCGATGACTATTACGAAATAACTCAAGCGGTTTTCAAAGGTTGGGACGAAGACTTAAATCGAAATGAAATCAAGTTGGATTTGGACTGGTTATCCACGCTCAAAAAGAAAGATACGACTACGGTTGTGAAATATAATGATGCAGACATTTTTATTGACTCTGCAGATGTGAAGCGATACATTTTTATCGACGAAAATGGATACCCTGTTAGAGAAGTCAAAATCAAGGGAAAGCCTGCTTTAAATCGCTTACAATACTTTATGTTGGGCATTAGCAATAAAACAGAGCACGATATTTCGGGAGAAGTATGGGTGGACGAACTTCGATTAAGTAGTGTAAAGAAAAATCGTGGGGTTGCCATGCGAGTTCAATCTTCTTTAAAGTTGGCTGATTTTGCTAGCGCAACACTTACATATAGCCGGCAAGATGCGGATTATCATCGCTTGCAGGAGCACCTTAGTTCTGGGACAAATAATGCAGAAGATTTAAGTGTTTCGAGTCGATTAGACCTCCATCGATTATTACCAAAATCGTGGGGACTGTCTTTACCTATAAATGCATCCTTTAGCCAAAGCCTTGATCGTCCTAAATATTTTCCAGGTGAAGATATTATTGTTGAAAATAACAGTATGCCTGATTCCATCCTCTCTAAATCTGAATCTATGTCTTTAGGTGTTTCTGCAGGGAAAACCACAAAATCCGATAATAAGTTAATTAAATATACGATTGATCAAATCAAAGGAAAATTCAATGCTTCTAAATCCAAATCATCAAATATAACCTACTTAGAGAAACAAAATGAAACGTATTCAGGAAATGTAAGTTACAATGTTCCCTTTGGTAGAGATAATTACATTCGGCCTTTTAAATGGTTAGAAAAAGTGCCTTTGCTTGGTCCTAAGAGCAGTGACTTTCAACTGTATTATCTCCCTTCAAGTTTTAAAACAAATATGAGTTTCAATGAAAAACTTTCGTGGAACGAAACACGAAGAGGTGTTCGATCTATAGATACGTACAGTTTTGGTTTGAGTCGATCTATGAACCTAGATTATAAATTTACAAATAGTTTATCTTCAAAATATACTTGGGCAGGTTCAAGCAAGTTAAACGATTATCGCGGGTATATTTTTTCTGCCTTAAAGGCGCTTGACCCTGGGGAAGTCACTTCTAAAAAAGAAAGTATGAATACATCCTTTTCCCCAACGCTATTTTCTTGGTTGAAGCCCAGTTTCAATTATTCGGCTAACTATAATTGGAATCATAACTTATCTTTGGAAGGTCAAGATGTTTCTACGGGACTTCGTTTTACTTCGAGTCTTACCATAACGCCGGTGCAATTATTTGAAATTCTTTATAAACCGCCTGCTACCAAGAAGGCAAAACAAGGTGGGAGATCTCGGCGAAGACCCGGAAAGCAGAAAGAGGAAAAACCAACAAAAGAGAGAAAAGGAAATAAGCCTTTAACTTTTATTCATGGTTTGTTCAATAAAATAAATCCTATTAGTATTTCATATAATGAAACCTTGAATCGCTCGGCGAATAAAGTTTTAGGCGAAGTGCCTACGGGTTATAAATTTGGGTGGTTGCCAGACCACGGTTTAGAGCACGCAGAAAACACAGGCACCAATCTAGGGAATTGGGATCATAAAATAAATGGCACCTTACGATCTGGATTTAAACTTACTAAAAAAATCACCATTAACATGAATTTTGGGCAAAGTCTTGGGACGCTGAAAAGTGGTTCTGGCGTTGAAACAAGAACAATGACGAGAGATTATGTTGCTTATGGAGAACGCCTCGAAAATGGCATTCCCTTTTCAGGATGGAGTTTTCGTGTCTCTGGTTTAGAAAAATTACCCATTATCAAGTGGGTTGCAAAATCAGCATCTATGGATCACCAATATTCAGGTAAAGAAACACGCTCTTGGCAATTTGAAGGCGTTTCACCTTCTAATATGAATTTTTTCAAGTTTGGTTCTTTTGCAGATGATTATAAAGAATATGAGAGAAATTCAAAAATTCAGACAGGATTTTCACCTTTAATTGGATTGAATATGACAATGAAAAAAGGTATTTCCATGAATATTCGTCATAATCGAGACAAGTCATTGGAAGAGCAACCTTCTGGATTAACCATTCGTCAAAATTGGAGCATTACGTCTTCTACTACCTATAGCCATCGGGGAGGACTAAGAATTCCTATTCCATATTATGGCGATTTGAATTTGAATAATACGGTAAATTTCACCCTTAACTTAGATATGAATGATAGCAAAGAATTTAAATCTGGCGATAAAATCAATTTAGAAGAAGGCGCGTTTAGTTCTAGCTGGAAAGCAGGATTAAGAGTTACCTATCAATTTAGCACAAAAGTCAGTGGTTCTGTTATTTATGAGTATCGGGAAAATGAAAATAAAACAACTGGGAAGAAAATCGATCGCGATTTTGGATTTGATGTTAATATGAGTATTTCGGGATAAAATGAGGGTTTTACAAAATCTATTAATAACAATAATGTGTTTTGGCTTGGGAGCATGTGAAGAAAAATCGCCTACATTTGACGCAGAGCGTGCTTTTGAGTATTTAGTGAAACAATGTGATTTTGGACCAAGAAACCCCGGGTCAGTGGGCTATGAATCTTGCAAACAATTTTTGATTTCAGAAGCTGAAAAAGTCGCAGATAAAGTACAGCTTCAGCCTTTTTCTTATACAGAAAAAAAAGAAAACCGACGCTATGATTTGGTTAATATTATCGCTCGATTTAATCCGGAATCCAAAACACAAATCATGATTGGTGCTCACTGGGATACACGTCCCTGGGCAGAGCAAGATCAAAATAAAGACAAAAGAGCCTTGCCTATTATTGGCGCAAATGATGGAGCAAGCGGTGTTGCTGTTTTATTAGAGCTTATGCAATTTTTAGCCAAAAATCCACCATCGGTAGGTGTGAATATTATTTTCTTAGACGGAGAAGATTTAGGCATTCGGGGAGAAAGTGAATCTTTCGGGCAAGGCGCAGCTTATTTTGCAAAAAACCTTCCCATTCCCAAACCGAAAGAAGCAATTATTGTAGATATGGTGGGCGACACACAACTTACCCTTCCCATTGAGCGAAATTCTTTTCGTCAAAATCGTTCATTGGTAAAAAAACTTTGGAATCGAGCGCACGAACTAAACCTTGATGCTTTTCAATCTAAAATTGCTTATGAAATTTATGACGACCATGTGCCGTTATTTAAATATGCGGGTATTCCAGCGATTGATATTATTGATTTTCATTATCCTAATCGCTATACAAACTTTTGGCATACCCATTCTGACTTGCCACAAAATTGTTCTGCGAAAAGTTTAGGACAAGTGGGCACCTTGCTTGTGGATTATATATTTTATTATGCCAGCGAAACAGAGAGTGGTTCATGATGATTCAATTCCCTAAATTTAAGCTTATGCGATTCCCAATAATTACTGCGATGGCTCTATTTTTTATTGCTTGCCCTGGGTCAGAATCAATTGTAGAAAACGTAGAACCCATTCAAGATGTTCAATTCACTTATCACCAAGAAGTGGGGGAATTGTATTTTTCAGCGGAAATTTCGGAACAAAACGAAGAAAGTTTTTTGGCTTCTGTTTCTGTTTTATGGTTTGGGATAGATTCAAATCGAACCGCCGATACATTAACACTTAACGACGAAGGTGTTTTAGGAGATATTTTATTTGGTGATGGAATTTATGGATTGAAAATATTAAACGATACGACCGTGATTCAGCATGTGATTACTGCTTCAGATTTTGGCTCTGTTTATTTTAAGCTTCGAGCAGAATATGGGAGCAGTGTTGTCACATATTCGGACTCATCTGCATTAGGGAATTTATTACCATCCATTCTTTCCGTTGTTTTCCCAGATACCATGACAAGACCCACTGAAGAAAACATATACCACATTGATAGCATTTTTGTTTCTGCCCATGATCCAAATGGATTAGACGATATTCAAAGTTGCTTTTTGATGTTTAAGAAACCGGATGGCTCTTATGCAAACAACGGAGATCCTATTGTTTTGTATGATGATGGCACACAATATCCTGACGATTCGGACAATCCATCTTTTTGGGACTTATTGGAGAATGATGGTATTTACTCAAGATTGATTACCATTGGCTCCACGAATCCTTTAGGAACGTATGAGGCAACTTTTACGCTCAAAGATTGGTCGGGATTGTTTGTGGAAGAAGTAAAAACGCTGGAGGTGATTGAATGAAACGATTTATCGTTTTTGCTTCCCTGTCTATATTATTATTTGGACAAATGGACTTACCCCATCGTTTTGCCTTAAAGACTGCTATTCAGGACACCACGCTTTATTCTGGTTTAAAAAGCAATGTGATTGCTGAAATAAAATTCCAAGGCGATTCTTTAGTATGGTTAGGCACAGGGCGAGGTTTAGCTCTTTTTGATGGACAATCAATGTATGCTTATAATACAGAGATGGGAACCCTGGAGAATGGAAGCGAAACGTATGGAATTCCTGCTGGTGGAATATCAGCCATTTCTGTGCAAGGCGACTCTTTGCTAGCGGCCATTGCCACCGATGATGGTACAATTCAAATGGGAGGTGGGCTTGTATTCTCTACAAACAGTCAAGATACCAATGGCGTCCTCTGGGAGTATTTATCTCAACCTGTCGATAATCCAGAAGATTCTTTGGTGCCCTTTGGGAAAGGCTATTTTAAGCAGTTACCCGTAACCGTTCCTCAAGCAAATGTAACGTATGATGCAAGTCTCCACACGCATAAAGGGAACCAATACGCTTGGATAACATCTTGGGCGGGAGGATTGCGACGCTACGATTTTGCCAATAATATCTGGGAAAATGTGCCTTTGCCAATGGATAATCAAATTTATCTTTCCACCTGCGCAAGCGATTCCTTTGAGTTGGCAGATGATGGGAAATCAATTCTCAAAAATTATTATTTAAACCCAAGGGATCCATTAGATGGAGGGAATCACAATCATAAAGCTTTTTCGGTTTTAGCCTACGGAGACACCATTTGGGTTGGCACAGCGAATGGGATTAATCGAGGTATAATTATTGATGAAACAGTAAATAATGAAAGTTTTAATTGTATTAATTGGGATCATTATTCCTATCCCCGTGATGGCTTATCTGGGAATTTTGTTGTGAGCATTGCTAAGCAATCTTGGAAAGGGAACTTAACAATTTGGGCCGCAACGATGAATGCGGAAGATCCCGGTGAAAAACGCGGGTTAAGTTACACAAGAGATGGGGGCGACACGTGGAATGTTGCTTTATTAGACGAACGGGTTTACAATGTTATGGCAGTTGATTCCCTTATTTTTGCATCCACAAGCAATGGGCTATGGAAAAGTCTTGATGGGGAAAATTGGGCAAAGTTTTCACCGGCAATCGAAAAAACATATTTAGCTATGGAGCAAATTTTATCCAATACCGTTTATACTTCAGCTATGGATAAACGCGATTCTACGGTTCTTTGGATTGGAACACCAGATGGCGTCGCCTACACATCAGATATTCACGGGCAAAGCTGGAATATCTATCAAGCAGAATATGATTCTACTGAAATTTATGCTTATCCCAACCCCTTTTCTCCTTACAATCATAATCAATTGGACAATGATGGATTTGTTCGATTTCACCTGGGGAATATTGCGAATAATATCGTGATTGTTGATGTTTATAACTTTGCCATGGAAAAGGTCTATTCTTATACGCACGATAGACAGAGTGATTTTGGAGCCATTAAATGGAATGGGAAAGATGCCGCAGGAAATTTGGTAGCAAACGGAGTTTATTTCATTAATTTAAATTTTTCCTCTTCCCAAAATGCTTCCACTGAAGACCATTGGACAAAACTCGTTTTGGTGAAATAATGAAAATACATAAAATCATATTTTTAGGATTTGTTTTTTTATTGTCCTTTGGCTTTTCTGAAAATTATGCCAGATTTTCTGGTAGCTTTTTAAGGATGGGAACGTCTGCAAGGTCTATCGCGATGGGTTCTGCTTTTACGGCCGAAATGGATTATGGATTTGCCGCCTATCACAACCCTGCTTGGACCGCCTTTCAAACGGAAAAACAAGTAGGATTTAATTATCAAAATCTATCTTTAGATCGTCGCCTTGCTACCAGCAGTTTTTCTGCTCCTCTTCCTCCCACCGCCGGAATCGGTGTGGCTTGGTTGAGTGCAGGCGTAACAGAGATTCAAGGTCGAAATTCTACAGGCGAAAAAACTGCAATCATGAGAACGAGCGAAGACGCATTCATCGTGACCTTTTCACAAAGAATCAAACCTTGGCTAGCAGTGGGCGCAAATTTTAAAATTTTACGGAATCAACTTCCCAGTAATGAAGAAAACTTACAAGGATCTGGATTGGGTTTTGATATTGGTTTACTCATTAAGCCTGGAGAAGGCAAAACAATTGGACTAATGATTCAAGATATGAGTGCAAGCTATCAATGGAATACGGGAGATGTTTATGATGAAGGTCGCCCCTATAAAGATTCTTTTCCTACTTTATATCGTATCGGCACAAGCTTTAATATGCCAAATATTTTAGTGGTCGCAGATATTGGATTTATTACAGATCACGAATCTTTTATGGATGTTCTACCTCGTGCAGGAATTGAATATAATTTATATGAGTCTTTTTATCTGCGAAGTGGTTATGGAAATAATCGTATTTCAATTGGAATGGGCATGGATTATACATTATTCAAATCGCAAGATTCCCGATTAGATTATGCTTTTTCATTAGAAGCGGCAGGACAAATGGGCTTTATCTTATCCTATGCGTTTATTTTTTAAGCTTCTTTTTCTGTCTATTACCTGTCTTTCAGGCATGGGAACACAATTTTTATCCCTTCCAATGACGGCAAGAGATTTGGCTTTGGGAGCAAATCCAATGCTGAATCAAAATGGTCTATGGAATCCGGCTTTGCTTCAATCCAATGCGACAGGTTCTGAAATTAACTTTTCTTATGGAAAAGGCATGGGCGATTTAGAATTAAGTGCTTTGGGTTTTACGTCTCCAAAAGGAGTTTTAACACGAGGACTCAAGTTTAGATACGCGGGCCTTAGCGATTTGGAATTACGTGAGGATAAGCCACAAACAAACCCTTTAGCCTATTTTTCTGCAAATGGAATGGCGATGGACATGACCCTTGCATTTGCATTTGGGCAGCAACATTTTGGCATTACGATGCGTTGGATTGAGATGTCTCTTTATATGGAAAAATCCCATGGACTTGCAATGGATTTTGGTTATTGGCGACAAATCTTACAAAAGGGAAAGCTTGGCTTTTCTATACTAAATTTAGGAAAGATGAGCCCCTTTATTTCTGAAAATCCGAGCCTCCCTCTACGTGTTTTGGGCGGAATATCTTGGGCATCAAATTTTTCATCTTTTTCAAATGCTTTTTACACCAGCTTAGAATATGCTCATTTACCCAAGGTGGGAATTGTCAATATAGGAGATGAAATAGCTTGGAAAAATCTATTATTTCAAGTGAGCGGAAAATGGGCGGAAGAGAATCAAGCCCTATCAGCTGGTTTTGGCTTAAAACAAGGATTGCTTGGTTTTCAATATGGTGTTCAATTGAGTTCACAAAACCTTGGGCTGAGTCACCTGTTTGACTTTTATATTTTATTGCCATGAAAAAAATTGATTTCAAATTAGGTATTATCGTCGCCCTTCTATTTTTTGTTGCCATTTTATGGCGCATTTTGATGGAAAAAAACCAGGAAATAAAAAACCTAAACACAGATATTGAACAATTATCAGATGCATTGGAAAAGGATTTAGTAACAAAGCCATCGAAAGCAACACTAAAAAAACCAGAAAATTATCAAGGCGATATTGCATTAATTATTGATGATTTTGGATATCGAAATGACGAAATATCCGATGGATTTTTGGCTTTTAAAGTGCCTATGACTTTTGCTGTGATTCCTGGACATCGTTATAGTAGTCTTATGGGTGAGCTTAGCGAAAAATTTGGTTTCGAAGTAATTATTCATATGCCTATGGAATCTCACGCAATAACAGAAGGAGAAGAATCCTTTATTTTGCGAGAAAATCTTTCTGAAATAGAAATCAAAAACCGAGTTAACAAAGCTTTTGAGCAAATCCCACAGGCGGTTGGCATGAATAATCATCAAGGCTCAAAAGCAACAGAGAGTCGTTGGTTGATGAGAATACTTGGAACCAACCTAAGACAAAAATCTAAATATTTTGTAGATAGCCGAACCACAAAAGAAACACTCGCCGAAGAAACAATGCTTCTTTTGAATGTCCCCACCGCGTCAAGAAAAGTCTTTATTGATAATAGCGATTCTCCTATAGATATTAATCGACAGATTGACCAATTAGTTACATTTTCGAAGAAACAGGGCTCAGTTCTTGGAATTGGGCACGTGAAGAAAAACACCTTAACTGTTTTACAAAAACGGATACCGGAGCTTCAAGAGGAGGGCTTCAAGTTTGTTTTTACTTCAACGCTCTTGCATTAAAATTTCATGGCCATTTTAGCAAAAGTTTCTAGAGGTGATTTTACGGAAAGTATCCATGTGGTTTTTGCCACCATTGTCAATGGCAGTGGTGATGTAGAATATACCTTTGGCGACCCTCATTATTTTACCTGTATTCGTTCATCGTTGAAACCATTTCAAGCGGCCGCAAGCATTAAAGCGGGCGCAGTCGATTCTGCAGGATTTACAGAGACAGAACTTGCGCTAATGTGCGCTTCTCACCAGGGGGAAAACATCCATGTTGAAACGGCAAAAAGCATGATGAAAAAACTGGATTATTCTGTAGATAAATATGAATGTGGGGCTCACTATCCTGCAGATCGAGAAAGCAGATACAGTGAAATTCGGGCAGAGAAAGCCCCTGTTACTTTTCAGAATAACTGTAGCGGGAAACACACAGGAATGCTTGCTTTGGCAAAACATTTGAAGGTTGATTCAAAGGGTTATATTAATCGGAATCATCCCGTTCAAGAATATATCTTTTCCCTTTTGAAAAGCTATCTAAATATGGACGAAATCCCTTTTAGCGTGGATGGCTGTTCCGCACCAACGCCATTTTTAACCTTACAATCTATTGCCAGTTTATTTCAAAAAATGGGATCGGGAGAATACCCAGAATTGAATCGAGCCTATCAAGCAATGACAAATAATCCATATTTAATTGCAGGAAAAAATCAATTTGATACTAATTTCATAGCCGCCTTAAATGGGAGAGGCATAGCAAAAGGAGGCGGTGAGGCGGTTCAAGGAATTTCTATCCAAAGAAGCGATAATGAAAATTGGGGAATTGCTTTGAAGGTACTTGATGGTAACCCTCGTTCCATACCGATTGCGGTTATGCACATTTTGGGAAAATACGATTTATTGACAAAAAAAGAATTGAAAAAACTAGATCGATATCGAAGCAAAACATTAAAGAATGTTCGCGGAACGGATATTGGAAAAATTGAAATTATGATAGAGGATAACTAATGAAAAAATGGATATTATTTGGATTGCTTAGCTCACTTGTTTTAGCATCATCCACCCGTATTATGACCTACAATTTATTGAATTATAACGACGAAGATGATAGGGAAGATGATTTTGTTACTATTCTTAATTTTGTAGAACCAGATTTGATTATCGCCGAGGAAGTCAATGGCAATGATGGGTTTAATCATTTTAAATCGGATGTTTTAGATGTAACAGATCCCAATGATTGGACAGGGGCAAATTTTATCAATCAAAGTGCGAGCCAAGATATTGCCCTTTATTATCGTCATGACATTTTTTCTTTTGTCAGTACGAGCACGATTCCAACCGCCCAAACCAGCGGGACAAGAGATGTGGTAGAATGGGTGATGAAGCACAATGAATCTGATATAGAATTTAGAATTTATGGTGTACATCTTAAGGCCAGCTCTGGTGGAACAAATGCGGATACACGCTTAGCGGAGACAACTATATTACGTGATTACCTAAATCAATTAGAGGTAGGAACACGATATATTGTTGCGGGCGATTTTAATATCTATTCCAATAGTTCAAGTTCTGAGCCTGCTTTTGAAATGTTAACCGGCGAGCAAACTGATAATGATGGACGATTATTTGACCCAATTGACCGTATTGGCGACTGGCATAACGATAGTTCTTATTCTGATGTTCACACCCAATCTCCTCGAGGTGGAAATTTTGGGGGCATGGATGATCGCTTTGATTGGCTTTTTGTTTCAGAAATTCTGTTAGACGAAACATCTGATATGCATTATATCACCGATACCTATTGGGCAGTTGGCAATGACGGAAATCATTTTAATCAATCTATCAATGATGGAAACAATACATCTGTAAGCACGGCCGTTGCCGATGCCTTATATGATGCTTCTGACCATCTTCCTGTTTATATGGATATGTGGTTTGACGACTTAGTATATTCCGATAGCCCCATTGTGATTACTGAAATTATGCCGAACCCATCTGCGGTCAGCGATGCAAATGGCGAATGGATAGAATTATATAATCAAGGGACAGAAACGGTCGATATCCATGGTTGGCACTTAAAAGACGCAGATAGCGACGATCATATTTTTACAAATATTGCCATGTCGATTTTATTGGAGCCAGAAAGCTATTATGTATTTTGTCGAAATTCTGATTCGGGCGCTAATGGAGACATAAACGCTTTTTATGACTATGACGGGTTTTCCCTTTCCAATAGTTCAGATGAAGTTATTTTGACGGATGACACAGGGGCCATTGTGGATGAAATTTATTATGACGGGGGCTTTCCTTTTGGTTCGGGTGTTTCTATGGAAATTCATGATTTGGATGCAGATAATAATCTCGCAGAAAACTGGCACGCTTCTACCCTTTCTTATGGAGATGGAGACTTAGGAACGCCAGGGTATTCTTGGGAAGGGCTTTCTAATGGGGTAGAAATTTTGACGCCAAAAGCATTTCATCTTTATCCAGCGTATCCGAATCCATTTAATCCCATGACCACCATTAGGTTTTCGGTAGAGACGCAATTAATGGTGTCTCTACGTATATTTGATATGAATGGTCGCATGATAGAAACTTTGTTTAAGGGCACCGCTCATAGAGGCGATCACAAATATCAATGGAATGCGAATCTTTACCCATCTGGGATTTATTTTGCAAGATTGACTATGGCCAATACATCGCAGACTCAGAAAATAGTTTTAATAAAATAGAGGAAAATGGAGTATATTTTCTGTCCAAAAAAAGAACATTAACTTTCAAATCTGAAACATAAAAAAAGGAAAACACAATGACTAGAATTCTCTCTCTTTTATTAACTATTTCAGCCGTTTTTGCTCAAGTAGATTATACGAACGACGTCCAAACTATTTTTACCACCAATTGCACGAGCTGTCACACGTATGGACATAATACCGGTTTGGATTTAACAAGCTATTCGACTGCCATGGCAGGCTCAAATAATGGAGCCGTTATTGTTGCGGGAGATCATGCCAACAGTTTGCTCTGGCAAAAAATAAACTCCGAAGTCATGCCACCAAATGGGAATTTATCTTCAACGGATATTAACACTATTGCGAATTGGATTGATGAGGGAGCCTTGGAGACACCTGCAGATCCAGTAAATCTCTTTTTTAGCGAATATATTGAAGGCTCAGGCAACAATAAAGTCCTTGAAATTTATAATCCTACAGGATCAGCAGTAGACTTAAGTGGCTATACTGTACAGCAATCTAACAATGGTGCAGGTTGGGGCATGGAAGACGACCCTCCCGGCGTAGAACCGGGGTTTACATATCAACTATCAGGAACTTTGGAGGATGGTGATGTGTTTATATTGGCTGCTAATGCAGCAGGGGCTGAAATTTTATCCTTGGCGGATGTTGCTTTGGCTTATCCAAGTGTAAGTCATTTTACAGGCGATGATGCCATTGGACTTTTTTACAATGATAATCTTATTGATGTTATTGGTATTCCTTCGGAAGATCCTGGAAGTGGTTGGAGCGTTGCTGGAGTGTCTAATGCTACTAAAGATCATACATTGGTAAGAAAATCTGCTGTTGTAACTGGTAGCACAGACTGGACAATTTCAGCTGGAACGAGCACAGATAATTCAGAGTGGATAGTTGAATCTCAAGATTATATCGAAAATCTGGGGTATCATGTTTATGGTACTGGTGGTGAAAATATGGCGCCAATCGCAAATGCAGGTTCTGATCAAACTGTTGCATTTGAGAGTGAAGTCACCTTGGATGGCTCTGCCAGTCTGGATCCGGATGGATCTATTGAATCTTACTCATGGGAACAGGTTTATGGTGGGGCGGTAACCTTAAGTTCCAATAGTGAAGCCATAGTTACCTTTACAGCACCTGCGACTGGTGATTCTCTTTCTTTTATTCTAACAGTTACAGATGAAGAAGGTGCAACAGGGTCAGCAACAGTTTATGTAAAAACAGCTCAGGGAGTATCCAGTGCTGTTTTCTTTAGTGAATGGGCTGAAGGCAGCTCAAATAATAAATACATAGAAATATACAATGGTTCGGATTCAGATATTGATCTGAGCCAATACAAGTTGGCGACCTGTAGTAATGGATGTAATACTGCTGGTGAATGGGATTATCCAGATCAGGTTACTTTTGCTTCGGGCACGATTTTATCAGTTGGGGACGTCTATATTATTGCGCACTCCCAAGCCGATCCAGTCATACTTGCTGAAGCAGACTATACTGGATTCCAATACTTAAGTAATGGTGATGATGTCTTTGGCTTAGTGAGTGCATCTACAGGTCAGATAATTGATATTGTGGGTGAGATTGGTGACGATCCTGGTGATGGTTGGGATGTAGCTGGTATTACAAATGCTACAAAAGACCATACCTTAGTTCGTAAAACGTCTGTAACAACAGGAAACGCAGATTGGGCAAGTTCTGCCGGAACCAATACGAGTGACTCTGAATGGGTTGTTTATGACCAAAATACCTGGGATAATTTGGGATCTCATAGCCAAAACGCCAATGCGCCATCTGTTGCTATTACTGGTGTGGGCCCTGAATTTGTTTCTGACAATACAGAAATTGTTGTTACGGCAGAACTCAATGCGGTGACAGGCTCTATTTCAAGTGCGACCATAAAATATGGTTCGGATGGTTCATTTTTAAATACAACCGATATGTGGTTAGAGTCTGGCTCAACTTGGATGGGAAATGTCCCAGCCCAAAATGGAAATACCTTTGTGCAATTTAAAGTAGTAGGCATAGACGATTCTGGAAATGAAGGAGAATCGTCTCCTCAAGGGACTTTGGTTGCCAGCTCTACACCAAATGAAATTGATGACATCCACACAAATGTAGTTGAGGGTCAGATTGTTACCATTCAAGGGATCGTAACCATTGGATCTGGCTTATTATCTGCGACAAAAACAAGTGCCTACATTCAAGACACATCCGATCGAGGGTTAAATTTATTTGATTATGATTTAATTGAAGGCATAGATCGTGGCGATGAGTTACGTCTTGTAGGTTATGTTGAACAATATAATTCTACAGTTGAGGTGATAGATTTTGTATTCGAAACACTCTCTGCGGGAAATACGCCACCCGCGCCTGCATCCGTCACAACATCAGGCGCAAATTCATCTGATTGGGAAGGAACGTATATCACAATGAATGGGTCCATTACAGCGATTGACAGCATTGGTGATGATGGTACAAAATTGACACTTGATGATGGTTCTGGGCCAACATATGTCATGATTTGGAATTCGACAGGTTTAAATGGTTTTGATTATGCTGTGGGCTCAGGCATGAGCTTTGCTGGCGTTGGAAGCAAATATTACGATGACCATCAACTGTTGGTTGCCTATACGGAAGATGTATCTTCTCTTGGAGTGGAGGATGAGCAAGTATTTACAAATGACTTTAAACTTCACCCTGCATTTCCAAATCCTTTTAATCCAAGGACAACGATTTCATTTACCACATCATTTGCGGGTAAAGTTCATTTAGATATCTATGATATCAATGGACGTATTGTTGCAGAATTACAAAATGAAATCGTATCAGCAGGAACTCATCAAATGCAATGGGACGCTTCATCATTATCATCGGGTGTTTATTTTATTCGTTTAAGAACGAAAGGAAACCACGCGATTCAAAAAGTAATGTTGCTCAAATAATAAGGAAACAACACAATATGAATTTCTTTAAAGGGCTCATTTATTTGAGCCCTATTTTTCTCTTTGGGGATAGCAATCATCTTCTCTTTTCCGAATTGGTTTTAACGCCAAGTGATGGCGAATATGTAAAGATTATCAATCCAACTGACACTGACATAAATCTTTCTAATTACTACTTAACAGATGGGACAGATTTATCTAATGGAAAAGCCTATTATCAATTACCCAATGGCGACAACTACTGGAGTGGTGCTCCATCGGATTTTATTTGCCGTTTCCCCAGTGGATATTCTTTGTCTGCGGGAGAAACCTTAACACTTTCTTTACGTGATAGCACAAAATACGTCAACTCGTATGGCGAAAGTGCCGATTTAACACTCAACGATGATATGTTGGATGCGATTGACGGTGCGCCCACAAAAGGAAGTTCTGGCGCACCTAAATTAGACAATACGCAAGAAACACTTGTTTTGTTTTATTGGGATGGAACATCTTCAACTGTGCAAGATGTAGATTATTTATTGTGGGGTAGTAATGCTTATGGTGTGGATAAATCTGGTTTAAGTGGATATTTGGCGGATACACCTATTACAAATCAATCTTTTATGCTGATACATGCTTCGGAAGAAAAGTTAGTTCGTATTTCTGATGAAGGCAGTGAAGGCCAATCGGATGGCAATGGGATTACAGGGCACGACGAAACAAGTGAAAATTTAGATGAGACTTGGCACGTCACATCTTTACTTTCATCCAAACCTGTTATTGCTAACGTGACTTTTTCTCCGAGCAATCCTACAACAGAAAACGATATTGTATTTAATGCGACCGTAACAGACGAAGACGGACTTGCGCTCGTTCGACTTAAAACCATTTTTCAAGGCGATACAATAAATCATGCTATGACGGCTTCAGGTGATATATATGCGGTAACGGTGAATGCCACGGGCTTAGCGGGTGAAATGATTTACGCTGTGTATGCTGAAGACAATGTGGGTTTAGCGGATTCAAGCAATTTGAGCACCTTGAATATTTCTGCGCCTCCAGATGATTTATCCATCGCAGATTTATTGGCTGACCTTTCAAATTATGTGGGGGAAATAGTTGAAATTGATGGTGTTGTTACCGTTCCAGCGGGAAAACTGCGCACATCCTTTACAGAAGCTTTCCTTCAAGACGAATCAGGAAAAGGAATTATTCTTTATAATTCATCTTTAGATACATCTTTCCATAGAGGAGATTCTGTTTTAGTTACAGCAGAAGTGGATGAATTTGATGGAAAGCCTGAGCTCATCTATTCAAGCATTCAAGTTTTAAAAGAAAATGCAACACTTCCTGTTGTTGAGCTGTCGATTTCTGAATTTAATTCTTTAGAATATGAATATACATTTGTCAAAATCTGGGGAAAAATAACAGAGCGATCCGATCCTTATGGCACAAATGCTGGTGCAAATATCACGATTCAAGATGAAACGGGGGAGCAGTCCATCGTTCGTATTTGGGCTTCCACAGGTATTTTACATAATGATAGTTTTGAAATAGTAAACGAAAGTTTGGATTCCCTTTTGCAAGTTGGGACCCTGATAGAGGTCAGCGGTATTGGTGGATCTTATAGTAGCACCAGCCAACTTCAACCTGCATATGCTTCTGACATTACGGAAAAATTAGAAGGGACACCGGGTGATTTTGAAATTTATCTAAAGGTTGCGCCTTATCCTTTTGTTCCGCAATTAGGGGAGCAAATAAACTTTGAATATAGCTTCCCTGATGATGCTCGAATAAAATTACGAGTTTTTGATGCGTCTGGCCGATATGTAAGTACGCTTTATGATGAATTTCGAGGCCTCTCTTTTTATAAAGAAGCATCGTGGAGTGGTCGTGATGAATTAAATCGGATTTTGCCTCCAGGAGTTTACATTCTGCATTTGGAAGTAACGGATACGAAAACGGGAACACTAAGCACAGACACTGCGCCCGTTGTGATTGGAGTGATAGGACGATGAATAAAATGCTAAATAATCAATTATTAACGATGAATAGTAAAAGCAATATTCGAAGAATGACTTACATTTTATTCATTTTATTTTCATTCTCTTTTTCCCAAGTGACAACAGAACAATTTTATCATGGTGCGCGTTCCATGGCGCTTGCAGGAAGTAATGTTGCGCACCAAGTGGATGCTTTTGCAAGTTTTGAAAATCCTGCAGCTCTTACGCAATTAAAATCTCATTCGGGCGTATTTTCTTTTGAAGAAATGAGCGGACAATCCTACTTACCCCATGCTTCCTTTTCAGGAGCGTTTGTCTTAGGCGACAAAGGTGTGCTTGGACTTTCAGCAGAAAATCTCTCTGTAACAGCAGGCGGCGTTCAACTGACACAAGAGACAGCCATTGGTGGACATTATGGATTCTTTCTTCAAAAAGATCGACACTCAAGTTTGGCCATTGGGATTGGCGCAAAATATTTATCGGTTAATTATGGAAAATCAGCGGGCGCTAGCGGTGATGGTTCTGATGGTATTGATTTAGGCCAAAGCCAAACATTGGGTTTAGATTTAGGATTGCAAGCGAGTTTAGAAGGTCGCCATTGGATGGGCGTTTTTGTGAAAAATATCAATCAACCTCAATTAGGAAAAGGCAACTTGGTCGATTTACCCCGAACGGTAAATATCGGTTTGGCTTATTCTCCTTATGATTTGGTATGGACAAATTTTTCCCTTCATCGCGCTGTTGGATATGACACTCAATATTCCGCTGGATTAGAATATGAATTGCTTCCAGGTTTTGTCCTTTTATCAGGCGTGCATTCAAATCCAAATAGATTAGGAATGGGTTTCCGTCTTAGGGTCAAAAGTTTGAACATTGATTACGGGTTATTGACCCATCCGGTTTTCTCTTTGACGCATCAAGTATCAATGGGGATCAATTTTTAATGTTTCGTAAGGGTTTAATTTTGTCCCTATTATCTTTTGTCTTTGCTCAAAAGATTGTTTTAAACGAAGCGAGTTTAGGAGAGATTAAGGCGCTTCCAATTACAGAAGCTCAAGCGGAAGCCTTATATGACTATGTGATTTTTCAAGGTCCGCTTACTGAAATTTATGAAATATTAAACATCCCTGAATTTGATATTGAGACATTGAATCAATTAAAACCGATTATTTCTTTAACGATACAAACGCAAGATGCGAATCATTCACGGCTTCAGGATCGATATAGAAAGGTAGAAAATTGGACCAGTACAGAAGGGGCAAATGAAGGCCTGATTGAAGTGTGGCTCGATAGACTTTCAGAGCCGATTAACGTAAATCATGCCACGTATGACGATCTCATGTCCTTGCAAAATGTGAGTCCAGTGGATGCGGTTTCTGTCATTAAGCGACAAAAAGAAGGAAGTATTAACTATCCAAAAGCCTTAAGAGGTGCTACAAATCTTTCTTATTGGGGTTACAAAAACATGGTAGATTTTTTCACTTATGGTGAAGATGATCCTACAAAAACATCCCATTTTTGGTATAATACAACATATAAAACGGTCCCTTCCACAAACTCTTTTGATGAAGAAGTTGGAAGCACAACCCCCTTGAGCAACCATCCTGGGAATTTACAACATAAGATGATTTACACCAGTGGTGGCACATGGAAATTGGGTTATGCCTATCATAGAAAAATGGGAGAACAAAATCGCTATATATCGCAAGTTTATATTCCAGAGGGGAAGCTAGCCCTTACCTTCCGCAATCTATCTTTGGGAAAGCTCAAAATAAATCGACTCATTTTGGGAAATTTTTCTGCAACCATGGGACAGGGTGTTGTTTTTGAGAGCACAGATTTTTTTGCACCACGTCGATCTGGCTACGGCTGGAGTCGTCGAGTTGTGGGTGCTTTTCCTGATTTATCCCAATCCTATGAATATGGCTTAAACGGTGTAGCACTTCAAACCCATTTGGGTAAAGTGGATGCTTTTGGTTTTGTTTCTATGAATTCCCGTGATGCCGTAACAAATGCCGATAGCTCCTTTTCTAGTTTTATTACGCTTTATCCTCGAACGGACACGGGTTATAATGGTCTTTTGTTAAATCCCATGTTAGACCAAGTAAAGGAAATGACTTACGGTGGAAATATTCGATATTCGTTTAGTCCAGGAATGATTTTAGGATTTTCCTCTTATGAAAGTTTATATGACAAAGTATTGTCCCCACAAATTGCAAAAACAGTC
>Ga0257122_1000394_pt1 | contig 41127 bp, 34 predicted proteins | sample SI106_120metaG_FD_190146 | JGI IMG/M metagenome (GOLD analysis project Ga0257122, IMG submission 190146) | Marine microbial communities from Saanich Inlet, British Columbia, Canada - SI106_120 | ecosystem: Environmental > Aquatic > Marine > Inlet | place: Canada: British Columbia | collected... | reverse complement strand
TAGGCCTCCGGCTTTAGGTTAGTGGCTCTTAAGGGGCCGTCGGCGATTCGCGCCGACGGCCCCTTTTTTTATCTCCCCAGCGCCCGCGTCCTCCCTTCCAGAAAAGTTCCTGAAAACAGGACCTACCCCGCAATTTCATTGACATAATGGCGGGTAGTAGGGTAGATCCGCCCGGCAGGCGGCGGTTTTCCGCCCACAAATCTGCGCGGAGTATGTAATGAATAAAATGCTCGCTGAAATCGACCGCCGAACCGAAGCTTGGCGAAATGCCATGGAGCCCCACGGGGCTGCTGCTCAGGAAGACTTCGATGAGCGAATGAACGTCTCGTGGATTTACCACGACAACGCCATGGAAGGTCTCGTGCTGACCTACCACGAGCTAAACGCTGCCGTGGATGAATCGATCATCAGCGACTCCACCCTGATTCCCGCCTACGACAATATCGTCCACCAAAAACGGGCGATCGAGCTCGTTCGGCAGGCCGCTGCCAAGCGCAAGCCGCCGTTGGGCCTAGAGATACTGAAGAAGATTCACCTCACGGTGACCGTGGAAGTAAAGCCACGTTCGGCCAAGATCATTCCCAAGCCCCCCGGACAATATCGCAAAGATAATCCTCTGCACCGACTCTATTTTCATGAGATCGCACCACCGGAAAAGATCTCCTATCAAATGCGAAAACTCGTGCAGTGGTTTGGTTCCGACGAAGCCCGTCATCTTCATCCGGTAAAACGGGCTGCCTATGCGCACCACAAACTGATCGGCATTTTTCCGTGGCCTAAGAATTCGGGCAAGGTTTCGCGTCTATTGATGAACCTCATCCTACTGCGTGAAGGCTATCTACCCGCCATCATCCACGCCATGGAACGACAGAATTACTACGAACGACTACGACAGTCACCGGATGAGCTGGCCGAACTCGTTGCACGCGGCCTTCTTTCCACCCTTGAGGCTGCCGAACGCTACGCCGAAGCTGTCGGCCAGGAAGCCGTTCGCGCCGCCTCCTAAGCGGAGGTTCCCGTGAATCATTTCGAATATAGAAACGGCTCCCTCTTCTGCGAAGAACTTTCCCTTCAAAAAATCGCCGAAGAAGTTGGGACGCCCTGCTACGTCTATAGCCACGCGACACTGAGCCGGCATTTCCGCGTCTTCAGCGAAGCCTTGGCAGGAATGCCGCATCTCATTTGCTATAGCGTCAAAGCGAATAGCAACGGGGCGGTTCTTTCATCGCTCGCGGCTTTAGGTTCCGGCGCAGATATCGTCAGCGGTGGTGAGCTCTTTCGCGCCGTGAGAGCCGGCATTCCCGCCGAAAAGATCGTCTTTTCCGGCGTGGGCAAACAAGCCGAAGAAATCGAGGCCGCTCTGCGCGCCAAGATTTTGCTTTTCAATGTAGAGAGCCGGGGCGAATTGCTGTTGATCGAAAAAATCGCCACGCATATCGGCATGCGCGCGCCTATCTCGCTTCGGGTCAACCCCGACGTCGATCCCGGTACACACCCCTATATCTCCACCGGACTGCAAAATAACAAATTCGGCATACCCGTCGACGAAGCCTGGCCTCTTTACGAAGAGGCGATGAAGATGAACGCCGTCGACATTCGCGGTATTGACTGCCACATCGGTTCGCAATTGATGCAAATCGATCCGATCATCGATTCTCTAAAACCCCTCGTCAAAATGGCCGGTCGATTGGTTGAACGGGGCGTCGCCCTCGAATACCTCGACGTAGGCGGCGGGCTAGGCATACGCTACGACACGGAAACGCCGCCTAGTCCGGCGGAATATGGTCGTTGCCTCAAAAAGGTCCTCACCCAATTCGAAGAACTCGGCTTGACGTTGATTTGCGAGCCGGGGCGCGTGATCATGGGCAACGCAGGTGTGATGCTAAGCCACGTTCTCTTTCATAAACGAAATGGCGAAAAACATTTCGTGATCATTGATGCGGCCATGAACGACCTGTTGAGACCAAGCCTCTACAATGCATTTCACGGCATTCGCCCGGTGAAAGAGCATTCCGATCCCGTCAAAAATATCGTCGATGTCGTGGGACCCATTTGTGAGAGCGGAGATTTTCTCGCCCACGATCGGCCGCTGGCGAATGTAGAAGAAGGAGAATTGTTGGCCGTTGGTTCCGCGGGTGCCTACGGCTATACGATGTCATCCAACTATAATTCTCGCCCACGCGCCGCAGAAGTTCTGGTTCGTGGAGATCGCTGGGCCGTCGTCCGAGAGCGGGAAAAAGAAGAAGATCTCATTCGGGGAGAAAGCGTACCCGAATGGACGAAAGAACCGCTAGACGACTAAACAGCAGCCTTCCCCAGAGCGCCTGTTCATTACTTCTTTTTCAACCGATACGCCTTGATATCGCCCAACAGACTTTCCGAATCGTAGCGAGATTGGGGCAACTGCTTCCACGTCTCTTCGGAAATATAGACTTCGCCGGCCTGGGCCCGGCGAACCAGATCATCCGCGACGGTGACGGGCCCACCCAAGGCGACATATTCCAACCGGTCCATCGCCCCAATGGGACCCGCGAGCAGCGGCCCCGAGGAAAGAGCGCAACGCATGCCGATCTCGTCGCTATTGGGCCAAAAAGACGCCACCATCCGAACCTCTGAACACAGCGCAAAAGCCGTTTCCACTGCCCATACGGCATCTCGCCGCGAGGGCTTCGCTACCCCAAAGAGTGCAAGCGCACGATCGTCGTGTACCTTGACCAAACTACCCGCGTTTCCAAACACCGTATCAAAGAGCAATTCATAGTACTCATGTAACACACGCGCCAATTCGCGGGCTTCACAATGGTGGAGCAGTTGGTCAAACCCTTCTAGGCGACAAACAAGTACCGTCCCCGTGCATTCGGCCAACGTGCCCACAGTATTTTTATTCGACGAAATATGCTTAACCACTTCGGGGGGGTGAAATCGCTCAAGCGCGCGACGCCTCTGGCGTTCGGAAAACACCTTTTCCATCAATTCCGTACGCTCGATACCGTTGGCCAAAAGGCCGGCCAAAACTGTCGCGAGATTGCCGTCTCCCGGCGAGAAGGGAGGAGATTTCGAGCGATTGAGATAGAGTACGCCCCGCAGTTTTTCCGCAACGATAATCGGCGCCGCGATAACCGAACGAATGCCGAACCGACGACCACTTTGGCCTAAGGAAAGCCGATCGTCCTTTTCCACATCGGCACTCATAACCGTAGCCAGTTCTTTGGTCACGCGGTCGAGTATTCCCTGGCTAATGGGTACTTCGCCCGCTTCGAGATGTCCGTGGTGGCGAATGGCCTGCGGTTTCAATTCCGCATCTTCTTCTTTGAGCAGAATGATGACGGTGGTGGCGTTGGTTTCCTTGATCACCAAATCAGCTACGGGGTCCAAGAACGCTTCGAGGTCGGTCACGCCTGCGAGAAGTTCATTGACGCGATACATTAGCCCGAGCGCTTGCGCTTCGGTGTTGTTGATCGCCTTAATCGAACCCGTTGTACTCGAGGTTTCTAGGCGCTCGACGGCCTGGACCAGTTCACTCTTATCGGCGTGCAGGATGTCGATTGCACGACCTTTTGAGTCGGGGTTATCGAGTACAAACTGGACTGCAGCAAGATTAAGCGGAACCGTTCGACGATGGTGAACGTCATCCGACGGGGCGAGCGGGGGTATCTCGGTCGTATCGTCTGAGAAATAGACCGGCGGCGGTGGCTCCTTCAGCTTTTCGATGGAGGCACTCTCCTCGACGCGAATTCGTACTTTGTGCATGCCGATAACGAGCCGGTCGCCATCGAGCAATTCTCTGCGCACGGTGAGTAGCTCATTGACGCGCGTACCGTAGGTGGAGCCCAAATCGACAACGGTAACGCGCCCCTGGCTCACCATGAATTTTGCATGGTGGCGAGAAACACCACGGCCATCTAGAACGAGATCGTTAGAAGGGTCGCGGCCGACGGAGGTCTCCCCTTCCTTAAGCTCTCGCTTGAAGAGGCGTCCGTCGGCATGGCTGATTACCGCTATCGGCATGGGGCCTTCCTTCCTCGTCGGTAGACCGATGATATCAGGCGGAAGGCCAACCTGGCAACGAGACTCGCAGCCAGGGTGAACGGGGGAAAGCGACCGTTATTTTACGGCTTCTTTCAGCGCATCGACTTTGTCTTTGCGTTCCCAAGTGAAGTCGGATTCCTCTTCGCGACCGAAATGGCCGTAGGCCGCGGTCTTGCGGAAGATCGGACGTCGTAACTTGAGTTCTTCGACTAACGCGCTGGGGCGGCAGTCAAATACCTGATCTACCGCTTTGGCGATCTTCTCCTCAGAAACCTTAGCCGTACCAAAGGTCTGTACCAAAACGGAAACAGGCTTGGCCACGCCGATGGCGTAGGCTAGCTGGACTTCTGCTTGGTCGGCCAGATCGGCGGCGACGACATTCTTGGCGATATAGCGCGCATAGTAAGCGGCAGAGCGATCGACCTTGGTTGGGTCTTTGCCGGAGAAAGCACCACCACCGTGACGACTCCATCCACCATAGGTATCGACGATAATCTTGCGACCTGTCAAACCGGAGTCGCCCTGAGGACCACCCACGACAAATCGACCCGTCGGGTTGATATAGAATTTCGTATCGGCTGTGAGTAGTTTTTCGGAGACGATCGGCTTGATGACCGAATCCATCACGGCATCGCGCAGGGTTTCATAGGGAACGTCTGCCGAATGCTGCGTGGAGATAACCACCGAATCCACAGCGACGGGCTGATCGCCTTCGTAGCGGACGCTAACCTGGCTTTTACCGTCGGGACGCAAGAAGTCGAGTTCTCCGCTTTTGCGAACACGTGACAGTTGATACGTGAGACGGTGAGCCAACATGATAGGCAGTGGCATCAACTCGGGAGTTTGTTTGCATGCGTAGCCAAACATCATTCCCTGATCGCCGGCACCCAAATCTTTTTGCGTATAAACGCCGTCGCCATCGACACCTTTAGCGATGTCCGGGCTTTGCCTTTCAATTGCCGTCAACACGCCACAGGTGCCCCAGTCGAAGCCCATGTCGCTGCTGCTATAACCGATATCCTTGATGGTCTGCCGAACGATTGACGGCATTTCCACGTACGTCGAGGTGGTGATCTCACCTGCGATAAGGACAAAACCAGTCTTGACCGCGGTCTCACAAGCTACCCTGCAACCAGGGTCTTCAGCGATAATGGCATCGAGGATTCCATCGGAGACCTGATCGCAAAGTTTGTCGGGATGACCTTCGGTCACAGACTCTGAAGTAAAGAGAAAGTCTGCCATTTATTCACTCCGTTCCGTTTAGTAGGGAGTGGATATTGCAATCGCCAGTGCACTTTGTCAATTCAAGTCTAGCACTTCAGTCCAGCGATTTTGGCGAGTTGAGGCTGAGTCATATGGTGCGCTGGCAAGGCGTGAGTGAGGCACAGGCTGTTGGCCTGGGCCGAAATGAGAAACGAAGTCAGCGGGCGAAATGGCCAGCGTCAGCCGACCAAATCGCTGGAATGAAGTACTATGCTCAAAGCGGGTGGTTCTATTATAGTGTTTGGCCTCAACTATCTTTCGAAGAGAAAGCCATGCCTTCTGTAAATCAGCCCATGACGCTCACCGCGAAAATCCTTTGCCAGCACGCCTTGGGCCTAGAAAGGCCCTGGGTTAAGGCGGGCGATTTGCTCCGAATCAAAGTCGACTGGACCATCGCCAGCGAGCTGGCCTGGAACGGAATGGATCGCACCTACACCGATTTGGGCCGCCCCGAGGTCTTCGACCGTGAACGCTTCTATCTGGCTATCGACCATACGGTAGACCCCAAGACGTTGGCCGATGATCCGCGTGCCCAACGCCTCAGCGAATTGAGCCGTAACTTCGCCAGATCAGCGAATATCCGCCATTTCTTCGACAACAACGAGACCATTCTCCATACCAGCTTCTACCGCGATCTGGTCCAGCCCGGCGACATCGTACTCGGCGCAGATTCCCATACCAGCTCACACGGCGGCATCGGCGCGTTTGCCATCGGCCTGGGCGGAGCTGACGTAACCGTCGCAATGGTGCTGGGTGAAACGTGGATCGAAGTTCCAGAAGCCATCGTCGTGGACTATCTCGGCGAGGCCCCTTTCGGCCTGAGTGGCAAAGACGTAATTCTCAAAACACTCGGCCAACTTGGGCGAAATACGGTCGCTCTAGAGCGAAGCGTGGAGTATCGCGGTGAAGCAGTTAAATCCTTCAGCGCCGATACGCGGTTCACGATCTGCAACATGACAGCGGAATTTGGAGGCCTCAACGGTATCTTCGCGCCAGACGGCACCATCGCATCATATCTCGCGACGCGCGAAGGCGACGAATATCGGGGCGGTCAGTACTTTGCGGCTGACGAAGACGCGCCCTATGTCGACCGCTTCCAAGTGGATCTGAACAACCTCAAGCCACAAATCGCAAAGCCCTTCTCGCCCGATAATGTTGTCGATATCGATGAGGTGCTGAATACCGAGCTTCAGGGGGCCTTTATCGGCGCCTGTACGACCACCGAGGAAGAGTTGGTCTTGGCTGCCTTGGTATTGGAAAAAATGATGGCGGGCGGCTCGAAGCCGGTCGCATGTGAAAAACGCCTGGTCGTCCCTGGCAACCTTGAGATCTCCCAAAGGCTTAGGGAGTCCGGTCTACTCGAAGTCTACGAACGCGCTGGATTTCGCGTCGGCGTCCCCGGTTGCAGCATGTGCTTGGGTGTCGCCAGTGACCGTGCCGACGAAGGCGAAGTTTGGCTTAGCTCGCAAAATAGAAATTTTGCCAACCGCATGGGCAAAGGCTCGCTGGCCTGGCTCGCCTCAGCGGCGACAGTTGCGAGTTCGTCACTCACGATGGAAATCAGCGATCCCCGCCCCTACTTGGAACAAGTCGATCCCGATCGCCTAGCCGCTCTCTGCAGGGCAGGGGCCGAACCAGCGCTAACCTACGACCTCGCCGACAATTCGCCCAATATCGCGGAGACGACGGCTGCCACAAACGAAGAGAGCAAAAGTTCGGTATTGCAAACCACGCAAGAAACGCCTGGATCGGCGATGCTCCGCTCCCGCGTGCAGTGCTTCGGCGACCATGTGGATACCGACGCGATCATCCCCGGCGAGTTCTGCCATCTGACCGACCCCGTGGAACTGGGTGAGCGTTGTTTCACGCATGTACGTCCCGATTTCCTCGGCCGCGTAAGAGCGGGCGAAGACATTATTGTCGCCGGTCATGGCTGGGGCTCCGGAAGTTCTCGAGAACAGGCCGTATGGGCCCTAAAGGGAGCGGGCGTCAAAGCCGTCGTCGCCCGGTCGTTTGCCTTCATCCACAAACGGAACCTCGTAAACGAGGCCTTACCCTTCTTGGTCATCGAAGATGAGGCCTTCTACGAACGGGTAGAGGAAGGTGCCGAGTTGGCCTTGGACCTCGCGCGGGGCGTCGCCACGGTGGGAGAAAAACAATTTACGGCCGTGAAGCCCTCCTCGATGGTGGGGGCCCTTGCTGCGGCCGGGGGCATCGTGCCGGCGGTACGGGAATATGGTGCCCAGACCTTTGCTCGACTTCAGCAAAAAGCCGGATAAGAACTATAAATTCAAAAAGATACTTGGACTCCTTGGTTGAACGGCGGGGATCGTGGTAAATGATCGGCCACGGGCCCCTATTTAGAATGCGGGCACGGCTTTCTCAGGAGTATCGTTCATGGCGATCAATTGTCCCAACTGTCAGTTTCCCAATCCCGATGAAACTCAGACCTGCACTGCGTGCGGCACCTCACTGGGAGAAGAGCAGTTCTCCCAGGCCCTAGAGCGCGCGACGCCATCACAGGATTCAGGTGCGCCCGCGGCGGATGTTCCTCCTGCAACGGCTGGCGTTCCAATGGCTGAACGCGGTGACGCTCAAGCGGAGATCGATCAATATCTCGCTGCGGAAAAGGTCCTCAAAAAGAAGAAGGCACTGAAGAATTTTGTGATCTTCGCTGTCGTCGCTGCGGCCATCGCCGGGTTCTTTATCAACAAAGCGCGCAACGATGCCAAGCTAGAAGAAATCGTCAACTTCACGAAGGCCTTTGGCAAAATCGACGACGGCCCCGTTGCTGATTTCTGGCGTTGTGCGGCCCGCAAAAAAGGCCTCGACGTCCACAAGTCGAAGGACAATCAGATTCTCAGCGGCCAGTTGGCAAAGGCCTTTGAACTCTTTCCAAAGAGCCATCCCGACCGTTTGCGCGACCGTTGTATCCCCATGCTTGATGATGCGGTGGGTAGTTTCGGCAAGATGCATATACCCGAAGGTTTCGGCCCCACCATCAACGAACAAAAAAGAACGGTGGGCGCCCTCAAAGGCGTATTCAGTAAATATATCGAAAAGCTGAATCAGCGCAAAGATCAAGCGGCCGCGGAAAAGGAAATCATCGCCGCTGCAACAGCCTTTCATAGTCAAGACCCGAGCCAAATGGGAATCGCCGCGCAATACGTCAATCTGTTGATCTGCGGGATTCCCGATCTTGCGAAGTCGGCGAAGGCGATCAAGAAGGCTCCAGATACACAGCCCGTGGTCGAGCATATCTTTAAAATCTGCAAAGACGATACGACCTACGCCGATACGCTACGCAAAACCTGTTACCCGAAGATGAAAGACCCACAAAGTGCAGACTTCAATCTCATCTTCAACAAGATGACAACCGACGACCGAGATTTGCAGGCGCTGAATTGGTGTTTCAATCGCGCCAACAAAGGTTTCTTCGGTGATGAACTCAACAATATCGGCAAGGCCTTCGTCGCCTCGAGAAACGCGCATAAACACGTTCTCGACGAAGTGGCGAAATATAAAGAGCACTAAATCCGCGCCCAATAGCGCGTTGGAAAAAAGGGAGCGCGACCCATGGATGCCAAAACTCTCGGCCACCTAGAACAACAGGGGGTGAGAGTCGTCGCCCCCGAAACCGTCCACATCGACGACAACGTCAACCTCGCTCAAATCAAGGGCCCAAACACAGTACTACATCCGGGCACGCGGCTTTCCGGCGACAAACTCACAATCCTATCCGGCTGTGAAATCGGTGGGGAAACCCAAGCCACCGTCGACAACTGCGCCTTAGGCCCGCAAACCACGCTGAAGGGTGGCTATTTTTCCGGCGCTCTCTTTCTTCGCCAATCCTCTATGGGGTCTGGCTCGCATGTCCGAGCGGGAACGATTTTGGAGGAAGAAGCAAACGGCGCGCATACCGTTGGGCTCAAGCAAACCGTACTCCTTCCCTTTGTCACTCTGGGAAGTCTAATCAATTTCTGCGACATCACCATGGCGGGTGGAACGAGCCGCAAAGATCATAGTGAAGTCGGCAGCGGTTATATCCATTTCAATTTTACCCCTTTCGGCAAGCGCGGCGATAAAGCAACCGCTTCGTTGATCGGCGACATTCCAAACGGCGTCATGGTTCGATCCAAACGGATTTTCCTCGGCGGGCAAGGCGGGCTTGTCGGCCCCCTGCACGTCGACTACGGTTCGGTCCTCGCCGCCGGATTCGTCTACCGACACGACTATGGCTCAGACCAACTCGTTGTCGGAGAAGCGCTCACGCCACGCTCGATGCCCTTTTCGCCACTGCGGTACAACCGGGTTCGCGACAAGATGCTAAAGAACCTGACGTATATCGGTAACCTCGTTGCCCTGCGCAACTGGTATCAATTTGTGCGACTCGCGAGCGGTGAAACGGAAATACAGCCCCTCTACCAATGGGGAATTCAATTACTCGAAGGAAATATCGACGAGCGCATCAAAAGGCTGGAACAGCTCGCCGAAGCCATGCCCGACTCCATCGATGTTCTTGAGCGCAGCAAAAAGAACGGCGGTCCCGAACTCGCCGACCAGAAAGCCCTCGCTCAGCATTGGCCCGAGATGGCCCAACGACTGGCAGAAAGTCGCAACCAACCGCTAAACGGTTCGGATTCCTTTCAGCTCTTTTTGGAAGGATTAGAAAAAGCCAAAACGCAGGGCCAACAATACCTCGAGATTATCCGAGCCCTAGACGACGACGCGGTCACAATCGGCACCCGTTGGCTATCAGACCTCGTCACCGCACAGGTAGAACCCGTCATGGGCTACTTCCCCGCCTAACCAAGTATTATATTTTCTTCAAGATTTTGGGCTGGTGAGGCGCCGCTGTGGCAAGGCGCGAACGAGCAGGGAGCGGAGCATACTCATAGTATGTGAGCACCCCGCGGAGTGAGTAACGCAGCCACAGTGGATGCATCGCCAGCCCAAAAAAAGCAGAAAGGCCCCCCGTGTAGTACTGGGGAGCCTTTCATTAACTTGTTGAGGTTACCCTCAAAATCTAGTTGCTAAGCGACAAGGTTGATCAGTTACTTTCTAATAAGTCCTAAGTAATGTTCTAACGCAACTTTTCTATTCCGAGCCTACGACGATAGCGTCCCAGGCATTATCTAAGTACAGCGACCCCGAGACAGTGGTCGCTGTTTTTAAGAGCGGAGAGCGACAGAAAAAAAGACCTAAGTAATTATAAATATTAGTCTAATTAAGTAGTTAAGCGCCGCTGTAATCTCCGTATCGCGATAACAAAGCAATCACTATGCCATTTTCGGCATAGTGATCTAACCACTAGAAATTGTGACGGAATCGCTCCCGAGGCCATTTCGAGCTCGCGCCAAACTAGGACATTCATGTCAGGACGCACCCTGAATCTGACAAGTTTTGCGCCCCAATGTCCGCTGGGCGGGTCTGAACTCGGTTGGAAAAGGCGAACCAAAAACGGGGAAGACAGAGATAGATGTTGGAAATTACGCGGAAATTGCTTTAACCTACCCTCATCGTCACAAAGGAACCCGAATGAGCAATCTGCTTCTGATCAACGCTGACGGCCCTGACCGCCGTGTCGCGCTGATTGAAAACGGCTCCCTCGCCGAACTCCACGTGGAGCGTCCCGTGGAGCGCAGCATTGCGGGAAATATTCATAAAGGCAAGGTGTTACGGGTATTGCCCGGTATGCAGGCGGCCTTCGTCGATATCGGTTTGCATAAGGCGGCGTTCCTTTATGCGGCCGATGTATTGGATCCATCCGCCCAGAAGGACCCTCTCGATGATGCGGAGGACGGAGACGAAAAGGAGGAGCTTCCGCGAACCATCGCACCGATCAATGAATTGGTTCGAGAGGGTCAAGAAATCCTGGTTCAGGTAGCCAAGGAACCCATCGGCACCAAGGGTGCCCGCATCACCAGCTATATTTCCTTACCGGGTCGCTATCTGGTGTTGATGCCCACGGTTGACCATATTGGGGTCTCCCGTCGAATCACCTCGGAAGAAGAACGGGTACGGCTTAAGGAACTGGTTGAAGGGCTCGACGCTCCCGCGGGTATTATTTTGCGAACCCTCGCGGAGGGCCAGAGCGAGGAAACCCTCCGTGGCGATCTCGACTTTCTACTTAAGCTTTGGGAGGACATCGACAAACGCAGCCAAACCACGTCTGCTCCCGCGTTATTATATCGGGATCTCGATTTGGTACTGCGGTCGTTGCGAGATCTCTTTTCGAATCAGATAAACCGCCTGATCGTCGACGACATTGAGGAGTACGAACGCGTGAAGGAATTCGTCGCCGCCTTCATGCCGCAGTCGCTCGACCGCGTCGAACTCTACCAGGGCGAGGAGCCTCTCTTCGACGCCTTTGGCGTGGAAATCGAAGTGGACCGCGCCCTGGCCCGCAAAGTTTGGCTCCGCTCGGGCGGGTATTTGGTCCTCGATCAAGGGGAAGCGCTTACGGCCGTCGACGTAAACACGGGGAGGTATGTCGGTCGCCACAACCTCGAAGATACGATCACGAAAATTAATCTCGAAGCGGTCAAGGAAGCGGTAACCCAGCTTCGACTACGAAATATCGGCGGCCTCATCGTCATCGACTTCATCGATATGGAACGCGAGACCAATCGACAAAAGGTCTGGCGCGCGCTTCAAGATGCCCTCGCCGCCGACCGAGCTAAGAGCAACGCGTTGGAGATCTCTCGTCTCGGTCTCGTAGAAATGACGCGCAAAAGAGTGCGCCAAAGTTTGGGGCAACAACTCACCGCAGCCTGTCCCTATTGTGAAGGACGGGGCGTTGTCAAAACAGCATTGACCGTCTGCTACGAAGTCCTGCGCGAACTTCGCCGACAGTCCCCCTCGCTTCCGGGCCCAATTCTAGAAGTCGGCGTACATCCTGAAGTTGCAGATCTCTTGGCAGATGCCGAGAATGAGCACCTCACAGTCTTGGAACGCAGATTCGGCAAAACCGTCGTGGTTACGGCAGAGAGCAACTTTCACCTTGAGCAATTTGAGATTCATGTTAAACTCAGCTAAGCTGTATGCCACTGTATTTCTTGAGGTTTTCTCGACGCCCCGGGGTGTGTATTAGATTATGGTGCAACGTAAGCGACTGCCACGCGAGCGACGCGTTTCGATCAATCACGAGTTCGCGAGCGTTGAACAATTCATCACCGAATACGTGACGAATATTTCGCGATCGGGTGTCTTCATTCGCTCGAAAGACCCGCTACCACCGGGGACCCGCGTCAATCTACGTTTCACGATCATCCTCGCTGAAATCGAAACCATCGAAGGTATCGGCGAAGTGGTCCGAGTCTCGCAAAACCCTCGGGGTATGGGCGTGGCTTTTGTGGAATTGAGCTCGTATAGCAAGAAACTGATCGAGCGTCTCCTCATGCGAGGCACACCGTGAGCATTGGCAAACGATTTGCAAATTTGGTACGCGCGAACCTCAATTCCATTTTTGACGGCGACGACGAACCAAAACAAAGGCGGCGACAGCCCAGCGTACATATTGAAGACCTCAGCGAGGCCGAGCTCGAGGCAGAACTGACTCGGCGCCGCAGTCGGCGGGATGCGGCCTCTCAAGCGGCGGGTGATGGCAATATCGATGATGATGCTTGGCGCGAGGTAGAAGAAGCCGTCAACGCAAACCGATACCGCAGCACGCGACGGCGGCGAAGTACGCAACAAAATACGAGCCACCGACGCCCTCATGGTTCGGGGAGCGCGCAGGATGCGCGTTTGGCGAGACTCTATGCCCAGTTGGAATGCCCTTACGGTTCCGACTTTTCGACCGTCAGAAAACACTACCGGCGGCTGATGCGTAAATACCATCCAGATATGCACGCTGGAGATGCAAAAAAACAACGTCTAGCCACCGACCTGAGCCAACGCTTGACGCAAGCCTACAACGAACTGCGTCGACACCTCGAAGGTCGCTGATCACCGCTTAGGGCCTATGGGCTTATTTGTACTCGTCATGGCAGGGGTTCTCGTCGGTGCCGCAGGCATTGGTATCGTCGGAGTGAAGCGTTATCGGTCGAAGAATGCGGGTACCGAAAAAAGTTCGAACCCCAAACAGCTCGAAGAGTCGTTTCGTACTATCCACGAGCTTCGCCTCAATGACGTCATTCTATTGGACGATACGAGTTATATCGTCGGAGAGGTTCGCATCCTCACCGAAGGGGGTCGGCGTTGGGCCGAAGCGCCCATGACCGACGGAGATTCCGATAGTTGGATCTCCCTTGCAGAGGGTGAGACGGTGATGGTCGGCCGCAAGGTAACCGACCTATCGCTCGGAGATATACCTCCCGCAGCTTTGGACTACGATGGACAGATCTACCAATTGAAACGCCACGGCCAAGCTAAACAAATATGCCAAAGCAGCGGCGACAAACAGAACGAAAAAGTGGACGATTCGTCGACAATTGACTATTGGCAATACGCGCGATCCGGCGATGAACGACTCTCTGTTCGACGAACGGCGCAGCGTGCCGACGGAACGTCCACCCGGGAAACCGAGATTTTCGTAGGCAAGATGATCGCCAACTATTTGGTGGAATGGCTACCAGGGAGCTAGAGAATATAGATGTTTAAGGGACGCGTGCACCGTATCCATTTCGTCGGAATCGGTGGCATAGGAATGAGTGGCATAGCGGAGGTCCTGCTTAACTTGGGCTACGGCGTAAGTGGATCAGATCTCCGAGAAAGTGATACCACCCGCCGCCTGGCCGGCTTTGGCGGCATCGTCTTTATCGGACACCGAGCGGAACAAGTTGAGGGCGCCGACGTCGTCGTGATCTCAAGCGCCGTCGGACGGGAAAACGCCGAAGTCGCCCACGCCTTGGACATGGCTATCCCGGTGATCCCCCGTGCCGAAATGCTCGCCGAACTCATGCGACTCAAACACGGCATCGCCGTCGCAGGCAGCCACGGGAAGACAACCACCACATCCCTTCTCGCCACCGTCTTCGATCAGGCGGGGCTCGACCCAACGGTGGTTATTGGTGGCAAACTCAACAGCCTGGGCTCCAACGCACGGCTGGGTCAAAGCGACTATCTTCTCGCAGAGGCGGACGAGAGCGATGGCTCGTTTCTCAAACTGTCACCGACTGTAGCCGTGGTCACCAATATCGACCCCGAACATATGGACCACTACCGCGATCTCGACGACCTCAAAGAGACCTTTCTCACCTTCGTCAACAAGGTCCCCTTCTATGGGGCCAGCATTCTATGTCTAGACTGCGAAAATATTCAGAGCCTGCTTCCCCGCGTGGAAAAGCGACATATCACCTACGGTACCACCCCCCAGGCCGACTATTTCGTCCAAGAGATCAAGGCATCGGCCCAAAGCACAACCTTCACACCCGTTCGGCGAGGTGAAGTACTGCCTCCGATTACACTGAAAATGATCGGCCGCCACAATGTCCTCAATGCCCTCGCCGCACTCGCGGTCGCCGACGAACTGGAGGTTCCCCATTCCGTCTGCCGACAAGCTCTGGCCAGCTTCGACGGGGTCCAGAGAAGATTCACCATTCGGGGCGAGGCAGCCGGCATCACCGTGGTGGATGACTACGGGCATCACCCAACCGAGATTCGTGCCACCCTGGGCGGTGCCCGAGAAGCCTACAACCGGCGTATTATCGCGGTGTTTCAGCCGCATCGCTACAGCCGCTGCCAACACCTGCACGACCAATTCGCCACGGCTTTTTACGATGCTGACGTCGTTCTCGTCACCCCGGTCTACGCCGCCGGCGAACAACCCATCGTCGGAATCAGCGGCGAAAGTCTCAGCCGAGAAATCCGTAGCCACGGTCACCGCGACGTCACCTACTGCCCTCCACCCACGGGCGATACCGGGTCCGGAGATTCCGACCTGGTTTCAATCCTGGAGCAGCAGGTCAAGGAAGGAGATCTCGTCATCACCCTGGGCGCCGGAGATGTCTGGAAGGTCGGTGCTGAACTCCTCGAGCGTTTGCAGAGCAGGCGACCCTAAGTTCATCCAACGCCCCGATTCCCCTCGATCTTCTTCCTCCAAAATTCCTCAGAAAAAAGGGCGAAAAAGTTGCCCACCCCCCTCCCCCTAAGGCTCTATGGAAGAGAAGGATTTCTATCTTAGTACGCTGCATAAGTGTGCTTCCGCCGGGGAAGCTAATGCTCTTCGGTTAACTTTTCTGGGTCGGTAACCGAAGAATGACGCCTGCTGAACTAAAAGAAAGACGAATCGGCGTCTTGATGGGCGGACGGTCCAGTGAGCGTGAGATCTCCCTCCAAAGTGGCGAGGCCGTGCTTGAAGCGCTAAAGGCCCGCGGCTACGACGCGGTTGGCCTCGATGTCGGCCTTGATGTCTGTGCGCAACTTTCTCAGCGGGAAATCGAAGTAGCCTTCATCGCCCTTCACGGTCGCTACGGTGAGGATGGCTGTATTCAAGGTCTGCTCGAATCCCTGGAGATCCCCTACACCGGAGCCGGAGTCCTCGCCTCCGCCATGGCGATGGACAAAGTCGTCGCCAAGCGTCTTTTTGAAATTCAGGACATCCCGACGCCGCCCTGGGCACTCGCTCGGAGCGGGGAAGCCGCTGAAGCGATCGCTTTGGGTTTCCCCCTGGTTGTCAAACCTCGCGCCGAAGGGAGTAGCGTGGGTCTGAAGATCGTCGCCGATGAAGCAGCCCTGAACGCCCACCTTTTGCAGCTCGGGGAAGAAACATTGGTGGAGGCCTATATTACGGGGCGTGAGTTTTCCGTCGCCGTCATCGGTGAGGGAAAAGCTGCGCGGGTATTGGGCAATGTCGAGATCCGTGCAGCCGCAGGTCTCTATGACTATGAGGCCAAATACCAGCGTGACGATACGGAATACCTCGTACCAGCCCCCGTATCTGCCGATATTTCGGAGGCCATGGGGGAGTTCGCCCTTAAGGCCCACCGATTGCTACAGTGTACGGGCGCGACGCGCAGTGATTTCCGTTACGCGGGCGATGGTGCGCCTCTGCTCTTGGAAATCAACACACTACCGGGCCTCACGAGCCACAGCTTGCTGCCCAAGATCGCCGTCCACACAGGATTGAGCTACGAAGGTCTCGTAGAAGACATCGCGTGCCAGGCGGCGGTGAAGGCATAAATATGAACCGCCGCAAGACCATAGACCGAGGCGGCTACCTGCGACGGGCCTTCGCTCAGCGCAAGAATAGACGACTCAGGTCTGCAGAAGAAAGGGCGACGACCCCGGTGCGATTCCGGGAGTTGGGCCTGCTGGCGGGGAAGACAGCGTTGCTGACCTGTGGCGCATTCGTGATCTCCTTCGTCTCCTTCGTGGTCTATTCGGAGCTGCGCTCCACACGTTATTTTGACGTCAGCCGAATCGAAATCCGCGGAGTAGAACGCGCTTCACTTGCTAGAATATGGGCCCAAGTCGATCCATTGCGTGGCCGGTCGACGCTAACGCTGGATTTGGCGAAAGTCGAGGATGCCCTTGCTGCGGATACTTGGCTAAAAATGGCGACGGTGAGCCGCCAGCTTCCAAGTACCCTTTCTGTGGAAGTGGTCGAGCATCGCCCCTTGGCGGCAACGCTGATGGGAAATCTCTACCTGGTGAACGAAGACGGCCAGATTTTTCGCAAAGCCGAGATGCAGGAGGCAAATGGCTTGCCTGTGATTACGGGGATCAGCCGCAAGGCCTATAAGGAAAACCCTGAGCGCGCGAAGAAGCGACTCAATATCGCCTTGGGTGCCCTCGGCCGCTATCGGCAGAAGGCCAGTCGCCCCCGTCTGAGTGAAATCAACCTCGGGGAACTCGATGAGATCACCTTTTATCTACGTCGGGGGGGCGTAGCGCTGCATTTTGGCAAGGGGCTTAGTAATCAGCGGCTTTCTCGTTTGGATGCAGTTTGGGCGGCATTGGGAACTCAGCGGAACGAAACGAGAGCGGTATTTTTGGACAGCGAACAGAGAACGAACCGAGTGATCGTACGACTAGGTCGCCAGGAATAGGTAATACGCTCATATGGCAAAACGAGACGAGCTAATTGTTGGGCTAGATATCGGGACGACCAAGATCGCGTGCATCGTCGGGGAAATAGGCGATGAAGGCACGATCGACGTAATCGGTATCGGCACGCATCGCTCCAAAGGGCTGCGCAAAGGCGTAGTAACCCATATCGACAACACGGTGGGCGCCATACGACGCGCCGTCGAAGAAGCCGAGTTGATGGCGGGCTGCGAAATTACCAGCGTCTATGCCGGTATCGCTGGTGGACATATCCGTGGTTTCAACAGCCATGGCATTGTTGCCGTCAAAGACGGTGAGGTTCGGGGTTCCGACGTCAATCGCGTCATAGAAGCGGCGAAGGCCGTGGCGATTCCCATGGATCGGGAGATCGTTCATGTCCTCCCTCAAGACTTCGTCGTCGACGGTCAGGATGGCATTAAAGAACCCCTAGGCATGAGTGGCGTACGCTTGGAGACCAAGGCCCATATCGTCACCGCAGCCGTAACCAGCGCTCAGAACGTGGTGAAGGTCTGCCAACGCTGCAATTTAGACGTTGCCGATTTGGTGCTTCAACCTCTCGCATCGGCCGAAGCCGTGCTTCATGAAGATGAAAAAGAATTAGGGGTAGCACTGATCGATATCGGCGGTGGTACCACCGATATCACCATCTTCTGCGAAGGTTCAATCGTACATACTTCGGTCGTAACCGTCGGCGGTAGCCATATCACAAATGATATCGCGGTCGGCCTACGCACACCGACCATCGAAGCAGAGAAGATCAAGCAACGCTGGGGCTGTGCCATGACGTCGATGGTCAACCCCGAAGAGCAAATAGAAGTTCCCAGTGTGGGCGGTCGTCCCCCGCGACGACTCACCCGCAGAATCCTGTGCGAGATCATTGAACCTCGCGTCGAAGAAATATTCGTACTCGTTCAACGCGAGCTCGCCAAGGCTGGAGTAGAGGAGCTCCTGGCCTCGGGCGCCGTAATAACGGGTGGTACGACGATCATGGAGGGCATGCCCGAACTCGCTGAAGAAGTGATGGGTATTCCTGTACGTCGCGGCAGCCCTCGAGGAATCGGAGGACTCGTCGACGTGGTTCGTAGCCCGAAATATGCAACGGGTGTGGGTCTCGTGCTCTTCGGAGCGGAGAAGGCGAATACGCCAACCTACGGTAGCCGCGTTGAAAGAGCGGGCTTTGGTACGCGCGTCAAGGATTGGTTTGCCCGGGTATTCTGAGGCCCAAAAGCTGAGTGCAAAAATTTAGTCTAGTGGTATCGACCACTTGAATTTGAAACCGCCGCGAGCATGCTGCAAGAGGCTGTAGCCAATCACGGTGACAATGAGGAGGAAAAAAGAATGGCTTTGATCGAAATCGAAGATGATGCCCCTAATCAAGCAAGGATAAAGGTCGTCGGCGTTGGTGGTGGTGGTGGTAATGCCATCAATACAATGATCGCATCCGGACTTGAGGGGGTTGACTTCATCGCCGCCAATAGTGATTTGCAGGCGTTGGATAGCAATCTCTCACCACAGAAAATCCAGCTGGGCTGCGAACTCACCCGCGGTCTGGGTGCGGGTGCGAATCCGGAGGTGGGTCGCGAATCAGCCGTCGAAGATATCGACCGCATTATCGAAACCCTTCAGGGTGCCGATATGGTCTTTATCACGGCGGGTATGGGGGGCGGCACCGGCACCGGTGCAGCGCCTGTTATTGCAAAGGCCGCTAAGGAGGTAGGCGCGTTGACCGTTGGCGTCGTAACCAAGCCCTTCAATTTCGAAGGCCGAAAGCGGATGCGCAACGCTGACCAGGGTGTCATCGCACTTGAGGAAGCGGTGGATACCCTGATCACCATTCCAAACGAGCGTCTGCTCAGCGTCGCGGGCCAAGCGACAACGATGCTGGATGCGTTCCGCAAAGTCGACGAAGTGTTGCTGAATGCGGTACAGGGCATTTCAGATCTGGTTATCATCCACGGCTTTATCAACGTCGACTTCGCCGACGTGCGTACCGTCATGTCGGAACGTGGCCATGCACTTATGGGCACGGGTTATTCCCTTGGCGACCGCAAAGCCCTTGAAGCGGCCCAGCAAGCGATTTGCAGCCCACTCCTGGAGGATGCAAGTATCGACGGTGCCACGGGCGTGCTCATCAATATCACCGGTGGTCCAGACTTGACGTTGACCGAAATCAACGAGGCAGCAACTATCATCCAAGACGCAGCCGACGACGATGCCAATATCATCTTCGGTTCTGTGGTGGATGCCAATATGGAAGACCAGGTGCGCATCACCGTCATCGCTACTGGTTTTGAGCGACCGGGTGCTCAGCCCCGACTCAACCGTAATCGCCGCCCGCACGCCGCGGGCGCCCGAATGGTGAATACCCAACAACGGGAAGAGGTCAATCGACGCCCCGCCAGGGAAGAACCAACGTATGCGACGGCTCCGGCGGCGAATCCCGGTCCAACGTACGTTGCCGCGCAAAGCTATGCTACGGGCGCCCCACCGGCGGAGCCCATGTCGGCGCACCAGGCACCACGCAGAATGAGCGCGGGCGAGATTCAAACGATGGAGCAAATGGAAATAGCTCCGACTCATGCTGAGGCTCAATCCACCCAGGGCTACAGCGATCTCCCCATGGAAGAAAATAGAGACGTTGTGCGAAGCCGCCGTAGCAACTACAACGCCCCAACACGAAACCAGGGCGAATATCAGAGTCCAGAGGACCACGAGATGGATATCCCAACCTTTCTCCGACGTCCCCGCACGAATATTGAATAGATAGCAATAGGTGTGATAACGGCGACGCTCTGGTGCTGGCCTCACCTAATGCAGTAGAAACAATAGTGGTATCACCCCGCGGAGCTCTCCTACCTCCTCGGGTGCGAGTCTGCGGTGGTGGACAATCGCATTAGGTCTAAACTGGAGCGTCGCCATTTTCTTTTCCTCGCGTTGAATGGAAAAGAAAAGGTGTAGCAACGAGGCCCCAACCAACACGTTAAGCGGCTGGTCCTTGGGTTCTTAGCCGACCCATTATCGAAGAACGATTGCCTAGCAACTATGTGCGTTACACGTTGCGGTTTCGGCTGCGCATTTCGTGACGGTGCAATTCGTGCACGCGGTACCAGGGCCTCCTAGACAGTCGACCAGGCATTTCGCTTGAATACAATCTTTGAGGGGCGTGAAAAGGCTTTGGGCTGTTGCGCAGCCTTTGGCCTTGCAATCGTCGCTGCATTTTATCAGACAGCCGAATTTCGCTAGACCGGCTGGACACGCTTTGCCGCAGTCTTCGGAACAGATACCGATGGCGTTACAGTTCAACGGTTGCTCACCCATATCGGCTGCCATGAATTGATCGGGGCTCTGGTCCAACGTCTGATCTGCGGGAACCTGCGTATCGCTCATCGGCGCCAAATCTGCGGTACCACTATCTGGCGGTGCTGGCATGTCTACCATTTGATGGTCGACCGGGGTTTGTGAATCGGCTGGGCTGTCGCTGTCGACGAGAGAGAGATCTGGAAGTTGAATCGCATCGGAAACAGCGGCATCAGCAGTCGCCGGCCCTTCAGCAGAATCTCCGCAGCCAAAAGAAAGCAAAAGACAAATAGGATATAGGATACGTAAGCAGTTCATGCGCTGGTTTCTCCTCTGGAAACCATTGGCTAACCGTGTCGAGCAGGAAAATCAAGCCACGTTTGTCCAACACCTAAACGATTTCGTCAGGCGCCTGACGCTTTGTGCCAGCAACCCGACACCGCATCATTGAACCGACAACATCGTCGCTTTTTGAACCTTATGGTTTAACTGGCGAAACACGAACAGCGTGCGGATAGCACGGTTGGTATGCACTTTGCTCTTAGGTAATAAATAGAAACGGAAGGAGATAACAAAGAAAATAGACGAGACCGAGCTTTGATTCGATTCATCACCACGACCGTCGTTGAACCGCTTTAGACGAAAGAAGGTATTGCAACACAAATTATTCCAACGCCCTCCTCGTGATGTCGTCCCGATCGACCCCTTCGGTTTGTTACCGTCCCGTTCCTTCCCATTACGCCATTCATCTTGCTACTTGGCCTTCTTCATCATCTCTGCGGCGACGCGTTCGGCGCCGAGACCATCACAAAGTGACGCCCAGCGTTCGTTGCGCTTGCGCCGGTAGCCCGCATCTTCGCTTTGCGTGCGACGTAGCTGCAAACTGAGTGCGGCGATCTCCTCACAGACGAGGCAAAGGGGGTACTTTTGGGAAAGTGATTTGGCAAAGGCGGTTTGATTGTCTTCGGTGCGCACAATGATCGTGGGCGTCACCATGCAAGCGAGTTCCCAAGCGACGGTGCTAGGGGTTGCGATAGCAAGGTCGGCCCATGCCATCAAATCCGCCATTTGCGCTTCGGTCTGTCCCGAAAGAAAGAGGACGTTGGCCGGTAGATGGTCGGTATTGGCGAGTTGGTGCCCCCTTCCTACCACCGCGCGAATTTGGGCATCCTTCAATTTGCCTGTGGCCTGCGCAATGATCGCTTCGGTTATTTCAGCGGAGTGGGCGCCGCCAATGCAGATCAGTACTTTGCGAAATTCTTGTTCCGCTTGGCGTTGCAGAAGAGCCTCTTGTCGGCGTTGTGAAAACGTGGAGCGGAGCAGGGCATACTGTGGCCCTGCCAAAAGGCGACAATCGCTGCCAATCGGATAATCCCATTCGCCGGAGCCGACGGTTGCGTTGACGACTAACGAAACGCCAAACATCTCTCTGTCGTTGAGGTCATCGATGACCGCTACGCGCCAAGGCCCTTCCGACAGCGTTTCAAGATAAGAATCGCGTGCCCAATAGTTATCGACCACCAGCCAGTCTGCGTTGAAATCTTTGGCTGCTTGAAAAGTTGAACGTAGATCGTCTGCACCCAGGTCATGTTGCCATTGAGGTTCAGGGTCGGGGATCTCTTGTTGCTGATGACCGTGCGCTTCTACCAACGAGCCGAACTCTTCTTCCAGGATGCGCAACAGGAAAAGACAGGACGCGCCCGAGGCCCGTAGCCGGTCGGCGAGCGCCAGACAGCGCCAGAGATAGCCGGCCCCGAGACGGGAGGATGCGTCCACACGAAAGACAACGTTCATAAGTTTAGTTCGTCCTATATGATCTACGGAGCTTTGTTCTCAGCCCCTTATGCCCTAACATATCAGCGCCTTGCATGGCAGGGCTTAGACGACGAACGTGATCGGTGCCGGATTTGGGTCGGCAGGCTTAACTAAGGGGCGAATATTATGGCGATTTTGGTGACAGGCGGGGCGGGCTACGTCGGCTCACACGTCAACAAGGTACTCAACCAGCAAGGCCATCAGACGGTGGTTTTTGACAGTCTGGTCAACGGGCACCGGGATGCCGTTCGGTGGGGGGAATTTATCCAAGGGGACCTTTGTGACAAAGACGCTATCGCGGCCGTTTTCGCTGAGCATTCCATCGAGGCCGTATTTCATTTTGCGGCCTACGCCTATGTAGGTGAATCCGTTACCGATCCCCAAAAATACTACCTGAATAATATGGTCGGTTCGCTCAACCTGCTGCGGGCCATGGTCGGGACGAAGGCACCGGCAGAAACGCCCTACTTCGTCTTTTCTTCAACGGCCGCCACCTATGGCATTCCAACGACCTCCCCCATCGACGAAACGCATCGGACACAACCGATCAACCCCTATGGGCGCACCAAGCTGATGATCGAAAATGTGCTCGCAGACTACGCGGAAGCGTACGGTCTTCAATATGCAGCCCTACGATATTTCAATGCGGCGGGGGCAGATCCCGAGGGTGAAATCGGCGAACGTCACGATCCCGAAACCCATCTCATTCCGCTCATCCTCGACGTCGCTATCGGCAAACGTCCGCATATCAAAATCTTCGGCACCGACTACGATACGGAAGACGGCAGTTGCGTCCGTGACTATATTCACGTCACAGATCTCGCGAGCGCACATATCTTAGCGTTGGATTACCTTAGACGCGGTGGAAAGAGTGGCGCCTTCAACCTTGGAACCGAAACGGGGTTCTCCGTCCGAGAAGTCATCGCTGCCGCACGTCAAATCAGCAACAAACCGATCGAGGCGATCGAAACAGAACGTCGCCCCGGCGACCCCGACACACTCGTCGCTTCAGCGAATAAAGCCCGACAGGTTTTGGGATGGGAACCTCAATTGGGTGAGCTAAAGCAGGTGCTCGAAACGGCCTGGCATTGGCATCAAAAAACCAACACTAAGCACTAGCACTAGGGCGTAACGTTTGTAGCGGGTGGCTTCTCGCTAACGAGGCCGAGCTTAACGATACGTTCGTATAGAAGGTCTGCGATCAGCGCGTTGCCCTTCTCTGTATAATGAACATCGTCGCGAAAGAATTCTAGCGACCTGGGAACATTCTCGGCGAGATCGACAAAGAGTGAACCGTTGGCCGTAGCAACTTCGCGGCTGGCCGCGTTGAAAGCATTCATCCCACGAACCATTGAAGGCAAGTCGGCTCGACTCTCTTCGTTGTGGCAAACATATTTGAGTAGCCAAAGCGACCGTCCCTCTTCTTCGGTCAACGTTTCTTTGTAGAGAAAAGGCTGCGACGCCACGATTACTTTGACGCCCTTTGATTTCAACAACCGAATCAAGTTGTTCATGTTGCGCCGAAAAGGTGGAAGGCTTGCGAAGTTCTTAATCGACACATCTTTGAGCGGGTCCGTACGCCATGTCGAATACCAGAACCGAGCGAAGGCGCTTTTAACACCCGCCCAAGCGTAGAAATGCGAATGAGGGAAGAAATAGGTTTTGAACATATTGGATAGCGGCCCATGAAAATGGCCGTAATCGTCTGCGACCTTGCCGTGACTCAAGCTGGGGGGATTGAAGGACCGGCAGAGGTCGTTGATACCGTGATAGAGGATCACCATATCGGGTTTGAATCGTTCTATTTGTGACAGGTATTTGATCAGCGAATGCAGCGACGTATGCCAATGAAAACCCGCGTTCTGAACCTCGACTTTGAATTGCGGATAGCGCTTCCCTAATTTCTTTTCCAGAAGCCGACTATAGGATTTTTCAAAGGTCGTACGATCGCAATAGACAGTAGACCCACCGAGCGTGAAGATTCGATAGGTCTTAGACGACTTGCCCAATGCGATTTCATCGCCACGAAACCCCCAACGATTGATATGGCGTTGCGACTCGCCTTTGATGGGCACGCCCTGCAAGAAGGGATGAAAGGATTCTGCCAGCGAGACGATTTGGCTCTGCTTGTAGTGGCTGATTCCCACTTCCGAGACCAGCGCTAATAGCAACGCCACCGCCAGCACGCTAAAAACGCGCCTCCCTTTGCTGCCACTTTCTCCCGAAGCCCCAGCCGCCCTAACGTAACGAATCGCCAGAATCCCGAACAAGACCAAGAAGGTGCCCGCCGCGGCATGAAGGAGATGTTCTCCGGTATAAAGCCCGAGGATGGGTGGGGCAGGCAGTGCTGACGGAAACCAAAAGCCAATGCCTAAGAAGACCAAAAGCGCTTCGGGCAATATCCCATAGATTCTTCGCATATGCGCCTACCGCACCATTTCCACATTCAAGCTAAACTGCCCCACGCAAAAGAAAAGGGGTTTCCAGTGCTTGCACCGGAAACCCCTTAACTTCACAGCGCACCCGAAACGATTCGAACGTTCGACCCTCGGTTCCGTAGACCGATGCTCTATCCAGCTGAGCTACGGGTGCCCTCGGCGGTGGGTCTTGTGCTTGCGAGATGCTCACACCAAGCCACCAACCCGAGATTACTACCCCAGCTTTTGCTATGGGTCAACTTCAGATCCCCAAAGATCACCTCCAACCACCGCCACATGTCAGGCCCGACATAATACTTTGTATTTATTGTGAATATCGTCGCGTGTCGCCAGCGAAGGCTATCGCCAGCGCAACACTATCTTCCTTGCCCCCCGGAGGCGCATTCGATACCATTTGCGGGAATCATCGATCGAAGAATCATAATTCTGTTCGCATAGGGAAAGGTTGCGGGGCATGAGCCAAGAGCAAACGACCGAAAAGGGTATCGCTGAAGCCACCACTGGCATGTATTTGATGTTCGCCCTGGGAAACTCTCAGTACGGCGTCGAAATTCTCAAGGTCCGGCAGATCATTCCTTTGATCGACGCAAAGCTGATGGATACGGATTTGCCGAATGCCGCACAGGCCTTGCGTGGCGTGATTGAATTGCGCGGGGAAATCATTCCCGTCTACGACATGCGACTCAAAGTGGGGATGGTCTCATCCGACGATCACGGCAAGAAATGCATCATCGTTGTTGACGTCGATTTCGGCAAAAAGAACCAACGAACGGGAATCCTCGTAGACTACGTATTGGAAGTTCTGCGACTAGAAAGCAACGCTTTGGCCGGGTCAACCGCATTCCAGCAGGGTAATGTAGAAGCGGATATGATCAAAGGCGTGGCGAGTATTAATGGGCAGGCAAAGATCCTGCTCAATATCGACCGGCTCCTCACAACCGCCACCGATAGCCGCTCTGTTGCGGCAGCGACGGGAAAAGCCCCAACCACAGAAGACGCTACCACGGCCCCTCTTGGTGATACGCTTAGCAAATATATCGACTAGTCACTCACCTCGATCATCCGTGAGCTGAGCATCAAGATGGATAAGGCTGCATTCAACAACATTCGCGATTTGGTTTTCAAGGAAAGCGGGATCGTGCTCGGCGACGCGAAAGTTGCCCTCGTTGTCGCCCGCGTGTCTCGCCGAATGAACGAACTCGGCATCGACAAACATCAAGCCTACATCGATCACGTCAAGGCGGATAAAACCGGCACTGAAGTGATCAAGCTGCTGGATGCTATCTCCACGAATGTCACCCATTTCTTCCGCGAGCCCGATCATTTCGATACGCTCCGGGATATTGTGGATGGGTGGTTCGGCGAAGGCCAAGATCGCATTCGGGTTTGGTGCTCCGCTTCGTCGACGGGCCAAGAGCCCTACACCATCTCCATGTCGCTGTCTGAAATTCCGCAGGCTCGCACGAAAAATGTGCGAATCTTGGCCACCGATATCTCCACCCGTGCCCTGGGCCGAGCCAAAGAGGGAAATTACAGCACAGAGGAAATCGAGAAGATCCCCCTCGGGCTACTCAATAAATATTTCGTCAAAGAAAAATCGGGGAATGTCGTGCGACACCAGGTCAAGGCGGACCAGAAAAAAATGGTGCTCTTCGGGCGGTTGAACCTCTCGGAGTTCCCTTTCCCCATGAAGGGTCCCCTCGACGTGATTTTCTGCCGGAACGTGATGATTTATTTCAACAACGAGCTCCGGGTGAAGATCATCGGCGAATTCGAACGGCTCTTAAAAGTCGGTGGATATCTGATGGTTGGCCACAGCGAAAGCCTGGCCGGGTACGTGGGCAATTTTCAAATGCTGCGCCCATCGGTTTTCGTCAAAACCGCTTAGGATCGCTATGCCCGCCGCCTTTGCTTAGGGCAAGGCCTGCAGCGTGAAATCGTCGAAGTAAGTCTCTCCCGAAAATTGGGTAATCCCCACCAAACCGGCTCCCGTTATCGGTGTTGACGCCAAAGGGTCGCTCGTGGGTCCGACTTCGTCGGGTACGCCAAGGCCGTCGGTCCAGTTTTCGGCGAGAATCAGTTGTGAGGGATTTGCTGCGTCGACGACCTTCACGTTGAAGCGCGGGCCGCCGGTTGTGCCATCTGTTGTGACATCGATGATGATGCGAAAATCTAGATTTCGATCGGGATCGAAATCCCCTAGGACGGGAACGTCGTTAGCATCCGTCGGATAGGGCGGCTGGCTCGGCCGTTGGGTACGATCGTTGAGCAAGATGCCGTGCTGGTCATTCCCATCGATAATCTTGAAGATCGCGATCTGAATCGAATGGTAATCATCCGGATCACCACCGCTCCAGCCCTCCATGAAACGTATGCGATAGAAGCGCCCCTTCTTATTGCCGGGATCCATTCGCACGATGACATCACTATAATGCGTATTCTGCTCGTCGGTTCCGCCAGGGAAAAGCACGGCGGCCCGCCTCTGAGTAACCTCCACATGAAGGTTCTTAACCTGTATAGACGCCATCAATGCGGAACTGCCGGGTATTTCCAAATCGTGGGTTACATGGGCCCAATTGGATTGGATAGACCAAATCGCCAGGGGATCGAGGGCTGCCAACCAATAATGCTGAGCCAGATCCAACTGCGCGCGATTGAAATCATCGGTGAACGTTCCCGCCCACGCGCTAATATAGCTATCAACGCTGCCTGCCAATTTGCCATCTGCACTAACGGCAAGGGTCACGTGATACTGACCCGCGTTGGCATAGGTCACAGCGGCGGGAGTGACGCCGGTCGCGGTTTCCCCGTTACCAAAATCCCACGCGTATGTGCAGGTAATGCCCGTGGGACAGTCGACAACCGCGGAAAACGTTAAGGATGAGCCGGGCGTAATGGTCGCGTAGCCGTGAGTTGTCGTCGTATCACCGTTAACCATGATCGTGGGCTGCAGTTCGATGGGCGGTGAGTCGATCGTAGCGTCGGCCACCTCTCCCCCATCGGGATCGTATCCTCCCCCATCGAAATCGTAGGGCCCACCGCCTTCATAGGGGTATGCGTAATCGTATTCCCATACGTAGCCATCGGGAATCGCCGCATCTGGTGCTGCCGGGTTGAACCACGTGCAAGCGATCAGCGAAGGATACAAAGCCAGAGATAAGGCCAAGCACCGAAGGGGAGAAAGGAATCGTCCAGTTAACGGCGAATAAGTCAAAGGCGCCCTCTGCTAGCGAAATCGATTTAAGCGTATCAATAGTCTAACAGGGCTGATGCATACGTCCAAATGCCGAAAACGGCGCCAGCGGGCCTCAGTCATAGCGCTCGCAAGAAGCTGCGGAATAGCGCCTCACCCTGACGTAAGGTAGCGATAGATGTGGATTCATTGGGCTGATGGGCCTCCGCGCCGGCCCCTGGTCCCAGGTTGACGGCGGGCACGCCTGCAGCGCTCAAGCGCGCCACATCAGTCCAGGCCTGCTTGCTTTGCGGAGGCTCGGTACAGACAGCGCGTAGGGCTTCAAGGGCATCATTATCTTGCGGAATCGCCCCCGAGGGAGCCAAATCCGTAAACGTAATCTCGGCCTCACCCGCCACTAGATCTTTGACGAATTTCTGCGCGTGCTCGAGGTTGCGATCGGGGGCGAAACGGAAATTGAGATTGAGTATGAAACGATCGGGTACCACATTGCGCGCGGTCCCCCCCTGAGCGAGGGTCGCAGAGATAACTTCACGATAGATCAAATCTCCGAATTTGACCTCGCGGCTCTCGACTTGCTTCAATCTTTGCAGCAGGCCCGCGGCTTTATGAATCGCATTTTCTCCCTGCCATGGGCGCGCGCTATGGGCAGCTCTGCCGGCGAAGGTAACCTCTGCATGCAAGGTTCCCAAGCACCCCAACTGCAATCGATTGTCGCTGGGCTCCAGACAGATGGCCAGCGCCACCTCATCCAACCAGTCGATGGCTTCTAGCAGTGGCCCTAGACCACTATCAGCGTAGGGGCCTTCTTCTCCGTGGTAGAAGATGAAAGCGAGATCGTATTCAGCGGAAGGCTCGGGCTCTTCGATGAGCTGCCACATGATAGCCAGCCCACTTTTCATATCGGCTGACCCAAGGCCGAAGAGCCTGTCGCCTTCAATACGCGGGATGTTGTCAGCACTTGGGGGAACGGTATCCAAATGCCCCACCAGGACAACGAGTTTCTTCTCGCTGCGTTGTTGGGGGTAGAGCGCGAAGGAATCACCGACGCGCTGAACGCCATAGGGTTTTGCAGCAAACTCGTTCAACAGGGTATCGCAGATCGTTTTCTCGTCTCCGATCACGCTGTCGATTTTTACCAACGTTAAAAGACGCTCGACGATATCCACGATGTGAAGGCCTTTCCCCAAAACCCGCCCCGCTCCTCAAGAAAGAAGGGCGAGAACAGAATTGCGAATCAAACGGAAATTGCGAATTCTCGAAGTACGTCGTTCAAAGACGTCTTGCGATCTGTCGAGGGTTTGCGATGACCGATAATCAAAGCACAACTCAAGTTGTAGGTTCCCGCGGGGAATTTCTTGGGCCGAACCCCTGGAACAACGACAGAGCGTGCAGGAACTCGGCCCTTATGCACCACTTCTTCGGAACCCGTGACATCGATAATCGGCGTGGAAGATGTCAACGTAACGTTGGCGGCCAGAACCGCCTCTTCTTCCACATGTAAGCCTTCGACCACGATGCAACGAGAACCCACAAACGCCCCGTCCTCAATGATGACGGGACGTGCTCCGGGGGGCTCCAATACCCCACCGATACCAACCCCACCGGAAAGGTGAACGCCTTTGCCAATTTGGGCACACGAACCGACGGTTGCCCAGGTATCCACCATGGTTCCCGCTCCAACCCATGCACCGATGTTGACGTAGCTGGGCATCAAGACCACGCCACGCTCTAGATAGCTGCCGTATCGTACTGTGGCCGGCGGAACAGCCCTCACACCCAAAGCCTCAAACCCAGTCTTGAGGGGGATCTTATCGTAGTATTCGAAAGGCTTGACCTCGATGACTTTCATTTCGGCAAGGCGAAAATAGAAAAGGATCGCCTGCCCTACCCAAGCGTGTACCGTCCAATCGCCGTCACGCTTTTCCGCAACACGTAGTTCGCCGCGATCCAAAAGTTCTAGGGTTTTGTAAACCGCATCACGATAGGTGGCTTCTTCTAAGAGCGTTGGCTCAGCCGCTGCCTCTTCAATTTTCTGTCTTAAGTCCATTTACTTTACTCCAAAGCGTTTTGCCAAAGGTCGATCGCGCGACGACATTGCTCAATATTCGGCACCAGCGATAGGCGAATATAGGGCTGATCGACACCAAAATGAAATGCCGGACTCACCAAAATCCCCAAGTCCGCTAGAAACTCAGCATAGACCTCAACGCTGCTTTCCGCGGGTACGGTCACCCAAAGGTAGAGGGTGGCCTCGCAGGCCCGATAGGTAATCTCCGCCTTTTCGAAAAAGTCGACGAAAAGATCTCGCTTGGCGCGAAAGATCGCGAGCCGCTCCTTTAGATGACTGTCATCGGTCCAAGCAACCACTGCCGCTTCCTGAGCCATCGTATTGGGCGCCACGCCAAAATTCGCCCGAGCCCCTCGAAAGGTGTTGATCAGGCTTTCGTCTCCAGCGACGAAACCTTGGCGGTAGCCCGTCATTCCTGAACGTTTCGACAGAGAATGAAATGCCAGAACACCCTCATGCGCGACCTGTAGGATAGAAGGTGGTGGCGCCTCAAAATAGAAGTCGGTGTAGCATTCATCGCAACAGAGTAGAATTTCGTGGGCCGCGGCGAATTCAGCCAATCGCTTGAGGTAGGGAAGATCGGTGACCGCTCCCGTCGGGTTATGCGGATAGTTAACCCAAATAATCGCCGTTTCTGAGATGAGCTCCGCGGGCAAGTCCCACGGTTTGAGGTGATATTCGTCTTCGGGAAGAAGCTCCACGGGAGTGGGTATACCGCCGGCGAAACGGGTTCCGCGATCGTATACGGGGTAGGCCGGAACGCCGAAAATGACGCGGCGCCGTGGGCTTCGGGGATCCAAGAATACCAACGGCAGATGAAAAATCGCTTCTTTGGAGCCGCTCGTGGGAATGATCGCGCGATCTGCAGCGAGTTCGACGTCAAAGCGACGCTTCAACCAGCCCGCAATCGCCTGCCTGAGTTGAGGAAGGCCGGCAGCACTCGGATACTGGCTTGTTTGCGGCACGCTACGCTTGAACGCTTCGATGATTCGAGAATCGGTGGGTTCGATAGGATCGCCAACCGAAAAGTCGAAAACCTCTAGGCCCCTTTCTCTCAGTTGCGCACGTTTGGCATAAAGGGCTTCTGCCGGATAGGTGGGCAATTCTGCTATTACGGGATTGGCCTTGATCATTGCTCAGCGACTCTAGCCCAGGCGCTGCCCTCTGACCAGTCCCCGCGCCCCGTTCGGCTCAAGAGACTACCAACTGCAACGATGCGCTTCGGCGAAACTACAGCTCGACACGCCGGTGAAGCGATACACCGTTGCCGAATCTGTAGCCGCGATATTCGGATAATAGCGGCGCATGATCGGCAGCAGGCTTTCTCGGCTCTTAAAGCCATCATCCTTCAGTTCCTGGTCGCTCACCATTTGCCAACTGGTATGGCGAACTTCCGTCATACGGGCCATGAAGGAACGACCGCTTTGCATACAGTAAAGTATGACGCGCTGGCCTGTCCTAATATGTCGGCGGTGGCCACTGCGCAACGTTATCTCTTTGCTGCCAGCAGCCAATTTTCCGCAAAGGTGTTCGGCAAAGCGAATACGTCCTTTCAAAGTGCCGTCACAAAGGGTCACCGAGCGTCCCGAGGGTGGACCACCGCAACAAGCGGATAACTCAGCCAAGCAGACGAATGAAAGGCAGAACGGAAGAAAGAATCTAAAACGAACGTAGCGCAGCATGCCTCGGGCTCCTAGCGACGGCGTCGGAAAAGAGCCCAGAACAAAGCAAAAGGCAAAAGGAGAATGACTCCAACAAGGCCCTTGTCATTTCCCTCGCTGGAGTTCGTGCCGAGGTGGCACCCCCCTTCTGGGGACATGCCGCTATCCGCGGGCCAAAGGGGCGGTAAAAAAGAAGACGCATCCGTCGTTGGCACGGTACCTTTGTCGACAACGACACCCTTATCGACAGCCCCTTGGTCGATGGGCGTGCTTTGATCCACGGGACCCGCATCGACGGGGGGTGGAACCGTGGTATCCAAAACGGCGGCACCGGGATAGTAGTGTTCCGCGATCCACAGGTAGCCCTGTCCCTGTAGGGCCCAACGCTGGCTCCCCCATTGGCACATGCCGCGGCCGTGGCCAAAACGACACTGCCCCTGAATGCACTTATAATGGCTGGGCGAACAATCGCTATTGACCGCACAACTGTTGGATGGGCAATGGGGGTCGCTGACGCCGAAGAGCGTGGGATCGCCGTTTTCAGCAGAATATTCAGCGTTAATGAGTTGGCCGTTTTCCACCAGAACTTGGCCGGTTGTATGATCGACCGCAGCGCTGGCCTTCGCATTGCGATCGTCCTTATAGACCTGGCAATGGGCTGTATCGCAAATATCCGCGCAATCGTATTTGCCACCTTTGTTCACCCAGTAGCCGGCGTAAGTACGAATGGAAATCGAACCGGCCCTCAAGGATTCCACTTCCCACGACGTGATCCATTCGTGGGGCAAAACCCCCTTAACGTAGTCCTCCATGGCCAGAACATCGACCTGGCCGGTGCAGCTATCAGATCCCCCAAAGCTACGGCGCCAAACTCGGATGGAAGTCGGCACCGTCAACGTACTCATCTTCATGCCACCGGGCAGATGAGATCCGTAGCCCGTGCCTCCGGCCCTAAGGTCCTGCAAGACAAGAAGTGCTTCCCAACGCAAATCGCTGGTCGGATCTTCGAGATCGGATAGCCGAATCTGAAGTTGGCTATTCGAAAAGGAGACCCTCTCATCGGCCGAACCACAGGCCGCGCCAACACCAACCATCAGGCCAATGCCGAGAGATATCATTGCGAAGGAAAAAGGTGCGCGCATCACTAACCCTGATCATGCACGATTCCAGCGGCCGATGCCAGGTCAATGATTTCAGAAGGTTGGGTCTCTATGCTAAATCTTGCGGAGGAGTGTCCGGCACCGCGGCTGTACACGCTTCAATACGGCTTTGCCCGCCTGGCCTTCTCTGAGGCCAATACAGCGGAGCAGGAATTTCCGGGCGAGTTTTTTTCGATCTTCGGCGAGGAGCACTTCCGCCAAATAGTAATGATTCCACGGATTGTTGGGGCCAAAGCCCAGCGCCCGGTTGAGATGTTGCAGCGCCTTGCTGCGGTCGCGTTTGGGCCACGGCACCGTATGGTAGTAGACGCCAAGAGCGCGGTCGGCGCCACCACCCTCGAACTTCGGATCGATCCTTCGCGCGGTGCGAAAGAATGTGAGCACCTTTTTTTCGATGCCCTTAAAAAGGGCCATGATCATCGGAATACTTCGGCCTACGTAACCGACGCAAAGGGCCGCGTAAAATTGCCCTTCCACACCTTTGGGATTCTGGCGCACCGCTCTATGTGCGTAGGAAAGCCCCCGTTCGGCGACCTTGCGGGTCTCCGCTTTGCTCTTGCGATCGTTGGCCAACCAACCGTAGGCACGGGCGGTCTTCCAAAGCGCTATATAATCTTTCGGATCTTTTTTGAGGGCCTGGCGGTAGTTTGCAATGGCCTTCCAAACACGTTGCTCATCGTAGCGATTAACAAAATGCCGGTCACCGGCGGCAATCCATTCGCTGGTCGGGCTAGCCTCAGCCCCCTTTGGGCCGGAGCAAAATGACAGCAGCAGGCCCACACCCATCGCCCATTTATGCCCCCGCTTCATTGACCACCCTTTGCTCTGGTTGAAGAGACTATTTTGCCCTTCAGTTGATGCAAAAGGAAAGACCATTCATCTGCCGTGCGCGCCACCCGCTTTTTGATCATATCTCCACCACCGTGTCCGGCTTTGGTCTCTACGCGTAAGAGGATCGGATGAGCGCCTGTGTTGGCATGCTGTATCGCGGCCGTGAATTTCCGCGCATGCATTGGATCGACGCGATCGTCGCTATCCGCTGACAGCATCAACATTGCGGGATAGGCGCTGCCCTCCTTAACCCGATGATAGGGAGAATAGGCCAAAAGTGCCGTGAATTGCTCGCGATCATCTGCTGAGCCGTATTCCTCGATCCAGGTTTTACCCGCGCCAAAGCGATGGTACCGAATCATATCCAAGAGTGGCACATGACAGGCCACCGCGCGAAAGAGTTCTGGTCTTTGGGTCATCGCCGCGCCGACCAAAAGCCCGCCATTAGAACCGCCGCGAATCGCCAACCGTTTGGACGTCGTGTATTTCTTCGCGATCAGAAATTGTGCCGCAGCGATGAAATCATCAAAGACATTCTGCTTGCGTGTCAACATTCCCGCGCGATGCCAAGCCTCCCCGTATTCACCGCCCCCACGTAAATTGGGTATGGCGATGGCGCCACCCTGTTCTAACCAAACGAAATAGCTCGCCCGAAAACGCGGTGTCAGACTGATATTGAAGCCGCCGTAGCCATAGAGCATGAAGGGCGTTGAACCGTCTCGAATAAGGTCTTTGCGCCGAATGATAAACATCGAAACACGTGTGCCGTCGGGTGAAGGATAGAAGACCTGCTCCACCGTATAGGGCGAAGAGTCGATATCCAACTTCGGCGTGAAATAGGGTTTGGTACCACCGCTACGTACGGACGTTTGATAGACCGACTTGGCGGTGATGTAGGACGAAAACGAATAGAAGGCTTCGTCGTCATCCGGGTGGCCACTCAGACCCCACGTGGAACCGAGTCCCGGTAGTTTCACCTGACGAACCGTCTTTCCGTTCAGATCCGCAACAACCAGTTGCGAATTAGCATTCCGTAAATAGCTCAACGCTAGATGGCCACCCACAATCGAAAGACCATCCAAAACGGCATCCTTATCTTCCGCTACGATTTCCCGCCAACGTTTGCGTTCAATCGCTCGAGCCTTGACCTTGAAGAGACGGTAGCGCGGAGCGTCTTCGTTGGTGAGTAGGTAGATCGTACGCTTGTGGGGATAAGCCGCATATGCTGCATCTTTGCCAACAGCCAGCGGACGAAAAGCCCCCTTCTTCCGCTTGAGGTCTTTCAAATAGATGTCGGTTCGACGCCACCCATAGTGCTTGTAGACAAAAAGCAGGGTGCCATCCCTGGAAAGCTGGGGGGAAAGGAAGATGCTGGGGTTGCCGGTCTTCGGGTAGATCAAACGATCGGTTTTCGCAGCTGTTCCTAGCTCATGATAGTAAACCGCGGCATGACCGGGAAGTTGGTCTTTGGGGATGCTGGGATCGACGGGTAGTCTCGTATAATAGAAGCCCTTTGCCCCCGGAACCCATTGGGCGTACGCGTATCTCGCACCCTCTATCTGATCGATCTTCGACGTCTCACCGCTGGCCACATCCATTACGTATAATATCGAATCATCCGCCGCGTTCTTGCTCAGCTTATAGGCCGCCTTTCGACCATCATGGGAGATAACCACCGATTTGAGCGCGATACTTCCATCCTTGCTCAGCGTGTTGGGATCGAGCAGAATTTTTTCCTTACCCGCCTTACCCTCACGCCAATAGTGAATCGCCTTTTCCCGATCCGCATGTTGTTTGACGAAGAAATATCGATTGCCCTTACGCCTCGGGGCGGAAACCCACTCCACGTAGCTGAGTTTCGCCAAACGTTTGGCGATCTCGTCGCGAAGGGGAAGTTGGGCGATGAATTGCCGCGCGTAATCATCCTGTGCTGTCGTCCAACTGCGCGTCTCCTTCGAACTCATATCTTCAAGCCAACGATAGGGATCTGAGACGACCTGATCGAAAATCGTCTCCACAAGCTTCAAACGACGCGCCTGAGGTGGCTCTTGAGCCTTCGCAGAATCAGCAACGGGGGCTAGCGGGGGCGTAGGTTTTTCGGCGGGCGCCTTTCCAGAGGCCTCCCGGCTAGACGCTGCATTATTACAACGCTCTTTTGCCCCAGCGGGAGCATGACAACAACCGCCCCAAAAAAGCGGAATGGACAAAACAAGAGTGGAGATGCTTCTTTTATTGAAACCCATGCTGCGAACTCTAGCACGCCCCGAAACGATCGACGGGACTATTTGGTCCCAGCGGGCGACACACCAGCACGAGGCGGCCCCCGAAACTGCACGAGCTTGGTAATCGCCCGCCGCAGTTTTCGTACCTGCCAAGGTAGAAATTTCGGTGCAAAGGGCTTTGGCTTGACCGCTCTGCGCCAGGCCGGCGATGACGGGCCCGGCGTCATCAGATTTCCTCCAGCCCCATCATGGCCCAATCCTAAATAATGCCCCAACTCGTGCGCGAGCACGGGCTGTTTGGCCCGAGCAGTCAAATAGAGCCAACGTCTCCCCGCGTATCGCGCCTCCTTACCCTTGTAGCGCCAATGAACCCCCATCAAATTATAGGAAGGCATATCGAGATCACGAATGCGCTCCACAACTAAGACCACCACCTTCCCTTTGGCCGCGGCACCGCCCGCAAATGCCGCTAGACTATGACGCTGCGCCCGATTGAGCAGCACGCAACGGTTCGGCGAAAAGGTGCCAAATTCGGCTCTCAATACGATGCCGTGGCGACCATAGATTTTCTGAGCCGCACGCAGCTGCGCCTTCGCCCACGCCTCCGTTCGTACCTCTTTATCACCGCAGCGCGCACGCAGAATTCTCAGGGTCAGGGCCTGTTCTTTCACCTTACCCAGCGCATCGCTGCCCAATAGCGAGATTAGGGCGAAGAGAATGACGGTAGACTTCATGCGGCGGTTCGCGTCCAAGGCGTGTCCGCAAAACGGAAGCCCTGATAGATTTGGGGAGATAGTGGCAGCGAAAGCTCAAGTTTGATCTCATCGCGTTCGTGACTCGGCTCGCGACGGATAGACCGTTGCCGATACGCCTCGGGCCAAGCAAAACAATCGTGGTGTAACGCATCTTCGAGCAGAGCCGCTTGATGACGCGGCGTAGTTGCTACCGCTTCCAATTCTGCTTGGATAGTACGGTCCTGACACGCAGCAACAAGGTCGGCCATTTGTTCCAAATCGAATTCTTCATCCCCGAGGGTGTCGGGAGGTGAGAACCCGTTGTCGGCGATTTCGGTGGCATGCCCATCTCGCCATCCACATAGAACACCCTGGGCATCGGCATCGGCATCGGAGGCAGCGAAGGCAGCGAAGGGGTCTACGGGGCGCCCCCGATACCATACGGAAAAATGAAGATGGGGGGGCACCCAGGGGCAGAACTGAAATAGGTCGAAACCCGAAACACCGGAAAGCGCGATCTTCTCGCCACGTTTGACGGTTTGCCCCAGAGATACGGTTGCGCGCCAAAGATGGGTATATTGGCTGACCAGACCGCCACCATGATCGATGGCCAGGGTGAGGCCACCTCGTAACCAACGGTCGCGCAACATCACAGCCACACCGTCAGCCACGGCAACCAACGGCGTGCCGATCGGGCAGACGAAATCGGTTCCGCCGTGATCGTCATAACTCAAACGCAGGCCACGAAAGTCTCGCGCGCGATTCCGGCTTACCCGTGTGCAATACGTACCGGGGGTCGTTTGGTCAAAAAGATTGTAAATCGGCGCCCGACCATCCTCGGGAACCCATCCGGCATAGGCGGGAAAACTGAGGTCGGGTCGCAAAAGCCCTGCGGACGCGATGTCGAAGCCATAACGACTGGAGTTCAGCGCTGTGCGCACCAAATACTGCAGGTCCCGTCCAACCTGATTCGCCGAACGCAAACCGAAACGCTCAAGGATGGGCGGCAGGGGTCGCTCCACTTCCTCGCTTGGACGATAGCCTGGGAGAATCTTGATCAAAACCGTCTCCGTCCCATTATTCCTCGTAGAAACCGGCCAAGAGGCTACCGTAACGTTTTTCGATTTCCCGGCGTTTAACCTTCAGGGTCGGTGTTAGAAGACCGTTTTCGACGGAGAAATCTTCTCCGACAATGACGAATTTCTTAATTCTCTCATAGCGAGCCAGGCTCTGATTGTGACGATCGACGAGCGCCTCGACCTGCCGGCGCAGCGCAGAATCATTGACCAACAGTGCTGGGGGCGTTGATTCATTGCCGGACTCAACACGCCAATTGGCGAATTCTTCTTCGTCGAGGGTAATAAGCGCAACAAGGTATTGCCGACGGTCGCCGTGGACCATGACTTGGCTGATGAGTGCTTCGGCTTTGAGTTGGTTCTCGATGTTTTGCGGAGCGACGTTCTTTCCCCCCGCAGTGATGATCAGGTCTTTCTTTCGGTCGGTAATGCTCAGGAAACCATCTTGGTCGAGTTCCCCGATATCCCCCGAATGAAACCAACCGTCAGAATCGATCGCTTCCGCGGTGGCCTCCGGATCGCGATAGTATTCGCGAAAAAGTCCCTCACCGCGAATCAGAACCTCGCCGTCTTCTGCGATCTTAATCGCCACACCCGGCAGCGCCGGCCCGACCGTACCAAATTTAAAACGATCGATTCGATTGAGTGTCGCCGGCGCACTGGTTTCGGTGAGACCATATCCCTCGAGGATCAGAAATCCGATGGCGTGAAAAAACTCCAGCAGTTCTTTGCTGATCGGTGCGCCACCAGAGACCAAATATCGAACGCGCCCACCAAAAGTCTTCGCGCGAATGCGGCTGAAAATGAGCCGGTCAAAAAAAGCGTATTGCGTGCGAAGCCACACGGGCACGCTTTGGCCCCTCTGAATGAGATTGCTGCGTTTGCGTGCTGCGGCCATAGCCACGCGAAAAAGAAATTGGCGATGCTTGGGTTGAGATGAAAGCCCGGTGATGATTTTCTGGTGAATCTTCTCGAAAATTCGCGGCACGCTGGAAACGACAGTGGGTTGGGCGGCTTCCCATGCTTCAGCGAGTTTGGCGATATTCTCGGCGTAGTATGCCGTGCTCCCCGCATACAAACCGGAGTAGGCCGCCACGCGTTGGAGAGAATGCGCCAGAGGTAAAAAGACCACCCCCACGTCGTCTTCTCTGAGTTCCATCCAGCGCGCGGCTGTTTCGCCGATGGTGTAAAGATTCCGGTGGCTCAATACGACGCCCTTGGGTGGGCCCGTGGTGCCACTGGTGTAGACGATGGTCGCTAGATCGTCGGCTTCGACTTCGGCCAAAACGGCCTCAAATCGCAAAGGGTCCTCGATATGAATGGCCGCCCCAACCGTTGCCAACTCACCCAGCGTCACCGTGGCGTCGGCATCGTCACCGTCATTGTCATCGTCTGGCGTGGGGACGGAGCCGTCGATCAAGACCACATACTCCAATGCCGGCAATGATTTGCGAAGGCGGGTCACCTTCTCCAGCTGGCTTTCGTTTTCGACAACCGCAACTTTGCATCGGCTATGCTCTAGAATATATCCGGTCTGTTCTGGGGTCAGCGTGGGATAGATGCCAACGACCACGCCACCAAACGACAGTGTCGCCAAATCGGCCGCCAACCACGCGGCGCGCGTATCGCTGATGATGGCGACTGCATCGCCTTTTTTGCAGCCTCGCGCTACGAGTCCCAATGCCAGATTGCGGCTTTGGGCGTGGGATTGGCCCCATGTTTCCGGCATGAAACGGCCGTCCTCGACGGAATAGGCTTGAATCCGATATTCATATCGTTGCGACTGACGATATGCCAAATGCGCGATGGTCTGCCGGTCTCTCATAGGCCCTTTCACCTCGTTTCATCCGCCGGAGTCCACAGCTTATCGCTCCCGTAGCGACGGGGTCTACCCTTGTCGGCGCTGCGCAATGACCGGGGGTTGCTGGGGGGGATCATGGATCTTCAAATGGGTGGATCTCCGAATTCGCGCGATCCCTACGGACGCCGGATACCCCGCCCCTCCTAGAGGCCCATCCCGGTCGTATGATTACATATGCTTGGCTCCGGGCGGCCTTGGCACGAACCATGCAGTATGCAGGCCGCTACCTGAAGGAGGAGCAAACATGCTGCGAAGACAGTCGACCGCATTGGGCATCATGGGCATTTCGCTCTTGCTATCGAGCCTCTCGTTAGCGGCACCGGTGAGCGATGCGCCCCGCGGTCTGAGTGCGCGGCAGTTGGCTCGGATCCGCACAGTGCCCGCAGACCGCAGGGTTCAGCAGGTCGTGCGTGAAAGCCGCCTTCCCTCCTTCGCGCGCCACAACAAAACGTTCTTCGCATTGCCCGCAACGGCGAACCGAACGGACTACCTACAGCGGCTTTCGCCCAATATGGTGGAGTTCTTTATCTCCCCGGGCTTTCACCACCTGTACACCCGCATCGGCGATACAACCTTCAGCCGCATTACGGGGCTATCTCAAGGGCGGTGGTATCCGGGTTCCAGCGAACGAATCGGCGTCCTGGTCTCTCTGAGCAACACCGAAATGTCAGCCCTCAAGGGATATCTTGAAGGGGCGGTCGCTCACCCCCGGCGCGTTCTAGGCCCGTTTAACTACGGCGGAGGTGTTCCGCCCAACCGCAGCAACTGTACCAGCTATATAACCAACGCGCGCGTCGGCGAGAACAACGAATGCCTGGCAGACCTATTGGGTGTCAATCGTTCGGGATACCCACAAGGGTTTATCCGCAGTCTGATGCGATCGCGAAGCGATAAAGTAAAAGCCGTCGTGGTTCATAACCCTAGCGGCAATTTTGGCGAGAATTATCATTTTAACCTCAACTGAGCGAAAGGCGATTTTTGGAAAAGCGGAGTGTTGTACTAGTTCGTTGACAGTTTTCACGACTTTTCCCATTTCCTCATATTCTCATCCCCATTAGTAACTACCCGTTACTTAAATTAAGTGCCGGCGTCCTCGCCGGAACTGTCAACGAACTTGTAGAACACTCCGCACGCGCTTTCCCGAAAGGGATAGCGCTCCGCCCTCGACGCGCAATTGCCCCCCTCGAAAAGCGCTGATATCCTCTCTGTCTATGGGTGCACGTAGCTCGCTGATCATCTCGGCTCTATTCTTTGCTCTCTTTGGATGCAGCGCAACGGACGGCTCCGTCGACGCAGGTAGTCCAGATGCCCCTTTCAGCTGTCCGGACGCTACGTCGGACCTCACTACGTCGGACCTCACTACGTCGGACCTCATTACGTCGGACCTCACTACGTCGGACCTCACTACGTCGGACCTCACTACGTCGGACCTCACTACGTCGGACCTCACTACGTCGGACCTCA
>Ga0257122_1000392_pt1 | contig 41146 bp, 65 predicted proteins | sample SI106_120metaG_FD_190146 | JGI IMG/M metagenome (GOLD analysis project Ga0257122, IMG submission 190146) | Marine microbial communities from Saanich Inlet, British Columbia, Canada - SI106_120 | ecosystem: Environmental > Aquatic > Marine > Inlet | place: Canada: British Columbia | collected... | reverse complement strand
TGTCAACCTCGTACAGAAATCAGATGGGGATCATACTGCTACAATAGACCTGACTGGTTCTTATGGGACAGATTTGACTCTGACGCAAGATAGTCAAACAGACCAGACTTATTCACTAACTAATAATTGTCAAACCTCCGGAGGGTGTACGGTTAATGTAACACAAAACTAATGAAAATATTATCAAATTGGATGATGGGGTTTGTGACACTTGCGGTGATTACATTTATAGGACTACAAGACCCCTTTGTAAAAGAAACATTACGACTGAAAAGTTTTGACCTACTTGCTCAGTATGAAGAAAAAGAGTTATCACCAGACATTGGTATCGTTACGATAGACGAGGCCTCTATAGAAAAGTATGGTCAGTATCCGTGGAATCGGGATGTGCTCGCCGACATAGTGTACCGCCTTCGTGCGGCAGAGGTCGGTATCATTGTGATGCCAATACTATTCTCCGAACCAGACCGACTAGGTGGTGATGAGATGTTTATGATATCGTTACATCAAATGGGTGTAGTGATAGCACAGGTCGGTACAAACCAAACACACAAGAATGCTGTGCCAAGAGGTGTTGCCAAGATAGGTGACCCACTGCCCTGGTTGTATGAATGGAATGGTATGTTAGGACCTATACCAGACTTGGGTGGTACTGCTGATGGTGTAGGTGTTATCAATACAGCACCAGAGATAGACGGTGTGGTCAGACGACTACCACTGATAATGAGAGTGGGTGAAGAAACATATCCCGCAATGGCAATCGAAACTATCCGTGTTGCTACAGGCAATCCAAGTTATCAAATCAAAGCAGGTGATGCTGGAGTCATAGCAGTCCGTGTGCCAGGTTATCCCACCATCAACACAGATGCTCACGCCAGAATATGGTTACGGTGGAATAATACTTTCCAATCTGTATCTGCGTCAGCAGATGATTATTCGACACTCAAGGGTAAGACGGTTGTTGTTGGTATCACGGCTGAAGGACTCGGCAGTATCATCGGCACACCAGTAGGGGAACAATACGATTGGGCTCTATCTGCCTCTGCACTACAGACAGTTATCAATGGCACTGCACCCAAACGATATGATATAAGTTTGTTTATAGAGTTGATGATTTCAGTATTAGTAGGACTTATCATTGTAGTCCTTACAAGATTTACACCATACTGGGCAGTCGGTGGTATGATGATACTATTCTATGCTGGCAGTGCGTTTGGTAGTTACTGGTTGTTTACAAGACATCTAGTGCTTGCTGATGTAAGTTGGATTATTATTACGACAACTATAGTTGGTATGCATAGCATCTTCAATAGATTCATATTAGAATTCAAACAGAAGATGCTCATTAAGAAACAGTTTGGTACATATCTATCACCGGCAATGGTAATGATACTCCAGAAGAATCCAGAACTGCTGAAGTTAGGTGGAGAGACAAAGAAACTATCCATATTGTTTGCAGACATCAGAGGCTTCACACCTATCAGTGAACAGTATAAGACAGACCCACAGGGACTGACATCTCTCATCAATAGATTTCTAACACCAATGACTGATTTTATTATGTCTAAAGATGGCACAATTGATAAATACATGGGAGACTGTATTATGGCTTTTTGGAATGCTCCAGTGAATGTAAGTGATCATGAGATGAAAGCTGTTGAGTCTGCACTAGGGATGGTGCAACGACTAAAGGAATTAAACGATGAACTAGAGTCCGAAGGACTCATGCCTATCAAGATTGGGATAGGCATCAACACTGGTGAGGTAGTTGTGGGTAACATGGGATCAAATAATCGTTTTGATTATTCTATATTAGGTGATGCGGCGAACCTTGCATCGAGACTAGAAGGACAGTCTAAAGGGTATGGTGTAACTATTATATTAGGTGAAGAAACTGCATCGGCCGTTGAGAATGAGTTGTTTAGTGTGGAGTTGGATAGTATTGCAGTTAAAGGAAAGAAAGATTCGGTTCGTATTTTCACAGTATTAGGTAATAACGAATGGGTCTTTAAGAATACCAATTGGTATTTTAACCAACAGCAACACGAAAAGTTCTTGCAACTTTATCGTGGTCAATCGTGGATGAGTGCAGAGAAGTTTGCGAATGATTTGAGAGATGGTTGGCCTGATATGGCTGACTATTATGATATAATGTTAGATCGAATTGCTGAATACAAAGAAAATAGTCCCGGCGAAGATTGGGATGGAGTGTATAGAGCTACAACAAAATAATATATTATGTGTAATGTGAATCTCGTCATGGAGGAAATATATCATGGACAGAGATCCGTTTGGACATAGAAAATATCATGCGTTGTATTTTATACTAGGTATATTGATAGCATTAATAATAGTACCGATGCTAACAGGTTGTGAAAGAGGTGAGGATAGTAAAGGGCAGGCGTGTACTGCTGTAGCTGGTATAGGTATTACAGGTGATGCGTGTGAACCAGTAGATGTTTGGATAGAGGACGAGGCAGTGATAGAGCGGCCGCCCTGCACAGGTTGGGGTTGTGAAAGACCTACCGACCCGCCGGGTTGTTGGTATCCAGGTAACACTCTATATTGTGACATAGAACGACCTAGAATTTGTTGTATGGCATTGACACCTTCTTGCGAGGCGTGTCAAGAAGGTTTAAGTGTAGGTGAGTGGTTGATAGAAACTTGTGGTACTAATGCCTGTGATGCAGAGTATGCTGGTTGGGATGAAGATAACAACGAACCTATCTGGTTGTGTCAAGCAGTAATTATTAATTAGCTTAAAAGTTCCCTGGGAAAAGTTAAAGGCCTTTGTACAAAAAATGCCCCGTAAAGTTCGGCGGCTATTTTTTCCCCCAAAACCATTTTTCCTAAAAACTTGACTTTCCCACCTATTCGTTATATAATGTATAGATGATCTTTATTGATATTAAATACATCCACGAAATCAGTCCGCATTTGGATAAGTTCCATAAAGTGCGGGATTACCTTTATAACCTTAGATGCCCATATTGCGGTGATTCTGAGAAATTCAAAAATAAGGCCCGTGGATACTTTTATCGGGTAAAGGATCAAATGAACTTTAGATGCCATAATTGCGATTATGGTACAACCGCTGGAAATGTGGTAAAATACATAAATCCAGAAATCTATAAAGAGTATGTAAAAGAGAGTTTTTTTCCAACCGAGAAAGAAATTGAATATAAGTTTGAAGAACCTAAGTTTAAAAAGAGGGACCCAAAACTCAAAGACTTGGTTTCTATAAATAAACTTAACGCCGATCATCCTGCCTATCAAGTTTTAGTCACCCGACAAATTCCGAAAGAGCATTATGATAAGTTTTATCTCTGTCATAAGTTCTATGCTTGGTCAGAGATAAGTAGTAATAAGGATCATCCTAGATTGGTGATTCCCTTTTATGATGAAGATGGAAAAATTTTTGCTGCACAAGGTAGAGCTTTTGGTAATGAGCAACCCAAGTATCTGACTGTAAAGTTTGATGACAAGCCAAAAATCTTTGGTTTAGATCGGGTTGATTTCTCCAAAAGAGTTTATGTAGTAGAGGGTCCTATTGATTCTCTATTTTTGAATAATTGTCTTGCTGTCGCCGGTGCAGATTTTAATAATCTTCAAAAAGAAGATACAACAATAATTCTGGATAACGAACCCAGAAATAAAGAGATAGTAAGACGAATGGAAAATTTAATTGATATAGATTATGAACTAGTGATTTGGCCAGATTCCATTCAACAAAAAGACATCAACGATATGACCCTCGCAGGTATTGAGGGCATACAAACAATTATAGACAACAACACTTTTTCTGGGTTGCAAGCCAAAATGCGCTTGGCCACCTGGAAGCGAATTTAAGGAGAACTGACTTATGGGGTTACCTACACCTTATCAGGAGTATATTCATTTATCACGATATGCTCGATACCGATATGAGGATAATAGACGAGAAACATGGAATGAAACAGTAGATAGATACTTTGGTTTTTTTAAAGGTCATTTAAAAGAACAATGTGATTTTAATTTTACAGATAAGGCGATAGTCCCAATAAAAAATGCAGTTTTAGAATTAAAGGTGATGCCATCAATGCGTTGCTTAATGACGGCCGGTGAAGCATTAAAAAGAGAAAATGTTTCAGGATATAATTGTTCTTATATTGCAGTAGATAGTCTCCGTGCGTTTGATGAACTTTTGTATGTATTGATGAATGGTACAGGTGTAGGTTTTAGTGTAGAACGACAATTTGTAACTAAACTTCCAACAATCAATGAAGAATTTTATGATACTGATACAGTAATTATAGTCTCGGATTCTAAACTAGGTTGGGCCAAAGCTTTAAAAGAATTAATTTTTCTATTGGCTGGTGGTCAAATACCAAAGTGGAATTTGTCAAGAGTAAGACCGGCCGGTGCGCCTTTAAAAACCTTTGGCGGGCGTGCATCAGGACCAGAACCACTTGAAGATTTATTTAAATTTTGTGTAGCCATATTCAGAGAGGCTGCTGGTAGAAAACTAACATCATTAGAGGCACATGATATCTGCTGCAAGATTGCAGAGGTTGTTGTGGTTGGTGGTGTAAGACGTTCGGCGCTTATCAGTTTATCCAATCTATCAGATGATCGTATGCGTCATGCAAAGGCAGGCCGTTGGTGGGAGTCTAATGTGCAACGTGCATTGGCTAATAACTCTGCCTGTTATACTGAAAAACCTGATATGGGTATTTTCATGGAAGAGTGGAAGTCGTTATATGAATCAAAGTCAGGTGAGCGTGGTATGTTTAATCGTCATGCCGCACAGACACAAGCTGCAAAGAATACTAGACGAGATGCAGACCATGAATTTGGGACTAATCCTTGTTCAGAAATAATCCTCCGTGATAGGGAGTTTTGTAATCTTTCGGAGGTAGTAGTAAGAGAAGAGGATACATTAGAGACATTAACAGAAAAGGTTAAAACTGCTACTATCATAGGAACTATACAATCAACACTCACAAACTTTAGATATCTTAATCGTAAGTGGCAAGAGAATTGTGAAGAAGAAAGATTGCTTGGTGTGTCTTTGACAGGTATAATGGATAATACACTAACCAATGGTAAGACAAAGGGTTTGGAAGAGTTGCTTCGTAAATTGCGTCAGGTTGCTGTAGATATAAACTTACAGTGGTCAAAGAAATTAGGTATTCCACAGTCGGTTGCTATTACTTGTGTTAAGCCTTCTGGTACGGTGAGTCAGTTAGTTGATAGTGCTAGTGGTATTCATGCACGACATAACCCATACTATATAAGGACAGTCAGAGCTGATAAGAAAGACCCATTGGCTAAGATGATGTATGAGGCTGGATTTCCTGTAGAAGATGATGTGACTAAACCAGATCATACATGGGTATTCAGTTTTCCTGTGAAGGGTCCGAAGAATGGTATATATAGAAAAGATATGACAGCAGTTGAGCAGTTAGAACTATGGAAAATCTACCAAGAAAATTGGTGTGAACATAAACCGTCTATTACAGTATCGGTAAAGGAAGAAGAATGGATGGGAGTAGGTGCATGGACTTATGAAAACTTTGATATGATGAGTGGTGTATCATTCTTACCATTTGCAGATCATACATATAGACAAGCACCTTATCAAGATTGTGATAAACAACAGTATGATGAGTTGATGAAAAAGATGCCTAGTGCGGATTGGAGTAAACTTTCAGATTATGAGGAAAAAGATATGACAGCTGGTAGTCAAGAATTGGCCTGTAGTGCGGATGGGTGTGAGATTGTTGATCTCAGTTCAGTAGGATAATGGAAGATAATAGTAAGCTTATAGAATGTCAGGAATGTGGCGCCGAAGGTGGCGTCACAACTGATATGGATATAGAAGTAGTTTATTGTCCGTTTTGTGGTGAACCATTAGAAAATATTGATTGGGATGAAGATTATGATACAAATGAACCGGTAGAGATATGATATTATAAATAGAACAGAGAAAGGGACTGCTGATAACAGCCCCTTCTCCTAAACACCATTATACAGGAGGTATGAATGATGTCCTATAAGTATTTAGACCCAGCAGATGTAGGTAAGATCGAACGACCTACAAGAGAAGAACTAATAGCGGAAGGTGCGTTTTCAGACCAGCAACGGGAGAACAACGCAAACTGGAAAGGTGGTCAGAGAACTGATAACCCTAAAGAGTATGATAGACAAAGAAATAAGAGAAACTATGTCCCCGTTACGGATGGTCCAGGAAAAGGCTATCACTTGAGAAACAAAACACCAGAACATATAGCAAAGATGATGAAAAACCGTAGATCATATGTGGGTCAAGCGAACCCAAACTCAGCAACTAATAGGAAGAAGCGTGAAAACATCAGTAGCCAAAGCTAAGGGTAGGCGGCTCCAGCAATGGGTCCGTGATCTTCTAATAGAGAAGTTGGATATACATCCAGAAGATATTGAGAGTAGGCCTATGGGTTCTCAGGGTGAGGACCTTATTATGGCCCGTGCCGCTCGTGAGAAATTCCCATTTTCAATTGAGGCAAAAAATCAGGAGAGTTTAAATGTATGGAGAGCTTGGGAACAAGCTATAGCTAATAGTGGTAAGTATAATCCTATTTTAGTGATAAAGAAAAATAATGTAAAACCATTAGTTGTTGTTGATGCAGAATATTTTGTGAACTTGATAAAGGAGAATGATAATGAGTAAAAAAGAATTTGATAATGATCCGACCTTACCGCCTGATGTAGATTTAAATCGCATAGGTATACATTTGTTTATGAGTGATGTTGATGAGAGTAGTTGTAAAGATGCGATAGAATTTATTTTAAAACACAATCACGAAAAAAAGAAAAAACCTTATCTCAAAATGATGATTTGTAGTAATGGTGGAGATGTTCCTTGTGCCTTTGCACTAATTGATGTTATTAAAGCCAGTAAAATACCAATTCATACAGTTGGTTTAGGGTGTATTGCATCTTGTGGTTTGTTGATTTTTATTGCCGGCGAACCAGGCAAACGAATTCTTACACCAAACACATCTATTCTATCGCACCAATATTCATGGGGTAGTTGGGGAAAAGAGCATGAATTGTTTGCACAAGTAAAGGAGTTTGAGTTGTCTACGACTAGAATGATTGAACATTATAAAAAGTGTACAGGTTTGGAAGAAGATAAGATTAGAGAGAGTTTATTACCACCAGAAGATATGTATCTATCAGCAAAGGAAGCGAAGAAATTGAATCTTTGTGATTCAATAAAGACAATATATTGAAAAGTATAAATAGTAGTAGGAGAATACTACTATGTCACGATATCGTCAATCATTTACCGAAGCTTGGGCCCAAGTAGAGAAGTGGTCTAAAGATGTAGAGGTCAAATCTACAGGGGAACATAAGGATAAAACTGTTGCCCAACTTGAAAAAGAAGTTGAAGCTTTAAGAGGCAAACCCAATAACGAAAAAGAAATGGGTGGCCTTTTATTTGCTATTCGAGCAAAACAAGGTTGGAAGAAAGGTGAAGGTTCTACAGGTGTAGGAGAATCTACACAGATTAAACATGAAAAGGGTGAGCAGAAACCAGAGAAGGCAGAACGTGGTGAGAGAAAGGCTGGTGAATCTGATGATGATTATGAAGATAGGGAATCTGGTGGTGAAAAAGGTTTAAGGCCTAATCCTTTTAAAAAGAAAAAGAAACAAGATGATCTAGATCGTGACGATGAAGCACAGGCGACTCGTAGTAAAATTCGTCCTACTGCTGAAGATCATAATTGTGATGAAGTTCATCCAGAAGTTTCTCATAAAGATTGGATATCACAGAAAGAAAGTAATTTACCTCCTCATCTTTCTAAATTCTTAGACAAGAAAGGTAATCCAAATCCAGAAGCAGCCAAACGTATGGCCGATGGTAAAAAGAAACGAGCGGTTGCAACTAAAGTTAAAGATGTAACACCTAAAGGTTATGGACCCAATGAAGAAGTAGAACTAGAAGCTCATCCAGATGCAGGTGTATCATTAGCTGTACGAAGAGCAAGAAAAAAGAAATCAGCTGCACAGATGAAAAAAGATATGCAACACGCAGACAATTTAATAAAATTAGGTGCAGGCCGCCGTAAAGAACAGGAGTTACGAGGGGAAGAAAATGTAGGGATTGATGAGCTCAGTAATGAGTTGCTTGGTAAATACAAGAAAAAGTCAGCTGCCGCATCAAGTGCCGCGGCAAAGGCTGGTGACCATGATAAGTCACATAAAAGATACAAAGGTATCAATACAGCAACCACCTTACAGTTCAGGAATGATGCCAAGAAGCATGAAGAAGTAGAGTTGGCTATTATGTCTCTTGACCATAAAGAACCTCATAGAAAATTAAAGATTACTCAAAAAGGTTTAGATGCTTTAAGAAAAGATAGAGATAGACCCAAAGTTAAGACTCAAGTTAAAATAACCAAAAAAGGTAGAGCGGCTGTAGAAGATATGTCTTTAGCTCCGAAGGGTAAAGGTCGTAAAGCTGCACAGGCGATGTATGGTGTAAAGGAAGATTTAGAATTTAAAGTTACAATTAAAGGTATTCCTCCATTTTATGTTCCTGCAAAAACAGCGGCCGCAGTTAAGCAATCATTAAGAAGGCAGTTGAAACATCCTGATGATATAGAGTCTATTATTAGAGTTACTAAGGCTGCACAAAAAATAGATTACCGCAAGAGAGCTCAAGGAAAATCTGATGAGGACGATAACAAAAAGTAATGTACTTTATATCTATTCTAGTAAGCCTTGCATTATTAAATGCTGATCCGCCTACAGGGTGGATGCAAGATGCAATTCCTTATGAAACTATTGAGGAATGCAACACAGTTATGCCTGTAAGAAAAGTAGAAATGGAATTTTATATACATAGTACTTTTAGAGGTATGGGTGAGATTTTAAAATTTGAGTGTATAACTGAACCTGAGTGGATTAAACGCAATGTTGATCTAGGTCATAAAATACCTGAGGATTTTGAACCAAAAACAAATTCATAATGAGGAGAAGTGAAAATGGTGAGAAAAAAACATAGGACAGAGTCCTTTGATTCTTTGTTTAGACGTTTTAAGAAAACAATAGAAAAGAAGGATATTATTAATGAAGTAAGAAAGCGTGAGCATTATGTTAAGTCCAGCATAAAAAGAAAGTTGGCCAAAGAATCAGCTAGAAAATTAGAACAGAAGAGGCAGGGGGAGCAAGACACAAAGCGTATTCCTGTATAAAATAATGAATGTTGAGTTGTTTGTATATGATAAATTTGATAAGTCTGCTTTAGACATTTTAACTTTACTTGAAAATAACAGTATAAAGTTTTCAGTACAAGTGTTTAATGACGAAGATTCCTTAGATTATATTTCTAATCAAGTAGGAGAGACTGTTCGGCGTTTACCTATGGTTTCGGTAGATGGTAAAAGAGTTGGGCGCTATTATGATCTGATTGAATTTTTAGTGAATGAGGGTATAATAAATTATCAAGGTAAATCATAATGGTAGATACAAAAGATCGTATGGCGAAGGCACGTGCTGCCAAGAAGCCACCCACATATAAAAATATACATGAAGATGTTAAGGCTTTAGATGATGATCATTATTTAAGTGTCAAGAATGTTAAGGAATGGGAAAAATATAATAAGGAACGTGTGAAAGAATTAAGACCTCTTATTCGTAAGGTGAGTGGTAAAGAAGAACGTGACTTAAAGAGAGAGTTATTTAGTCGTGAAGGGTATTTAAAAAATATTGCAACCTATTTTGATACATCAACATGGTTAGATTTATTTTATGGTAAAGATCAAGAACACAAGACTAAATGGAAAACTATTGTACCAGCTTATGATAGTGAAGGTTTTATGAAAATTGAAAATTGGAGAATGGCAGGTTATGATGAGACAACTACAGATTGAATTTCCCGATGAGTTTATGATGATACAACTAGAGATTGAATTTCCTGATTAAAACTCTTGACAATCTTTAGATAGTATGTTATTATTATGTAATAAGTGAAATTTGCCACTATAGCTCAGCAGGTAGAGCACGACCTTTGTAAGGTTGATGTCCCGGGTTCGATTCCTGGTGGTGGCTCCAAATGAATATATATTATGATATTAGGAGTGCCCTTTATTTCAACCAAGGAAAAGTTGTAGGTGAAGTTAGCCCTAAGTTTAGAGAAAAGGTGCCAGGTGCCCGGGCTCTTAGGGAAAATACTATAGGATGGATGTTAGATGAGTATATTAGTTGATTTTAACCAAATTGCGATTGGTAATGTGATGGTGGCACTTAATAGAGGTGAAGAGCTGAGTGAAACTTTAGTTCGTCATTTGATATTAAATAGTTTACGTTATTATCGTTCTAGATTTTTTGAGAAGTATGATGAGTTGATAATCTGCTGTGATAGTAAACACTACTGGCGCCGTGATTATTTTCCTAATTACAAAATCAATCGTAAGAAAGAACGTGAGACAACTGGCTATGATTGGGATGTGATTTTTGGTTGTTTAAATAATATTCGTGATGACCTGAAAAAATATTTCCCATATAAAGTATTAGAAGTTTATGGCGCAGAAGCTGATGACATTATTGCTACATTAATTTTTAATAGGGCAGATAAAAAGGATACGCAAAAACATTTAATTCTTTCATCAGATAAAGATTTTATTCAATTGCACAGATATAATGTAGACCAGTTTAGTCCTGTTGCAAAAAAGATGCTTAATGGTAAAGATCCTAAAAATTATTTGATAGAACATATTTTAAAGGGTGATCGTAGTGATGGTATTCCTAATATACTTTCACCCGATGATTCATTTGTATCTGAAATAAGACAGAAACCAATGCGAAAGGTTGTTATTGGAAATATCACAGAGGCACTAGAAAAATTTAAACCAGATAAAGTTTATCAACTAGCCAAATGTCCAAAAGACACCTGGATTCGTAATTGGCAAAGAAACGAGACTTTAATAGATTTGGGTAAGATACCTAATAATATCATGTCAGAGATATCTAAAGAGTATAATAATATAGAAGTTGGTAATAGAGCTAATCTTTTAACATATTTTATAGAAAACAAATTAACACAATTGATAGAATCAATAGGAGATTTTTAAAATGGAAGAAACATATACACCATCTTTTCATGAGATTTGCTCTAAAGTAAATAATGCTAAAGATAAAGCTAAAAAGATTGGAGTATTAAGAAAATACAGAACTGAGTGTCTTGAGATGTTTTTGAACTCAGGATTAAATCCTAATATAGTATGGATGTTACCTCACGGTGATGTACCTTATAAACCTAATGAAGCTCCAGAAGGCACTGAGCATACCATTCTGGCTCAAGAAGCTCGAAATCTTTACAATTATGTTAAGATGGATCGTAGTAGACTTAATTTGCCTGAAGTTATTGGTAATAATCATATTAATATGGCCCAGCGAGAGATGATGTTTATTCAAATGTTGGAAGGGTTGCATACGAAAGAAGCGCAGTTGGTTATCTTGGCAAAAGACAAATTGTTGAGTAAGAATTTTAAAGGATTAACCGCAACTTGTGTCTGTGAGGCATTTGAGTGGTCGGATACCTTTGAACCTCGTTAAATATAATAATATTATCATATAAGAACACTCTAATATAGGGTGATTTTTGACTATTATACTAGATTATTTTCTCTTTCCTTTATAAATCAATGACTTATAGCTATTGTGATTATGCCCTTTATAGTGTATAATGTATAGTATATTAACACAAATAGGAGTTTAATATGTCGGTAATAATGCCAAAAGTGATAGGTTATAAGATTATGACACCGGACCTTAAAGCGGTGATATCAGAACATGGTCCAGGTGAGCTGGAATTGTGCAGGAAGTTGATTCAAGGTTCTGATCGTGGGGTATTACGATCTGAGGATAGAAAACCAACCCCAGTATTACAGTACATCTTTGAAGAAGTGGAGAAAGATGAATCTGTACATTGAAGGTTATAGACGCCACAATCGCACGTTAGATAGATCATTATCTGCTGCAGGGTGGTACTATAGCCGTCGTTTGTTGGGGAGTCGTATGGCTCGTAATATTAATCTAGACCTTAAACTTACAAAAGGTCTATATGAAAAAGAGAAGGCCTATGGCTATTGTCATATTCTGGATGATAATTTAAACAAACCTAGAGAATTTCATATTGAATTAGATACTTCTATGAAGCATTCTTTTGATCAGATTCTTATATGGTTTGCTCATGAAATGGTACATCTTAAACAATTTGTGAGGGGTGAATTGTATGATTATGAAACAGGATCAGTACAATGGAAGTCTAAAAGATATTCTAGAGATGTTATTTATAACCATCAACCTTGGGAACGAGAAGCTTATCGTTTAGAAAGTAAACTATATAATGAATTTGCGGAGTGGTATTATGACTAGTGTAGAAGAACGAGTTATAAAAGTAACTACTCAAGTGTTAGGGATTAAGTGGCACAGTGAGATACATTCTGGATCTAATTTTAGTTTTGACTTGGGTGCTGATTCTTTAGATATGGCAGAACTAGTATTATCTTTAGAAGAAGAATTTGATGTTATGATTGATGATATTCGAGCTGAAAAAATACACACTATATCTCAAGCATCAGAGTATATTCAGGAGAGATTAAATGGCTGAAGGTATCTGGGGTGATTGGCAAGTTAGATTGATTGCTGAGAATATGTCCGAGAAACGTCCTAAACGTGATTGGTTTGAGGGTGATGGTACTGATGAAGGTTATTTAACTTCTCTCAAAAGTTGGGCACATATTACAGCTAGACAATTATACTCTATGGAGTTAGAAGAACGTCAGTTGATTATTTTTGTACACCATTTAGGCATTGAACACGTTGGAGTTGAGACTTTTGATCCCCAAGATACACGACAACTTTCAGATTTTAGACCAAATGAAGGTAACTAGTAATGACACCAACAATGGGAATAATTTTTGCTGTGATGACTGTATTAAATCATGCAATGTCTACTTTGGGATTTGATAAGGTAGATATAAATGATAGACAAGAAATATATTGTGGCTCTCAGAATGTTTATTTTGAAAGTCAGGGTGAACCTAGTCTAGGAATGGTTGCGGTTAGTCAAGTAGTTCTAAATAGAGTAAAGGATAAAAGATGGCCTAATACAATCTGTGAGGTAGTATGGCAAGATAAACAGTTTTCGTGGACTCATGATGGTAAGAGTGATAAAATACCACTAACCTCTACCTACCAACGAAGATTGTGGATGAAATCTGTGTATATGTTTCTTATAGCGCACATAGAGAAAGATGTAACAAATGGAGCTACACATTATCATAGTGTTTCGGTCCAACCATATTGGTCAAGATCAATGGAAGTGACAGCTAAAATTGGTAATCATATATTTTATAAATGAGGAGATGTAAATGAAGAAGTTAATGTTAATTGGTCTAGTATCGCTTCCGCTACTTGGTGGTTGTGCAACTAAAATGGAAACTGGTACAGCATTAGGTGCTCTTGCCGGCGGTGCATTGGCCTATGGACTTGGACAGAACTCTAGTAATAAAGAGTTATGGACGGTTCTTGGTGTTGGTGCTGGTGCAATGCTTGGTAGTAATATAGGTCAACAGTTAGACCAACGTGATCAATTACTATTAGGTCAGACTGTACAACACACATTAGAAACTGCACCTAACAATTCAGTAGGTCAGTGGCAGAATCCCAACACTGGTAATAGTGGTACGGTAGTGCCAACTCAAACATACACCGCTTCAAATGGTGCTCCTTGTCGTGAGTTTGTACAGACCATTTATGTTGGTGGTTATCCAGAAGAAGGTTACGGGACTGCCTGCCGTCAGTCTGATGGTTCTTGGCAGATAGTACAACGATAAGATGAATAAAGTTATTATCTACACGGATGGCGCTTGTAAACCTAATCCCGGTATAGGGGGTTGGGGTGCATTACTTACTATAGACTCACAAATGCATCCCAGTCATTCACACGTTCAGCGTCCTATCTACGGCGCTGAGCCGGATACTACCAATAATAAAATGGAATTGACTGCTGCAATAATGGCGCTCGAAGCATTGAAGTGGAGTTGTCAGGTTCTTATGGTGACTGACTCACAATACTTACAAAAAGGGATTACTGTGTGGATGAAAAACTGGAAGCTTCAAAATTGGATAGGCTATAAGAAACCTGTCAAGAATAAAGAATTGTGGATAAGATTAGATAAGGCTATATCAAAGCATTGTGTAAAATGGGAATGGGTAAAAGCCCATGCTGGGCACCCCGGCAACGAGAAAGCAGATGCATTGGCCAATAAGGCAATCAAAGAATACAGATCATAAATAGGAAAATTTAGATGGAATATAGAATGATATCGCCAGAAACTGGCGAAGCAGAAGATATAAGTTGCTCAGTGGCAGATATGCTCGTGTTGAAACAAGAGGGATGGCTTATGATATTTACACCGAACCCTAATGCCATTATTAGTGGTAGAGACACCAGTGGCCAGGGTGGTGGCCATGGTACATCTGATGGTTGGAAAGATGTATTAAGAGAGATTAAAAAGAAAAATCGTGGAAGTACTATAGATGTCTAAGATACTTCTAAAATAAATAGTTCATTAATGTTAAACGGAGGACTATTCTTTGAGTAGGCATAAAAAATTGTATATTACATCCCAAAATCTTGTTCCAATAGAACCTGTAGGCCCAGCCCAACAGAAGGCGTTTGAAGCTTACACGGCCGATAAGAATTTATTTTTAACTGGGTCTGCTGGTACAGGTAAAACATTTATATTACTTCACTTGGCCTTCAAGGAAGTATTAGATAAAGGCACACCATATGATAAGGTGGTTATAGTAAGATCACTATTACCATCTAGAGATATTGGTTTTCTACCAGGCACACTAGATGAGAAGGCTAATCTATATCAAGACCCTTATAGAATTTTAGTTAGGTATCTTTTTGAGATGCCAAACGAACAGGAATTTACACAGCTTTATGATAAACTAGTAGGACAAGGTAGTTTAGAATTTTATTCAACTTCTTTTCTGCGAGGTCAAACATTTGATAGGTCCATTATCATAGTAGATGAAGCATCCAATTTATTATTCCAAGAGTTAGACACCATTATGACCCGTGTAGGACAGAACAGTAAGATTATGTTCGCCGGAGATATGGCACAATCAGACCTTAGGAGAAATAATGGTGAGCAGACTGGCTATCTTAATTTCCAAGTTATTTTGGACACAATGGATGAGTTTGAGGTGGTAGAGTTTGGTATCGGTGATATCATTCGTAGTGGATTAGTAAGATCCTATTTAATTGCTAAAACTAATATAGGGAAAATGCCAGATAGTGCTTGACTTTAATCTCTAACTAGAGTATAATTATATTATGAATACAGAAAATTTTGAGTTCCCAGAACTGGTGGTACATACCCATAATGGTATGCGCTTCTATGAGGCGCCTGATGGTAATAAGTATCCATCTATTACCACCGTTTTAGGCAAACAGAAAGGTAAACAGAAAGGTCTACAAGAATGGCGTAAACGTATTGGTGAAGAACAAGCTCGCATTGTGTCGGGTAAAGCTGCTCGCCGTGGTACTGCCTTTCATAACATATGTGAAGATATGTTTATATTGTCCGATCCTGAATTCAGTACCAAGTTGGAAGAAGATCATAAACAAAAGAACTTTCTTGCCTATTGTATGTTTAAGGAAATGAAACCTTATTTTGATGAGAAAATTCAGAGAAAACCATTACTTCTAGAACAAAGTATGTATTCATCAAAATATAAAGTTGCCGGCCGTTGTGACTTTATTGGTGTCTATAATGAAACCTTGGCAGTGGTAGATTTTAAAACTACTACTACACCTAAGAAGGAAGAATGGATTGACGATTACTTTATACAGTGTACTGCTTATGCTTCAATGTATGAAGAACATACTGGTATAGGTATTGATGATATTGTTATTATGATGGTAGCTGAAGATGGTCAGGTACAAATATTTGAAAAGAAAACAAAAGATTTTGAAGATAAACTTGAGACTATGATGGATCAATTTTATGAGGATCTTGATGCTAATTTACAACAGCTGTAAGAATTTCATTTTGTATATGATGCCCCAGGCCTGTCGTTTAGATAAATATTAATTAATAGTGTGATTAAAAACACACAGATGTAGTTTTTTACAACAAAGGAGAAATCAATGAAAAAAACTTTAGTAGCTTTACTATGCATGGCACCATTAAGTGCTATGGCTTTTACAACGGATTGGTCGCACGATCTTACTGTGGGTACAGGTGATACATCGGTATCATTTGACCAATCAGGAAATGAATTTTCTGCAAGTCATAATGGCCTAGGAATTTCCACTAGTGATACAGTTGATATTGGTATTTCTTATTCTACGACATTACTTGGTGCACTTGATGCTACTGTTGGTTTAGATCACCAGGCTGATAATGATAATGTTATTGGCTTAGAAACATCTTTTGGTCAGTGGGGTGCTACAATTACACCATCACTTGATTGGAATGTCAATGATACAGATTTTGATTCGACAGTGAAAGTGGGTTATGGTATCCTCGGTTTGGATAGTTATTACTCAGTAGATTTTGATGTTGATGAAACAGAATTTTCAGGTTCAGAAGCTGGGGTTGGTTATAGTTGGAAGTTGTCCGATGGTTTTACCCTAACACCTAACTTGACTATTCCTTATGATTCGGATTGGAATCGAGGCACGGTTGTTGCTGGTATTTCTTTAAATATTAGTCTCGGCAGTTCTTCTTCTGAATAAATAGACCGTGAAAGAAACTGATGACGGTAAAAGAGTAGGCGTTTCGGACGTGGGTTCGATTCCCACCACCTCCACCAAATCTGATGATTGGTATTATACCGAGAATCAATGGGCCCGACTAGGTATGTTGGGTCCATTACCACCCGAACGGAATAAGCAATTGCTTACGAACGAATACGGGGGTGACATGGCTTCGACGGGGCGAGTTGAAATTTTGCAAGAGGGTTCTGACACAAAACACAAACGCCAACGATGACGTTTACTTTCAGGACTATGCGCTAGCAGCGTGATATCTGATGGGGCATGAGCACCACCTTATAACCAAACGGGCTCATTTCTAACTATGTATATTGAAAGAACGTGGTCCCTGCCCTCCGAGAGCCACACACCGATATCGCCGAAGGCGGGATAGGCGATGTCACTTTTATATTATGAGAACAGTATGACACCTACAAAAACACCAACAAAAATAACACCCAAAAGGTTCTCTATAATCATAGAGGACCTAGTCCGCGAGAAACGATTAACACATTTTGAAGCAGTGATGCATTACTGTGAACAAAACGATCTTGAGGCTCATACTATCATCAAATGGATTGATAAAAGTATGAGAGAAAAGATCCAATACAATGCAGAAGAATTAAACTATCTACCCAAAACGAGTTCGTTGTTTTGAGTTTGATGACAGACTATGAATGCTATCAAAATTATTTAGCTCTGAAGTTGCATTTCAGCAGTGAGTATGATTTTCACAAATATAAAGGTAAGGTTAGTGCTACTTTAGAATCTTTTGAAAAACGAAAAGACAAATTTAAGTTTGTACGTTTATCAAGAAAACTATCTGATCCTCAAATACTAGATTTTTATTTAGCCAATTTTATTCGTGGTAAAGAATGGATTGGAGACTTTGACCAGAAGAATTGGATGGCACACAAAAAGATAGTTCAGAGCCTACAATATTTTTATGAAAATGATCTTGAAAAACTATTGACATCTTCTGATAATTTTGATATACTATTTAAATGTACAGACGGGAATCATCCTAAACTTATTAAGGCATATCTAGGTAAGAAAATAAATTTAGAAACTTTAGTTATTCTTGAAAAGGTTTTGCAGTATAGAGAAGTATTTGATAAAGATATAACTGAGAAATTTATTTGGCCAAAGGTAAGTAAATTAATAGGCAAGTATGAACCGTTTATGCAAGTATCCGCAAAAAAGTATAGAATGATAACATTAAACAAAGTACAGGAGTGTTTCTAATGACAGATACAGCTGCACCAAAAGAGTCTTATATTGATGAGGCGAAGCGTAGGATTGCACATCTATCCTATAAACTAGAACAGGCAGAAGGCCGTGTTCATAAATTGGAGTTCGATAATGCAGAACTTCAGCGGTGGGCAAATGATGTTTGTCTGAAAAAACTCCAAGAGTTATCTGATGAGTTAGCTTCCAAATACAATCAGAAGAAGTATCGTAGTCGTAATTGGAAGGGTGAGTTGGCTAGAACGAGAGAAGAAGAAACACAACACTAAGCCTTTTTATGAACATTCAAGTGAGAGGAGCCTCAGGTATGGTATATCGTAGGGGTCATCAAATAGTTTTAAAGAATACAGGAACAGATAAGAAAGTTGCTGTTAAGGTTATGCAGTATGATAGTATGCAAGGCTGGTTGGCTGAGAATGGCGATGGTGTCTGGCTGTGGTATAAAGAAATTAAACAAGATGCTGATCCGGAAGGAACTGAATATTGGGAATATTTAAAAAAGGTAGGAACGTAATATGGAAAAGTTAGAGTATGTTTGGTTAGATGGTTATAAACCAACACCATCACTAAGAAGTAAAGTTAAAATTGATGATGTAGTTGGTTTATGGTCATTTGACGGATCATCAACACAACAGGCTACAGGTGATAAGTCAGATTGTATTTTAAATCCTGTAGGTGAGTATCATACCATTGATCGTATCCGTGCAGATGCAACTCGCACAGGAGATGGCCTTGGTGGCACTTATGTGATGTGTGAGGTATTGAGTGCTGATCACGAACCACATCCCAGTAATACACGAACCCATTGTTTAGAATTGATTAGTAGTGAGTGGTGGTTTGGTTTTGAGCAAGAGTATTTTATGTATAAAGATGGACGGCCGCTAGGATGGCCTGAGAAGGGCAAGCCTCGGGCACAGGGGGATTTCTACTGTGGCGTTGGTGCTGATAACGTTATCGGCCGAGAGATCGTAGACCGTCATACAGAGGCGTGTATGAACGCTAATATAGGTATCACTGGTACTAATGCTGAAGTTGCATTAGGTCAGTGGGAGTATCAGGTATTAGGGTCTGGTGTAAGTGCCGGGGATGATATGTGGATGTCTCGTTATATTCTAATGAAGATTGCAGAGAAGCATGGAGTCTCTATTGACTTTAGTCCTAAACCACAGAAAGGTGATTGGAATGGTTCCGGTATGCATACAAACTTTTCTAATGCACAGATGAGAGATTTAGGTTCGCAATCATATTTTGAAGCGTGTTGCAAACTTCTAGGATCAAAACATAAAGAAGCCATCAAAGAGTATGGTGCAGATAATGATCAGAGGTTGACAGGAAAACATGAGACACAATCTATTAAAAAATTTAGTTATGGGGTTAGTGATCGGGGTGCTAGTATTCGTATTCCTATTATTACAGTAGACAACAACTGGAATGGTTATCTAGAAGATCGCCGTCCTTCTGCAAATGCTGATCCCTATAGAGTGATGAAACATATTGTAGAGACTATTGATGGATCAAATACAGGGCTCGTCCGCTATTGACAGGGGGTTGGCATCCTCGGCTCGTTTTTATATAGATATGGATGTTAGTCTAATAGATTTTATGGGGGATGACCTTAGCGTAGTTAATGCCGCTCGGGTTAGTTTTGCAAAGAAGTCGCAGTGGGCAAAACACATCCCTGGGCAAGGCATCTATGAGCTCGCCGATAGAGATAAGAAGCTTATTCAGTATCTTGCCAAGCATGGTCATTGGACTCCTTTTGGTCATGCAACATTATCATTTCACATTAAGGCACCCATTTTTGTTGCACGGCAGTTAGTCAAGCATCAGGTAGGTTTGGTATGGAATGAAGTGTCACGCCGGTATGTGGAAGATGAGCCAGAATATTGGGACCCAGAGATATGGAGAAGTAAACCAGTAGATAAGAAACAAGGGTCTGGTGATGAGACAATAGAATGGTTAGATCGTGAGGTGAGAGTTGGTGCTGCGGTTAGTGCATCATGTGATTTGGCTGTAGAAACTTATAAGAAAATGTTGGATGCTGGTATTGCACCAGAACAAGCTCGTATGGTACTACCACAGAACACCTATACAGAATGGTATTGGACTGGTTCATTGTATGCATTTTCTAGAGTATGTAAGTTAAGATGTAAAGGTGATACACAAGAAGAAACTAGAAATGTTGCTTGGGAACTATATGATTTAGCCAAGGAGAAATTTCCTGTGTCATGGGAGTCATTGTTTTATGCCAATATATGATTACGTTTGTGAAGTGTGCGGCCATGAGGTGTTGGATGTTCTTCAGAGGATGTCTGATCTCCCTTTAGAATTTTGTCCTGAATGTAGTGGTCATATTAGGCGTCAAATAACTGCTGCTAATTTTGTGTTAAAGGGTGATGGATGGTATAAACCGTCCCCGTCAAAGAACGAAAAAGACTAAATAACTAAAGCATATTAAAATGAGTAGGGTGATATGTCTCGGGAATGGTGAATCCCGTCTCGGAATTGATTTAGATGGATTAAGGCAGTATGCAACCATCTGGGGATGCAATGCTTTGTATCGTGATTGGGCACCAGATTTTTTGGTGTGTGTCGATATAGAGATGAGCCATGAGATATACCGCTCAGGTTATGCTTTTAAGAATGTTGTATATTTTAGAGATTGGAACAGATTGCCAGGAGAGGCATACGAAAATATAGTAGTTCCGTCTCACATATCCCATAAGGACCAAAGTGATTTAAAGTCCTACATCCATGTTAGTCCACGGGTTGAAGGTTGGAATGAGTTTGCAATAGGTGGTCAAGATTTAGACCAGTTGAGAAAACTCCGAGAAGATTATTTAACCGCTTGCCACAATGAAGGCATAGAAGTAAATTTAGATACAGTAGATATAATATTTGCAGATAAAAGAGCAGGCCTTTGGGCAACCTGGGTAGCTCCTGAAGATAAAGTATTAAAGACAGAATCATTGCCTGGAGGTTCAGATTATGGTTTTTGTTCTGGTGCTTTATGTAATGTATTTGCATCTATGAATCCAGATACGGAAGAGGTATATCTATTAGGTATGGATTTATATTCCAACACAGACAAACCAAACAATATATTTAAAGGAACTGAATGTTACATAGGTTCTGACGGACAACCTATCCCACCAGATAATTGGATAGAACAACACCGGATGATTTTTGAAAAGTTTCCGGATATAAAGTATTACAAGGTTAATCCTAAACCAATATCAAACGATATTAATGATAGGGTTAATGCTGTAATTGAGGAATGGATTGATATTCCTAACCTTGAGTACATTACACAAGATGAAATGTATGAAAGGATTAACACTTAAAAAACCAAGGAGGTTTATATGGCTGATGTAATAGCAAGTGTAAAGGGCTGGATTAATAAGATTTCGGAAGTTGCCGTAAGTCTTATCGCTCTAGCAGTAGTACTTCAAGTACTTTTCGGATCAGATATGATCTTTCTTCCCGTTGATGTCATTGGGAATATAACCGGCCTAGTGGCATCACTAGGCAGCCAAGGACTAGTTGGACTTGTAGCCCTAGGCGTCATTTATTGGATCTTCACCAAGAAGGACTAGTAAGATTGGCTAAAGGATCTACGGGGAGGGTGCATCCTCCCCTAGTTCCAATATAAGTATTAGTATGTCTGATACTAATATTATTTCCATAACTGATATTATAGAACAGAAGGTTCGTAAGCAAAGAGAACTGGATGACTATGAAGTCCGATTGGAAGAATTAAAAAGAAAAAAATATTGGGTAGAAAAAGAAATACAGATGGCTGAATTTATCATTGCGGCTGTTCAACACGAAATATCCCCCCAACAATTCATTAAGGCTTTAATCGAAGCCGAACTAAAAAAAGATTGAAAAAAGCTTGACAGACTAGTTAGTTTGTGATAGCTTAATAGATAGTCGGATGGAACTAGCCGACTTAAAGTAAAAAGTTCAAAAAAAGTAGTTTAATTTACGGGGTGATTTGGTAATGCTTACACCCTACACATGAGGATGTATTATTATGACATCTAATAAATTTAAAGTTGTTGGTGGTATGCAGTATGAGATTCAAATTCTTAATTTAGGCACTTTGGTTCAATTTGGAACGCCAGGGTTCGATGGGACAGAATCTAAAATTAATTCAGCTCACGATTTTCTACAGAGACTTGCTCAAAAGATTGAGTGGAATAAAACAGTCAACGGTGAGAAACAATATAGAGCAAAAGCCTATTTGCGTTCTATTATAATGGGTTCTAATTTGTTAGATTCTTTTGTATTAGTTCCTGCTTCACTTCTTATAAATTCTATTAAACTGAATATAGAAAATACCACAGATAAGGATGAGAAGAAATCTTGGGCCGGAGTTTTGAAGTATGTTCAAGAGTGTATGTCAAGTGGTGTTCAATATTTTATTATTGATGGTCAAAATCGCTTAAATGAATCTCTTATTCCTTACTTTAGTAACAAGCTTGTTTTTGGTAAAGATAAGCTTGACATTGAGCATTCTAATGGCAAGAAAGTTAGTTTAGCCGGTAAGTATTTTAAAGATTTGCCGAGAGATGTTCAAGATTATTTAAGCGCTATTGAGATACCTGTTGTTATTGCACTTCAAGGAGATGTAGATCAATTTTCACAATCACTTATTTGGAAGAATGAAGGTATAGCCTGGGATAGTTGGCAGAAACTTTTACAAGTAAACTGGTATACAAAATTTCGTCAACAAATTTCAGAGATTGCATCTGGTAGTGATATTAAAGGTGACCAATATTGTCTGGCCGCATTAGGTAGAATTACAAATAAACCATATTCCTATGATATCAATGGTCATGATTTGTTTGTGGCTGAGTGTTTGGTGTGGATGGAAACAAAAACTCAATTCACTAAGCCTAAGGAATTTGAATCTTATTTTAGAGGTAAAGACATTAAGAATAAGTATCTTAAAGCTCTTAAAACATACTTAACTGAATTTGGTAAGGTATATAAAGACGGCCCTCTAATTTCAAATGTTGAGTTGCGTAATTATGTAATGCTACGCTATGCCTTAGACTATCCTAAGGAGTTTTCTACTATTACTATTCCTAGTTGGAGAGTAAATGGTGGTGAAGGTTTCGCTAAGGTATACGAGATAGTTAATAAAGCATTGATGAAGGATCCAGAAAAATTTGGTGAATTACCATTACATCTTTATACTAAGCAAGCGGATGGCACTACAACTAAAAACAAAAACCCAGGGTCTTATGTATATTTTAATTCAGAGAAGAAACAGAGCGATTTGTTTGGTAGATTGTCTATTCTTTTTAATGTATTGACAAACGCTAAGAAATTAAAGGCTTGTCAACAAATGAAAGATGATTTATTTAACTCTCGTTATGTTGTAGAAGTTGATCGTTCTAGAATGAAAACTCTGGAAGAAGCTTATGTAGATAATCCTCTTGATTCTAGAGGCCGAAAGGTTCCTGTCTCAAAACTATCATCGAAACATTTTGATAGAGGACATAAGTATCCTTGGAGTAAAGGTGGTAAGAATGATGAGATAGTCATTCAACCCATAAGAGATAATCGTCAAGGAAAAGATGATTATGTGGCATAAAACTCTTGACATTAGTTAAGAACCGTGGTATAATAAATAGTATTGATTGCGATTATACAGCGATTGATAGTAAATACGATAATATATAGGAGATACAATATATGTCTTTTGCAGACCTAAAGAGCAAGTCTGGCTCTTTTGAAAAATTACAGACTGAACTCTCAAAGTTAAACAGTCCCGCCTCCGGCAATTCTTTTGAAGATAACCGTTTTTGGAAACCCGATCTGGATAAGACCGGCAATGGTTTCGCAGTAATTCGTTTTCTGCCGCAACCAGCTGGTGAGGATCTTCCTTGGGTTCGACTTTGGAATCATGCGTTCAACGGTCCTGGTGGTTGGTATATCGAGAATTCACTGACCACGATTGGTAAGAATGATCCAGTATCTGAATACAACACTGAACTTTGGAACAGTGGTGCAGAATCAGATAAGGAGATTGCCAGGAAGCAGAAGCGAATTCTCAAATATTACTCCAACATCCTAGTTGTGAGTGACCCAAAGCACCCTGAGAATGATGGTACAGTAAGGTTGTATCGTTTCGGTAAGAAAATCTTTGATAAGATTACTGAAGCTATGAACCCTGCGTTTGATGATGAAACTCCCTTGAATCCATTTGATATGTGGAAGGGTGCTAACTTTAAACTCAAGATCCGTAAGGTCGATGGTTATTGGAATTACGATAAGTCTGAGTTTGATAATCCTTCAGAACTGCTTGAAGGTGATGACGCTCGCCTTGAAACATTATATAATGAGAAGTTACATAGTCTACAGGAATTTGTTGATCCTAAGACTTTTAAGACTTATGATGAACTGAAGGAAAAACTCAACAAGGTTCTTACTGGTACATCAGTAAAGGGTACTGTTGAGACATTTACTCCCAAGAAGAAAGTTGAAGTCATTACTCCGGTTCCTGAAACAACCGATGATGATGAGACTTTAGATTATTTTGCCAAGTTGGCAGATGAAGGTTAATCGTTAGATAACTACGATATGGGGAGTCCTTCGGGGCTCCCTTTTTTTATCTTCCTGTCGCTCCGGCCTTAACAGTATTGATGCCGGTTAGTGAACCGTAGAACGGAAGTTTCTTTTTGGTGGCTCGCATGGTATTAGCGAGTTCCATTGTAGTAGTATAATTGGGATCATCACCAGAACAAATGACATGATGTGCAACTTTTGTAATCATCCATATATTATTATTTCTATCTTCCTTCCAGATATCTCTTGACCCGGCAAGTCCAGTTTCAGCAGGACTACCAGAACCTAAACCTATTTGAGGAAATTCTGCCTTTGCATTTTTACCAATTTGTAATCCAGAGATGCCATACATTTCACACTGTATTCTTTCATAGCCTAGCATATGATTCATCTGCATTTTTCTTAATAGTCCTATATGACCATAGCCTACTTTCCAGGGATAGTCAGCTCGATAGGTATCCAAGTTTATATTAGACATATCTTGTGATGCAAAACTAGAGTATCCTACATTTGCATCAGGCCATTCTGATATCAATTTATCCCCAACACCTAATTCAAAATACACTGGTGTTTCTGATGCATGAGAGTATTCATCTTTCTTTAACTGTTTTAGATAATCACTTTTATAGATATCGAAAGATTTTGTTACACTATTATGTCTGATTTGTTTTGCCGCCCAGGCTCCGGCCCGAACTGATTTCCATTTATCTCCTGTACTAATAAACTCAAAACTTTTACTTCTCAACATCGCAGCTGCATAACCTGTAATGGGGGCAGCTTCATTACCTCGACCGTGTGGCCCACCACCGTGGAATTTAGGGCCCTTCTCAGATGATCCACTAGTAGTCATAGAATTGTTTAGTGTAAAAATTAAATCATTATTAGACATTTCTCTTTGTAAAGGAACCATAAACCAACCACCATCGGTTACTAATTCTCTCTGTGCGGTTTCAAATACAACAAAATCAGCATGATAATCTTTAAACATATTCATGGATTTGGATTCTTGGGGCCCCTTAACAGGTTGTCCAGTCCATGCATGGGCGTTATTAGTTAGAAAGGTAATCAGATCGAATGGATGCATCCTGGGTGTTACAATATGTTTTATTCCTGATGTCTTTGCACAATAGATATTTTTATCAATTATTTTCATATCCTTTCTAAAAATATCACCAATAATACCATCATCTCCTCCACCATCAGCACCACTACCTATAGTTCCTTGAAATGTTTTTGATAGTCTCATTCTATCATTAGTTATCATTTCAGTAGAACAGAAATGTAATCGGTATTCTAACCAGGACTGTGTGGTTTGTCCTTGGCCAGATATAGGCGATATAATTTCTTCAATCTTATGAATATATAATGGCCAACCTTTCACGGCCCAATTTTTTAACCCAGCATCTTTTGCACCAGCTGTTTCAAAATCTAACCACAGCAGTTCTTCACCAATAATTAGAGAATTACGAATAAGATTGATATTATCTTTTAATTTAATCCAACCCGAAATACCTAGTTGTTCTATATCTTCAAAGAGATGTATCTCCATAACCAAGCTAGAGATATCATACAGGTGTCCATCTCCGTGTTGGATTTCACAACATTTTATATCAAAGGCGCCGGGGGGTGGTGAGTTACCGTCAGCTGATCTAGTCTCACCTATCGCCTTTAAACCTTCTACGATATCAATTGCCATTTTGCACTACTAGTTTAAATTCAGATATAAATGATGTGAGATAAGAAGCATCTAATAGTTTTATCTGTTTTCTATTTTCATTTAAATCAGCTTCATATAGAAAGTTAGTAATAGGTGTTGCACCAGGCTCATCAGCCAACTCTACCTTTATTTTAGTATTGGTGTTTCCTGACTTTTGAGATATTTCATAATGATGTATACCATTAGCATCAGAGTATTTACTTAACACATACGCTTGTAGATTACGTTGGGACATCGGCCAGTCATAGTAACGATCATAATATTGATTCAACATTAGTATTATCCAATGATACTCTGATCTACCATAATAATTAAAAGCGACACTTTCAGGAGTTTCATTTTCCATTATCTGATATTTTGTGAATAAAACATCTCTGGTTTTTACTTCAGTTCTAGCGACTACTCTAACTAATATATCGGAAACTGTCTGATATATTTTATTACCAGTGGCGTCATATGCGATTGTAGGAAAGTTATCAAAATACATAATTAGTATCCGTCCAGCATATCTGAATGAGATAATAACTGTACTTCCTTGAATTGTAGTGTTAAATCTACTTGTACAGGAGCTTGCGTTTGGGAAAATACTGCGAATCTATCACCACCATAAACTACATTAATATTTGTTAAAGCACACTTTGCAATATTATTTAAGTGTCTCAAAGGTCCTTTTACATTATGATAACCAATATTAAATAATTTAGGTAGTTCATATATTCGCTGTAAATTTCCCATTAATTGTCTAGGTGCTGAATTTATTTTAAAAAATTGCACAATGTCCCGTATGGTTTCAGAATCTTTCTTATGTAAAGGTTTAAGACTGAAATTAAATGTGAAATCTCGAAATGCGGGCCCGGTATATGTGACATAGGTATTACTAAAGGTAGCCCTACCCGAAGCTCGTTGTGTTGCTGCTTCTCCCATTATCAATTTACCTACACTTCCTAGAATCGCTTTTTTACCAGAGAAAGCACTTTTCATTTGTTCTCCAACTTGATCCATGGATCCTTTCAAAGTTCTTCCTTTAGTTATGGCAGTTTCTACACCCATCTGAACACCAGATTGAAGGAGACTTACATCTGCCTGATCCCAACCTTGTTCGTAGGTTGCACCGATACCACTAGGAATAGGTAGACATACAAATTCATGCGGTCCTTCAAAATTCATATCACTAGTACTTGACCCCACACCACCACGCATTGTGTAAGATTCAAACATAATCCAGTTAGGATTATTTGTGGTTAGTCCTAAATCCTCTGGAAAGGTTTTTACATTAAGGGACACTGGTTGCGTCATCATTTTAGTCGTGCCTTGACCTAAATGACTTATCCTATCTGTATTTGGGACATCAGGTGCCCCGTCACCTCCTCCTGATGTACTAAAATCTGCCATATTTAATTCCTCTAACTTGTATAAGTATTTATATGGATAATAAGAAATACTCACGGCGTAAACCTTACAAAGGTAAGTTTGTACCTATTGAGCCTGGTAAGTATAAAGGCAACCCACGAAACATTATTTACCGATCAATGTGGGAACGGCAGTGTATGGTCTATTTTGACCGTAATGAAAATGTTTTAGAATGGTCTAGCGAAGAAGTTGTTATACCGTATATATCTCCTTGGGATAATAAAATACACAGATACTATCCTGACTTTTTAGTGAAGGTGAAAAAAGGTCAATTGATAGAGACTAGAATTATTGAAGTGAAGCCTGCTAAGTTTCTTAAACCACCAAAAGTAGGAAGAAAAAAGACTAAATCTTATCTATATGAGGTAAGAGAATGGGGCCGCAATAGTGCAAAGTGGGCCGCAGCTAAAAAATATTGTGATAAACGAGACTGGATCTTTGACGTTTGGACAGAAAAAACTTTGCGAATGTAGATAAATAGTCTTGTATGACATTATTTGCAGACATTAAAGAATCCGCGGAAGGTAGAGAACTATCTGTCAGATGGTACAGGGATAGGGTAAGAGCGTTGGGCGCATTAAAAGGTGATAGTGTAATTAGGGAAGGTAAGGCTGATGCCACCGCACAGGCCAGACCTAGAGGTGGGATGTTGAATCTTTTTAATTATAGACCAAAAGAGCCAACAAGAATTTCATTTTATGATACATTTCCTTTAGTTCTACCTGTTGGAGGATCTAAAACAGGGTTTAAAGGTTTGAACTTTCACTATCTACCTATCCCTATGAGGATAAAACTTCTAGAGCTTATTGCAGCTGGGTATGGTGATGAGACTGCACAGACTGCTGTGGTAACATGGGATAAGGTAAAGGCGTTACGTTATGTGGCACCAACGATTAGGCAGTATAATGCAAAACAAGTAAAATCTTTGTTTTTACAAATACCACTAGATGATATGTTGATTGGTGCATTACTACCAGTGCAACGATTTTTTAGTGGTGAATTTAATAGTCGTAAGAAAGTACACAATAATAGTGTGTATAAAGCTTCTAGGGAAAAGATTAACTATGGGACTTAATGCATTTGCAGCAAAAGTCGCTGGTCAAAATGTTCAGCGACAAAATAAGTATAGGATTTCTATTATGGGCCCTCGCGGTCTGGGTGCAATGGATCAGGAGATGCTTGCATTTGCCGAATCGGTAGAAATTCCAGGTCAGACAATTATTAGTAATCCTGAAGATTTGCGTTATGGTCCTACTAGAGAACTGGCCACAGCCATGAGCTACGGACCTACCAACATAACTTTCATATGTACTCCTGGAATGCCAGAACGTAAATATTTCACGCTATGGCAGGCCTTGACTATTAATAAAATGGATTGGGAAGCATTTTATTATGCTGACTATGCGGCACAGTGCACGATGTCTATTTTTGCTTTAGATTCAGATGAAAGAGATAGATATGCAGTAAAACTATTTGAGGTGTTTCCCAAAACAGTAAGTGGCCAAGCATTCGGGGCTGCCAGTAATGATACATATCAAACATTAGATGTGGAATTTGCATTTAGATATTGGACAGAAGAACCTAATTATAGTATAGAAAAGGCAGCACCAAAAATAAAACGCCATGTTCCATATCTACCACCAGCATATGTCGGCCGAAATCCCCCAGCACCTCCAAATCCTGATGTGTTAGGCGAGGCCGAGTCAGGAGGAGACGACTCGGTTGCTGCAGCTGTTGAAGCTGAGCAGTCGGCCGCCTGGGCCGCACGCTACATGGCCCGGCAAAATAAACAATGATAAAATCTATATTAAAGGAGAATTGAAAATATAATGAGTTTACCAGTAATTAACACACCAACCTATGAGTTGGAGGTTCCTTCTACAAAGGAACAGTTGAAGTACAGACCATTTTTGGTCAAAGAGGAAAAGATTCTATTGATAGCAATGGAGGAAGAGGATACGAAACATATGGTGAATGCTGTCCGCACGATAGTAGATAACTGTACGTTCAAGACTCTTAAAGTTAATGAGATGCCTATGTTTGATTTGGAGTATGTGTTTCTTAACATACGAGCTAAGTCAGTGGGTGAGGTTGCAAAGGTGCAAGTACTTAGCCCTGATGATCTGAAAACATATGTGGAGGTTGATATACCTTTAGATGAAATTTCAGTTAAATTTCAGAAAGGTCATACTAATTTAATAAAACTAAATGATGAAATCACAATAGAAATGGCTTATCCGACATTTGAAATGCTTGAATCTTTTGATAGTGAAGATACTAAGGCTATATTTGATTTAATTGGTAAATGTGTAGAACGTATTATAGATGGGGAAATTATCCATGAACGTGCTGATTTTAATAAGAAGGAGTTAATAGTGTTTTTGGATAGTCTGAACACTAAACAATTTGCTGATATGCAAAAGTTCTTTGAGACAATGCCTAAATTGAGTTACGATGTAGAGTTTACTAATCCTAAGACTAAAAAGAAACACAGGAAAACATTGGAGGGCCTTAATAGTTTTTTCGCATAGCTCTTTCTCACGATAGTTTAGAGCATCATATAAAATTGAACTTTGGTTTAATGCAACATCACAATTACGGTTATGAGGACTTGATGAATATGTTGCCTTGGGAAAGAACAATATATGCTGCACTTCTAGTTCAATATTTGAAAGAGGAGAAAGAGCGAAGAAAGGCAGAGGCTAGGAGATAATAGTGGCTGAAGAAAAGGTAAGAATTGTAGAAACTACTAAAGAGTATGAGCTCGCAGTAGAAGATATTGTACCAGCACGGGGACAAGATGAACCTACATGGTATAATAAAACTTCTGGTATTATGGATCAGTTTAGGTTAATCCCCAGACTCATCATGGTGGCTTATATCTATGCATTTTATTCATCTACTACATGGTTCATGGCTCTAGACGATCCTACCAATGCCCAAGCAGCATTCATATCTACCATAGTTGGAGCTGGTGCTGCGTTCTTTGGACTATATGTTGGTAAGGCTGGTTCACCAATACCTAAAGGTAAAAAGTAAATGCCCACAGACACAAAAGCTGAAATAGACAATAAAAAACGTCTTGCGGATGTTACAGCAAAGCTTATTAAGCTTGAGGCTGATCGAGCCTGGAATATGTCCAAAGAAGGTAAGGACGCCAATAAGAGACTCAAAGAATTACAAAATCGTATCAAGAAACAAAATGAACTTCTAAATAAAGAGTCCGAAAAAGAAGATGATGCATTAGAACTTAAAGAAAAGAAACTCAGTCAGGAAAAACAATTAGCTAATCTCCGTAAAGAAATTGAAAAAGCCAGCACTGCCGATGCCGCAAAATTAAGAAAGGCTGATAGAGAGTTTCAGAAGGAAGAAGCAAAATTACAACAGAAGTTAAAAGACCGACAACGAGATTTTGGTTCAGAATTTTATGACAGTATATTTGGCACCTATAGTCTAATAGGTTCTCTTAAAAATATGTTCCCCAAACCTGTGCAGATACTTGCAGCTTGGGGCTTTGATAAGATTAGGAAAGGATTAGTTGGTAGTATTAAGGGAATTGGTAAGTTGGCCAAGGGTGGCTTTAATGCTCTGTTTGGTGATAAAAAAGATAAAGATGCGCCACCTGGAGTTAAACCAACCACTGAGGCCATACCTAAAAAGAAATTATCTATTGGTGCCCTGGCTAAAGCTCATGTTATGGGAAAAGGCGCAGCATTTGGAACTGATCCAGAAACAGGTAAGCCAGTAGAAGATGTCAAGCCGCAAGAAAAACCTACAACTATCGGCGGAAAGATTAAAGGTATTGGGGCTTCTCTTAAAGGTGCAGCAATGTCTATGTTTGGTGGTGGTGAGGAAGAAGAAGGTGTTGAGGCCGATGGTAGTGAAGCTGCAGCCGAAGGTGCTGGTATTGCAGATCCTGCTATTGCTATGGACAGTATCGCTGGTAGTTCTGCCGAAATATTAGATGAACTGAAAAAACAAACATCACTCCTGGAGATAATGGCGGACGTTGCAGAAGGACCAGATGCATCAAAGGAAGGTGAAGATGCAGTTGAAGGTGGTATTGCTGAGAAGTTAGGTGGGATGGGTAAGTTTGGTAAAATGATTTTAAAATTCTTTAACTTCTTTAAAACTATTTTTAAAGTAGTGATGATGTTTGCAAAATGGAAGATTCTGGTTGTTGCTGCCATTGCCGGATTAGTTCTTTGGCTGACAGTCAAATTTTGGAAACCGATTAAAGAGGCCTTCCTGAAAGTAGTAGATTGGTTTAAAGGACTCTGGACGTGGGCTAGTGAAGCAATATCTGGTGTATGGACAGGTTTGACAGAATTTATCCAAGGCGTGTGGGATAAAGTAATAGGCTGGTTCAAAGGCCTTTGGGAATGGGCTAGTGATGGTATTGCTAAAGGTTGGACTAATGTGACTACATTTGTTAAAGGTGTATGGGATTCTGCTATTGCTTGGTTCAAAGGACTCTGGGCATGGGCTAGTGATGGTATAGCAGAAGGTTGGACTAATGTGACAACATTTATTAAAGGTATTTGGGATTCTGCTATTGCTTGGTTTAAAAAAATATGGTCTTGGGCTTCAGATGGTATAGCGGAAGGTTGGACTAATGTAACCACGTTTATTAAAGGTGTATGGGATTCTGCTATTGCTTGGTTCAAAGGACTCTGGGCATGGGCTTCAGATGGTATTGCTGAAGGTTGGACTAATTTAACAACATACATTTCAGACATATGGAAAAGCGTAAAAAAGTGGTTTACTGAATTATTCTCTTGGGGCGAAGAAGATGGAGAAGCAGCCAGTGAAGGGTTTAGTTTATGGGAAACCTTAAAAAATGCTCTTGCGGCTATAGGTGAATGGTTTGCTAATATCTTTGATATAGATTGGGGTGGTTTGTTAGTATCTATGATTTCTAAAGTTCCTGGTGGTAAGAAATTAATGGGTTGGCTTGGACTTGGTAGCGACAAAGATAAGACCGCAGAGGCGATTGCTGTAACTACAGAAAAAATTGCAGAAGTAGAAGAAGAAAAAACAGATGCAAAATCACGGGCTGAAAGAAAACGTGGCCAGGTCGGTGAGGCAGCTGAAGATAGCCGTCAAATAGTTCAAAATAATGTTACTCAGTTAGAGAAAAAATTAAAATCAGCTACAGAAAAAGAAATTAGTGAGGGTGGTTTGTTTGGTATTGGTGAGTATACCCAAGAAGATAAGGATATAGATGTTAGGAATGCTGCAATAGCACTTTCACAAGCTCAAGGCCATTCCGAAACAGAAATTGCAGCAATTAATGAACAAGAACAATTGGCATTAAACCAAATTAGTACCGAAGAAGAAATAGAAATTGCGGCACTTAATCAAGAACAAGTACAACTACAAGCAGTTCTTGCTGAAGATCAACAAAAGATGACTAATGCTGCGCTTGAGGAAGGTTCGCTCTATACCCATGATGTTCCCTTAGGTGAGATTATGAAAGAAGGTATGGGCTTAAAATCTGATGGTAAAACTAAACCAACAGAAACAGCCTCAGGTAAAAAGGTTGTTCCTCCACCGGCATTGGCTGCTTCAGTAGGTGATAAAGAAGTTGATATGAGTACCATTGAAGGTCGTAGAGAATTTTTAGCGAGTGCTACAGATGAAGAATGGGCCCAGATGTTCAAAGCAATGCAAGATAAAGGTGTTGCTTATGCTGGCGGTGGCGCAGGTGTCTTGCAGCGACAGACAAAAATGGGATTAGAATATGAGGATGAAGTTGAGATAGATAGAGCAGAGAGACAGGAAGAACTCAGAGCAGTAGTTGCAAATGAAGAAATGACCAAAAAAGAAGCGCAGCGCTTTATGAGAGATAAGAATGCTACGGCCGAGGATGCCCGGGCCCGTGCAGCTTATTTACTAGAGGAAAATACAGGGTACTACGAAGAAAACCCGCTAGAGAAACGAAAAACAGAAGCTAAACGAGATGCTAAAATAGCGACTATGGATTATATGTTTGGTACGAATATAGAAGCCGTGAACAAGTTTAGTACTGAATTTTCAGGCGATGAGTATGAGGAAGGTACTTCACAGATGACCCGAGTTATGAATTCTATCGGTGATGTTAGCCAGTCGATAATAACTAGCGAAGATGGCTCAGGTGGCGCCCGTGGTGATTATAATAATATTGCAGATAGCTACAAAACAGTCGATTGGGAAGATTGGAAAGGTGATGAGGCTAAATTAAGAGATCAGGGTATATATACTGCGGATGATATTGACCGATTGCAAGAACTTACAGGCTCAACATACATTGATGTTAATTCTACAGGTAGAGGTAGGGCAGTAGAACTTGCTGGTGCTAGAGCATCATATCGTGACCCGGCTATTGAACCATCAGCTCAAATGACACCAGGAAACGATATCGCTACAGCAAGTGCTAATATGTATGGTGAGGGTGGTAGTAGTAATAACATAGTTAATGCTCCTGTTACAAATTCTAGCAATAGTAATACCACGATAAATGTACAAACGCCCAAGATGGCATCTGATCCCAATACACATAAGCAGTCAGGGTATGCACTATCTGGCTGGGCGAAATTTGATTAGGAAATACAATATGAAAATATACACCAAGTTTCTCTTGGTGTCTCTCTTAACATTATGCACCTTCAAGGCATACGCTGAAGAATTGACTCATGTGGATTTGATGTCCAAAGCATTAAATTCTACAGTTTTAGTCAGGGTTGAGAAAGACAATATGGTAACAGGCCATGGTTCGGGTGTAATCATATCCGAAGATGGTAATATTCTAACAAACTATCATGTGGTGCATAATTCAGATAAAATTAGAGTATGGTTACATAAAGACAGACGCCGACGTTACCATACAGCTACAGTAATAGGAATAGATCCTGTTGCTGATTTGGCATTGATTGATATAGATCCTTGGCCTGAGGAAGAATTTAGTTATGTCAATTTAGAATATGATACTGATAAAATAATTTCAGGGATAGATGTATATGCGGTAGGTGCCCCATTAAGTTTACAATGGTCAGTCACCAAAGGCGTTATCAATTCAATCAATAGACAGAGTTTCCTTACACCCTATGTGTATCTTATACAGCATGATGCAGTAATACAGGAAGGTAGTAGCGGCGGCCCGTTGTTTAATACTGAAGGAAATGTGATAGGTATAAACACTTACATAATTGCTCCCACCAAAGGTACGGTACAAAAAATACAAATCTATAGCGGTATGGGTTATGCCGTACAGATTGATACTATAGCGAATTCTTTACTATGGATGACACAGGGTATAGAGGTGCCAAGGCCTGCGCTAAAATTAAATGTTATAAATCTAAATGTAGATGTTGCATCGTATATTTTAGAGGAAGAAGGTAAGGAAGTTCCAAATACGTTTGGTGTAATAATGAATTTTCTTGAGGAAGATGATTATGGCTCAAAACAAGGTCTAAAAAACTATGATGTTGTTGTGGCTATGGATGGTTATCCTATAAATGATATGATAGATGTAGCCACATATATGGTAAATAAAAAACCATATGAAATAGTTTATCTTATGATAATTCGTAAAGGAGAGTTTCTTATATTACCCTACAAGTTAGACAAGTTAGAAATTCCTATGGAGTATTATGATAAGGATAATATTACTACTATTCCTCCAAATTCTGAAGAGGAAGACAAAAAAGAATAAATAAGTGTATGTACGAATATGCCTGTAAAATAATTAGAGTAATTGATGGTGATACCGCCGATGTGGATATTGACTTGGGGTTCGGTGTTTGGTTAAAGAAACAGCGAGTCCGTTTTTATGGTATGGATACACCAGAGTCCCGTACTAGAGACTTAGTAGAAAAGAAATACGGTCTCGCTGCAAAGAAGTTTGTACAGTCTTATTTGCCGAAAGGTAGTGCCCAAACACTGATAACACATAAAGATGCTGTTGGTAAGTATGGTAGAATTCTAGGTGAGTTCAAAGTTTACAACGATGAGACTGATGCCTGGGTCATTCTAAATGATTTGATGATAGAGAAATATCAAGCGGTAGCATATCATGGACAGTCAAAAGATGAAATCGAAGAACAACACTTGGCGAACCGTGAGTTAGTAGACCTAGGAGAATGACGTATAGTTACCGAAAACAATATCACTTAGGAGAAAAGAAAATGGCTTGCGATAACATAGATTGTAATTGTGAGAATTGTACTTGTGACCCGTGTACCTGTACACCGGATAACCTGTGTGGTTGTGAAGATAGAAAACTCAGTAATAATGAATGGAAAGGTCTAGTGTGAGAAAGGAAGAGTATATAGTATATGGGTCTGAAACGTGTCGGTATTGTACTATGGCCCAAACACTATTAGATCATTATGGTAAGAACTATACCTATGTGGACGTGATGGAAAGTCCTGAGATACAGAAAGCATTTTTTAAGAAATCAAATAATGCAAAAACTGTGCCCCAGGTTTTCATGTATGATCCTAACAGAGCTTATGGTAATGAAGAAATGGAAATTCATATTGGTGGTTATGAAAAACTTGAAAATTGGTTAAAGGAAGTGACCTATGGCAAAACCGTACAGAATAGTTAAGTTAGTATCCGAGGAAGGTACTGGTGAGTATTACACTACCACAAAACCCACTAGGGGACTAAAGGCTGGTGAAAAGTTACGATTTAAAAAATATGATAAGAAACTTAGACGCCATGTCTGGTTCAAGGAAGTTCGTAAGCTTAAGTAAAACTATTGACATTAGCCTAAATAGAGAGTATAATAATAAGTATGAAAAGATTTTCTACATACATTATTGAAGCTGCATCTATCAAGCTTATGTTACTAGGTGGCCCGGGGTCTGGTAAATCTACCTACTCCGAGGCCATCTCTAAACATTTTGGTATACCTCATATATATCCTGGTGATATACTGAGAAAGTCTGATGATCCCGAGGTAAAGGCTCTTATATCGAAGGGTGAATTTGCGCCTTTGGATGTGGTAGTCAAAATCATAAAACAAGAGATATTAAAATCGCCTAATGGATATATTCTTGATGGGTTCCCTAGAAATATGGAACAACTAAAGGAAATGCAGAAGGCTAGTATAGAAGTAAATCGAGTAGTATTTTTGGATGTAAGTGAGGCAGAGGTAATACGCCGATTGACAGCGAGAGGTCGTGCTGATGATAAGCCGGAAATCATAAAGAACCGATTGAAGGTTTATGAAAAGGAGACAGGCCCAGTTGTTGATTATTATAAAGGTAGAAGTGAATTTATAAGTATTAAAGCAGAAGGTGATACTGCTGAGAATACATCAAAGAAAATCATAAAGGAACTAGAAAATGATTGAACGAGGACAGACCCGTGAAGTACCTCCGGAGCGCAAGGCCATGGGTGATCCGTGCATACCTGTTATATTCGGTATGTCTGGATATGGCCGTGGTCGGAACACTAGTATGGTACTTCCTGATTAAATGAGTATCACAGTAACAGATGATGCCATACGGCAGATGAACAGTATTCTTGAACGCAAGGGAGATGCTGCGGTACGCTACGAGCTGAAAGGCGGTGGTTGTGGGGGTCTTATTGCCGAGTGGAAAACAGAACCCCATTACGAACCAGAACAGGGTGAATTGACATGGCCATTATCAGAGGGTAGATTTGTTATTGATGAGTTTACCGCAGATTTTATTGATGGTGGGATAGTCAACTACGACCTAACTAACTTTATGCCTAACTTTGTAGTAAGTGTACCAGGCAAAGGTCAGTGTGGTTGTGGCTCATCGTTTGTGGTGCCGAAATGAATATAGAGGTAACACCAAAGGCGAAAGAAAAGATTTCGGAGATGTGCGTAGAAAATGATATGGTAGGTGTCCGTGCATTTGTATATGGTGGTGGCTGTTCTGGTATGTCCCACGCTATGACCTTTGTAGACATAATCGAAGAACGAGACACCGAAGTAGCACCTAATTTTTTTATTGACCCAATCGCAATATCCTATTTGGATGGTGCGACTATAGATTATGATACTTCGGGCATGAGCCCAACATTTGTATTTCAGGACGTATTTAAACAGCAAGGAGGAACTGGAACTTGCGGAGGATGTGGAGCCGCAATGGGGCCAGGAAATAACCATTAAAGGAGATATATAAATGACCCGTACTGATGCAATACTTGAAGATGTAACAAATCACTATAATAGTTTAGTACACGAACACGAAAAACTCCATCAGGAAATTGAGCACTGTCAATATTACGCACCTGATGCTGACCTCAAAAATCTAAAGATCAAAAAGCTCAAATTGAAGGATGAGCTTGAACGATTAAAAACCAATCTAACCACCTTATCCGGCAGCGGCAAAAACTACTGTCACAACATAAGTAATTTCTAATATTGTCTAAAAACGACATCACTTGTCTAAAAACGACATGGCAAAACCTCTGTAAGTCATTGATATTTAAAGGAAATTTATCCCAAAAGTGGTAAGAGCTGGTGCTCAGGGCCCATAATAAAACCTATATAAATCAATGACTTACGAAGGAAATTGACTTATGGGTGGCAGCTGTGTATAATAGCAGTATGGAAATGAAAAATACATTGATGTTCGCCCCTGGCTGGTTCCAGGATATCTCTACCACATCGGAAGACGAGGAGAAACAAGACCTCCTTATATATCTGTCAGATACCCATAAAATGCTTTATGGGGTTCGGTGTCGTTACTATAACATGGAAGATCCTATTCAGGATATCCGTGATGCTGCTGACCGTATGCAGCAGGAGGTAGTGGAGGAAGCCGAATGGGAACGTAAAGAGGCCCATGAGAAAATGCTCGAGGCGAACCGTGTTGCCGTTCTTTATCGGGCTGCCAAGAAACCGGTATCCCGTACCTTTAAACCTTTTGCTAATCTCAAGGAGATGTTAGTATGACAAAAAACTATCCTTTAAGTCGCAATGAATTTCTAATTGCGCTGGAACAGAATGGGATTTCACTTGATGAAAGCCGTATGGCTGAAGTGAATTATTATTTTAACCTTTGGTGCGATACCATGAAACAAGACCGCAAAGCTTGGTCACGTGCCCCCGGCAGTCAAATTCATAATTTCCCTGCCTTCATAACTTGGATGAAAAAACAGTAATGCCAAAAGTATACAGAAAAATTGTTACAGGACAGCATGATGATGGACAGCGTTGGTCACATTCGACTAATATGTTCACTTGTGAGTCCTGCCTGAATGAGAACAATGTGCCCCGTGTTGAATGGGTAGGTCGCTATGTCGAGGATATCGTCCCCGGCCCTGGTAACCCAGGTGTTTACGAAGAAGCTCCCTTGGAGACTTGTGACCGATGTTTTGCGGTTGATGAAGATTCACGGGAAGAGATGTACGAATGGTCTGCTGATATGGACCGACAACAATGGGAAGATCAAGAATGGGAAGAGCAAGAATATCCCATTGATCATTCTGAAGATAATAAGGGCACCGGCTCTTGGGGATACGGCACATGACACAAAAGCTTGAAGTTGAATATGGACCCGATGATTGTATGGACTCTAATGGTTCAAGTCTAATGGGATACATCACTACAAACTACACTAAGCTTGTGGAGTTATTTGGTGAGCCTAATTGCCCGCCAGGTGATAAGGTCTGGACATCGTGGGACCTTTGTTTCAGAGTATGGGATGAGGATGGTGAAGATTCGGAAGATGTATATGCCAGCATATATGATTGGAAAGAATCCCACCCCGACCATGCCCGTATAGGCGAGTATGTCTGGCACATTGGTGGATTCCATAGTAAGGAACATCCTGCTCATTGGTTAGTATCCGACCTATTAACCAACAATACTAAACAATACAATTTCGGTATATTATAAACAACTAATATACTCCCTATGTCGCATTTGAGTAAGGGTTAGTCGCTTATTCGCTTGACGGCATATGGGAAAAAATGGTAAGCTATTATTTCACGTTGAGAAACATTTAGGAAATTAAGATGTCAGATAGTAAAGGAAAGATACACGATTGTCCCTGTGACCCATGTCCGCGTAGAAGTCAATGCGGCAGTGCGGCTACAGAATGTAAGGCAGTCAAAGATTACTATAATACTGGTTGGTATAGACAGGCTATGGTAGGTTTAAACCTCAAACCCATGAAGGTGAGAAAGTAATGAATGATTTTGGAATGTTCACCGACCTCGGTAACCGAGCTGTGAAGAATATTATTGACAATGCTATAGAGCGGAAACAATCTTGGAAGGAAGTGATGGATGCACTTATCGACCTTGGTGAAAACGAACTTAATGGCAACAAACGATTTGAAGAAGCCACCGATACGGTGGTTCGTGAGAATGTATTTGTTGCCATCGGTTACGGTGATGACACACCCTTTTACATTTAAGGAACTAATAATGGTAAAAAAGAAACACAAAACGATGTGGTCCGACCAACAGATGAATCCCTGTGATGTACAGGAACGCATCAATGGTTATGTTGAAATGGTGCAAGGCAAGATGAATGCCTATTGGGAACGAAATGGTTTTACCCATGCCGATCCTGATCACATTTCAGTAGACTACGGCAACAAGTATGCCCGAGTAGTTCACGCATCCCCAGGTCAACGATCTGTCCATACGTTTGTCAATATGATAAACGGCGACATTTTGAAGGCCGGTGGGTGGAAGGCTCCGGCACCTAATGGTGTCCGTGGTAACATCTTTGCCGAAGATTTTGGTGCCGGTGCAGTAAACGAATACGGTGCCACTTATTTGACAGGACCGAAGTGGTAAGCAATGGATAAATCAATAAAAGAATCTTATTGGAATGCTCGTGGGTCAGAATCATCGGCCGATGAGACTTTGCAAGACCTTCAGGACTTATTTACTACCGCAGAAGTGAATATAGTGGATATGCTTGCTGAGTTTATGCGTAACACTATGTCAGATAAAGAGATTGCTCGTGCAGCTGGTCTTATTGACAAGCTCGTGGCGTTTGCTTCAAATACCAATGACGGCTCTCTGCTCGAGGGATTTGATTTTATCATCAATTGGCCTGAGCAGGTAGAACAAGAATTGGATTGGCGTGAAATTTCTTTCTTCAGCGACAGAGATGAAGGATATGACCTGGGCCCAGGCCGAGACAGTGACGATGGACAACCAAGTGACATTCAAGAGCAGGAGGACTTTGAACGTGCGGATGAATATTACGGCGCTTAAGGTTGGTGATATGGTAGAATTACAGCCTACCAATCAACGCAACAGGCAACTACGCAAACAATACGACAAATGGGAATGGGTCATAATAAAGATCGACCCAGAAACCATTTGCTTTAACAAACAAGAAGGCATTTTGATCCAGTCTGTCATAGATCGTAAGCATGATCGCTGGGTACAACGTGAAG
>Ga0257122_1000386_pt1 | contig 41876 bp, 30 predicted proteins | sample SI106_120metaG_FD_190146 | JGI IMG/M metagenome (GOLD analysis project Ga0257122, IMG submission 190146) | Marine microbial communities from Saanich Inlet, British Columbia, Canada - SI106_120 | ecosystem: Environmental > Aquatic > Marine > Inlet | place: Canada: British Columbia | collected... | reverse complement strand
AAATCCCGTTACCAATTTGCCTGGCAATGAGGCGATCGAAGATCACGTCAGTGAACTTCTCTCTCAGAATACTTCCTTTTCGTTGCTTTATATCGACGTCGAGAACTTCCGTACCTATGCCGACGTTTACGGCTATAGGCGTGCCGAAGATGTTGTTCAGCATACCGGAAAGCAAATTCTTCAGTACTGCCGTGAAGCGAGCGAAATTCCTCCTTTCCTCGGCCACCTTGGTGGCGACGATTTCATCGTTGTTGGTCAGGACGCTGCGCTGAAGAATATCGGCCTGGAATTGGTTCCGGCTTTTGCTGAACAGGTCGAATCTTTTTATACAGAAGGCGACCGTAGTCGGGGTAGCACTCAACTGATGGACGAAGACGGCAGCGTGAGGCGTGAAGCGCAGTTCATGAGTTTATCCATCGCTGTCGTCGAAGTTCCCGCCGGCAAGTTTTCTACCACAGAGGAGCTCGCTGCTGATGTGACGCGCGCGAAAGTCGCGGCGCGCAAGAATACGGGTAGCGGCTTGATCCACATTCCCAGTTCGACGATCTCTGAATAACCCCCACAACCTCGCCAATGGGCATCCGAGTACCACAAGTCGGCGACACTCTCGGTCGCTATCTTCTAAAAGAGGAAATCGGCCGAGGCGGTATGGCCGTGGTCTATCGTGCGGAAGACACGTCGCTTCGCCGAGACGTCGCTCTGAAGATCCTCCACGCCCAATTTTGGAACGACCCACAGTATCTTGAACGGTTTGGTCGAGAGGCGCGCGCGGTCGCTGCGGTTCGGCATCCCAACATCATCGAGATTCATGACTTTGGTGGCGGGGGCGACGAAGGTCCCGCATTTATCGTTACCGAATTGATCCGCGGCAGCGACTTGGGAGATTTCCTCAAGGCGCAAGGCAGACTGCTTCCCGAGGTCGCCGTGCTCATCGCGCTGAGGATAGCCGATGCTCTCGGTGCTGCCCACCGTGCGGGAATTATCCATCGCGACGTGAAGCCCGAGAATGTGCTTATCGCGGAAGGGGGCCGCGTACTACTCACGGATTTTGGTATCGCGCGAATGATCGAGGGCGATACGTTAACCCAAACCGGTTCACTCGTTGGCTCTCCGTCGTATATGTCCCCCGAGCAAGCGCAAGGAAAGGACGTGGATGCGCGGTCGGACTTTTTTTCTCTGGCCGCCATGGTCTACAAAATGTGCACAGGGCAAGTTCCCTTTCCCGGCAAAGATCCGATAAGCACGGTTCTAAAAATCGTTGAAGGAAAGTATCAGCCCCCCGTTCGCCTCAATCCGCAAATCGGCAAAGAGCTCAATGGAATCGTCTGTCGCATGTTGGATGCCAACATGGACGCGCGCCCCGCCGACGCAGAAGCGGTTTCTTCAGAACTTCTGGCCTTCTTAGAGCGCAGCGGCTTAGAGCGCACAGAAGAAGAACTGCGGGACTATTTCGCAGCCCCCGATGCATTCAACGATCGTCTCGTGACGCGAGTTTGTGAAGGTTCATTAGATGCCGCCCAAAATGCGCTGCGCGGGCGCCAATTTCCGCAGGCGTTGGCGCTATGCGACCGAATACTGGCCTACGACGATCAGCATTCGGGAGCCCTCTCTCTACTGGACCAGCTCACCGCGCGACAGGGGAGGAAAAAAGCCATCGTGATAGCGGGGGTGGTGTTGGCTATTGCCGGTTCAGTAGCGGGGGCGATTATTCTGATGAAAGACGGGCCGGTGTCTCCGCAACCCGATTCGGCGATTCGAAACTCAGCAAGCCAAGACATTTCCGTTGGGAACGATGGCCAACTCGTCAAAGATAGCAGCAGCGATAGAGCTGTCATCGACGCGGCTTCGCTCCCTCTCGACACAGGCCTTCGCCGAGGGAAAGACCAGGGGACCGACATTCGAGCCCGGCGGCAGGTTAGGCCCAACACAAAGCGGAAACGCCGTCGCGATGCGGGCCTGGTTATCGCCAAAGATCTATTGCAGCCTACGCCACGCAAGGTCATTGTCGATGCCGCGCCACCTCCTTTGCCACGTCTTGGCAGACTCATTGTCAGCTATGGTCCGTGGTGTACACTTTTTGTCGACGACAAGAAGGTGGGGACGTCCCCCATGCGTAACGCCCTCGAAGTATCGCCGGGTCGTCACAAGATTCGCTGCGTCGACCATGCCGGCGGCGTCCGGCAGGCGACGGTCAATGTTGTAGCGGGAAAGCTGACCACGCTGCGTGATGAAATTCAGAAGGTAAAAATTCGTGTCTCTCTTACGAGGGGGGATGCGATTAAGATCGAAGGCAAGACGTATCGTGCTGACTTTACCGTTAGGCCCAACCGTTATCGGGTGAATCTCTATCGGGGCGAAAAAGAGTTGGAAGGCAGCTATCTGAACCTCTTTCGCCCCTGCCACCTCAAAGATACACCGAGGTTGACCTGCAAATAGGCGCCAAGCACTCCAGCGTGCTTTCTGGTAGGATCACGACATATTTGTCATGGATAGCGACCGGGCACGCAGGCGAACCGACTGGGTGTCGATTACGTGCTCCGGGCTGAATAAGTTATATAATATATTTAGGTAGTTGGTTGGCGGTTGCGAGAATCTGTGCCGGGCGGGTTTGGCACTGCGTTTGCTCTATCAGGGTAGGTGACCATGCGAGTCTTCATCGAACGTTCCTTTCTTCTCGCCGCGCTTTTGGTGTGGGGGAGTTGCCTTTATTGGGCGGGGATCAATCACGTACCCGCGGCGGAGATCATATTCGACGAGGGCGTGGACGGCGTGGCCGTGAATGGCGCCGTCTATTTGACGGCGATCGGCACCGACCCTGATGAAGACAGGGTGACCTATCGTTGGTACGCAGAGGTCGTAGATGAAGAAGGTGAACACCATACGGTGATCGACATCTACGGAACGCTGGGCAAGACCGAAGAGCGCAGACCCGTGTCAACCGCGACTGCTTTCTCACTGCAGATCAAATCACGAGGAACCTATACGGTTGAACTTGTCGTTAGCGATACGTTGGGGGCGGAGTCGACGCGCGCCCGTACTTTTGAAGTAAAGAATCAGGCACCGGTGCTTGAGCTGAGCCGAATTCGCCTAGACAACGGTGATATCGACGCCACTGTGGGTGAAAACGACGTCCCCGGCCTAGGACATTATTTGCTTTCGGCTGCCAAGAGTACCGATTTTGACGATGGGCTCGGATGCAACGCCAACCATACGATTAGTTTCAAACTGCTCAAGCCAGCCATGAACCCGTTTACGTTGTGGAAGGTTGTTAAATGCGACGCGGCGGCGAACGAAGTTCTGGATAAATTCGAATTCGGTCGGGCTTCGGTGAGCGAAGAAACCGATGTAGAAATCGAAGTGATCCTCAGCGATCTACATGGCGGTGAGACGACGAAAATACATAAGCTGACTCTGCTACCCAATAGGCCACCTTGCATCCAGGAAACCTCGCCCAGCTTGAGTCAGGAAAAGGTCTGGGTACCGTATGATATCGAAGGCGAAGAGGGGCTGACATTTCAAATTGTTCGGTTAGTGGACGATGTTCATGAAACCGAATACCGCTGGCAGCTAAGCGATTCACCCGATGGTCCGTTTGTAGATTCTCTTTTTCAGCCCGGTTTTCAATTGGAATTGGATGCGTGGTCGGCTGGTGCGGTGCTGGGCGAAGCGATCTACTTGCGGGTGATCGCCCTGGATGGCGATAAGACGATGCCCACATGCGACGTGGGTGAACGGCTTTGTGTCGAAGGTAATGAACTGATGGCATCCTGTTATCGCTGGGTGACCTGGGAGGTATTGTTTCAATGAGGTCTTTACTGACGATCTTTGCTGGGCTGCTCTTTTGTTGCGCTATGGGCGATGACGCTGGGATCGAGGCCCCGACCTCAAAGCTTTCGATCGGTATTTCGGGTCTCGCCGAGCCAATGGTGGGCGCTACCGTGAATATGGTGGCTACCGTTAGCGGCGCTCTTGGCTTGCAGATCGAATACGACTGGCAGGTTACCGGCCCCAAGGGTGGGTCGCCAATCATCACGGCTGTCGGCAGCGGGAAGAAGGAAATCACCTTCATCGTGGATAAGGCGGGTAGCTACGGGGTAACGTGTACCGCCCTTGTTGAAGGGGAGTCCAAGCCCTTGGTTGCTTCGGCCTGGGTAACGGTATTGAGCGGCACGGAATTACCCTATCAGGTGCAGATCATTCCCCCCGCGAGTAGCGGTTTGCCTCCCACGACCATCGATGTGAATGTTGGCAAAGATGATCTCGACGGCCTGACGTGGCAGGTTCCATCTGGGCGTCAGGTCACGCTTGAGGTGCGTAACGAGGCGGGGGAATTGTTGCCTTCGATCGTTCAGCTTATTCCCGTCGATGCAGCAGGCGCCTTGACGAGGCAGTTCGATTTGAGTGGAGGCAGCGGTGATATATTGGTTAGCGGTACCTTCGATCTCGTCGTGATTCCTAAAGACGGGGTGTCAGCTCCGCAAATGTTGGAGTCTCAGTCGGCGGTCTCCCTCGATTCATCGTGGAAGGTTGAACTGAAGGCAGGTATGCCGATCAGCGGAACGATTCGTCGAGGGACCACACCGTTGGCAGACGCAGCTGTTGCGGTCAGAATAGCCGGCGTACCTTCAACCATTTCAAAAACGGATGCGTCTGGAAACTTCAGTGTGCTGTCAACCTCCGTGGGTCAGGCGACCCTCATCGTCACGCCTCCGGCTGACAGCGGATTGCCAGTGGCGGTGTTGAACGACGAAACACTCCAGGTCAAGGGTTCCACTACGGATTGGAAATTCACGTTCTCCGAATTACAGGCTGTGACTGTTAGTGGCGCGGTGAAGTATAGCGATCTGACAACACCTGCCGCTCAAGCCCGTCTGGTATTCCGTTCCGAATCCATCAGCGGAGTAGGTGAACTCCTGGTAGGGGAAACAACCTATGCCGCTACGGGGCGCTATAGACGAGAAACCCTAAGCGATGCGCAAGGAGGCTGGGGTATGGGTGCCGACCTCATCAGCCTACCCATTGCAGGTAGCTATGCAGTTGATATCTATCCCGGCGATTCGGCACCTGCCCATGAGGGGCATAGCTCGCAAGAGGTCGTGGTGCAGCAAGATAGCAATGATATCGATTTGAGTTTGAAGCGAAAGGCGAGCCTTTCTGGAACAGTCGTCAGCTACGATAATCGGGCCGTTAGTGCTGAGATCCTATTTGATGGAGCGAACGCGCAACTTCGCGCCGTCACAGACGACGACGGGGCTTTTAGTCTGCAAGTGGATGACGAACAGACCTATGGGTTGAGAATTCGGCCGATCTTCGCCAATGCCAGCTTGGCCCCTCTAATGCTGAGTAACCTTGTGGTCGATGGCAACAAGAACCTGAGCGAGTTTCAGCTGCCCCAGGGGGTTTCGTTGAGTGGGTCGGTAGAAACAGTGCAAGGTCTTGCGGTGCCCAACTCCGTCATTCGTATTTGGTGTGCCAACAGCGATTGTCCCAGTCAGGAAACGTTGGATCAGGTTACGAGTGGCGCAGACGGAAGCTTTCAGCTATGGGTGCCTAAACAATGAACGGGGATTTGTGGTGCGATCGGATCTGCTAGAGGTTCTTGCATAGCATCGGCATGATACCTTTGAAGCGCCCGACGTAAATGGCAGACCAGCGGCCCGACAGGCGGTCGCGCTGAAATCCGACGCGGCGTACCGTACAGCGTCCTTTGATTTTCGGATGCTTCATGGCGATGTTGGCATCGAAACGACCCACATAGCGGCTTACGAGAATGTCTTTCTGCCACCAACTATACCAGCCTTCGTTCCAGTCGGAAGTCGCGAGGCGTACGGTCTTCAGCTTCTCTTTGGGGTAGCGCTTTTTGAATAGACTACTGACCTTCGTGATTAGCTGAGACTTATTGGGCCCCGTCCATTTGTCTTTCGGCATCCGGTTCTTGGCGACCATTGCCTCGTAGAGTTTGGTCAGTTTCGCTTCAGCTTGCTTGATGCCAGCGCGATAGGTTTCCAGCTTCGCGTTTTTTGCGTCGAGGACTTCGACTATTCTCAGAGTTCGAGTGGAATCGCTGATGAGGAGTTGCATTCCGGTGATCGATTTACTCGTCTTGGCCTTGGCGAGATGGGCTTCTAGCTCCTTCTGCGCGGCGGGAAGGACGCTGCCTTTGGCGTGCATCTTGGCGGTCATCGGGCCAAAGGCGATGGTGTAGATTTCGTTCAGCGCGGGAAAAGCTTTTTGCAGCACGGGTCTGAGCATCAGCAGGTGGGTTGGCGGTGGGCATTTCATCCCGAAGTCGCCCAGAAGTTTATCCGCATCCTTTTCGCGCGCACTGATACTGGCGACTTTGTTCCAGTATTGCCATTTGCCCGAGGGGGGCGGATTCAAATTGAACTCCAATGCCATGGTTTTGATCTCTTTGCTCTTTTCAGCATAGGCTTTGAAAAATGCGCCGAGGGTTTGCTGGTTTGGCTGCGCGGGTGCTTTGGGCCACGCTTTTTGGACGGCCGCGAAATAGCCATTCACCTGGGGCGATTTTGCGCCGCCGGTTTGCATCGCCCGCGCCACCATCTGAGTTACCGCGTAGAGCATCGCGCGGGCTGGGCCAACCTCGCCCTTATCTACGGCTTGCATGGCCGCCTGGGAAGCTGCCCCAATATATTGAAGTTTTTGCTGGCTGTTGAGATGCGCCTGCGCGAGCGCGGCGTTCGAAATGGCGAAAGATGAACCGATAATAATGGCAATGGCAAAACCGATGCGTCGCAAGATGGCCCCCTTTTTTTGGTCGTTTCTTTGGAGATGCGGCAGTATCCCTCGCGTTGCGCTGCGGTCCCAAATTTTCCAAGGAACTAGTAGGCGGCTCGAATGTCGATCGCGGCCAGAACCGCTGAAATGACCGGAAAAAGTTCGCCGATTCCTCCACATTTGCAGCACCTTGACGATGCCAGGTCACCATTGTAGCTATGTCGGGTGAAAAAGCTCAACGTAAAGACAATCATCGAACGCGCCACGGATAAGATCGTTCGTCGCGTACCCCGCCGCACGGATACGCGCTCCGAAGACCACCGTATCGCATCCTATCCGCCGCCTTATCCGAAGGGATGGTATCGCCTCGCGGATAGCGCTGACGTTGGCCGAGGGCAAATTCTACAGGTGGATTGTCTGGGCAAGGCTTTCGCTGTCTTTCGAGGCGATCAAAGCGGTGAAGTCTACGTCATCGATGCCCATTGTCCTCATCAAGGTGCAAGTTTTGCCAATGGTGGGCGCGTCAAACACGATTGTGTTGAATGTCCGTTTCATCGCTGGACCTTCAATGGCGATGGCAAGTTGATCACGGTTCCGGGTCTCGACCGTCTGCCGCCCATTCAAACCCCGAAATACGAAGTACGTGAAGTACACGGTATGGTCTGGGTCTATCACGACGCGCAGTCGGACCAGCCGCCGCCCTATGAACCAGAAGTTCACCAGGAAATCATCGATGGGGAAATGATCTATCGTGGGCAACACGATGGAGGTGTGGTGCGTATGCACCTCATCGAATTCGCCGAAAACAGCGTCGACTTTCAACACTTCTTGCCGGTTCACGGTGAGATGCTGATTCCGTGGACGCAGATCAAGGTCCCCTTCATGACGGTTTCCCATGAACCCGATTGGACCATTGATCCCCAACACGGCCATATCGCCTATTTCGACAACGACGCCCATTTGAAATTCCTGGGCCGCTCCATTCCGAATTCGGGTGCGAAAGCGCGTATCACGATCTTTGGTCCTGGTGGCCTCGTCTATTTCCGCATCACCATTCCCGAGTTAGGCGATGTCTTGATCTACCAGGCCCACCTGCCCATCGAGCCGCTCAAACTGAAGGTGAATTTCCGCTATTTCGCCAGCCGCAATATCCCTCGGCCCCTTGTTTCCTACGTGGTGGGAAGTTGGGTGAGCCAATGGCAGGCTGATATCGAACTCTGGGAAAATAAGATCTATCGGGAAAAGCCCATGCTGTCTCGTATCGATGGTCCCGTACATAAAATGAGAAATTGGTATCAGCAGTTCTATTCTTAGGGCTGACACTCATTTGCTTCCAGACAAGCTTCGCGGCAATCGACCAGGGGTGGATAGCACGCGAGCCATTGTTTGAATTTCCGGCTGCCTCCCATGCACATATTGTAGCGTTCGGTGCAACATTGACCGCAACCACGGAGGTCGCCTGCGTTCGCACCTTGGCAGGTGGGGAAGTCTTCCGGCGCACACCCGCCCGCACAACAGGCTGTTTCGTCCATCCACTGAGGTAGGCCCAGTGCCCTGTGGGTATTGTAGCAATCTATACAGCAATCACTGCCGGTAACAGTATCCCAGATACATCTGGGGATAACGGCACTTTGCTTTTTCCCCATTCCTTCGGGCGCACGGTCGCTAGCGCCGATCAATGGTAGAAAAGCTGAGGGCGACCCGGATGATGAAATCGCAGTCATCGAGGTGGGGTTATCGTCGATGCGCAGTACCGCCTGGGAAAAATCGTAAACGACGCCTTTGGCCTCGACCCTCTTCGAATCAATGGTCTGCGACTTTTCTTTGAGAATCTCTACCGTCGTACCGTCGTAGGGAAAATATTTCGCGGCGCGAATCTCGCCCGTGACTTCGTTATATTCCACGAAGGCTGCCAAATGTTGCCCATCCTTGTCACGAAGTTCGGCGGCCCAAACCAATGAATCGGCACCGACAGGAAGATCGGCCAAGCGCACGATGCCATGACTATGGGTGTCGGTATTGTCTTCGCCGTTATTACAACCGCCTAAGGCCAAGCTGGTGGCCAAAGCGAACATGAAAGTCAAAACTGCTCCGGAACGGACTGCCCTTTTCATATCTACTCCTTGTTTGGATGCAGGAGGACAGTGCAAGGGGAGTGCCAGGGAAAAACGTTGTTGTGTTCCGAGGTCGGCCACGTGGGTCGGAATCTATATTCGACCCATGCTAAGGGGGCGGAAAAATATCTCCGATCCTCCTCGGTGGCAGTGGCTTATACTGTGCAGTAATCGGTGCTTAGGGGTGGGTCTCGCCTGCTGATGGAGCCTACGGGGCAGCGCCTAGGGAGCAGCGATCGAAACGCCCTTTTGGCTGTTGGAGCCCTGGGAGTTGAGTCCGGCTTGGGTGTAGTTGTTCGGCATGGTGGAGCCACCACCGCGGCTGACGACGGCGGCCACGGCAGCTACACTCATCCCATCACGGGCTATTCCTTCAACGCGTAGAATTACCCGACCATCGTTATCGGTTTGGCGGATCAATTCGTCGGCCGCATTGTTGGAACCGTCGGCGTTACAGTCTCCATCGTCGCTCGCTTCGCCTACATCTAATGTTCCATTGCACCAGGCGTATTCGGCAGGGTCGTTGCGGACCCAAATCGTATAGCGAATATTATTCGTGGTTGAAGACACCATGCCAGCTGTTGCCGTACCGGTGCCGACGACATTGAAATTCTCCAAGGGTGCGCCGTTGCTACAAAGGATGTTGCCCTTCTGATCGGGGTCATCCTTGGTTGCTACGCAAGTGCTTCCGGACACCAACGATTGCCAATCGGAGATGGCCCTCAGAACGGCCATGCCGCGTTGTAGTCCGGTTTCTGCGGCGCCATAGGCCTCGGTTTGCCTGTTATAATTACCCGCGACTTTAGTCGTTGTCGCGGCCATGCGCATAGCTGCCAAGCCGGCCGTGACGAGTAGCAGCGTGATGAGCAGGGTGAGTACCAGAATACTTCCCTCTTCGTTTGCTTTCGGAGTTCGACCTGAATTCATGATCATTCGGGTGCTCCTGCCATGTTGTAGGCCCGTGCCCTGACGGTGATTTGCCGGCGCACGTAGGTGCCGATACCTCCGCTTCGTTCTAGATCTTCTTCGGCCGTTCCCGCCGCCCTATCTTCCAAGGCGGGACGATAGTTCTTGGCTGAAGTGGCCCTCTGCCGGAACTTTTCGTCGGCGGTTGACGTGCGCACGCTCAAAGAAATTCTGACTTCGCTTACTGACCGTGCGTTGCAGACCGGCACGGTATCACCCACCACGTTGCCCGCCCACTCGTCACTTGTGCGTTCCGTGGCGTTTTTTCCTTCGTTGGTCAAACCATCGCCATTGGCATCACAGGCCCAAGCCAACTGAAGGTCTTCGACGCCGGTGGCTATGACCTCCAAATCTCCCACATCCGCGCTTGGATTCGCATTATCGGTGGTCCAGGTTACGAGGGTGGGTTGGCCCGCTGACTCATCGACGGCGAAGTGGCGCGTGACCATGGAGCCGCCTGTCATATTGGATACCAGCGAACCGATCGCGTAGCCATTCGTGGGAAATACATTATGTCCGCCCGGCGGATTGTATTCACCCTCGGGGTTGTGCAGCAGCTTGTAGCCCTTTCCACCACCGACGGCTTGTGGGTCGGCCGTGAGCTTGAAAAGGGTACAGTCCTTTTGGGCCCCCACTTCCCAGATGGCAAGGATATCTCCGTCTTGAAACCCACCAGGAGAGTCGACAAAAAAGTTTGCGGATGATGTTGGCATTTCCTTAGTAACCCGCACGGCGGGTAATCCGACGCCCGGTGGCATGGTGGAATAGGTTATGGAAAGGGAGTCCGGCTTCTCGGCTGACGTAAGTGGCGCGGCGGGGCAGTCGGCGGGCTTCGTTTTGAGCAGGTTGCAGCTATTGTAGACACGTAGCCCCGACATCTGTGAGGGAACAGTGCTGGAACCGGTTCCACTCCATTGCACGATTTTTCCACCGCGACAGCCGCCGAAACCATAGCCCCCCATCCGAATATGACGCTGGAGATACTGAGCCGCCGCCCAGGTCTTTTGTTGGGCGCTGAGCCCTCGGGCCTGTTTGCCGTAGGTTTCTGTTTGGTTGGTATAAAGATAGAAGACCCCGGTCGTCAGCACGCTGGATAGCAGAATGGAGATCAATAGCTCGACCACCGTCATCCCCGTTTCACCGGGGGTATTGTCGAGTTTCCGTTTCTGAATGTTCCCCTTGGACATCATGGAAACCTCTGTAAGGAAAGGACAACACTCTGGCTAGCATATTGTGTGGACGCCGCCGCACGCCGATTCATGTTGAGCCAGGTGACGCGCGCGGTGATCAATAGCCCCCCGTTGGATGCTTCGACAACTCTCTCAACCGAATACGGTCCGTTCCCTTCGCCATTCGCCGAGACGTTCTTCATCTCCGTTTCACCGTCACGTTGTAGTTCCATGATCCACACGCCAGAGGTGGAAACGATATTGCTATAGCGCATTGACTTATAGCCTGCCAAAATGCTCTGGCCCAAACGCATCGCTTCACCAACACGATTGGACGTTGTTCCCCTCTTGATCGTCGCTATTTGCAGCGCGGCGGTTCCTGTCAATACGACCGTCAACAGCACCATGGTCACGAGCACTTCCACCATGGTGAAGCCACCATCGCATTCCGCGCTGGCGGCGATTGGCCCGTCGGGTGTGTTGAGCCCAGGGCTATCTGTCATTTCGTAGCTCAACGAACCTCCATGAAACCTTCCAGGACAGGTGCTCCGCCACCGGAGCCGCTACCTGTGGTGAGGGGAGCATTGGTGAGTCGCTCGACAGACGCTGGGGTGCCACCACCACGGCCTGTAACCGAAACAGCGATCTCGACACCACCACCAACGATGGTCATGCCTGTCACCAACTTGCTGGGATAATTTTTCAAGCTGACCAACTTCTTCATCGATCCTGTGGCGAGGTCGGAAGAGACCCGAATCAAATGGCTATCGCCGACCGCGATATCGTTGCCCTTACATTGTTGCGTGGGTGGGTCGTAATAGAGATAGAAGGCTTCGACCGCCTGCGTGGTCGTATTCTCCACGATCAAGGGCCGGCCCATGGGAAGAGCGGCACTGCTGGGAGGGTCGGCACATGCGGCAGGAAAGGGCGCATCGAAGCAGCTTGTGCAGAGATTCTGAATCGAACACGTGATCATATCTTGTGCAGAAACCGCGCCGCCTATTTCGGTGCGCATATAGAACCGCGACTTGAAATTATTGTTAGCCATCCAACCGTGCGCTTCTTCAAAAGCGCCGGAGGCGGCAGCAAATGTCACGCTTAGGCCCTCACGGTGCATCACCGCAGGCGCGTAGTGAAATGGATGTTTGCCCTCAGCATTACCCGTACTTTCCAACACGACCGTGGGTGCGGGTAGCCCTGTCGTTTGTCCCTTCTCGAAGCGGGTGATTCGTCCGTGGAGGTCGGCCTGGTAGGTGGCGACGACCTGCCAGTTCATTCCGGGTGAGCTGTCGATGGCTGCAACCGTATCGGCGAGAACGGTATAATGCTTATCCTTCAATTTTGGCAGCGGCGCCACGGGGTGGTTGAGCAGATACGATTGATGGTCGCCGATGGCTGTGCTCCAGTCAGAGAGTGTTGTGAATAAATTGTAGTAGCGACCCTCAAGGCTGCCGGCTGTTTTTTCATATCCGCTGCCCATGGCCGCTTGCACCATGAGTTCGGAGTTGTAGTAGAACGCCGGTAGGGACCAGGTTTGGCCGAACGTACTCGATACGGAGGGGGCCATTTGGCTGGAGGCCGCCACGATCGAAAATGGCGGATCGTTGATTTCGTATTCGCAGGGATCTCCCGTACAAACCGATGGCTCAGTGATATCCAAGACTACGAAATCCTCTCCACCGGGACCCAGGGTCATTACCAATTGGGTGGACCAACCGCCGGCACCATCGGGGATATCTTCAACGCGGGGAGGGTTGGCGGCTAGCCAGGAAAACTCCGCCGGATCTTCATCTTGTCCATCGGCCTTATAGAGCTTGAAGGCTTTCTTCAGCAATGCGGGAGGCATATAGGCGTAGAGTTCCTCACCGGTGGTAGCATCAAACGCGTGCAAGAGTCCTGTTCCGCCCGATTCTACGTACACAATGCGCTGCCGCTTTTCTTGCCCCGTTTCGTAGCTCGCATGGCTGGGTATGGCGGCCGAGATGGACGGTGGTGGACCGACGACTGCGGGAATCGAGCGAACTATGGCGCCCAGACGCCAAGGCCTATTCTTGCCCGCGAGGTCTTCGATGAAAGCCTTGACCTTGGCCGCGCTAGGAGGAGATGCCGGCCAGACGTTACGGATTTGATTGGCCATGCCGGTCGTTGTTGTCCCATTGGGTTTCATCATCAAGATGGGCGTCGTATGTCCGGTATAGATCAGACGGGTTTTATAGTCGCGAGCGGCGAGTTTATCGCCCGCATCCCAGAGGGTGCTGGGCGTAGCGGCTGTCATATCGATGGCGCGCAGATGTCCTCGCCAGCCGGGAAATTCGGTAGACGTGATCAATGCGACGTTGTCGAGTACCGTGCTTGTGGCTGCTGTGGCCGTTCCGGGGGCCGTGGTTGTATAGTCGCCGAGGATCTTCTCGTAGAGGGCGGTCTTGATGGCGTCGATCAGCTCCGCCTCGTTACCCGCGAAATAAGCACCGGCGCTTCCGTCGCCGATATTGCCGTTGTCTCCTGCGCTAGCGATATTATCCAATTCGGTTTTGGCACTGCTGGGCAGCCCCGGAAGGCCCACCACGATGGTCTTGATTTCGTTCCCCGCGAAAGCGGCGTTGTTATAGAGGTTCTTGGCCGCTGTTGCTGGGTCAACGGGGCCATTGGATTCTCCATCCGTCAGTACCAACAGGAATCTGGGGCGGCATCCCGCCGCACCATCGGCCGATACAAAAGGGCCAGTGCCGTTCTTGCGATCGAGGAAATGGCTTCGAGCCGCGTCGATGGCATACCCTGTGGGCGTTCCACCGACGGCATGGATGCCGCCTGAATCCGCGTCGCTGAGTCGTGTGAGGATGTCGGCCATGGTCGCGCGCGTGGCCTTATTAACCGCTCCCTGGCTCATATTGAGTTTGTCTATCTCCGCCAGTGAAACCGCGAGCTTTCCGTTCGTCGACGCCGAGATGCCTTGGTCGGAAGCCGTGAATCCTTGGAGGTAGGTGAACTTTCTGTAGACGTAGGTCTGACCGTTGATGGCATCGACGTATTGCGGTCCTCGGTATTCGGGGACGACGATCTTACTTCCGGTGTCTATCGCTCGTTGGTCGTACACGTAATAGCTTCCTAGGTACCTCCATTTGAATCCGCCATCCTTATAGGCACGTCCGGCGGTGGCGAAGTTGAAGCGCATTTGAATCGTAGGATCGTCCGAGCGTGCGTAGAGGCTGTCCCCTCCGGTCAGGCCCGTCGTGGAGAGCAATGCGTAATTCGTTATTCCGCCAAACCCTACGACGCTCGGCGCGGGCTTCTTGTTCACCCACGCATCGATATCTTTCATCATCAAAAGTGGAAGGTAGGTCGTAACCTGTTTGGTGGGGTATGACCCGGATACGGGCCGCGCCTTATAGTACTGAAAATAGTCTCCGCCGGAATTGGCTTGCTGATGAAATGTGACCAGGCCAAAGCTCGCGGCCGTGCGTAGCTGGGGTAAGAGGAGCCGCAGCACTCTTTTGATCATGAACATTCGGGTCATTTTTTGGGTGTCGGGGTCGCTGCCGTTCTTACAACGTCGCGATGAACCGGCCGCAGACGTGCTCGTGCCGCTAATATTGCAGTCGGCACCGCAGCTACTGCCGTTTTCCAATCCACTGCAAAGGCCATCGCCACAGATATCGACCGTTCCCGACCGGTCGCCACCACAATCGCCGCCGGCGATGTTGCTGGAAGAGGTTGACGCGCCTGGGGCTACGGCCATGGAGCCCGACGTATCCAGAACGATGAGCACCTCGGGGCGCAAAAGCTGAGAGGTGATGACGCGGAAGGCGTCGACTTTTCCAAATGCGGGCGTGGCGGGAATGCATAAGGCGGCGATGGCCAACCATGACGGTACGCTTCGCCAACGGTGTTCCGAGCGTGCCTTCTTTTTTGTCCGGTTTCGGAGGTTCGGACCTATAGCAGCATCCAACGCATCTCTCCCTCTTTGATTGTCCTTGTTCCACTATTATCCATGCAAAAAGGTCGCCAGATTTAGTGGAAATGAAATGCGGTGGGATGCCAAGTGATCCTAATATATTGGGAATTCTGCAAATCGGCGCGCCGATTCAGCGCGTCGATTTACAAATATCGCAGGCAATTTGGCCGACAATTGCGGGTACGATCGACAAAAATTGTCAGTGTCGAAGCACTACCGCCGCCTACCTTTGGTGACTTCGTCCCCCCAAAGCCTCTATGAAATAGATGAAATAGCGGAAAAGAACAAAAACTTAAGATCGCTCCTCGTTTACATCCGTTGAATCTAATTATGGGCGGATTTGCCGCGCAGCATATCTGAACGAGGAAATGACACATGAAAATTCATATCGTCGCAATCGGCTTTGCCTTCAGTCTTCTTTTTTCTGCAAACGGTGAAGCTCGGAGCCGAGCGACCGAGGATCCCACAGGTCAGCCGATCGCCAAAGGTCAACAACGGCATCGCAAAAGGCCCAAGCGGGTGAACCGAGTGGACCTCGTGATCGCACTCGATACCAGCGGGAGTATGAGTGGGCTGATCAGTTCCGCCCGACAGAAACTGTGGGATATCGTCAATGTCGTCGGGGAAAAACACCAGAAAGCGAAACTTCGAGTGGCTCTATTGACCTATGGAAGTAGCGGCAATGAGAACGACGGCTACGTCAGGGTGCGGAGTCAGCTGACGAGCGATTTGGATAGCATCTATAGCAAGCTATTCGAACTGTCGACGAGCGGTGGAACGGAATATGTGGGTCGGGCCGTACATCGGGCGACTCGGGAACTCGATTGGCATCGAGGGAAACGTACGTTGAGGGTCATCTTCGTTGCGGGCAATGAATCCGCAGATCAGGATCGTCGGATGCCGGTTGTGAAAGCGCTGCGCCAGGCCCGACGCAAAGGCATCTTCGTCAACGCCATCTACTGTGGAAATAAGAGGGACAGTGCGGCGAGAAGTTGGCGTCGCGTGGCCAATGGTGGCCGGGGCGTTTACGCGGCCATCGACCACAACAACGGTACGGTGAATGTCGCAACACCTTACGACCGCCGGATCAAGAAGCTATCCGAGGAACTAAACTCGACCTACGTCGCCTACGGAAAGGGTGGGCTGCGGCGCGCGAAACTACAGAAGGATCAAGATAACAACGCTGAGCGAACTCATGCAGCGGCGGGGGCGGCTCGGGCCGTAGCCAAAGCGGGTTCGCTTTACCGAAATGACCACTGGGATCTCGTTGATGCGCGAAAAGGTGGAAAGCATGTTCGGCGTGGGGAGCTTCCTGCCAAACTGCGCAAGATGTCGAAGGCGGAGCTTGACGGCTATCTGAATAAGATGGAAACGAAGCGAAAGAAATTACGCTCCGAGATCAAGGCCCTCGCAGCCCAGCGGAAGACGCATATTCGCAAGGAAGTCTCGAAGCGCGGTTTGAAGACCGACGGTGCCTTCGACGCGGCCGTGATGCAAGGGCTGTAATCCTTGGGTTTTCTCAGGGCATGGCCTAGATAATCTCGGATCCCCGCCCGGCGTTTGCTATACTCAACACCTGGAAATCACAGGAGGGTATTCACTTCGCAATGGGTTGTCTATTACGAGATTCGGCACAAGTGTGGAGGCCGATACTGGCTTTGTTCCTCGCGGTCAGCATTGTGTCGTGCACCGAATCGCTGTCGGTCAATCCCAAATCTCCGTGCGAGTCCAACAGCGACTGTCCCGGTCTGAGCTATTGCAGCTATCACCGATGCAGCCCGACCACCGCCTCTCCGGATATGGGCGCGGACGTCAGCTCCGATCTTCCATCGGAAATGGCCATGACGGAAGGGGGGCCCGACCAAACGTCTGACCAAACGGGTGACGCCGGGACGACGTGCCAGCTACCGGCGACAATCACTGCGGACTATGCGGTACCCGACACCTGTACGGTGGTGGAAATAGCTCAGGACGTGGCTGTAAACGGTGGTGTGCTCACGATTGGACCGGGGGTGCTGCTTCGATTCGCTGCGGGCGTTCACCTGACCATCGGCAAAACGGCGCCCGGCGGATTGAAGATCCAAGGGACGAGCCAGCAGTTGGCAAGACTCTCGGTAGCGGGTGACGGCAGTTCCGGAACCCGTTGGGGCGGAATCGAATTGGGGCCATTCACGTCGAGCGGTACGCTCATCGACTACGCAATCATCGAATATGCGGGCCAAGGAGCCGGACCGGCGCTCACAATAGATGAGAGCGTGCTCGACAATAGCGTTACCATCACAAATACGACAATTCGATATTGCGATGGCATTCCCGTGGTCAACGGAACTCCGGGCTCTCTATTTGCAGATTTCAGCGGCAACACGGTGGAGAACAACCAAGGAAAATTCTCCATGACGGTTGGCGCGCGTGTTGTGGGCTCGATCAAGACAAGCAACGCATTCGAATCGGCAATTTCAATTCCGGGGGGCGATATCGAATCCGACACCGTTTGGTCTGCGCAATCGACGCAGCTGGTGATCAATGGAATTGTGTTGGTTGCCGGGCCAACGACCGTCGCCAAACTTACGATTCAATCGCCCAATACCCTTCAGTTCGCCAAGGGGACGTATCTATTCATTGGTCCATCGGCCGTCAAGCCGGGGGCCCTTGATGTCGATGGTGTGTCGTTCTCACCGCGCTCAGCATCGCCAGTTCTCGGTGAATGGTCAGGCATTCAATTTGGCAATGGCGCGGAAGCATCGACGATCAACGACTGCCAGTTTAGCTGGGCTGGCAAAGCAGCCAATGCGGGCAACAATACGGGGGTGATCACCATCAACGAGCCTTCCTCGGCCGCGGGAATCACTGTTACCAACAGTTCGATGACCAATTCCGGGTCGACGTATTCTGTACTTGTGGTTGATGGTCAGCAAAGCGACTGCGACAAATACTCGGTATCGACGGCGCAAAATACGTTCGACAAAGATGTGTACTGTGGTGCTCTCTAGCATGGAATTGTCGCGCGGATGATCTGGCGGAAAGAAGAACTCCCCATTGAGTTTGGTCGCTATCATCTGTTGCGGCATCTCGGCCGCGGTGGCATGGCAGAGGTTCATCTGGCGACGATCGGTCCCGTTGGGCCTTACGCGAAAGTGGCGGCGGTTAAGACGCTTCATCCGCAACACCGCGACAACGAACGTATTCGGCGTTTCTTCGCGGATGAGGCAACCATCGGCAATCAGCTCTATCATCCGAATATCGTGCAAACCCATGAATATGGCACTGTCGAGGGCGTGGACTTCATTGCCTTCGAATATGTTCATGGCAAATCTCTGGCGGAGTTGGAGGCCGAAACCACCGGGCATATCGATTCGGCCGTTCACATCGCCTTGGGTCTGTGCGCGGGTATGGGGTTTGCTCACCGAAGCGTTGATGCGCTCGGCAATCCGATGAATTTGATCCATCGTGATATCTCGCCGAAGAATGTTCTATTGTCCTACGAAGGCCAGGTTAAGATCGCCGACTTCGGCATTGCTCGGGCGGATAATCGCAACTCCAATACCAAGACGGGAGAAGTAAAGGGTACCATTCGCTATATGGCTCCCGAGCAACTTTGTGGAGGAAAGGTCTCGGCGAGAACGGATGTCTATGCGCTCGGTGTGACGATTTTCGAACTGTTGACCGGAAGAAGGCTGCCTTACGTCAAATCCGATGACTATTTCGAAATTGCCAAGCATAAAATGGAAGGCAAATTCCCCAAAGTGAGCGAGCTTCGCCCCGAATTGGGCACGCGCTATGATAAGTTGCTGAACGATGCCCTGGCCGGCGATCCCGCTCAACGGCCAGCAGACGGGGAAGTTCTTTACAGTCGATTGCTTGCTAGTCTCGACGAGGTTCCCGATCCTTTGTCGATCAGCCAGGCGATCTCGACCACCATGAAGAGCGTATTTCCAACAGAAGCACGGCGGCCGCCGCTAGCCGGATTTTCTTTGGGGTCCGTCGCATCCCAGGGAGCCATCAATGTCGCCGATCTTAAAGCGAGCTGGGAACCTACAGTACCCACCGGGGAAAAACCGGAACCTGCGGCTTGGACACACGTGGCAAGCAATCCACTCAGAGGAACCGCGCCCGCCCAGGAAAAAGATGAAACGCTAGCTAGAACGGTGACCGAATCGACCATCGGTGGTTCGATCTACAAAGCCCGCTGGCCGATGGCGTTGTTGGGTCTTGCGCTTGGTGCTGGCCTAGCTGCCTACTCGCTTTGGGGAACGCCCAGCCCGCAGCACGCCAATACGGACAGCGGGGCGAATACCTCCGATGCGGCTGAACTCCGGACCCGTCATGCTGATGCTACTTCGGTTTCGCGCGACGTCTCGTCGAAGGTCATGCGCGATCTGTCAGAAGACACTGCCCCCGCCGTGGCGGTGAAACTGACATTGAATTCCGTTCCATCAAACGCAACGGTTACCGTCGCGGGTGCCATCGTGGGCAAGACGCCATTGAACTGGCACGTGCCTATCGCGCAACGGCGCACAGTGAACGTTCGTCTAAGCAAACGAGGGTATCGAAGCCGAACCCTAACCCTTGGTCTCTCACGTTCACTAAAGACTTCGGTGACGTTGTTTCGTTTGCCCACCTCCAAGCCGCCACCGAGCAAGGTGCCGATACCTGATGGTCTCAAGCACCCTTAGCCGAGTTCCACCAGCTTGACCTCAGGTGTCAGTGGTCTAACATAGACGCTGCAAATACGGGTTTGAGACCATTTAAACTGATGAAAGCGCCTGCCAAATTCCTACTGATGAATATGTTCGTGGCGAGCGCACTTTTGCTATATGTTGCACCGGCTTCGGCGAATGCCGTGTCCGTCGAATTGCGGCGGGCATTCAACGCGTACCAGTTGGGACAGTTCAAAGAAGCGGCTGAGATCTTTGAAAGCGAATTCTCGAAAACAAATCGCCCGAATTTGCTCTACAATGCGGCACGCTGTCGATTCCGATTGAAGCAATGGCGGCGTACCCGGTTGCTGCTACAACGTTATCTCAAAAAAGCCGAAGGCCAGAGTGACCTGGCCGATGCAAAGAAGCTGCTGGCCGAGGTTTGGGTGAATGAAGAGGTTTGGGTAGCAGTACGAAGCGATCCCGCTGACGCACGGGTGTATTGGCAAGAAAAGTTCATCGGAAAATCGCCTCAGCGTTTCAAGGCCAAACGTGGGAAATATACGGTTCGTTTGGAACACCCTTCCTGTCTCACGCTGAAGCAGAACGTGAAAGTAGCGGGCCTCGATGAAGTGGAGATCATCGGTTTGGTCCTGAAAAAGAAAGCGACGACCGGTGAACTCGACATTCGCTCATCACCCGTCGGGTTGGATGTCTTCTTAGCCAACAAGCGGCTGGGAAGTACGCCTCTAAGACGCGAAGTCGCCAAGGGGAGACATGAGCTACGGCTTGAGCAGCATGGCAGGGTTCTCTATCACGCAGATATCGACATAACGGTTAGCAAGCGGTTAACCGTAGAGCATAAGTTCGACCGTGCGCGACGATATCGGACGCTTTTTTGGTCGGGTATCGCTGCTGCCGCCATGGCCGTGGTGGCAGAAGGTTTTGCTGTGGGGCTTACGGTCGATGCCAACGCTCGTTTCGACGACGATCCCGTATTTGCCAAGGAACGTTCGGCTGCTATTGGATTGCACGTTGGGGCTGCCCTGAGCGCCGCGGTTAGCGTGGGTCTCTTCATTTGGCAGGCATTGGGAAGCGATCTAGAACCAGCATCTGCGACGGCGTCAAAGGGTAAACAAAGTTGGCGGTTAGACCCAGCCGCGATGAGGGTTGTTTGGTGAGACGCGTCAGCCATATCGCATTATTCGTCTCTCTCGCTTGGACGTACGTCGGCTGCATTGACGGCATAGCCGCACCGTCGACGACCTTGCTCGCTTCTGTGAATGCCACCACCTTCACAATGGGCGGAATTCACGCTTGCTCGGATGGCGATAGTACTCTTTGTGATTCCGCCTCTATTCCGTCCATCACAGTAGAACTTGCGGCCTACGGAATCGAGTTTCGTGAGGTGACAAATGCCCAGTATCGGCATTGTGTTAGTCGCGGATTCTGCGTGGCGCCAAGCTATGGAGGCATTGAGGGCGCTGCAGACTATTATCGCGATGAAAAATATGCAGCGTACCCCATGGTAAATATAACCTGGTCGATGGCTCGCCAATACTGTCACGCAATCGGGCGGCGCCTGCCGAATGAGGCAGAGTGGGAATTGGCGGCACGGTACCGAAGCGCCGGCGACCTGAGTAAGTTGCCCGTTCATCCATGGGGAAACGGCGAGTGGGACTGCAACAAAGCCCATACGGCTGAATGCACAAATGATGGGTTGCCCAAAGGTACAGGTGCGACCCTGGAAGACATCAGTGAACTCAGCGTGCAAGATTTGGCTGGCAACGTAGCCGAGTGGGTGGAAGATATCTACGATCCCTTCGCAAATTGCGAAGGTGCTAAATCCTATGCCGAACTGTGCGCCGATGATGCAACCTGCATGAATTCGAAATGCTCGGATGACGGAGATAGCTGTCTCAAAGACTGTGACGGCGAACAACCGCTTTGTCGACGCGCGCAAGGGAGTGCAAAGGGCTCAAATGGCAATGGCGCGGGGGAATTGCGTAGCATTCGGGGGGGATCGTATCGCCTTGGAAAATGTGCGGCGGTGGCTACCTATCGTGCCGGTCTCGATCCTGAATTACCCTACCCCCACGTTGGCTTTCGCTGCGCGCGGTAGCGGCGCGAGGGCTCTGGGGCTAGGGAATGAGTAATCGGTAATCGGTAATCGGTTTTCGGTTTTCGGTTTTCGGTTTTCGGTAATCGGCCGTCGGTTTTCGGTCCTAGAATCTATTCTACTGTCGAATCCCTAGTCTATCGATCTTCTTCGCGAGGCCCTGTCGCGTGACGCCTAGCTCGGCTGCTGCTGCGGCGACCTTCTGGCTATGTCGTTCCAAGCATTCAACGATAATCTCCTTTTCTCGTCGGTCTAGCTGCTGCTTGAGGGTTGGTCGCTTTTTTGTACCTTCGGCGACGAGTGTTGAGCTGGAAGCGACGTGCGTTGAGAGATCGTTGGCCGTTAGGGGCATGCCGTCTTCACCATGGACAACGGCGGCCTGTACTTCTCCGATCAATTCTCGGACGTTACCGGGAAAGTCATAGCCGGTTAGGGCCGCAACGAATGATGAGTCAAATGCAGCAAAGGGCTTACCTAGAGCTGCACAATGCTCCTGAGCGTAGAGTTTTACGAGAAGTGGGATATCTTCGGTTCGTTGGTGCAGGGGAGGCAGTTCGACGATGTAGGATTGAAGGCGATGCGCAAAACTGCGGTCGAAGGCTTCATTCTCAACAGCGTCAGAAGGAGCGAGAGTTGAAGCCACGATTAAGCGTAAATCGAGCGTAGTGGCGAGGTCGTTTCCATCGCTTTCGAATAGACCGTTTTCGAGCGCGCTGAGAATACGATGCTGCAAATCACAATTCAGAAATTCGATATTGTCCAAGAAGAGCGTTCCGCCGTTGGCTCGAGCGAGCAGTGGGCTCGAGTCCTTCGTGCCCCAAAGACGTGCTTCGATGGCGCTGCTATCGATAACAGCGCAGTCGATGCAGACCAGGGGGAGTTCAGCGCGATGGCTACGCTGGTGGATGAATCGAGCCATTGCGGTCTTTCCGCTGCCAACGGGGCCGACCACGCTGACCCAGACGTCGCTTCGTGCGGCCGCCTCAGCGCGTTGAAAAGCCGCCTTGATTTTGGATGAAGCCGCAACGAGCGGGAGTTCACTTCCATCCAAATCAACTAGGATGCTGCCGTCGTCAGCGCTTTGGTCGAGGTTTTCGGATAATGTGTTTTCAAAATCACCCAAGACCTTGCTTAGCGATTTGACCGCGGTGCTAACAAAGGCGGTAATCGATCGAGAATCGTCTAACCCCGCGTTGCTACCCAGCTGCAATACACCCAAGGTTCTTTGTTCGAAGCGAATTGGATAGGCGATGATGTCGTTCTTCCAATCAGTCGCACCTTTCTTGCGGCGGCCGATGATCAGCGCTCGATTCATGGTTGCCGCTGCTTTGGCCAAGGGGGATAGCGCACGTGGCGTACCGCGATTACATGAGATGCTAAGCGGCTTCAACGCGCCTGACACCGTCTTCATGGCGAAGACAGCGTCCGTTAAGGACGGGAAGAATGACAGTAGCGCCTCTGTGAGCACGGCGCCTGCATGGTCCAGCTCCTGCAAACCGGCTAGCGTACGTAGTCGTTCCTTCAAATCTGCAGCTACTGCCGATTCTCCGATTGCGCCCTTCGCCTTTTCCGTGGTCGGTAGTGCTTCGGTGCGAATGACTGCGGCGGAACGGTCGGTGCTTTCCGTATCGTAAATCGTTGCTCGGAAACGTAACGGTTCCTTGGCCGAGCCAAAGAGGAGTTCAGCACCTGATTCGATACGTTGAGACAGCTCTGTATTGCGCGAGAGTTCTTGGTATTTACCCTGATGAATGATCGCCGTGCCATTCGTACTGTCGAGATCTTTCAGTACATATTGTCCGTCTTCATAGCAAATACTAGCGTGGCGCGAAGAGATATAGGGCTGGCTTATGACGATGTCGTTATCTTCGACGCGTCCGATAGTGATGTCGTATTGATCGACATAGAAGCTGCCTGGAAACGGAACTCCCAGCTGGTGTAAATGTAGTATTTGGGTCATGTCTCATCTCCCGCTAATCGTATGCTAAGTGATTCAGTACGCTCTTGGAAACTGTGTTGGTTGACCGGGGACGATGCAGAGAATAGGCCAGGATCGTAAGGGGCTGATTTGGCTTGAGAATGTTCCAGCGTAGAAGCCGTGGGGCAATCTTCGATGCAAATGCTGCTGAGGGTGCTTAGTGGAATGCAACCGGAGTTGCAGGTGTCGAGTGGCGACCGTTGAACTGGGGTTGCCTCAACGTTTCTTGGGGAGCCGATAGCTATCCGACTTTGGTCGCCAGATATACGTCTTGCGGGAAATTGTTGTTTGCTTGGATGCCTCGGTCGTACTTCGGCGACGAATGGTTACGTCTGGGTGTCCGTCTTTATTTGTATCTACGAAAGTCTCTCTACCGCGTGCGCTCCAAGAGATAGTGGCGTAATCAAGGTCGGCCTTGAGGGCGAGTGTTCTTTTCATTCCCAGATTCACGATATAGAGCCGTCGCTCGGTCGCATCGCCGACGGCGCGGTGAATAATGCAATCGGCTACGCGGATGATAGCTTCGAGCTTGCCGTCCTTGTCGACATCGAGGACACGCAAATGAACTTTGGGTCGGACACGCTCTTCTTTTTCTGCGTGCACGTTGCAACTGGAAAGTTGTGACCGATCTTCTCCCATCGTGTCGATGGGGCGCTTCAAGACGAACTTCCAAAGCCTCTTCCATCTTTTTCCCTGGCGGCGTATGGCGATTAATGCCGTTTGATCGAGAAGCTCACCGTAGGTGACAACGGATACGAAATCGGCGCCACCCAACGATAGACCTTTATGATGTGCGGCCGCGTTCTTGAGTTTTCCTCGGCGAGCTACGCTAGCGAATGGGCCGAAACCCGGAGTGGCGGGTTCTGCCGCGAAGGCGGGCATGGCCGTTGTGATGACGATGGCGATGATGATCGCGATAGTCGCGAGTTGCGTTTGCATTTTTCAGCCAATCAGATCGCGAAGATTCGCAGATTGAGCAACAAGCTGACGCCCGAGAAATCTAGATCGTAGGTATTACTGCTACCATCACCTTTGATCTGACCCGATGTCACGATGGTATTGCTGCCTTTGATCTTCATCGGTTTCATTTTGGCGTGTCGGTAACGTACCTCAAGGCCCAGGGCAAAGCTGTCCGCCACAAGATAGTCTGCCCCGAGGCTGGCCTGCATTCCCACGCCGAGGTCTGCTTGGAAATCGCTTCCCGGATCGAGCAGCCCATAGGAAAGAACGAGAATGTCCAGGCCAACGCCAGCATGCAGGTACAGTCGGTCGAAAAGTGTATAGTAGCCGCCGACAAGAATGGGAACCTCTACCAAAAGGTTGTAGCTGTCGATTGAGGTTTGGAGGGTTCCCTTGGAGAAAACGGCCGAAGCCATATTGAAAATAGCTCCCGCGCCCAGTTCGGCCCAAATAAAATACGGGAAGTAGTAGCGAAGACTCAGGCTGCCACCGTACTGCAGATTGCTCGTGCCGTTGTCTTGCAGGGTGAATCCATTCGTCTGAGCCGTACGGGTCATCAGATCATTGATGGCGGAATGGTAGCTTCCGAGATTTACAGAGCCCAATCCCAGATTCAAACTAATGGCCAGTCGGTGAGCACGCGCGGGCGGGGGACCTGTCTCAGCAGCCGCGGACTTCCGCGCCATGGCCGCGCTGGGTAGGGCCAACAAGAAAAACAGACCGCAGCAGGCCAAATGAAATGCCATACGTGAATAGGGGCGAGAAGTGGGGTGAGCGCGGTACATCCGTATTGACTCCTTTGCCAGAATCGAAGCTACAGGCTCAACCTTCTAGCATAGAGTGTCGCCGTGGGAAACGGGGGCGGCATTTCAAAGGAACGCTGCCGCTAGGCCGGTATGTGCTAGAATATGCAGGCATTTATCGGCATTTATCGGCACCGATTGGCTCGTCGGTGACAGGGACTGGACCATGAAGACAACGCATCTCCTATTGATGTCATTCTGTATTTCTCTGGCGTCACCGGTTCGGGCGAGGACCGTTATCTCTGAATTTGATGCGGCCATGCTCGGTTTGGTACAGCAGTACGAAAAGATCCACGGATTACTAGCGGCCGATTCCAAAAGCGGGTTTGCAAAACACACGGCTCGTCTTGAGGCTTTGGCAAAGAACCTTTTGAAGTCATCCGCCAAGCTGACCAAGCGCCAGCGTACAATTTCTCACCAACTAAAATTTTCGACAGCGCGTCTGCGGCGGGCCAAGGGACTCGCTCTTCGGCGGGAAGCGTTCAAGGTCGTGAGTCGTCCCCTCGTACGCTGGGCGATTGGCTTCAAGCCGAAGGCTTATCAAGCGGTCTATTGTTCGATGGCCAAAGGTAGTTGGCTACAAAGTACTGGCAAGGTTCGCAACCCCTACTATGGTAGGAAAATGTTGAATTGCGGAAAAGTACTCAGATCCGAAAGCGCACTGCAAAAGACGATCTTGGATGAGACCCGCCCCCAGGCGCCGTGTGCCGCACCGCGAATGAGATAGTTGCCCTTTCACGGCACGCATCATCAACAGCGGGCGGATGGTGAATGCCTATTGGCCAGCGATGCAATAATTGGCTAAACTGCGGCTTGGTTATGCGTAAGCCTTTCAATATCTTATTCGTTTCTTTTCTTCTCTCGTCGAATGCATCGGCGAGCCCCGTTGTAGAAACAGGGAATAAGACCACGCCCGCCTCTCCCGAATCTCGTCCTGCTCAGCCTATGGCACCTTCGACAACCCAGCCGTCGACAACCCAGCCGTCGGGGCAGTCGAATACCGCCGCTGTCGACGACCAGTCGATGGCGCGGCAGCTTCTGAGAAAGGCGATCGATCACTACGTGGCGGGTCGCTATCCGCTTACGGTCAAAACGCTGAGACCTTTGGTTGAATCGAGGGTGCTCAAGGACCGAGCCGATCAAATGGAATCGTTGCGCACGTACGGGGTGGCGCTCTATTTGGTGGGCGCCAAGGTGGCGGCGGAGCGGGCGTTTCGCAGTCTGTTGCGAATCGCGGCCAATACGCGACTCGATCCATCATTTGTTCGGCCCGAAGTCGTGAAGTTCTTTGAGCAGGTTCGCGTGCGTTATGAAGATGAAAGACTGCAGGATGCTCGGCGCCGGGGGCCGGGGGGCTCTGCTCTCGTAAATCTTTTGCCGCCATGGGGGCAATTTCAAAACAAGCAGCCGACCAAAGCTTACGCGATTCTCGGCGCTGAAATTGGCCTGGTGACGCTGAGCGTTGTGAGTGGCGCGCTACTTTGGAGTTGGCGGGATTCGACCGGAGTCTTCGGAGACAAAGAAGGGGCAGCGGATGTGTTGCGGCCGATTAACCTGGCGAGCTTTTTTAGCCTGGCTGCGGTGTTGATCTATGGTGTCGCCGATGGTCTCTATTATTATTACCGCGGTCCTCGGGCGCTCAAGACAACGTCCTCTGACGGTCTAACGTTCCGTTTCTAGCCGCAACAGATAGGATATCCCCGATCCAGCCGTTGACGCTGTGGGGGATCTAAAGATACGATCACCTAAGGATTTCAAGCGAGTACCCGATGGCCCGGCCCGTACTTTTCGGCAAATATCTGCTGCTAGACCGCATTAGTATTGGCGGTATGGCGGAGGTATTTCGTGCCAAATCCTTTGGGGCCGAAGGCTTTGAGAAATTGCTGGCGATCAAGCGGATTCTGCCGGCCATGGCAGAAGACGGTGATTTCATCGAGATGTTCATCGATGAGGCCAAGATCGCCGGCCAACTGACCCACGCCAATATCTGTCAGATCTACGAGCTGGGATGTCTCGATAAATCGCACTTCATCTCCATGGAATATATTTGGGGCAAAGATGCGCTGCAGCTGATCAACCGCTTTCGGCGATTGAAGGGCCGAACCCCGTTGAATATGGCGGCCTATATTGCGGCGCGGGTATGTGAAGGCCTTGACTATGCCCACCGTCGGCGAGATAGCCAGGGGCGAGCGCTCGGCATTGTGCATCGAGATATCAGTCCGCAGAATATTCTCGTCTCCTACCAAGGCGAGGTGAAAATCATCGATTTCGGTATCGCCAAAGCCGTCAGCAAATCCTCGAAAACGCGGGCCGGCGTGTTGAAGGGTAAATTTGGCTATATGTCTCCGGAGCAGGTTCGAGGAGATCCGATCGACCAGCGCTCCGATGTCTTTTCGCTGGGAACATTATTGTTCGAGCTCTGCACCGGCGAACGGCTTTTTGAAGGTGAATCGGATTTTGTGACTCTGGAAAAGGTTCGCAACGCAGATGTTCCGCGGCCGTCATCCGTGAATCCGGAGATTACGCCGCCGCTCGAACAGATCATGCTCAAGTCACTGTCGTTACAAGCCGACGATCGCTACCAGTGGGCCAGCGAATTCCGCGATGCCCTGACCGGCTTTCTCATCGCCCAGGAAAGCCATACGGGGCCGCGAGATCTGGCCAAAGTGTTGCAAGAGATTTTTGCGAAGGAACGGAAGAAGGAACGGGACGCCTTAGAGCGATATAAGGGAATCGGCGGAGACGACCTTCAACAATACAAGGCCCCCGAAGGCCAGCGCGAACTCGCGGTTTCGCTTCTGGGTCTCGGGCCTCGACCAACCAAAGATGTGAAAATCCCCAAACCCGATCCTGCGGGGGGATTCGATGATGCACCGACCCGTCTTTCGGCACGCCTCGCCAGTTCCGATGATGTTCTCGAGCAGTTGAGTACCGATGATCTGGTGGAGGTCAGCGGCCGCTCGGAGGAACTGACGGTAGGAGCGCGGCCCAATGAACTCGCCGCCCAAGGAACGCATATCTTTGGCGATGAAAAGGCTGCTCTGTCCGAACCAGCTACCCAGATTTTTGCGGGAGAGTTTGACGGTTCAGACGAGCCCACTGAAACCGGTATTTCCGCCGAAGAGGCGCAGGCCGCGGTTCTGGGCGGGCCGACGGTGATCTTTTCCGATCTCGGCGAAGGTGCGGAGGAGGGCTCACAGCAGCCAGAGGCACTACCGCCAATGGCAGAACAACGCACCGAGATTTTTTCGGAGGCAGAGCCGACGCTCGCGGATGAAAGCAAACCGTCCAGTTTACCTGTGGCTGTGACGGCGATCTTTGCCGATGAAGGGCTCGACCCTACGGAACCGGGACAGGCTATGGTGCCACAGACCGACGCGCCGCCCCCGGAGCAAAATGTCGCCAGGAAGAGGAGCCAGCTATGGCCGCGACTTCTGGTTGGGACGATCGCCGCCGTTGTGGCCGCGGCGGTTGCCACGATTATTCTCTTTGCTGGCGGGGGCGATACGCCAGCATCTGTCGATGCCAGCGAACCCGTGGTGGCGGATGGAATGGTCGCCATCGATGGGGCGCGAGAAACGAAAGCTGCGGATGCCGCGCCCCAGGCGATTCCCGATACGACTCCCGATGCGACTCCCGATGCGATGCCGATTACCGTACCGGATGCAATGCCCCGCACCGTACCCGATGCTACACGGGATATTCGGGCGAAGGTTGATCGAGGGCGTGCGGCTATCACAAAACCCGCCACGAAGGCGGTTAGGAATCGTCGCCCGAGACGGGTGGGCAAGGGATATCTGATCGCCAACACGACCCCTTGGGCTAAGGTTTTGGTAGATGGCCGTGACACGGGCAAGGTCACGCCCATCCCGAGATCGATGAAGCTCGCACTCACGGTGGGCGTGCATCGGATTACGTTTCGCACCCAAGGACGTTCCTTCACCTACAAGGTGCGTATTCGACGCGGCAAAACGACGAAACTCATCAAAAGGCTAGACGTCGAGTAGCGAATCTCTACGTCGCTCCCTCTCATTTCAATAATTATTAAATCTGTTGGTATGCGAGGATGGCGAAGGCCAAGGGCCGGCATCCCACGATTCTGAATTTCGATCGGCGGGGGCTCTGTCGGCGGCGGTTTAGCTACCTAGGCGTAACGTCGCCACGAAGAGTCCGATTGTCACCGAAAGAAGTGTTGTAGTACCTAAAACGACCAGCATGCTTTCTTCCTATCTGCCCATGGGTAAGAACCATATCATCGGGGCATCGGTCAATAAAGAAATGCACTGGGAAATGCACGAATGTTGTCACGCGATCGGTTCTATGCGATCAACAACAGATAGCCAATGTTGCGAATTTTCAAAGCGATCCTCCCCGTTATCCTCTGCCTGGGCGTGCTGGGCCCTACGCAGGCCTTCGCGCAGCACGAAGAAAAGGTGTCGCCTTTGCTCGACGCCTATTGGATCCGAGATCTACATGCGCTTCGCGGGCGTGTCGCGAGCAAGGCGGGCGCAGTCGAACTCGCGCTTTCCCTGGGGGTCATACCCAACTACGCAGCGGTGGTCTATCTTCCCGTTGGGGCTCGGCTGGCCTACCATCTCTGTGAGTCGTGGGCCTTGGAACTGGGATTTGACTACGATATTCGCTTACGCACGCGCTATCGGAATGCTCTTTTGAACTCGCCGACAATCTGGCTGGGTGAAGAGCAAAACTGGCGGCTCAATTTCAATACGCATTGGTCGCCGCTTTACGGAAAACTGGCCCTTGGATCCACGAGTGCCCATCTTGAATTCTATCTGACCGGCGGTGCGGGAATCGTAGCGACGCTGGCGGATCCAACCCTCGGCCTCGGTAGCGGGATCCAGCCAGACTTCAACTTCGGCGGGGGACTGCGCTTTTTCGTCGGCCGTCGATTTTCTCTTCGACTGGAATTTCGCCAACATCTCTACCTGCAACCTACCTCCGCTGGAGGCCAGGGCGGCGGTGTACGTGCGCCTTCTCAGGTTTCTCTGTTGGGAACGGTTTTCATCGGCGGCAAACGTTGATGCGGTCCGCCATTGCCGGGATCATTCTTATGGGTTGTGTGACGGGTTGCGCGGTACCCACGCGCCTGGCCAGCCCCGCTCTGCTAGCCGACATGGAGCGAAGCAAGGGCCCGGAGTCTATGGAGCGAAGCGGTAATGGTTTGGCGGCCTTAGGTCAGCGAACGAGTGCGGCGCGGCGGTGGCTCGGGGTGCTGCTCAAAGGAACGCCATCTGCTCAGAGTCGGGCGGTTGCCAAGCTAACGTCGGAATCGGGTTTCGCACTTTTTGGCAAAGAGATGGAGCGTCTGAGCGATGGTCTTCTACCCAAGCTTGCCGCTCAGCAGATGGGACAGCTTAATCTTCTACTGGGCGTCTACTTGATGCGTACCGGTCGACTAGATGGAAGTATGAAACGCCTGAAGGCGGTGGATCGCGCGGATGCCCAATACCTTTATGGTGTGATTCTCCTGGGACGCGGTGAACGCGGGGCGGCGCGTGACGTCTTTTTGCGGGTGCTCCAGTTGGCGAAAGGGAAAAAGGCGCATACCGCTGTTGGGGAATTGGCGACTTTGGCCATGGCGCGGCTAAGCCATGAAGAAAAGAAGACCGAATCGGCGCGGCGCTACTATCTCAGTATTCCCCTGGCATCTCCTCATTTCTATAAGGCGCGCCAGGAATTGGCGTGGGTCGAACTGGCGGCTGGACGATTCGTTGACACCCTCACGCAGACGGCCCTGCTCATGTCACCGCATTTTGCTCGATACGCCGCCAACGATCGAGAAATTCTGCAGTCGGCGGCGCTCTTGGGGCTGTGCCGCTATGCCGATGCCAAGGCCGTCGCGAGGGGGGCCAAAGAAAAATTGAATAAAGTTGTAAAAGAAGTGGCCAATTTTTTGCGTATTCGACCCGATATGCGCCTTTATTACGTAGAGGCGACGGCTGCGATGGTTGGCGTTGGTTCCGAGTTGAGGTCGAAGATTTGGCAAACGCTTTTGGCGGATGCGGGATTTCGGAGGGCATTCAAACTCGTGGATCAAATCCAACGGGAGCGGCGGCTGCTGCGGGACGATCCCGCCCTACGTCGCTTGCTGATGGCCGAATTGGATGAACGACTGATCCAAGCTCAGAAGCAAGCGGGACGGACGGTGTATCGATTGCTCGTCGCCCAACTGGAAGAGCTACGCCAGCTCCGACAGCGAAGCGAGGAGATCCTTTTCGAGCTGGAACAGCCAAAGGGTCGCCAAAGCGCGCCGAAGGAGCAAACGGCAGGGAAGGGAGAGCAAAAGCAACGATGGCGCTACGAAGGAGAGCTTTGGTCCGACGAAGTATCGGCATTCCGACTTTCCTTATCGTCATCATGCTCTTCGGCGGATTCGCGCTAGCAAAATCCAGGACGACCAAACCCGCTAAGCAGAGCGAAATCGACGCCAAACAAGCATTGAAGATTAAACTTCGGCGCATGAGGCGCATCCAACGGATTCTCGCGTCCTCCGGTGCCATTTCCCAAAAAGGAAAGAAGCTCTTTCGGCTAGCCCAGCTAGAACTGGAGGTTTCGGTTCTTCAAGAGGAGGAAAAGGACGCTGCCGCCGCACTTTCAGCAGCGGAAACCAATGCACGGCGACTTCTGATCGAGGTACCGAAATTTTCGAGGGCGGCGGAGGTCAGGTTGCTGTTGGCCCGCGTTCTGATGCGTCAGAAGCGCTACCACCAGGTCGTTGAAGTTGTTGATGATATCAGACATATGCATGGAAAGAGCGGCTGGGGGTGTGAGGGGGACCTGCTCGCAGCCAGTGCCTTGAATACCATCGGTCGGATGAAACCTTCCATGCTGCGCTACCGAGATGTAATGGAACGCAAGGTCTGTTCCGCGATAAGTCGGGGGCACGCGCAATACCAGTTTGCCTGGAACCTGATCAAACAGGACAAGACCGGCCAAGGGGCTGAGCAACTGCGGGACCTTTTGGCCCGACCCGGACTCGGGGGGGTGTTCCGTGAGCGCGTGCTTCGAGACTTGGCGTTGGCTTGGACTTCCAGCAAGCCGGATGCGGTCGCTGCACGGACATTGATCCGTCATGGCGGCGAGACGCTTGGTTGGACGTTGGTTAAACAGGTCTGCAGTCGACTGGCGGAACAAGGCAGGGCCGAGGCGGTTCTTGGATTCACATCCACTCTGCTGAAAGCGCAAAATGTGCCCGGTGGTTTTCAGGATGCGACAGCCGCCGCAACGTTGACTGTCATGCAGCGGTTGGAATTGCGTCGCCTGCGGATGGCGGCTTTGGCCAAGGCGTCACGCGTTGAGCTGTTAGAACGCGAAATCTCTCAGGCATTGAAAGAGGCGGATCCCTCGGTGCTTGCCGCTCTACGCAAATACGCTGCAGGGGCCATATTTCAGCTGGCGCAGCGTCTCGATCGTATTGAGGACAGAAAACTCTCCCGTCGGTTGTATGAGAAACTGCTTACTTTGGAGCCCAACGAGCGTATCGAAAGCCAGGCCCGATTGTCATTGGCTGACCATATGGCGAAGAGCGGCGCGCTGGCCGATGCCGAGCTTCATTTGAGGCGGGCCGTTTCTCTCCTGAAGGGGGGCAAAAAGGCTGACGCTCGGTATCAGTTGTTGATCGTCTTACAGCAGCGTTTGGCAAAGGCTGGCGTGGCGACGGGCGTGGGGCAAAAAGCGGGGAGCAAAAGGGCTGATGCTGTGAAGGTGGCCCTTCGCCAACGTGCACTATTAGATGCCGGTTGGGCTTTTGCCCAGGCGAACCCCAAGCATAAGGCATTCGGGGATGTCTTGATCTTGGTTCTCGTGCAGGCAACCCGGCTCGATGACTACCAAGCCACCGCCGATGCGGCAGACCTCTTTTTGCGTCGGTATCGCAAACACCCGCGACGCAGGGAGGTCTTCGACCTCGCCATCCAAGTTGCTAGCAAACGCCAACGTTGGCCTGCGGTCTACGATTTGGTCAAGCGAGCGGGTTGTCTGAGCAAGCGTAAGGCACAGTGTGCCGAGATGCGTAAGCAAGCGGCACGGTCCGCCCTGGCCGAGAGTCGTTCGCTCATCGCGGCCAACGAGTTAAAGCCCGCGCGCAAATGGGCGAGCCGTGCGCTTCACACCTTGGAGAAAGGCAGTCTGCGCAACGAGGTCCTATTTCATACGGCCATCTTGGCTAGCAAGACCGGCGCTCTCGGTCAGTCGATTCGCCTTTTCCGAACCCTTGAAGCCGAAGATACGGGCAAATGGAGACGCCGCGCTCAAAAAGGCCAGGCGGAACTCTGGGAAGCCCAAGCGCGTTTTCTACGGGCCGCTCGTACTTATCGTCGTGCGTCGCAGTTTTCGGTGACCATTTCGCGTCAGCTACATCTATTGATACGGGCGGCCGAGAATTACCACTGGGCCAAAAAGCCGGACAAGGTGCGAAAGCTCAGGGGGGTCATCGGTCGGGTTATCGCTGGAGATCCCTTTGGCACCTCAAGGAAGTATCGGTGGTGGGTCTTGCGATTGGGCCGGTTGTTGAAAGACACCAATGGCCCCGCCTACGCTTATTATCTGGGCAAGGCCAACGCGCTTTGGCGCGACCACTCGCGACTTTCTGCAAGTTGTTTGGTTGAAGCTGCTGCCCTGGCGCCTACTCGGGGTCGCCGGCGAAACCTGCTTCTCCAAGCGCGGAATCTCGCTGGCAGTTTACAGCGCAAAGGAAAGCTGATCGATGCGGCGGTACGTAGCCGCATCGGCATCGCGGAGATCTTGCGAGAAACTTGGGACGAAAAGAAGGGCCCAAGGCGGCCTGAGGATTTCGCCGAGCTTCAGCGTGAGATTGCGACCATCACCGAGATTCTGCTGCAAAAGGACCCCAAATGGTCTGCCGCTGCTGGGCATTTCGTTGCTTGGGCTTTGGGTAGCCTAGCATCCGGCGTCGAAAAAGAGATGCGCAGTGGCGCGTTGGCAGCTACGGCTCAGATGAAGGGTCAAATCGCTGGGCTACGCGACCGGCGCCAGACCATTTTGGAGGCGGTGGCAGCGCTGGCCAAGAAACCAGGTGGACTCAATCGTTATTCGTTACGTGTTGCGCGCGAACTAGGCGGTCTCGCAACGAAAGCGCGCGCAGACCATCTGCCCACTAAGAATGGAAAGAACAAACTGCTCAAACCAACATTGGCGCTCGTGAAACGAGGTCAACTGAAGACGGCGCTTCGCGTGGCCACGCGTGCATTGCAGATCGATCCCACAAACGGCGAACTCCTTTGCATTCGCGCGGTGAGTTACCTCAGATTGAATGAGCCGGCCAAGGCGTTTGCCGAGCTGCAGTTGGCTTTCAAAAGCGAATCGGTGCCCGAGTGTGCCCGATTGAATCTCGGAACCCTGGCCATGTGGCAAGGTGATGTAAAAGCTGCCAAGCGCTATCTCGCAGGGGTGGGTGAAAAAGCGCCCGCGGTTATGGCAGCCATGGAAGGAGAGCCGGGATGGCCTCAGTAGGTCCGAGACGGACAATACTGGCGTTAAGTCTCTTCGCCTTTTTTTGTTGGCAATCCTCGGTTGCCCAAGCCCAAGATTCGGGTAGCGACGGCGCCGAGGGCAACGCTACCCAGCCGGCAACGGACCGCGATGAACCGGCTCTACACGCACAGCCTGCGAAGCCGAAAGACACGGTTTCCAGCAGCAGAACCCAGGGCGAGAAGACTACGGTCTCTCAAAAGCCTGCGCCCGTCCCCGACACAACCATCCAGACGTCGACTCCAGACCCAACTTCAGCACACGTCATTGCGCCGAAATTGAAGGAAAGAGAATTTCGTTTCGATGCGTTGCGAATCGCGGGCACACCGGGTGGTCCAGAGGCGTTGTTATTGCAGGCCTGGCTGGCTACCGCGCACTCTCCTTTGTTGAAGACCAGGCGCTCTTTTCTATATCGGGTGTTGGAAACCGTCGAGATGCCCGCGCTCCATTCCGGGCGCTGACGACCGTGGGCTGGGTCTGCCGCTCAGTGTTTCCCTCACATGTCGGGAGATGTCGTATCGATGATCGATGATCGATGAACGATCAGGCTCGGTCGTCGACTCAGAAGTTATCTGAGCCACCCTCAAGAGCTGCTTCAAATTCGTCCGCGGTCTGCGCCATGGTACGCATAGCAAGTTGAAGCTCGTCTTTGCCGAGGTTGGCGATCATATGGTTGCTGATCAGCACATAGTGGTCGTCCTGTAGGGCGAGATGGCCAAAGACCAGCTGAGCATTATAGATCAGTGCCTTTTCCGCAGGCAGGCTGTCGCGCCGGCAAACCCGGGTTCGGAGGCAAAGCCATTGATTTTGCATCGCGGAAAAAGACTCGATCGCCAAGAGTTGGGAGCGCTGGTCGTCGTATTCGAAGGTGATCAGCACCTGCTCTCCCGAGGCCTCGGCTCGGTATTTGGCGAGTAGGAAGGCCTTAATTTGTTCATAATTCGTCATCGTTGGCCCATGTTGGTCAGAGCTAAAAAAAAATAACCGATGCGGCCGGCTTGGACAAGGGGGTATGTCAAGGTGAGACAGACGGAGCGATTTCGCGGAGTGCCGCGGGCTGAATACCTTGTAGTTCTATGTTATTAAAGGATTTGTTTTTGAAGTTAGATCTATCCGATAAAATGTCGGTTTTCCCTGCAAAGCGCCCCGCGACCGTCGTTGTAAGGGGGCATGCACGGGGAGATTTCGATCTTTCCTGCAAGAACCGGGATCGTTTATAGGCGATCTGAAAATAGCTGTGATAGAATCATTGCTTAGCAATGGTTAAACGGGTGGGCCCATGAAACGTTGGATCCCCCTGGTGCTGCTCTCATTAATATGTACCTTGGCCCAGGGTAGAGATCAGTCGGCAGTAAAGCTCAAAGAGCAGGCTGACCAACAAGTTAAGATGGGATCTAACGCCAAGGCGATCTCTGGCTATCAGCAGGCGATCGCGGCGGATCCAAACTATATGGATGCCTATCAGGCGCTGGCCAACGTGCACCTGACGTCCTCGCGTTTCGCGGAAGCCGCAAAAGTCCTCAATCAGGCCGTTAAGCGAGATCCGAAATTTGCGCCGGGTTGGTACAACCTCGCCTACGCCCTACGAAAAATGGGTGACCTGGATGCGGCCATCAACGCGTATCACCAGTTCATTAAGATAGAACCCAAACGTTCGGACGCCCACTATGGATTGGGCTTGGCGTATCAAGCCAAGGGCGACCCCGCCACGGCTGCTACGGAGTTTCGCAAATATGCGAAAATGGAAAAAGACCCCAAGAAGCTAAGTTGGGTGAAGAAGGCCAACAAGCTCGCAACAGACCTTGAGCGAAAAGCCAAAGAACAAGCGGATAAAAAAGAACTCGCGGCCATCGGCAAGACGAACGGGGATGCGAAGAAGCCCGCCCCCGGTACAAGCAAAGAAACGAAGAAGCCAGTCGATGCGGCGAAAGGTGCGGAAGCAAAGGCTAACGCCAAGGCCAATGCGGGGACGCCTGCACCGAAGGGTAAGGACGCCACGGCAGCGAAAGCTGGGGATAAGCCTGCGGCCACGGTTGCGAAGGCTGCCACCACGGCACCCCGCAAGGGCGAGCTAGCGGTGGAGATATCGGTTCCCAAACCGGCCAAGCCTGGCAAGACGACGACGGTGGCAGGTCAACTACGCGCCAAGGCTGACAATTTAGCTCGGGCCGGTAAATGCGTGCAGGCGAAGCCGTTTTATAAGCAGGCACTAAAGCAAGACCCATTCCACGTTGGTGCTTACGACGGGCTATCTTATTGCGCGTATTTGGATAAGAAACCGGCACTGGGCGTTTCGTTAATGCGCACCGCTTTGCGTGACAACCCCGACTACCAGCGCGGATGGCTCAATCTGGCTCGCCTGCAATTTTTGGCGGGTAACCCAACCGCCGCATTGGGCACCTATCGTAAAGCTGTGAAGCGCCCCGACAAGGACGCCGATGCGATATTTGAATTGGGCTACGTCCTCGCGGATGTGGGGCATAAGAAAGACGCGACACGCGCCTATCAGAACTATCTGAATGTTGAAAAGCGGAGCGACCGCAAGGTTCGTAGGAAAGCGGCGCAAAAACAGTTGGCGGCTTGGGGGGCTTCTACAGAAAAGCCGTCTGCTCCGGCGGCAGGGGCCGTGGTTTCCGCGCCTTTGGCGGCGGCACCCTCGGCTGGGGCCGGAAGTGCAGATCCTGCAGCGGCAAATAACTCTCACGCTGGTTCACGAAAACTGACCGCCAAGGAAAAAAGAGCCGAGGCACGTCGCCTTCGCGCGGAAGCCAAGCGTGCGAAACGTGAAGCGCGCAAACAGCGCCGACTGGAAGCGCGCAAACAGAAGGCTGAAAGGCGCAAGGCCCGAGCGGAATCCAAGCGAATTCGCCGTCAGGAATTGGCGCGACGTCGGGCTGAGCTAAAGGCTCAGCGCAAAGAAGCGCGCCGCAAAAAACGCGAAGCGAAGCTGGCCAAACGAAAGGGGCGCACCTCTGACGACGATGAGGACGCGCGGTTGGCTCGCCTCGAGGCCACCCGAAAGAATAGGGTCAAGCATACGGACGAATCGCGGCAAGCAGAAGACCTGGCAGGAAGGGTAAGCGAGGAATCCGCCGGCACGCCGAGGATGCCACGCGAGCGCAAAATAGATGTCTTGGAACCCGCTCCAGAGGCTGCGGCCGGTTTGGCCAAAGTGGCGGACAAGCTATTCGCTCAACAGCGATACGTGGCAGCCCTAGGCGTGTACCAGCAGGCCGCCGCACTCGATCCAACGGGGACCGAGGTCCTCTACAAGGCTGCCGTTACCGCGGTCGCTCTGAGGCGTATGCATCGCGCTGCTCACCTCTTCGAGCGTGTGCTGCAGCTTAACCCAGGAAATTATACGGCCGCAGTCAATCTTAAGCTGGCACGGGCTGCAGCCAAATCGATGAAACCGAGCGCAGATTATCTGCAGGAATCTATCGAGAAGGCCCGCCGATATCTGCAGTCTGGCCGCTACGCTCTGGCCGAGCAACTCCTGACCAGCGTGGCAGAGCATCATACGGCCGCCGCGGTCTTTCAGTTGCGCGCAGAGGCTCGACTAGCCCTACGGCGACCCAGGCTCGCCCTTTCGGATGGGGGCCGTTCTCTGGCGTTGAATCCAGGAATGATCGATGCGCTGCGTGTGATGGGCGATGGTCATCGCCAACTAGGTCATGCCAAGAAGGCACGGTATTACTATCAGCTTTACCTCACGCGTTCCTCGAGCGATCCGACAGCCGCGGCCACGCGATCCGCCATCGAAAAGGCTATGCAGGAACTTCGCTAGCACGGCGAGCAAGTGCAGTTCTTCACAGGACCTATTTCATGAGTTGCGCTAGTCCGTAGGCCGAACCCAAAAAATAGACCAAGAACGTGACCACCAGAAGTATCCTAACCGCTCCCCAGTATCCTCCACCTGCGGTGTCTTCTTGATTCGATACGGATAGGCCTGACAATCGACGCCGGCAGATCCACGCACCCGTGAAGAGTGCTAGGCCCAGCAATCCGGTTGTCAGCGTGATGGGGACGGATAAATCGTGCGCCAACGCAAATAGGGGAGCGCCGATTGCGCTGCCTAGCCCCATAACGATCGCAAGGGCAGACGCATGCTGTGCGCGTTTCAAGCCGTTGGATGAGCCGAAGAGCAAAGATGCCCCGGCCAACGTGAAGTAGATTTCGGGTCCGAACAGAACGAGCCGCAGTTCCGTCGCGGTGTAGATCAGCACCAAGACCAACGCCATTCCCAAGAGTCCAGTGAGCAAAAAGAACAGGCCGACACCTCGGGTCTGCTGCTGCAAATTCATGGCGTACATCTTCCCACGTTGCCCCCTATCGGAACAAAGAACAACTGTTTGCGGTGCAGGGAACCCCCTATTCGGCCGTCGTGTTTATCCGACAAGGTCGCAAACGTTGAACACTACATAGGTAATTCCCCGTAGTGAAAGGACGACTGGCTGTGTTGATAGAAGGGTCCCTACAGGCCGACAACAGGGTATCTGCTTAACCCTTTGAAACTATGAGTTGAGCATGTTGGCAAGACTCTTGCTCTACAAGAGAGCGAAAGAGACGAAACACAAAACAAAAAACTGAGAAACATCAGAAGCTAAATAAGGAGCCAGAAAATGTCACAATCAGCCCAAGATAGAAAAGAAAAAGTCGGACGCATCGCAACTTATTCCGGCGCAGTAGTTGGATTCATTAGTTTCATCATCTTCGGCGCTGTTCCTGGACTCCTTTATGGCGGTTATATGGGACTCATCATGTCGGGTATCATCCAAGGTACGACGGATCCCACGTGGGTTACGCGAATCATCACCGGTGGTGGAATGCTATTGGGCGTAGTCGCTTCCTTCTCACTCTTTATGGTGGTCGGCGCGTCTCTCGGTTTGATCATTGCCTTGGTGGGTCTAAAAATATTCGGCGGTGCTACCGCAGGTACGTATGCTGAATCGCATCCCTCAAAGTAGGTTCCATTAGCGCCATAGGCGTAGATACGACATTACGCCCCGCCGCACTTTCTATTCGTCCAACATCAAACTCCATCATCGCGAAGAGCTTTGGCATCGCTCTAGGCACGAGTAGAGTCGACAGAGCGCCAGGTTCACGCTGAGGGGTTCAAATATACCGATGAAGCGGGTTATAATAACCCGATGCTCAATTGGTATCTGGCTCAGTAGCTTGGTCTAGAAAGCGGCGGGAGATTCCATGGGGACCGATCAGAAAGGCTCCGATCAGAAAGATACATTTTATCTGCCAGCTAAGCGGTCGAGCGATGCTCGAATTGAAGACTCCGCCAAGCGGCTTGCGGGTAACAAAGTGTTGTCGTCCATGCTGGAAACGATGCCTGGCGGCGCGATGGTGCTCGATCCCAATCGTCAAATCGTCGCTTCGAATCGCGTGTTGCGGGACTTTCTTGAGCTCGACAAGGCAGAGGACGCCCTGGGATCTCGGCCAGGCGAGTTACTAGGGTGTCGCCTACCGGAGACATCGCTCGGAGGATGTGGCACCTCTGAAGAATGTCGCTATTGCGGCCTCGTCAATACCGTGGTGACTGCGGCGAAATCGGGCGAGACGAAACAAGGCGAATGCCGAATTGCCCTCAAAAACGGAGATGCCCTTGATCTCGCTGTGGGTGCAACTCCAGAAGAAATCGAGGGGGAATCCTACGTCTTCGTTGGCATTCACGGCATAAGCGGGCAGAAGCGGCAGCAGGTACTGGAAAAGACGTTCGTTCACGACCTAATGAATACCGCCGGGGGAATCCAGGGCATTCTTCATCTTCTGGTGGAGGAACTTGCCGACGTTGACGACTCGGGTCTTACGGTCAAGAGTCACCGGCTCGCCAAGAATTTGATCGACGAAATACAAACCCACCGTCAACTGGTCGCCGCCGAAAAGGGCGACCTATTGCTACAGCTCTCGGAGATCGATATCCGATCCCAGTTGGAGGAAACGGTTGCGCTATACAGCAGCCACGACGTCGCAATAGGACGCACACTCACGCTTTTGGGTTCCTGTAATACGAGCATTGACTCGGATGCCAGCATTTTTCGCAGGGTTGTGGGCAATATGGTGAAGAACGCTCTTGAGGCCACGCCAGAAGGAGGGGAAGTTACCGTCGAAGCTGTGGAAGAGGACACGTGTATCGCATTTCATGTTCACAATCCCGCAGCAATGCCGCCTCACGTCAAGGCACAAATCTTTCAGAGATCATTCAGTACAAAGGGAACAGGGCGGGGCATCGGCACCTATAGCATAAAACTGCTGACCGAGCGCTACCTCGGAGGTACCGTCAGCTTTGTCAGCGAAGAGGGTGAGGGGACCACATTTTCTTTTCGGTTGCCGAAGCGGGAGGGACGTTTTCGTGCAAAGGAAACGATGGCGTCGCGCACCGCGCCACCGTCAACAGTTGCGAAGGATAATCCCGCTACCGTGCCGGAAGAGAAATTGCCGCATCTGCGGATCTTGGTCGCGGAGGACAATCGAACGAATCAACTCATCACCCGCAGTTTGCTGGAAAAGCTTGGGTGGGAAGTTGAAATGGTTGCGGATGGCGAAGCATCCCTTGAAAAGCTAAGGACCGAGTCGTTTGACGTCATTCTGATGGACATCATGATGCCAAGAATGGATGGCTTAGAGGCTACGAGGGCCATTCGTTCCCTGAAATCAGAAAAGCATGAGATACCGATCGTGGCGTTGACCGGCGGTACGAGCGAAGCGGAAAAGAACGCCTGCATCGAAGCAGGAATGGACAATATCCTCGGGAAGCCGTTCTCACGTGAAGGACTCCGAGATGCGATTCTTAAGGCGTTGAAGCGCTGATACCTACGAACGATTGGCCGTCGGTCCCAAATACCGAAGACCGAAGACCGAAGACCGAAGACCGAAGACCGAAAACCGAAAACCGAAAACCGAAAACCGAAAACCGAA
>Ga0257122_1000379_pt1:40000-42402 | contig 42402 bp, 33 predicted proteins | sample SI106_120metaG_FD_190146 | JGI IMG/M metagenome (GOLD analysis project Ga0257122, IMG submission 190146) | Marine microbial communities from Saanich Inlet, British Columbia, Canada - SI106_120 | ecosystem: Environmental > Aquatic > Marine > Inlet | place: Canada: British Columbia... | reverse complement strand
GCCCAGGGTGGATCACTTTTCAGCGATGATTCGCCAAGCCGTTACCCTACATTTCCCGACATCATCGACGAGAGTAGTGGATCACTTCTGAGCGATGCTCTGGATCTCATTTATAGCGTTGCCATCAGGTTGAACCAATCGGAATTCGGCGAAGAGATTTGGCCTCAGGGCAAGACGTCGCCAAGGAAGCAGCCCATCGAAGAGTCCCCGAATCGGCGACTTGGAATTATCGGAGAATTTTCGAATCCGATCCACTGGACTCGAGATTGCGTGGGCGCGTTGGAATTCCGCGAAGGGATTTGGCCTCAGGGCAAGGCACGACGACGAAAGCGTAGCAACGGCTTGTGCGAAAAATACACCCGGCGGTATCGGGTGTATTTTTTGGACGGCGTCAACGGATTATCCGAAGGAAAATTCTAGTTAAAGCTACGTCGAGGAGTAACGCAGCCCTGGGGGTAAAGACCGAGTGGAAACCAACGCGAACGCGTAATCTCGAGTCCTAAACGAAAAGAGGCCCTTCACCTATTCGGTGAAGGGCCTCAAAAATCCCGGCAACGACCTACTCTCCCACACAGTCGCCCGTGCAGTACCATCGGCGCAAGAGGGCTTAACTTCCGAGTTCGGGATGGATATCGGGTGTATCCCCTCTGCAAAGGTCACCGGAAACTGAAAATCATTATAAACAAAAACTAAAAAAACAATGGTTGCGTTCACTGATGAACACTAATCTGACCTCGATCCCGTAGCCCACGTGTCAAATTGGCATACGGTCCGAAAACTTATCGCGATGCGATAAGAAAAAAAAAAATGGCCAAGCCTCACGGCCGATTAGTACTGGTTAGCTCCATACATTGCTGCACTTCCACATCCAGCCTATCAAACTTGTAGTCTTCAAGTGGCCTTTAGGGAACCGAAGTTCCAGGGAATACTAGTCTTGAGATTGGCTTCCCGCTTAGATGCTTTCAGCGGTTATCCATTCCGGACATAGCTACCCGGCGATGCTCTTGGCAGAACAACCGGAACACTAGGGGTCCGTCCATCCCGGTCCTCTCGTACTAGGGACAGATTCTCTTCAATATTCCTACGCCCACGGCAGATAGGGACCGAACTGTCTCACGACGTTCTGAACCCAGCTCGCGTACCGCTTTAATTGGCGAACAGCCAAACCCTTGGGACCCACTTCAGCCCCAGGATGCGATGAGCCGACATCGAGGTGCCAAACCTCCCCGTCGATGTGAACTCTTGGGGGAGATCAGCCTGTTATCCCCGGAGTACCTTTTATCCGATGAGCGATGGCCCTTCCATTCGGAGCCACCGGATCACTAAGACCTACTTTCGTACCTGCTCGACCTGTCGGTCTCGCAGTCAAGCCCTCTTATGCCTTTACACTCTACGGCTGGTTTCCAATCAGCCTGAGAGGACCTTCGCGCGCCTCCGTTACCTTTTAGGAGGCGACCGCCCCAGTCAAACTACCCACCAGGCATTGTCCCGGATCCGGATAACGGATCGCGGTTAGTAACCCAGAATAATCAGGGTGGTATTTCAAGGTTGACTCCACCGAGACTAGCGTCCCAGTTTCAACGTCTCCCACCTATCCTACACAAACTATTCCAGAATACAGTGCCAAGCTGCAGTAAAGGTTCACGGGGTCTTTCCGTCTAGCCGCGGGTAGGGGGCATCTTCACCCCCAGTTCAATTTCGCAGAGTCTCTGGCCGAGACAGTGGGGAAGTCGTTACGCCATTCGTGCAGGTCGGAACTTACCCGACAAGGAATTTCGCTACCTTAGGACCGTTATAGTTACGGCCGCCGTTTACTGGGGCTTCAATTCGCCGCTTCGCTTCCGAAGAAACTAACGACTCCTTTTAACCTTCCAGCACCGGGCAGGCGTCAGACCCTATACTTCGTCTTGCGACTTGGCAGAGTCCTATGTTTTTGGTAAACAGTCGCTACCCCCTGGTCACTGCAACCCCGAACAGCTCCGGACGCAAGGTCCATCACCATCCAAGGCACACCTTCTCCCGAAGTTACGGTGTTAATTTGCCGAGTTCCTTAGCCAGAGTTGTCTCTAGCGCCTTGGGATTCTCTCCCTGCCTACCTGTGTCGGTTTGCGGTACGGTCACCACAGTAATAAATCCACCGGAGCTTTTCTTGGAAGCGTGGAATCATTCAGTTCGTGGAGGCTCTTGCCTCCTCCTCATCACTTCTCGGAGTTAATGATCGCCCGTTTGTCCCGATGGGTTCCTAAGCAATCCTCCTACAAGTTTAAACCGCGACCCCGAAGGGTACTAGCCAATATGCGGATGAACTATCCTTCTCCGTCCCTCCTGTGGACGCTGACCGTAGTGGTACAGGAATATTAACCTGTTATTCCATCGACTACGCCTTTCGGCCTCGTCTTAGG
>Ga0257122_1000379_pt1:0-35000 | contig 42402 bp, 33 predicted proteins | sample SI106_120metaG_FD_190146 | JGI IMG/M metagenome (GOLD analysis project Ga0257122, IMG submission 190146) | Marine microbial communities from Saanich Inlet, British Columbia, Canada - SI106_120 | ecosystem: Environmental > Aquatic > Marine > Inlet | place: Canada: British Columbia... | reverse complement strand
TCTTCCAGGCGACATAGCCGCCCACTGCGAGTGTTCCAATACCGCCGATCACCAAAACCGCAACGATGGTTCTCAGTCGACCCTGCTGGGCATTTGCGTCGATATCCATTCGATCCTCTTATTCTTTTTTGCAGTGCCGAAGAGTATAGCGGTCAATGCCGAGAAGCGAAAGTCGACAGTTGGGCGGCGGAAAACCTGGAAGTCAATCGGAGTGCACAGCACACCGCTGCAGGTTCCGAGAACACGGCCGTGCCCCAATGGGGAAAGTGATGATTTAGGGGCCTAGAAGCGATTTGAGACGGGTTTACGGCCTTGAATACCGTTGAGCTGCACCCGCATTCGAGACGTCAGCGTAACGGGCAGAATGACGTTCCGATCGGTCGGTTTTCCCGCAGTATTATGAAATACGGCTTCCCCGGCCTGGGTTTCGTAAAGCGCAAAGAAACGGGCCGCCTCCACGAGCTTGCCCCCCGGATAATCCGTATCGAAGTCGACCATCGTCAGCCAGAGCTCAACCGTGCCGTCGCGCTTGTCGATGATTTCGAAGAAACGGGATTGCAGGGGCCATTCCGCCAGGGAAGACGACTGCACCTCCCAATACCCCGCCTCCGGGGTCTTACCTTCCCGGCCGACGACCTTGTTGGCATGGTGATGCCCCACCAGATGAATCAGGACATTCGGGTGGTCGTGCAGGATATTTCGCAGCTGCAGGGTCCGCCCTACTATATAAGCGCTCGGATGATGAGAGACCAAAACGACCAGTCGATCCTGGTCTTGGGCCTTTTTCAGGGCCGGCTTGAGGAAACCATCGAGCTGTTCCTTGGAATATTCACCCAGCGCGCCCCCCTTGGCGCAGGTATCCATCACGATCAGGCGGATGGGCATTCCCGGCACTGGATCCAACCAATAATCGCCCTTCTTGGCTTTGACATTGTTCTGGGAAAAGCCATGGCCGCCATCAGCCACATGACGGGCTAAGAATTCTTCGCGATAGAGGTGCCGACGTTTGGCATCTGGGGGCAGTTTTCCGCGTTTGAGGTCTCTGGGCAGCAAGGGGGTACATCGCTCCGGAGCCGACGCCTCGTTTGCCGGCACGGGTTCACAATGCGGTGGGTTTGTCCGCGATGGATCCAATAGGCGAACCTCATCGCGGGTGGGATCCCCCGTAAATGAACTATATCCGGTCTTCTCCGAAACCGTGAAATTGCCCTGCACCAGCCCGTCGTGATTGCCCACGGTGCCATACCAGGGAATACCGCCCAGCCCAGCCGCCACAAAATCGTCGTGGGGATCATTATTCGGACCCGGGCGCGGATCTTCGAGCTGCCCCGAATTGGGCCGCACGGGACCTCCGTTCATGACCTGGAAGAACCACTCCAGCTCGTTCAGCTGGCAGTTATCGATGACATCCCCGGTGACCATCACAAAATCCACCGGCGAGAATTTGTTCAGAGAGACGATCTTGCGCACCATCGCATCCAGCAGCTGCGTCGAATAGCATTCCTGACGATGCCAAGCGGATTGGGCGATGCCGTTGAGTTCCACCGTTCGCGCCGGCGATTCCTCGTCGAGAATATGGATATCCGTCAAGCCGACGAAAGTCAGCAGCGAAACCGGCGCGCCCAAAGCGCTGCTTCCATCTGCAAGGGGTTTGACGCCGCTGTGCACCAAATGTGACTCCCCAGCGGCCAGCTTCGTAATCCCCCATTTCGCCTTCTTATGCGGCGGTTGTAGTCGTTCCGGAAGCAAACCGACGATCCGCTGGCTCACCGTCGTAATAGGTATGTACGCACTCTTCGGCTTGTTCAGGGAATCTTGAGCCGGCGTCTGTTCCGAAGACGGCGGCTCTTTTCCACCTCCGGGAACAGCGTCTGCAGGTCCCTCGACCGGCTTTTCCCCATGTTCGCCCCGCCCTGTTGGCCCTGGAATCCCACAGGCAGCGTTGGCGACAACCACGGCTCCAACTGAAGCCCCCGCCGCCACCCCTAGGCTGCGTTTAAGAAATTCCCGTCGCGTATTCGGTCGCTCTTTTCCAAACTTTTTCATATCAACGTCCTATCCCCGTGTTACGGGACCCGCGCGAACGGATCCCCATATACGGTTTACGCCGTATGCAAAACATGCACCATTGAGCCATTCTTCCAAGCCTTGGGAATCAGACAGGCCGACGAAATTCCAACCGTCGTTTGCCGGCTATTTCCACAGCCACCCTGCAATTTGAGTAGCCCCGAAACCGGCAGGTGAGCCAGCCAGTGAAAACCCGCAGGCTACGTGATCATGGGCGTTTACGCCGTATATTGTGCGGCGTACATATTGCATGTGTCGTTGATTGCAGATTGGGGCTGCAGCCACGACACATGCGATGACACGGTCTAGGAGACCCTCGAACATGCTCTAAGCCCCTGAATTTGCAGACGGCCAGACTGGCATATCCGTTGCTTTACCTAAGGGCATCGCAACGGCAGTCCGTTCGACACAACCGAGGAGGAATAATGCTTTTCGCAAATCTGAAACCACTCGCTCTACTGGCGTTGACCGCCACTGTCGGCTGCGGAACACCAACCGCAGAGCAACTCGCACCGGTCAATGGCGCGTGGTCGTTTAGTGCGGAACAAGCGGCGCTTCCCGACTTTAGCTATGACAGCGGTTATCTTCCAGAAGCTTCGCCGCTGCAGCTTCGCGTCAATCTGGCGAGCATCGGCAAGATGACCATTACCGCCACCGGTGAACCACTGGGAGAGGACCTGGCCGGCGTAGCCGACTCTGGGCACCTAGAAATCGACGGCGGCATCAGCGTGAAGCTCAGCGTCAAGGCAGACCTCGGGGCGATCCAATTCGAAGGCCCTCTTGAAGGTGCGCCCAATCTGGACATCAACTTTCAAAACTTCGCGCGCTTCACGCCATTTCTCGTTGGAGATAGCGTCGACCTGACTACCGACGTTCCGACCACGAAGCTCGCCACCATACCGTTGGCCGCAGCGATGGGCATTCCCGCCGTCAAAGGCGATTTGATCATCAACGCCGGTGGCACCTTGAATACCAAACTCATCGGACTTTGCGCGACCGTCAAAGACGGCGTCGCCCATTATGTCGCCGAGACGACCACGTCCGGCACCGTGAACATTCGCCCCACACTCGAAATCAGCGCGCTAATGATCAACAAAGTGGTGGGGCCGTTCGACATCCCCGTTGCGATCCCCGCGATAAAATCCCGCATCGACCTTGGCGCCATCGATCATATGGGACAGCCTTCCGACTTCAAACCTTGCGATCAAGTGGACAATGACAATCCATTCGTCGACGCGGCACCTTCCGACTCGGCGCCAAGCGATTCTAATACCGACGACCCAAATCCAGATACGTCGGGGCCAGATTCATCGCCCCCCGATTCGACGCCACCCGCCGAGGACACACGGGAACCAGAGCCTTGCCCCCTCGGCACCCTCGACAACTGCCTTAGCTGTGGTGATGTATGCCTCGGCCAAGGACTCGTCGGTACCGAGCCCACGTGCGAAGCAACGGGTTGCGCCATGCGTTGCACCGGTGATTCGTACGATATCAACGGCGACCCTACCGATGGCTGTGAAGCGATGGACGACCAAAAGAGCAACCATACCCAGCTAACGGCTCATGACATGGGCAGCGTAACCGACTGTGCCAAACTACAAACCGCGGGTGGCAGCCTACCTTCCGACGAGATGAAACATGTGAGCTTACCCTACGCACGCAAAGCAGGTCTGGAAGATTGGTTCGCGCTGCAAATTGAAGACAAACCCGGCTGTGTGATGGAAGGCATCATCAACTTCGACCTCACCGCCCTGCCCGCAGCCGCCGTCTATGAAGCGGATGCCGTCTACGTTTGCGATGCCGACGGCACCGAAATCGAAAGCAAACTCTGGACGTCGATGGGCGGCGAGAAATTCAAGATCAGCATGATCCCACTCGACTGCCCCACGCCAAGCGAAACCGGCACGCTCTACGTGAGACTCGCCAAAGTATCCGGTCCGCATAGCGTGGCCAGCTATTCCATATCGATCAAGCCCTAGGCCCTTGCCGTATTCCTCTATTTCTCTAAAACTCCGGCACAAGCCTCAGAGGAAGCTTCCAAACGAAGCCATCACCCTTTCCTTCTGAAACGAGTTCGGTCTGTCCAAGTTTCACTTTGTCTTCAAAACCGCCGGCTACGTATGCATGCCCCAAACCGTCGAGCGCAATTTCCGCGCCATGGCTTTGTCCCGGTCCGCTAGCTGCGGCAGCCCAAATCGCCTCACCTTGCGATGAGACTTCAACCACCAGTGCGCGGTAGTCTGAAGAATAAGCGACGTCGAGCAACGACGTCGATGGGGGAAGAGACCCGGTAAGAAAAACACGCCCCCTCTTGTCCACGGCGATGGATTCAAACATCGGGTGATAGGTCGGGTCGGATATTTCGGGTATCCTTGCGGACGCCATCACCCGTGCCCAAAGAAAATTGCCACCCGGTGAAACTTTGGCGACAACCCCACCGACCTCGCCATCTTTTCCGAGGGTGTTGTCTCCCAGCTTAGCTGTGTCGTAAACGGTACCGACCAACCAAAGATCACCAGCGTGGTCCACTTTTGCGTCTAGCCAGGCCACATCAAGCGTTGCGATTGCCCAGAGATAGTGTCCGTCGGCGGAGAGTTTTGCGATGAAATGGGCACGGGCTTCCTTTTCTTGAGAACCTTCGAGCTCTATCGAACCGAATTTTGCATGGCTCTGAAAGGCGCCCAGCACGTATATTTCTCCATGAACGTTCGTCGCCACATCATAGGCACCATCGTAGAACGAGCTTGCTCCCCAGACAGTCCATCTGACGTCACCCGATGGACTAGCTTTAACAACAAAAAGGTCTGCGTCATTCCCGCTGTCCGGGAGCTCTATTTGGCCGATCTTGTTCTCACTGCCTCGGTAAGTACCGACGTATACAATGTCACCGTCAGGCGTGCTCGTAATATCATTTCCTGAATTCCTACCCCCACTCCCCTCGATAGAGAAAAGCTCAACCGGCTCACCTGCCGAAGAGACGGACAGGCAATAGGCCTCTCCCGCCGAACGAGCATACGGAATAGAACCATATTTCGCATAGCTAGCCCCGCTCGTACCAACGAACAACGCGCCCTCTTCAATGAAGACGATTCCATTTATCGTTTCGGAATAAAACGACTCTTGTAGGTTGGGCTTGTAGGTTGGTCCGACCGAGTTCGCCCAATACAGATCCTTCGCCGGTGATATCTTGCCGAGGAAAACTCGGTCTGCGTGGTAGGGAGACGTGACGAGCTCTACCGTGCCCAACGTGGCGGCCTCACTGTATTTGCCCGCAAACCAAATATCTCCGCTGCCATCGACGGCGATGGCCCGCGCGCGAGATTCGCCATCACCCGCGCCGACGGCGATGGCCCAGGTTTCAGGGGGCTCGCCATCCTTCACGCTATGGGAGTCTGCACCACCACCGTCCACGTTTATGAATGGCGCTACGAGCTCGGTAGAGCAGGCTGAGAGTGAAAGAATGACCAAGGCTCCCACGGAAAGTCGCATTTTCCCTCCTGGAGAAATTCGGGGTTGTGAGCGTCTTGCGGTGGGCCTCCTTCTTTTCGAACAACGAATAAGAAGACGCACGCCAACAGACCGCAAGAGCAAACCTTCGGTAGTGTTTCTAGCACAACCGGGAGTCTCATTCCGTTTATGGGTTGTATCATTGCAACGTGTTGGCCAGCAAAGCGAAAGCGCTAACAAACTACTGATTGCCCAACGTAGAAATCAATCCAACGGAATCCGATACTTCTTGAACGTCCGCCGCGACGTCCACCAAGTCGTTGGCTGAGCAATTGTCTCTACGCTGGGATGGGTAGGTGTTGCTAGTTGGCGCTACAAGCGTCGCTGTGCACGTCGCAAAACATATTGTAGAAATTACGCAGGAAACCGTCCCAGTCGTATTTCTGGGCAAACGAATAAGTCGACGTGTAATCCGATAGGCCCTGAAAGACGGTGCCGTCGCGCGGATAATAAATAGAAATCCCCTTCGCACCCGCGTCATAGGCACCTTTGCTGACGACGCGCCCCAACGTCATGGAATCGATTGAAAGCAGTACATCGGCCATTTCGTAGACCACGTCCCTGTCGGTCACGCCATAGTCGGCAAGCCGTTTTTGTAGATCGCCCAGATCGATGAAGTTCCGATCTTGATAGTCATCCGTAGAATAGTAGTAGGTGCTGTAAAGTGCTCCCATAACTTGGTCGACGCGGGTTTCGGGTGCTTCAGACACGTAGTTGAAAAGGGCCGTGGCCAGCTGCGAGACTTCTCGTCCCACCTTGCTTACTTTGCTGGGGTCCACGGCTGAAAGGGAGCTATCCATGCCCCAGTTCACCGCATCCTCGTAATCGCGAACAATCAGCTTGGCGAGCGATGTTCCGGATATGCTCGGCTGGTTCACAAGATTGCGCGCCATTTTATCGTAGGGCCAACCGTTATCTATTCCCGTGGCTTCGCTATAGCTGGATAGCTGAACGAGCTCAGATGCGACGAGAGCTTTGGTTGTATTGCGCAGTTCGTACGCGGTTTCGAGAGTTTGCATAAGGCAGGCATTGGCGCCAAGAAACTCCAACTTCTTTCCCGTCTTCGACTTGATCTTTTTGAGTGCTGAGAAAAGCTGTGGAACGCTGATCGTCCCGCCGCTGCTGTCGTCGGGGGCGATCACCCTCGGCGTACCGCCACCATGCCCAGCGACGATGAGTCCGTATTTATCTGCAGGAAATTTATCGAAGGCCCACTGAACCATCGAGACCAGGCTTTCGGGATTACCGGAATCGACCTCTTGACCGTTATTCACCGCCCAGGCAGGCGACGTAACCTGCACCAAGTCGCCGTCATCCACCAAATAGAATAGAAGGCCGTTGGTATCACCTGGAAGGTCGATGAACGCCACGAGGTTCACTTCGTCGGAAGAACCCGTCTTCTCCATCTCGTTGAGCGCACCAGCAAGATAGGGCGCTAGATTGTTGTCCGCGGCCGCATAGACCATCATGGTCCATTTGCGTTTGGGTTGGTCCTCGTCAACACCGTGGCGGTCTGCTGCCGCCTCAGGGGTATCGGCTTTTCCACCCACGCCAAGCGCCGGGGATTCCCCTTCCCCCCCACCGCAGGCCATGAATAGCGCCATGAATAGACCAAGACCAAATCCAAGTGCCTGGTTGCCGTTTCTGCTGAACATAAGCCCTCTCCAGTTCCAAAGTCGTCTTCGCAATTCACCCCATTCAGGACCCAAGCAACATTCGTACCGGCGACTGATGCTATCCAAGAGCGAGGAGTGCCGTGAATCTATTGGGGTTTGGCGGCGAACTGGGTTTGGCGGCGCGACTGCAAATCAACGTGGGCGCTCACTCCATCTTCTGAAAGGCGCCTCGGTCTGCCACGGCTGCAATTCTTTGCCGAACGACCAAACTCTTGCCTTCATCGGACGTCGAACGCAAAATAGGACGATGTCGAAATGCAAAGGCTGCGGGGCGTCGGTTAAGCGTTGGATCGCCCAATGCCCGTACTGCGGTGCGTTCTCCCCAGGTCAACGCGATACGCCCTCTGAACCGGGCGCCCTGCCCCGCCTGATGGGGGAATTCGGCTTGCGCTCACATGGGTTGCTCTTTGTACTTCTGCTCTTGGCCGCCCCGGCCTCGGTAGGGGTATGGCAGCTAGAACGCCCCGGGACGTACTGGTCCTCGGACCTAGCGTGCGCGGGATGGCTGGGCGGCGTTCCATTTTGGCTGATGCTGGTTGCCATATTCTGGCGCCCGCGGGCAACGCGTTGGGTGGGGGCCGCATTGAGTTTCTTTCTTTGCGCGGCGCCTTTCGTGACGATGGTCGCCATTCGAGGAAAGCGTCTCAACGATGACGCCTGGGGTCTTGCCGCTGCGGTAGGTGCCTGCGGTATGGGTGGTTTCATTCTCGGATGGCTGCTGCATGGCCTGATCCGCCGCACGCGGGCTAGACTTGAGATGGAATCCGCACGATCAGGTGCCTAGCTCTCCTCCCGCTCTTGTAAAGGCCATTGAAGTTCATTCGAGCATTTTCTCACGGGCATTGCTTCTGGCCACCAGGTATCTGTCCAGGCCGTTTCGTGCCCCGCGAGCAATAACGAGGGTACCGGCCAGCAGATGGAGCCCACCGTAGGCATAGAAACCGGCGCTTCCCCCCATACCGGATCCGTCTCCGACCAAGATGTGTCCAATTCCCTTTCTTCGTGCCGGGAGCAACCAGGCCTGCTCCCCCCCTCCATCCCAGTAGCAAAGCCTGTTCCAAAGGGGCGACAATCTCTTTTTTTATACTGCGTAGAGCTAAAGCTTGAGAATAACTACCGGCAGACCGATCTGGCAAAGACCATCAGCAGCATGGCAGCTACGATGAAACGTCCCAATATCGGAAATCTATCGCCGAATCTCAGCGAAGAGAACTGGCCCCCGCAATATATTGCTGGGTTTATTGGCACTAGGTTTGCAACTCCCCGAACCAACGAAGGTGACGGGGTAGAAGATGAACATAGTCACAATCAAATGGATCGTTTCCGCTTTGGCGCTGCTGGTGAGCATTCCTTCGGTGTCGGCAGCAGGACGATATCGAACTACGCCGCGGATGGCCAAAGCCCAAGAATTGGTGATGCGGAATTTTGCCGGGTTGCGCCGTAGGACTGCAGGTTCTCGCGGACGGTCCACTGCTGGCTGTGAAATTTCGTTTGGCGATTTTCTCAACCCCATAAGCGGGCGCCAGCTTAACCGTATCGCAGAAATGGACAAGGTAACCGTCGTGGTGACGAAATACGGGGTCGCGATCAACGGAATTACGAGAAATAGAGATGAGAGCCGTACCGTCCGCAGAGTCGAGTTTTCGACGCTTCAAATGGAGGTCAATCTACTCGGCTTTCATACGCCAACCACATCTTCGTCGACCCGCGTATTGGGCAACGGGCGAAATCAACAATGGTCGATGCGCCGAGGCGTGAGCAAAAGCGATCCAGAACGGTTGGTACGAACGCGTGTATCCCACACCTACTCTGCTGGCCGCCGAACCACAAAAAGAAGCCGCCTCGGAGACAAGCTGGGAGACATGGACCTCCGCTGGCCACGCCAAGGCGATTTGGTCGAACGGAGCACCGAATACCCTCACTCTGAACAAAACTCGGCCCGCAACAAACCGACCCTCGTCGACCAAGATTCAATCCACCGGTCTCTGTTCTACATGGGTCACGTCACACATATCAGTAAGAGCGGTAAAACGCGACGAGGCGTCTACGGCCTTGGAGATTTCTAGCGCAGGGAAGCTACAGATTCGCCGGACGACAACGGCTTTGGAAAGGTATTGCTAATGTCTATTCACTTTCGACTCATTCTCGTCGCTGTTGGGCTCGCCTTCTTCAGCCCCAATGCCTTGGCGGAAACCGAGGTATCACCAGAGGCCAGAGAGCTCATTCGGCGCGTGGAGGCCCTGATCTCCTACTCCACCGGCTACGATCGTCTTCGGCCATCCACTCAGAATCGAAAAGCTCGTGTCCTACGCGGACTGGTTCAGCAAACGGAAATTCTATCGAAGGAGCTCCGCTACGGCGCCCAGGCTAGGCTACCCAAAGAGCATAGAGAAGATGCGGGAATCGAATTCGCCAAGCTCAAGCTCGCAGATTCGCTCGGTATGCTCGCGCTGGAGTGGAATGTCCTTGCCGGACATGAATCTGACAAGGGATTCATGCGTGAAGCGGTGAATCACCTGAGCGTGCTTTCAACATCATTGCGAGCGCGCAATCCTGCGAAAAAACGAATGCTGCGGGAACTCAAGGCCCGGTCAGCGCTGACCCTGAATAGCTACCTTCTGACTCAGATCGGAGAGCTCAGCTATCAGCTTTCTCCACTTCCGACAGCCCCCCTAGGCCGTCGAAGCATGCAGGCCCGCGAGCGCGCCGGCCAGGTTCTGCGTCGGCCACGCTGGATGAGGCATTTCACTCGTCCGAAGCTAGCGCTACACCGCTAGTCAGCGCTAAGTTTTCTAGCGCTTTTAATGCGGGAGTTCGACCGCTGCTGCAAGAGCGGCTACCGACCCACGGAGGGCCTCGCTTTAGGGACGGCGCTTCTTGCAGGGCGCCAATATCCGCGTACATACGTGCCGCCACGAAAGTGAGCACCCACGTAGCGCTTTCCCTTCGGGGTCAATGCGACGGTCGGCACCTCGTGCTGCCAGGCGAGGACTTCGCGGGTGAAACGGTCCAGTTGCCGATTCTTGGCTGCATGCTGTTCAATTGCATACCCCTTCTCGCCGGGCCGGTGGCGGTCTTGTGGCCGAACCTGCCTTAACTTCTGCCAGCGAGGGATCTCTTGCTCCACAAGTTGTTGGAGCTCGGCGACCTTGCCCTTGGCATACTGGGACAGTTTCTTCTTTGCCGTGCCTTCACGCACGACGCGCAACGCTTCGGTGAGTTCATAGAGGTTGTTCCAGACCGTCGGCTGGGTACCATTCATCACGCGAGGCGCAGGAAGATCGAGGTGGGCCAAAAACGCACGAGCCTGGTCGGCGGCCTCTCGATCGGCGCCGACCAGTTTGAACGCCTTCATCAGATATTGGTGGTTCCCACGTTCGAGGCCACCAAAACGGGAATCCGCTGCCAACCGGCGCAGTCCCGCGTAATGGGAATGTTGGATATGCATCGGGGTTTCAGCAAGTTTCCTTACAACGGCCCGCATATTGAAATCGATATCACCGGTGTACTCTCCATGAGGATGCCGAAGATACGCGTCAACCGCCTTGTCAAAGGCATGGTCTGTACGGTTGTGGTAGACGTAAAGGTACGCGTACTTTGCGAACGTTAGGCTATCGAATTGCTTGAGCGCCCGAACAGGATTCTCTGCGATCCAATCGACCTGTTCCCGATGGCTGCCGTGCAGCGGAAAATCAGCGGGAACCTCAGGCGGATAGGCGTCGGCCGACAACATTCCGGCCGACAGGACAAACAACAGTGCCAATGGGACGATCCAGAACTGACTCAATATGCGCATGGTTCCCTGCTCCTCAAATCCGTGTCCCCCCAAAGGCCCATTTTCGAATGAGACATCCGACCGAGATGTACTTCAAGCGACGTGCCATTCCGCAGCCGGCACGTAACGCTGTTTTTCTTAGTAAAAACCGAGCGTCATAAAACAACGGTTGCCCGATCTTCGGACGCAAGCCGGCCATTTGCGGTTTCTTTTCAGCCAGGAGAGCGAACCACCGTTTGCAGTGGTACGAATGTACAATTGGCCCCAGACGCCCCTAGACACGCCAATAACTGCGAGAGGCGGGTCAGCTGGCGAATGACACATCCGGGACCCACATCAGGCGGCGAACCGCGCTGCGCAAATGAGCGATATTGCAGGGCTTTACCACGCCACGTATCCGGCACCACGCTTGCATTGTCTTTAGACCTCAAGCGGGGGTTTTGAATATGCGCGGTCTAATTCGGATATCGTTCATCCTGGTCATCTCTCTGAGCCAAGGTGCCTGTGGGGGATCCGAGGACTCAACGGGCACGGGACTCAACGACGACACCGGCGGCTTTGGATCCAAGAGTTCGGCACTGGACGCATCAAACGGAATGCCATGTACAACTCCCAGCTGGGGCTTGAGCTCGGAATGTGCGTCGGGGTTCTGCGTGAAAGGCCCTCCCGGTTCACCGTGTAGCTCGGATGGCGCAGGCTACTACTGCATGAGTAGCAACAAAAGCTGTCCACAACCTGGATCGGCCGGTGTCAGCAACAACGTCGAATATTCGTATGGCGGCCGCGTCTACAAATGCGCCCAAGGCGGCGACTTGCGCTTGGCCGACGGAGCGATTTGCAATGACAGCGACGAGCCGGGCGGACTGCCCTGCGCGTCCGGCCGATGCATGGGCGACCTACGCGGGGCGAGCTATTGCGCCCCTGTCGGATATGACTGCGCGCGCCCGCGAGAAAACGGTTCCCCCTACGGTGTCAACCAAGGAGATATCTACCATTTTGATGGCGGCACTTGGCGATGCGAAGGCCAGGCCATCGTACCTGAATGTTTATTGCCGGGATGCGCCGGCGTATCCAACGGATTCCTTTGCCACCAAAATAGCGATTGTAGCTCCGACAAATGTGAACCCGGACCAGGTCTCGATAATCAGCGTTATTGCGTCGCCCAAGGAAACGATTGCCCGCGCCCAGCATCTACATATCTGAGCGTGCCCGATGACGGCGTCGACTACGGGGCGACGTATGAATACCTCGGTCATCAATGGTTGTGTTCGGCAAAGGAAGGACACCTGATCGACAACGGCCAGCTTAACCATCAGGGCTATGGCGCCCAATCGTGGACAGGGGTTAATCCGCTGGGTGGCGGCCCCGGTTACACGTCGTATATTTCCCCCACGGGCAATGGCACCGTCGTGGTCGAAACAGCCGAGGCATTGCGAGACGCCATCGCTCTAGCCAACTTGAACGGCGCTGGGCGAATCTTCATCGAGGGAAATGCTCAGCTAAATTTGAGCGACATCGCTGCGGATTTGCCGATGGTTTTGCAGGATAACGTCGTCGTAGCTAGCGACCGGGGAAAGAACGGAAGCCCAGGCGCATTGCTATATATCGACCCGAATCCCGACCACCCAGGAACACAGCATCTGTGGGTGCCAGAAAATCAAACGTTCGTTTTCGAAATGCGTGGCAGGTCGACGCGCATTACCGGACTCCGTTTGCGTGGAACAGACCCCTATCATCGATTCGTCTCGGGTTGCCATCCGTATGAAAACGGCATCATGATCTCGGGGAAGAAAGCCCTCGTCGACAACTGTGAAATCTCGCAATTCAACTATCGCGCGATTCAGATGGAAAACCTCGGAACCCGGTCACGGGTGGCGCATAACTATATTCACCACAGCCGCCGCTACGGGCTCGGATATGGCGTCAACGTCGGCGTAACCGCGGCGTATGCCTCCCTCGCCGGTACTGCGAAAATCCAAGCGAATATTCTGGATTGGGGGCGACATGCCATCGCCGGTAGCGGCACGCCCAAGACCCGGTACGCCGCGACCTACAATCTTGTCGGCGAGGCGTTCACCCACTACGTTTTTGACATGCACGATGGAGGAGGCAATCCGGCTATGGGGGGACAACCCGGCGTCGCGGGCACCAACGTCAAAATCGTTGCTAACACGTCCTACGCCTTCAACCCCATTGGGGCCGTAAACATCGGCGCGGTCCCCGAGACGATGAGTGTCGTTCGGCGCAACCATTTCGCCAGAATCTATCGCTTGTCCCCCTCGGATCCTGCCCAGTTTACGTGTCCTCATCCTTGGGGAACGCCTCCGACATCCACAACGGAAATCGCACCCGGTGGATCGTGCGCGGTATCGCAGTTTTCCCCAGGCAGCTTGCGTTTTTCACAATTTCAGAACATTAGAGTTTACGATAATCGCCACGCGCAGGATCCAACCATCTGCCAACCCACGGCTTGCGGCTTCGATTGGGCCTGTGGCAACGGGTCTTGCGTCGCGGGTACGTGCAGTTGCCCTACCCCGTAGCTCGGATTTTTCCCTTTCATTACAGACGCCTAAGTCACACCCCTTGCGTCTTCCAGACACGGGTTGACACGCTGCGTCGAACCGCGCTACCCGACTTTCCATGAATAAGAATATCTTTGGAATACTCATTGTTAGCGCGTTGTTTTTCGCTTCTACCTCAGCGCAGGCGGCCTTTGATTTTGGTGGCGACTGTTCCTCCGGCGAAGGTACCTTTCAACAGCCGGTAACCCACCGCCAAACTGTTACCGTCGGTTCGATTCCCATCAACAAGCGCAACGTATCCATTGAGCTTGCCAGTGAAGACGATGTGGATATCCAACTGATCGACGAAGAAACGGGTGACGAAATCATCGCTTGGCCGTACGGACTGCTCAACGGTGCCACCGAAGCGTGCACCATGTATAAAAACGCGCGCTATTGTTACAGCGGCTACAACGGCAAGAATGGAATGAAAGGCGTCGAGTGGATTCGAGTCGACGGCGATACCAATCGACCGCTTGTGATGAAGGCCTATGGCTACCAAGCCGGCGACGCAACCGTAAGCTATAGCTGGAGCGCGGTGCCAACCTGTTACGAAAAGGGTAACGGCGAATTTCTTCAGTCCATCGCTCGCAGCGCAGCAGTTGATGTGGGCGTCATTCCGCGTGGCATCGTCGATGTATACATTGAGCTAGACACCGCCAATGGCAAAGATGTCGACGTACAGATTTACGACGGCACCACCGCGGTTGTCCAATGGCCAAATGGCTTGCTCAGCGGGTCAGGCTTTCAAACCCTGAGCTACAAGGGTGTTTCCGTCGAATACAGCGGTTACAACGGAACAAACGGCAACTACGGCAGAGAAACCATCCGTATCACGGGGCGCCTACAAAATGCGTTCACGATGAAGGCATTCGGCTACCAGGCAGGCACCGCAACGGTTACCTACGAATGGGGACAAAATGCAGGGAAGACCTGCATGGGCATCGCCACGCTTCAATGTGCCGACGGTTATCACTGCAAGGCGGTACAAACGGGCGTCAGCGATCCGGCCGGACAATGTCATGTTGAAGAATGGTGCGCCCCAGACAGCGTTGCTGCCGACTGTGCCAACTTGATGCATATCGCCGTTCCGGGCTATTGGGCTTGCGAAGAATTTCGTTGTGTCTACAAAACAGGCCCCCAAACGACAGCCTGCAGCGACAACAGCGATTGCAGCGACGGCTTTTGCGGCTGGGATGCGAATAATGCCCGCGTCTGCAAGAGCTGGGGCCAAGAGGGCGATTCCTGTCAGGGTTTCGTCATGCCGGCATATCGCAATTTCTGCGACCCGAGCCTAACGTGCATTCAGAGTGAACCGACCTTCGATGTCCCCGGCGTTTGTACAGACTTGAGCTGTTCAATGCTGAACCAAGCGTGCCCAACGGGCTATACGTGTGAGTGGGGCTGCCCGACCAATCAGAATTGCGGTATCAATCCTCCCGGACAGTGCGTCCTTTCTACCCCTTAGTTCCCCCTCCCTTTTATTTCCCACAGCTCTACGCTCCCGGCACTGGGGCAGCGGCAGAGCTACGTCTATAGCGCTCTATTTGCAGCCGGTCGTCTCGCGAAACCAGCGCTTGCCGTCGAGATGCAATCCCCAAGATGACGTGTCGATTCGCCGCCCGGCGAGTCCCGCCTCGTCTCTCAGATATGATTGCCGGCGATGTTTTGCCAATGCAGGGAAAATTCCGCTGAATCGACCTATTTTTGGAGCATCGAGCTTGGCACGCCACTGGCAATAGGAAACAGGGACAGGAAACAACGAAGACGTTCAACAACGACAAAGCGACGGAGCAAGACGATGAAATCCCGAAACTCGAATCAGCCATCCACCTTCTCTCTACCGGGCAGGATCTTGTTGGGGCCTTGCTTCGTTGCGCTTCTGCTCCTTGGAACTTTCGGATGTGCACCGATGAGCGACAATACGATGGACTGCCCACAGGGATGTGCGATCGGCGCCGTCTGCCAAGCGGGAGTCTGTATGCCCGAGCAGGCTCCAACGCCGCCTGCACCACCCGCAGGGTACCTTGATTCCTGCAACAACCTCTGCGCTCCCGGTACGCATTGTCAAAACGGCGCGTGCTACGCAAACCCTCAGCCTCCCGCAACTGAGGAGGAAGAGGTCGAAGAAGATATCGTTGAGGAAGAAGTAGAGGTTGTTGAAGAGGAAGAGGACGTCACCGATACCGAGGAAGAAGAGGAAGAAGACGTCACCGATACCGAGGAAGAAGACGAGGAAGAGGAAGAAGAGGAAACTCCCGACCCATGGGGGTGGTTGGAAGATATGATGGGTGGTGGCGGTGGCGGTGGTGGCGGAGATGACGATTCGACACCGCCCACTGAGAGCGACGTCCCCGGGACATCGTGGAATATTTCGGCAACCTACGTTGAGGTCAACGAGAAGAGTTCGGGAAGTTGGGATAAAGGTAGCGCGCCCGACCTGAGTGTCAAAGTGAGCGTCGGCACGAAGAGCTACACTTCATCTGTGAAGAGTGACGTATACACCGCAACCTTCTCCCAGAGCATGAGTGTTGAGGAATCGAAACTGCTGAGCAAAACCGTCTTGGTGAAGGTTCGCGACAAGGACGGGCTCATTCACTCGGTGCTAGGCAGTTGCTCCTTCTCGGTCGATGCGAAGATGCTCAACCTCGTCAGTGCCTCTGGTAGTCAGACGTTTACGCTCACCGACTGTCACAACAATATCGCGAGCTTGGACATTCGAATCAAGCAGTAGCTGCGTTGCGAGAGCCTCTTCGCTGTCGTCTGATATTCGAAGAGTAGGTGGCAGCTCCATCGCATATACGGTGTCAACCAAACCCGCACGCACCTCGCCAGTCCCCTTTCATTTCCGATAGCTAGCCGCAGGGGACGACTGTCTGACCATAGCCGGGCCTTGGCGCGTTCGTTGCATTGAAACTTCCAGCCGGGGATGACAGAGGAGAGAAGATGAAAATCGGAGTTGTGCCCGCAGTACTCACAATGCTGCTGACATTCGCGCCGCTTGCGATCCAAGCTGCGCCGCGAACGATTCGTCTCGCGGTCAACGGCAGTAATGGAAAAAGGATGACGGTTCGTGTCCCGACCGCGCGAGCCAAGGAACTCGAAGCCACGGTGAAGAGGCTTAGCCGAGTGAACATGCCCGGCTACGTTTCGATCTACAGCGGCGAATTCATCGGTCAGGGCGCAACACCCATCATTGGAAAGCCAAGAACCAAAAGACAGACAGCTACCTGGCTATCTTTGATCAAGGATACAGTCGGCTTTGGCAGCGACGAACGCCCTGCCCGCAAGCACGGTACGGGGAGAATTCGAGTCGGCGACAAGGAATGGGAATACGACGAAATTCATGAAGGGATTGGAGGTCGCAGCGTTCAACCGCAGGTTTACGGAACGGAGGCATCAGTGCCCGTAACCCCCATTGAGCGCGCGGCCCTCACCGCCTTTTACTCGGCCCGCGTGAAAGGACTGCTCAAGGACCGACGTGGGCGAACCATTCGTCCCGACTTCGACGGACTGAGCGGCACGAAGCGAGAAGAATGCACTGGCGCATGTACCTCCGCATTCTCCGCGGCCTGGATCAACGCCTTCGAACGCAACATTCCAACGCTCGCCTCACGTGGTGGGGATGCCTTCGCAGGACTCGGCCCGCAGCATGTCGCGGCTCTGAGGAATCTTCGCGAGCGTACATCGGTCAATGGCAGTGATATGCGTACCAACAGCTCGTGGATCGCCATCGTCAGGGCCTTCCGCCAAGCACGGCTGGTTTCCGTCGGATTAAAAGACCCCACGAATTTGGTCTGGCAAAAACAGTGGCGTACCCAGGCTGCCCCCCGCGTTATTCCCGACCTTGCCCCAGGCAAGAGCAGCACAGCCTACAGCAGCGCGCGAATTTCATTCGCCGATTTCCTGCAATTGTTGCCCTCCGACCTCTAAGGGAACCTTGGATCTCCTATCCTGACGAATCTGCAAATTCCCTCTGCCCGCCGCGACTAAAGGAGCAGAACAAAAGCCGCCGACATTCGAGATTTACGATGAGGGCGGAGGAATATCTTTCGATTTCGCTACTTCGGTTAACTTGTGCGGGAGTCCTCCGGGTGAACGGAGGACGCTGTCCGTGAACTTTCGCAGTTTGAAGGCCGCGACCGTTCCCATAACCGCAAACATCAATAGAAGAACCACTCCGACGATCATGGTCGGCAGATCGCCACTGAGTAGGGATGGAATGGCGAACGTCAAACAGAAGTAACCCAAGAACATTACGACGACGGAAAAACCCACGCGGCGAACATGGCTAGCAAATCGCAGACGCATCTCATCCTGCGTTCGTCGGTCTTGCGGTTCTTCATCCGCGGATTCCCACGGCGGCCACGCAAGAGTGCCCGCCTTCTTTCCCTGAGAGATAAAACGAACCAGAAGGGTAATTTCGATGGCTGGATAGACCAACATGACCAGAATCTTAGCCCAAAAGAGGATCGTCGGTAGATGTTCCATGTGAACGTATAATCTCCCCTCTTAACAACCGTCAGTAGTCGATGCAGGCATAGAGGAGACTATCGTATCACGTTACTCCACTGCGTAGGCGATCACTTGTTTGAGGTCCGCATCCGAAACCTCGTAGTCGCCATTGAGATCATAGAGAGGATCGTAGCTCCCATCCAGTCGACGGTCGCCTGGCAAATAGTCACCGTTACGCAGAGCGACTTCGATCAGATCGACGCCATCGACTTGTCCATCAAGAGAAACATCACCCGGCACAGCGGGCCTAACTTCCCGCACCATCGTCCAGTGAGGGTCGACCTGAACCAAAATTGGACGCGCTTCAAATTTCAGTTCCACGGAGTCCTGGCCCACCTCTACCATCGAATCTTCACGACGGCCGGCGGCGTCTACAATGCTGAGCGGGATTTGCAGCGCATAGTCGCCCTGCTGAAGTACCGTCAGCGAAAGCGTATAGCCGTCAGCGTCTTTCCGTACCTCGCTTTGAATCTTCAGCTGCGGAAAGCCGGGGTTCTTCAACCACTGGTTGATCAGCGTGGCTCCCATTTCACCGATTTCATCCTTCACCAATGAACTAAAGGTGGACATATTCAAACCGTTGAGGCCAAGCCCCTGCATATTCCGGCCCACTTTCGTAAAGGCTTCTTTACCCAGGAACTCTTCAAACGTTCTCAGAACGGTCGCACCCTTATGGTATATCGCATGAACCATCGCGGGCGACTTGCTCACGTCCGGGTCCAGTATGGCGACGTCCAATCCTTGCGGGCGCCTGTACATGTAGAAGACAGCATTCATTCGGTTGCCCGCATTACGTACGTCTTCTCCTCGAATCTTTCCTAGCGCCCTCCATGCCGAATATTCAGAAAATGACTCGTGAAAGAAACGGTATTCGTATCCACTGCTATCTCCCGAAGCCCAGTTCCCCCACCAGGTATGTGCCAGTTCGTGCGCTACGGCCTGGTCAAGCCGATCTAAGCGTTCCTCTAGAAACATTTCAGAGAGGAAGACAGCACCCAGCATTCCTATGCCGCCAATATCTGGATGTCGTGGAATAACGACTAAGTCGATTCGGTCCGTGGGTTTGAACTGCCACATATCGCCGTAAATCGTCCCCAATTCGCTCGCGAGTTCGGCCGCTGAGGTCATTGCGGTTTTACGCCCAGCGCCTCTTGGAAATAGGCCACGGGTGTCGACGCCTTTGTGGCTTGCCACTTCCACGACATCTCCCGCGTAAAGATGAAGCCATTCCGTCGCCAGGCCCGAAGAGAAAACCCATGTTTTCGTCCCATCACTATTTGCGACCGTTTTCGTGGGACTCCCCTGCCATGCTGCAACGTAGTGATTGCCGGGAACCGTAACCTCTAAGGACGCGGTGAATGGGTCTTCCGCTGACCCGTTCAATAGGTACCAATTCATCCCTCCCCAATACGGCAGAAAATAGGTCAGTTCTTTGGACCGCATACACCATGGGCCCGAACTGCAGCCCAACTCCCCCACCATCGCAACTTTGATCTCGGCGACGGTGCCAACATTGATGCTTTTTCCGAAAGATATCTCAATAACGTGAGGGTATTGGGGGTAAGGGGTGGTGACCGTGCCCTCCTTCCCATCGACGGTTACCGATACGATGGGCAAACCCGGTGCGATGGTCAACAACCCGGTGCTAGCGGTAAGCGCTTTGACTACGAGCGTGATTTCTATGGCCGTCACATCATCTGTCAGGTCGATGGCGAGCGACTGAGACATGATGTCCAGTTTGCCGGCCGCCAAAGCGGCATTGGGCGATCCGAACGAAAATAGTAGAACAGCCAGGATAGCCAGTATCCGTTCCGAAAGGATATTCATCTTTGCCCCCTTGGCCGCTTACCGAGAACAATTGCTATGACACTTCCGTCGGCGCGCCTCGCGCTCACCTGGGTAAGGCTGAACTTTTCGGCATCCATCGCTGCCATCTTTACCCTCAAGGCGCCGAGCAAGGTTGGGCCGTTCAATTCGGTGGCCCCCACCGTGCGGCTTTTTCTAGTCCCGCCCCAAATGGCGCCGGTATCCGTGGTTCGTACCAGATAGGCGGCATCACCGTCGCCACCGAGAAAGTCCTCCAACTCAATCGATGCGTCTGCAGGCAAAGCATCATTGAATTCAACCCGGCCGGCGATACCAAATAGTTGTCCCAACCCTTTGGCCCAGATTTGGACATCGAGATACTCCCCATCGGGCACGACGCTCAACCAAAGATTCTCCGTCGGTACATCCACCGATACATCCATGGGGAGATTCCCGCCATCGACGGAACAATCGACGCACGCATCGACCGAAAGAGGGTCATGCGCCACGGGATGCGGTTCCGAACAACCAAACGCCGCGCAGAGGACAAAACAGAAAATGATAGTGGGTATTCTCGTTCGCAATTTCACAGCAGCTCCCTTCATTCGGGAAACAATGATGCGAACGCAGCAGAGTCGCAAACTGAATTCTGTTGCAACGTAACTTGGGTCAATCGAGGTTGGGCGTGGTTCAAAGCGTTGTTACACAGATAGGCCTCGCTAGCTATGAGACAAGATTAAGACGCCTCTTCAAATTCGTCTTCTGAGAATTTGATATACCAGCGGTCGTTGTGGCTCACGTCAAAGATCTTCACCAGCCGCCGAACATGTCCACCGTAGTTCTTCATGTCTACAGTGAACCAGTGGCGCCCGCCACTGTGCGCATAGGAGGCGCCCGCCCCGGGGGGCGATCCCCAACACGGTACTCCCGAGGCTAGGGCTAGAGCGCGACTGAAGTTATTATTGAGATAGCCGCGAAGTCTCTTTTCCGCATCGACCCACGTTACGTAGGTCTTTTCCTCGCGACTCAGCGTGAACAGGTAGTCGGGGTCTTTCGGTTTCGGCTTTCTCACAATTTTCGATAGCCGCATACATTCTCGGTCGGTAAAACACCCCTGATTATAGCAGTTAGCCTTCGTCGAAAATGCCGTTGCGAATTCGTCGATGTCAAAAACCGATCCCGAAAAGTCCTTCAACCTGGGATCGTGGTCGTTGGGGTCCCGCTCCGTGGGATGACAACGGTCAGGGTTGTCGGGGCTTGTCGAGCGATCAAACGAATTCGCGAGAATAGGCCCCAACGCATAAGCGTGGGAAAAAAAAGCGAGTTCAACAATACGACCGGGACATTCCTTGCCGGCCTGAATGATCCAGTCGTAAACGTGAGTAATCGAGATCCCTTCGGCGCTGGGAGGGCTCAACTGCACGGTGCCCAACTCCTCCTGGTCCACAATGGTCCAACGGCTGGGGCTTCTCAACATTCGCGTGGTACGGGTGCCGGTCTTGAAATCAAACTCAGTCACCATCGTACTGGAATCGGCGCGCGGAGAAATGGAGCTCCGCTTTCGTGACACGGAATCTCGGCGGCGGGTCTTGGCGAAGCTTCCGTAGTTAGCACGCCCCTTCTCGTCGATTCCTGTTACGAAAACAAGCTCTCGCGGATAATCCAGCGCACACCGAATTTGAATGAGCCACGGACTCTGCTGTTGGCTACGCGGGTCCTTATTTCTTAGCCGAGTCAATACGAAACAACGTGGAAGTGGGACCTTTGGTTTTAGCCGAGGAGGATGCGCCTTGGGGTCGATGGTGAGCTGTGCTCCCAAATAGCCATAGCCTTTCACCTTCACTTCGAGTTCAAACTGGCCTGCATCATCGATCTCTACCGCCTCCCCCAGAGGAAGATCGATCGAAATGATATCCTTGCCCAACTCATGGCGAAGTAGACGAGCTTGAATCGGCCCAGACTTGGCTTCGCCGACGAATCGGAACATTAGTTTCGCCATGAATCGTATCCCCTCAAATCGTGAGCCACGGAATTGGGCGATTTCCTTAACGATGCGCCGTCGGGTACGCATCGTGCGATGCATTATCTCACGTTTTGGTGCAAAATAGGTTCCTCATGTTGACCTGTCCCACATGCCAAGGCGACCTTCCTGAATATCTGGCAACCTGCACCAAATGCGGGCCAGATCCGCTGCTCCGTGAAGTCATTGAAGCGTTTTCGCTTTTTGCGAGCACTGATGACCCGATGCCCCACATGGACGCGGCCCATGCACTCACCGATCCACCCGAGGAACCCGTTCCTTTAGAGCTTGAATCATCGCTCCAGGAATCTCAAGAGGCCTACGTTAAAGCAATGGCTGACGCCGAAGTTGCTGAACTGGAAGCAGCCATACTCACCACCTGGGAAGGCGAATCCACGCTCGCCGATTCTACGCCTTTTGGGATGGACATCACGGCCAAAGCCAATGCGTCGGCCGACGGCAAGAAAGCCGAGAAGGGGACGTACGAAAAAGAGTCCGAGCCTTGGATGGGAGGTCTTTCCACCAGCCCCGCCGAGCAAGACGCGAAGGGCTCTGACGAGGTAGCGGCCGATGAAGGTGACTGGACCGGCGATCCGGCGGACGCTGGCGACTGGGCAGGCGACCTTACAGCGGGCTGGGATGATGAAGACACATCCGCCTCCGCCGAAGCGACGGCCTACGACGAGGAAGAGCTTCCCTTTACCGAAGGCGCGGCAGATGCAGGATGGGATGACGGCACGGAGATCGAGGGCGAAAAGGAATAGGCTACTTCTGCTCGGGGCGATGGGAGTCGGCCCTCTTGTCTCCCACCTCGTCCGTGGGAAAAAGCAGCGTGCTCTTATCTTCGCGAAAGAACACTCTGATGCTCGCGCAATGATTCTTGTCCAGATAGCTTTCGTGGCCGGCGGGACCAAGCTCGACCGCTTCCACGTGTTCCACTAGTTTGTCGCTCAACCGCTCCAGCCTGACAGCGGCAAAGATCCCCGGCGTATACTCCACAACAGCCCCACTCGCCTCCTTCGCATGCTCTTTCGCCTTTAGGTCGGCATCTTTGTAACTGTTGAAGTAGTGAGCATCTGTACGGGCCACAAGGTCGGTGCCCTTGAAAAACCAGGCTCTCTTGTCCCTCAACTCGCAAATAAAATCGGAGTTCTTTATCCGGGGAATTAGTTCTTGATTACTTACACCATAGACCGGCGTGCATTGAACGGTCTCGGCGGGAGCGCGAGTCCGGCGGGAGCGGCTGCCACGAAGGTGGGCGAGCGCAAAGTTATCAAATTTGATGGGGATGGCCCCATCGGCCGCACGTTTGGGCACCTTTTCGTAGGCCGGATTGAAATAGGCGGCCATCTTCATATCCGGGCTAATTGTAGTGAGGACCAAATAATGCTGTAAGTGTCCGTCGCAGCAAGACGGAGATAACGTGAGGTCGCGATGGTTCGACCATTCGACGCCGACAAGGACGCCTCTTGGGTGCAACACCAGGCGGGCGAAGAGCTCTCTCTTGATCGTCTCGAGGCCCTTGGTCAAATTCCAATTCGCGGTGAACGCCATGGATTTGAATTCGTAGAATCTATCGGCGTGGACCGCAGCAAACTCCCGTAGGATAACCTCCATGCCGTCGCGTCCTAGCCCCAACCGTTCGTCCCCTTCTTCTCTAAGCGTATCAGAAATTGCTAGCCCAGCTTCGCGGCGCATCTTTCGATGCTGTCCTCTGATCATGTCGCCGGTAACCGGCTCACCACCTTCCCGAATCGGGCCTTGAGCCTTCGCCCCGCCGTACCGCAAAAAGGAAGCGCAGGCCGGTCCACAATCCATATCCGTCTTGAGTTCATATCTATCCGGCTTGCAGTGGTTTGAAGAGGTTGCCCGGAGCTGGTCTTGCCTGATTTCCCAGACGCTGCCCAGACCTTTGACCTTACTCATGCTCGGTGCCCATCCGTCTCGTGGTTGTTGATGTTGGGACCGGCGGAATCGACATTTCGTTGCAGGAACCGGTAGCCACGGTCCTTCCTGAAATAGCCGAGAAACACATCGGTCGAGGCGCAGACGCAAGGAAAGAAGCTGTCCTCTCCCTGGGCGATTCTAAGGGGCCCCCTGCCTGGTGTCAGATGGTAGAGCTGCCGCCGACTGGTTGATGCCAGGAGATGAAAGTGCCCCTGAAGGTCACGGTCAAAGGCAAGCTCATGAAGCTCACCGCGGAGGGGAAGCGGCCCAAGAGCCAAACTCTCCACGCTGGCCGTCGCGCAATCAGTGACGAGCATTTCTACGGATTTCCCTTTTCCTCGCTCCCTAAACACCGCTTTGAACTGGTCAGTTTCAGCTTCGTAGCGAGCGGAACTGCAGCGTAGGCGACTGTTGTAGGGCTTCATTGAATCAAGAACATCCCCCTGGTGGTCCAGTTTGGTATAGCTCAGTCCTCTATGAAAGAGCGCAATCCGTAGTCCCGTTTCATCGGCGCCAAGAACGGGGTCCAGCTCGAGATGGTCGGGAAGATAATGAATGAACACGTCTCTTAGGCGCTGCTCTTCAAATAGACGGGCAACGAGCCGTTGTTTGTGATCGATGAAGAACACGTAGAGTTGATCGGCTGCGGTCGCATGGGCAAATCGAATGAGCCGGTGCCCAGCTGGGATACGCGCAATGTGCAGAGAATCAGCTTCCGGAGCCCCCTCGTCAAACGCGTGGGCGAAAACGAGAGGCCCTTCTTGCCAAACGGCCCAACGCCGAAAGAATGGGTCGAAACTTTCGGTTTGATAGAAACTCGCCTGGGCACAGAAGAAGTTTTCCATATGCGGGCGCTGCGCTACAGATGCAGCGTACCAGGCAGCGAGAGGGCGCCCAGCGTTATGGAGACGTAGATGATGTCGGCTCGCCCTCCCCTTTCCTTCGCATAACGCGAGCGTCAATCCGTCCAGAACCGGGTTGTCCCGCAGAAAAGCCGCCGAACTAATCTCAGCGGCTCTCACTTCGAAAGAAGACCGTTCGCTCTTGAGATCGACATTTTCAGCTGGATAGGAATAAGTCGCTTCAATTTGATAGTGACCCGCGGGCAGTGGTGAATGAGCGGCCAGAAGGTTGAGGTCCCAAGACCAAGATTCTCCCGGTTCGAGGTCCTGTAGCATCGGCTCCGTATCCACAGCCGCCGCACTGAGCATGGCTTGTTGGGCCAAACCATCGACTCGGCGAAACAGATCGCCCTCGTCGCTGAAGATATGTAAAGCCAAGGCGTCCGACTGATCGTGGTAGCTTGGAATCGTGAGGCAAGAGTCTCCCCGGTTGGATAGCGTAAACTGAAGAACGGGCCCTTCAAGCGTTGAAACCTCGCGGGAGACAAGCGCCATACCCAGATTGAGGTTCACGCTCATTGCTGGGCCTTTGTCGCAGGTGAAGCCGCCGCTTCCTTTTCCCAGCCGGCGTCGTCTGTCATTTTTTGTGGCAGTTCGAACACATTCCAACCTCGAAGTCTGAGATTGCATTTCCCGCAGAAATGCAGCGCAGGATTGAGGTCGAAATAGCTCATGATACAGTTGAAGTCATCCTGGTCGTGATGTTTGGGGTTTGGCTCGCCCTCAAGTTTCGAATGCCTTAGCCAAAGGCAATGACCAATTTCATGCGCGATAACATAGTCGGATTTCGAATCGTCATCTTGGTCGTAGAGAACCACGGAATCGGGCATTCCCCGCGAATAGGATTCAGCGATGTAATTCGGAAAGGCCACGGTATCTCCGCACATGACCTTAACGGGTGGATGCAGTAGATACGGAACGACGACGAGACCATTCGCGGTATGAGGGCTGCATTTCTTGCGCGCAACTTCGCTGATGGCACGACGAAGGGGAACGTCAACTTTCCTCAGGAAGTTGTCGTAGGCAAATGTCTTGAGCAGGTTGCGGTAGTGGCGCATTCTGCTATCCCCCTGTTTCGGCAGATCGATACCGAGCAGATGATCATCGGTGAGGCGAATCTTTTTAGGGTCACGATTTGGCGTATGTTTGGTGACCACGTCAACGTAGTCTTTCTGTGACAAAATACCCGTTATCGGAGCCTCGCTGTATTTGCTGGTGAATAGCCTCAGATACGCAGGAAGGAACTCCGCGGCGATCTTGTTGGCACCCAGAGCCTCCTTACGACGAGGCCAATTGATCTTCATCGCCGTTCGCATCCATCTCACAATGCGCAAAGTTCCGCTGCTAAATTGAATCCGGCTTTTCGGATCTGCATTGACGCCGTGGAGTTCTTCGAGTTTTTCTTGGTTGTCTTGACCTTTAAAGTCAATTTCAGCGATTATGCGATAGGCGTCGCCCGCAACAAGGGAAGGCCGAAAGAGAAAACCTGCTCTTCCGAGTCGCAACGGGTATTTGTCCTGGTCTATGCAAGCCTGGCTATGGACCAATTTCTGCCCCTTATCCTGGAGCACTTTGTGGGGCACGAATGCGTCGCCAAGAACGACAGGAGCGTAGTAATTCTTGGCGGCAACATCTCGAATGCCACCGAACCGGATTGGGCAGTTGTTGCCGTTTTCTCCTTTACCGGCTTGGGCGACTTTTAAGGCCTTGCTCAAATAGAGTTTCGTGAAACTGGGCGCGTCTTCGTCAAAGCCGAATTGCTTGGAGAGATCCTCCGAAGGTTCTTCAAAACGCCAATTGACACGGATCGCCCCCACCGCCTTAGGGCAGTCGATAGCGTCCCCCCCTTTTCCTTTCAGAAAGACGACTGCCTCGATGGGAAGCATCGGCCGGTTCATCCGCTTTCTTTCGGTCACCGACTTGTCCTTTAGAAATTCGTCCTCTCTGGCAGTGCGACCGCCCTTCTTTACGCCGCCCCTCTTGTCAAATCGAGGGGCTTCCACCAGTATCTCGGTGGTCTTTTGGGGATCACCCAACGCGGCGGGTTCTAGATAGCCGTCCGAATTGAGCCGCTTCAAAGCTGCATCTAGACCGGTTTCATCCTTGAAATCCGTGGGGTCTTTGCCCTTATCTCCGGGTTCAAAAAAGAGTGGACGGCGCCCGGCATCGCCAATGAGCGCCTGTTTCAAATCCGCGGTGACTTCCGCTTTGTAGTTATCCGGATCCAACTGCCACAGCTCGGGATGATTGTGGCGGTAGCCAACGATGGCCTTCTTGAAGCAGTCGTCGATTTCGGTATTCGAAAGGCCCGCGTGGTATCCAAGCTCGTTCAGCCGATACCGAACCCATTCCGTTTCGTCGGTTGGGGCCAGCTCGTCAGCTGACCACGGTCCCTGTTGGAGCTTGATCGAATGATAGAGTACATTGAACGTGCTGTCGTCAGAGGGACCGCCTTCTTCATAGATTCGGATCTTGTAGGGCGAAAGCAGCGGCGTAATGAACTTGCCGTCCTTTAAATCGCCGCTCTTGCAATTGGCCTGACCGTCCCACCAAATCAGATGGTCTCCATCCGTCTTGTCGTTGTAGCCGATCAGACGCTTGTAAATCGGGCCGCCGGGATAATTATCACTCGTAACTTCTAAATAGAGCTTTGCCGCTACCACCCCGGTGGTTTGATATTCGAGGCATAGGTGTTCCGCCCCGCTAGCAAAATGCGCGTCGACCTTCTTGATGGTAATGGTCTTAGGTTTCTTCTGATTTTTCTTTTCGGCATCGGGAAAGCGGAGCTTATAAACATCGGCCTTCGCCAAACCATCCAGCCGAAACGCCCCGAACTCGTTCGTGCGTGCAGAAACCTCACTCCCATCACTCAACTGCACTCGGCAGTCGGCATAAATGATCGGACTTTGAAATTTGTCTTGAAGGCGGAACTCCAACCAATGCGTAACGGTCTTCTTTTCCGGAGGTTTTACTTTCGGCTTGGTCTTCTCAACCCTGACCAAGGGCATTTGCTGCACGGACGGACGGGAACGCGTGGACGCTCTGATAACACTGAACTCTCCGGAAGCCAATCGCGGTGCCAACCAGGCGATCAACGCGGGTTCACTCATCATGTCAACCGGCTTGAGCGTGCGAAGCAGGTCTCTCAGATGGTCTCGGGCAATTGCATCACGAAGAAGTTCTCGCAGAAAACTAGCCGCATCTTGCTCCCGGGCGAACTTCATCGCCGAACCGGGGGCGCGCTGGCCCGGCATGAAGACGAGGTATTGGCCGACCCTGTCGCCGCTCATCGCTCCTTCGCCCCCCTTTAGTTCGGCTAGTATCTCTCAGGATGGCTGTAGTAGCAACGACCGTGCCTGTTCTAAGTACTGGATTCCCCGCGGCATTGGTACCTGGAGGTACCATCTTCACGAGCATTGCGCTTCAGCCGTTCCACACGATAAAATACGGCACGGCCAAAGAGTTGAAGAGGATGCCATGGGTAGAACCAACCTAATGAGCTTAAGAAGATTCAAGGTGTTGGAGCCCGACGTCAACAACTATGGACACTATCGTCGGCCCCCCGAGGGCACGAGGGTCTTTCTAGATATTCCAGGCGCTAACAACAACAGAAAGAGCAAAGGGAAAAACTGGACCTTTGACGAGAAAATGGAGTTTCAGGAATACGTCATCTCGAACGGCGCACTCGTCTCCCCTGGAACCAAACGCCCCGTGCCGCTCAATACGACAATCGACTATTGGTGCTACGATGCAGTTCCAAAGAGTTGGACGCCCCCAAATGGCATTGCCTTTTGCGCATTGAACAGCAAAGGCGAACCCCAGGGCTCGTCGGGGGCATCGGGGCCTTATCGCTACCCTCTGCAAACAGCATGGAACAAAGTGGGCAACAAATACTACCTGATCTTGCCCGGTCAGAGGGTACTCAAGCTGCGCTGCTTTGATCTGACCAAGTTTCGGCTGCGAAAGTTCGACGAGCTAGAAGACGAAAAGATCCGGGAGAAGGAAGCAAAAGACGCGGTTGTCGCAAAAACGATGGCCGACGATAGACAGGTTACCGAGGCCCTCTTGGAATCAATGCAGATTCATCTCGACCTAAAGTTCCATGAGCCTCCCAAATGGTACGACCCCTGCAAATCTGGGGGGACGTTGAGAAAATGGCCCGCGACTCAGTTCCTAAATAGCCGCTTTGAAATCTATCAGTTCGACCGGACGGAATCTTGGTCCACCAAAAAGAGCTATTGGCACAAGGAATATAGTCCTGGGCGTTCCATTACTCCGCGTCGCGTGCGAGGCGTATTACCCATTCCCGGATATCGTGGCAAATGGGTGGCGAAGAACAGTCCCCCGTCTGAAATTGTCGTGCTCTGGGTCAGAGCATCTGAGGACAAGGGGCTTGCCCTGCTGGGTTTTCCCACCCTTGATCGGATTAGCAAATTTCCGTTCCAAAAAGGAAACTTGACCAAACTGACTCAATCGGTGCTAGGCGTTGGTTCCAACTATATTAGCATCGACGAAAGAAGTACGAAGCCCTACTCGCGATCGCTTCCCAATTATGCGTCCTCCAAGACCGCAATGAAAGGAGAGTCCTCTTTCTCCATCGATCCGAGGCATGATCCGTCTATCATCATTCTTGGGTGTCTGGACAAACCGCAGGCGAACCCACGAGTCGCCGACGGTGGCGCTAGATTTGCCCATGAAATAGGCCATTGCCTTCTTGCCGAGGGCCACTTCGGGACAGAAACCTTCAGTCTAAAGAAACGACAATACGAAATGTTACTGAAGCGCAGAATACTGCGGGACTTGGGATTTGTATCGAGGCATCGGTGGTCAATAAATCGCCGCGATGTAAAATCCATGTACAAGAGCCTTTTGCCCAAAGGCAGCCATTCCCCCGTTACCGGAAACCTGATGTACAAAAGTGGTGGCACAAAGCTGAATGCTCTTCAGGTGGCACTTATGCGAAAGCACCCTCTGCTGCGATGGCCCGCTTTGACAAAGAAGACGCTCAAGTACGCCGAAGACGCGTGGGTTGATATTCAAGGCGCCCTTCCTCCTCGGCGCCAGAAATTGAACGAGAAATAGGAAACCGACGTACGGGGCTATTTACGGCGTGGATAGGTACCGTCAACCGCTATGATGTATCGTTTCCCCTTGAGCTGCCCTTCCTCTGGGCGAAGATCGGGAAGCTTCAAGGTCGTTCGACCATTGCCACCAAAACGATTGCGGATAATGCTGAACAAGGTTGTGTGTTGGGCAATCGGAAGGCTTTGCCCCGCACAGAACATCCACCCGGTGGGAGGCTTTGTTCCTGCAAAGAGCATCACCTGCCCGAGAATTGGTTTTTTCGCGATCTCCGGAGAAATCACAAGTGCCGACACGCCCAAGTCGGCCCCACCCGCGGCGACCGGTATGATCGGCCCTTTGCCTTTGGCGCTCTTAGCGGATGTCGTCGCCGCACGAGCCGCGCTCGGTGCCCTTGTCTGCTTGGGCAAATTGGCGGGCCGTCTAACCTTAACGGTTTTCGAACGACAGTGACGAAATGAGCGTTTCTGGATACGGCCCCCAATATCCCATCGAATCACAAGGACACTGTGTTTGGTGCGGATCTTATGGATCACGGCGCGACGGTATGCTTTCCCCTTCGACGGTCTGCAAAACACGCGGGAACCTCTCCGCCAAGTGAGACTCCGGATCTTCGTTGGATGCAATTTGGCATTCGATCCTGAGGCCCAGCGGATAGGCAACAGATTGTTCTGGGTTCGACCAAGAACCGTTGCCGGATACCACCAACCATTCTTGTATTTGGCCAAAACGGTGGGGCCACCGGAGCGCGCGGAGGAGGTGTTCGCGGCGAGCGATGCTATCAGAAATATCGCACAGGCCATGGACCTGGAAAGAGTGTGATGAGCGCGGAAACTTTGCTCGTTTTTCAACATTTTCTCCTGTTCGCTACTTCGTGAGAAAGCTGTTTACCGACGGGGGTACGTCCCTTTGATAGCGATGAGAAACCGGAGTCCTTTCAGCTTCGCCTCCGCCGACCTTAAATTCGGAAGCTTGAAGGTCGTGCGACTATCACCACCGTAGGTATTACGAACAATGCTGAACAGGGCTTGGTGTTCACTAATTGAGAGGGTCTGCCCCTCACAATACATCCATCCCCGAGGCGCAAATGTGCCGGAGTAGAGGATGATTTGCCCAAGTGTGGGAGTGAACGAAGCTCTGGCAACGCCAGCAACACCCACGAGCGCAACGAGCGCGACGGAGAATATCGTTTTCCTCATCCGGAGCTCTTCCTTTTCCTGGCGCGTTGTGAAGGATCTCAAATCGCCCGTCTAGCTACAGAACCTCGAACGGGATTGTGGGTTTGGTCGCAAGTGTGTTGGAGCTATTCGTTCCAACCGTCACAATGACACATCGATCCGCCTGCTTTGCGAACAGCCGCTTCGCAAAGCTCCCAGAAGGGTCTGAGAGAACTGGGATCGCGTTGAGGATGGTAGAATCCGGCGATCGTCAGCTTTTTTCCTCCCCGAACTCGGGCCCATCCGGCCTTGACGACCAGCGGCCGCAGTGCCGCGGCTTCTACGCTTAGGCGCATTCCAGGCGCCCCGATGATGAGCGCTCCTTCCATTTGACCCATTGATGGCACCCATTCGCCCGTCGAACGGATACCATACCCACCAAGCGCATTTTGAAATTTCGCCATCTGCCCGTCACCCAAGTCCGCGAGCCTTTGCATGACGTGGATTTCCTTGTACCCGAGTTTACACATCTCGTTCCCTCCTGGACCCATTGAGATTCGTGGGCAAGTAACTCGACGGCTTCGCCCCACCCCCTAATCGGAAGGTAGGCGCGGATATTTAGCAAACATCTCAGCGAAATATGACGCATCGCGCAAGGTTCATACATTGCATACCCTTAGCGTCAGGAAGCGTTGGCCGCGTATGCGCACGGTTGGGCGCATACGTCTGTATCTAGAAAAAGGGATGTAATATCATGGCAAATAGTCGAATCTTTGATATATCGCTCAGCCACCTTTGGGTGATGGGCGCCATCGTGGCTGGCTTCGGTTGTGGCCAGGTTACTTCTCCTGACTCCAGTGAGTCGGTAGGATCCCATAGCGAAGCCTTGGTCTGCCACCAACACCTCAGCAACCCATTCACCACCGAACCGCAACAGCCGAGCAGCGAAGATGCGCTGCAATTTCATTTGGCCCACGGTGACAAAGTGGGTAGCTGCCAAGATCTCTGCGCCGAAATGGTATTGGAGGCGATGAAAAATGCCCAGGGCCAGACGCCTCCAGGCAAGGCCAAAGGAAAAGGGAAGGTTGCAATTTGCCATATCCCACCGGGAAATCCAGGCAACGCACATACCATCGTTGTGGGTGCGGCGGCGACAAATGCACACCTAGCGCATGGAGATCTGCTGGGTCCATGCCCACCGCCATGTAACACGCCCGATGAAAAACCCGTCCCTACGAGTGATGCGGGCGTACCAGACGAAACCCCCGACGCGGGCCCCGCGCCAAGCGACGACGCCGGAACGCCAACGACCGATACCGGAACGGTAACCCCCGACGCGGGAACGCCTCCGCTACCCCTGCCAGGTTGCCTCCTTAACCGTGAAAGCTGCTCGCTGGAAAGCCCCTGCAGCACCGGTTACGAATGCTATGAAGGTTGCTGCTACGTCATCGTCGGCTAGGAGTACCACATCGCGAAGCCCCAGCTGAGCCCCCCTCACCCACCCGAACACCTAGCCGCGTCCCACGACGCTTTCGATAGAAGCATTTTCCACGCTGCCCAGCCTGGCTAAGGCCATTTGGAACTTGATCTCCGAAACGCTCTGCCTCAACATACCGGCTAAGGTTTTCGCCCCCACCCATAGAAAAAAGCTGCAATACCGCCAAACATCGAGAGGGAAACGATTCGTGCAAATATCTAAGTCATTTTCTGTTCTATTCAGCCGATCACTGGCCGTCATCCTCTTAACCGCTTGCAGCTCTGCAGATATTAGTTCACCGCCGGGAAGCGATCTTGGCCCCATGGTCCCACTGGAAGATGCGAGCGCCGGTTCAGACCAGTTGCCTCCCCCCTTCGCCGACCAAGGCGTAGATCAGGCACCGTCCGAAGACCAATCCGTCGACGCGCTTCCGGTATTGGATCAGCTGGTGGATGTAGACCTCTCGCCAGATCAAACACTGGATGCGGGCGCGCCACCCGACCAATTCGCCGATCAGTTGGCTCCGCCGGTAATGGATAAACCAGTCATCGAGGGGGAAAGCTCAGTTGGCCACGACCAGCCAACCTGGACTTGGACAACCCCAGCGTCGACTGACTATTTTCGCGTTCGCCTCAACGGAAACACCTGGTTGTCGGTTGCGTCCAACAAATACGTGAGCCCTTCCCTACCGGAAGGCGCATATCTAATCGAAGTCCAAGCCTGTTCGGTGAACAATGTCTGCTCTGTGGCTGCCAGCTTCCAGACCACCGTGGAGTTTTTCGGAAAGAACTTTCCTCCTTTTTGGAAGGGGGTGAGCAAGATGAATTTAGCGACGACGGTTCTGGGCAATATGAGCCCCATCAGTTGCCATAACTGCTACAATGGCCCCGCTAACGAAGTTCTTTCCGTACTAGAAGCCCGAGCGAAGATCGAACAGGCTCAGTTGAATGATGCGGATTTGATTGAGATCGACATCGCCGACGCTGCAGGAACGCTTTGCGCAACCCATGACGATGTGCCGAGCTGTGCTTCTCTACCTACGTTGAAGGACTTATTGGCTCATCCCCCCCTGGTCAACGGCCACGCGATGCTCTTCTTGGAAATAAAGGAGCAGAATGCAACGCCCGCCCAGTTCGCTGCCCAACTATTGACCACGCTCAATGAACAGCGGGAGGTTTACGTTCGCAACGGTAGGCCCATCTTCCTTCGGGCATTTAGAGGCCGTCTCCCCTATCTCTTGGCCTTGAAGCAGTCGCTCGATAGCTACCCATTCCTCAAACACTACGTCAGATTCTCGGTGCTCTACGGCAAGAACGAAATCGCTGACGTAAAAGGTTTTCAGGACTCAATTCAAGCCGACGTCATCGACAACGGGCTGCAGATGGTGGAGCTAGACTACACCAACAACAACATTCTCGGCCTGACGCGATTTGCCAGAGCCAACGGGCTGGGCGTGGGGGTCTACACAATTCCCGGAGCGTTCGGCGAAGTATTCGTTGCAGCGCTGCGAGAAGAGGTAGACCAAATAACGGCAGAGTATCGCGCGGATCAGGCCCGTTCGATAATCGAAGAAACAAACGTCTTCGCGTATCTCAATGCGTCGAACTGTGCAAGCGCGGCTGATACGACAGTTGTCCTGAAGGAAAATACCACGGGAGCCACCAATACCACCGCGATCATTTTGCATTCGCCAGCAGGCCCGAATAGTTTTGGCGCCCCGTCTTTAGCGTACGAACCTGCCGGCCAGGATTGGTATGGTTGTTCCCTCGACTATCGCAGCAATCAATCACTGACGGAGCGGGCACTCGATCTGGGTCCCCACCCGGTCGGGGCCAACACGGGTTACCTCGTAACAGCCTACGTCAACTTCGATGCGTTGAGTGGTTTCAGTGGCACACAAGCGATCATGAACTCAACGGAAGCGGGTGGTTTCGCTCTGGAGTTGATAAGCGATGGCGTAACAACCGACCTTCGTTTTGGTGTGCACGTCAATGGCAGTTATCATTACAAAACGTACGAGGTGAGCCAGACGGGCGTCGCCGGAGTTCAAACGATCAACGACTGGGACGGCTACTATCTCGTTGGTGCTTACGACGGTGACGGCGGTGTCTACTTGTGGCTCAATAACGGTGGTACCGGCGCCGGTGCCACTCTCACAGGCGCTGTTACCGACTCCAACCAATCGGTACTCGTGGGCGCCGACCCTCAACCATCGGATCCTCTAGGCGCACGCTATTTCTTCGACGGATTGATTCAGCAAGTCTCCGTACTTCGCTGGGGAGACCACTCATTTTCCGGTTCGACGGTGAACGACTAGAGCGCGAATCTCTCTCCGTTTTCCAACCCCGCGCGAGAACCTTCAACTAGCGACAATTACTACGCAATCGTCACTTGTCCTGCATCATTGACCGCCTAGACCTCTCGGGGGAAAGTCGTACACGGAGGCAATGAGCATGAAACGCGTAACCTCGGTTATTCTCGGTGGCGGTCGTGGTACTCGCCTATTTC
>Ga0257122_1000378_pt1 | contig 42478 bp, 39 predicted proteins | sample SI106_120metaG_FD_190146 | JGI IMG/M metagenome (GOLD analysis project Ga0257122, IMG submission 190146) | Marine microbial communities from Saanich Inlet, British Columbia, Canada - SI106_120 | ecosystem: Environmental > Aquatic > Marine > Inlet | place: Canada: British Columbia | collected... | reverse complement strand
AGAGGGGCATCTGGAAGGATTGGAGAAAGAGGATTTTTTCTTCAAGTGTGAGGAGAGTTCCCTCGGGAGCATTGCGCAGTGTGTGGGTCATCTTGCCTATGTTCAAAAGGAGCTGGGAAAGAAGGCCGAGGCCGACTTTTCCTTTCGCCTGGACATTTATGACGAGTTGTTCTCCAATATTGATATAGAGGTGAAGGGTTCAGAATTACCTTCACAAGCGGAACTTCTTCGGTTTTCAAAGGAGATTCACGAAATTTTTTTAGAAGAATCCAGGTATAAGAAGAAACCCGAATCTGTCTTTGTGCTGATCAACCAATATTACAATCATTGCCTGAGAATTGGAAAGATACTGGAAGCCATGGGTAAGGTTCCGCAAGCTCCCAGACCTGATTCTATAAGGGTTCGGCTCAGACTTCAGGAGGGTAGTCTGCCTTTGTATCACTTGCCGGTTTACGCCAATTAGCGATGCGTAAATTCCTTTTCTTATTGATTCCCCTGACCGTGGTGATTCTCCTCTGGAATAGCGTTTTTCTATATCCACTCAAACTCTTAGTGGTTTTTTTTCACGAATCTTCCCATGCCCTGATGACTATAATCACCGGGGGCAGGGTACATGAAATGGTGGTTAGCGCACTGCAAGGCGGTCATGTTAAATCCAGCGGCGGGATTCGATTTCTTACCCTGAGCGCCGGTTATCTTGGCTCCTTATGCTGGGGAGCATTGATTTATTTATTGGCAGCCTGCACAAGAAGAGATCGAGAAGTGATGTTTTCTCTGGGTCTGGTGGTGACTGGATTGACTCTCTTCTATATGTCGCCCTTTAAGGGTGGTGTCGGGGCTAGCTGGGGGTATCTTTTTTGCCTTCTCACCGGCGTTTTCCTGGTATTTTCCGCCAGAAAGCTCAGCGATAGATTCAATGATATGCTCCTGCGGATCATTGGACTAACCTCTATGATATATGCACCATTAGACATCTACAGTGACGTATTGCTGCGGTCTTATCTTCGCTCAGACGCCCGTATGTTGGCAGAAGAAATCGGCGGAACAACAGTTTTTTGGGGCATCTCATGGGTGCTTATCAGCCTGGTGGTTGTAGCCCTTGTCGTTCGGGTAGGCTTGAAGAATGAGGCGGAATGAGCAAAGAATTAAGACAATAGTGCTCTGCCCTTATCTCATTTGATTCCTCTGATTCTTGGAATCTATGATTCCACAATCAATTGGTTTAGGATGATTTTCCAAATTCTTTGAATAGGGAGGCGACTCAATGAGCACTTCACAATTTGATGCCATCATAATTGGTGCCGGGCATAATGGTCTGGTGACGGCTGGATATTTAGCCAAAGCAGGTCTGAAAGTCGCGGTGTTTGAGCGCAGAGAGGTTGTTGGGGGGTGTGCGGTAACGCAGGAGACCTGGCCGGGTTTTAAGGTGTCGAGCCTATCTTACGTGAATAGTCTGTTCAAACCAGAGATCGTTAAGGACCTGGAACTGAAAAAATTTGGATTTGAAATGCTGCCGAGAATACCTTCCAGTTTCTCTCCTTTTCCTGATGGACGTTATCTCATCCTGGGGCCGGACCAGAAGCAGAACCAGGAGCAAATCTCCAAGTTCAGCACCAAAGACGCAGCCCGCTATCCTGAGTATGAAGCCGGTCTGGATGAACTTTCCGGGATCCTGGAACCAATGATGGATCTTATCCCCCCCAATCCTGGAAAGCTTAGCCTTTCCGATTTAAGCACCTACGGTCTCTTTGCATTGAAGCGTAGAAAAGAGTTGGCCCAGGGGTGGGATCGCATCGTGAGAATTATGTCCGGGTCAGCCACGGATTTTCTGAATCAGTGGTTTGAGAGTGAAGAACTAAAGGTAACCCTGGCAACAGACGCCGTAATAGGAGCTAATGCCAGCCCGAGTATGCCCGGTACGGCTTATGTGCTTTTTCATCATGTGATGGGAGAGTGTAATGGTGTACGAGGTGTGTGGGGATACATGCGTGGCGGGATGGGGGGATTAAGTGAAAGCCTGGCAAGTTCTTGCCGCTCCAGAGGCGTGGAGATTTTTACCGGTAAAGGTGTAGGAAAAATCCTTACTCAAGGTGGACGAGCCACCGGGGTCTGTGATTCTGAGGGAAATGAGTTCAGGGCTAAAATGGTGATTTCCAACGCCGATCCAAATGTAACCTTTCGCAAATTAATGCAAAGAGATGAATTGCCTGCGGAGTTTCTCAGCCAGGTGGAAGGGATCAACTACGACAGTGCCTCTGTAAAAATTAATCTTGCCCTTGGGGAGCTTCCCGATTTCAAGGCATGTCCAGGAAAGACCCCATCTGCATGGCACAAGGGAACAATCCATCTCTGCCCATCTCTTCAGTACCTCGAGGATGCTTATGCAGATTCCGTGGCGGGTAGACCCTCTCAGGCTCCTATTCTTGAGTGCACGATCCCCAGCGTACTTGATAATACACTTGCGCCGGAGGGTAAGCACATCATGAATATTTTCTCCCAATACGGCCCCTATTCTCTGAGAGAAGGACTGGATTGGAAAGAAGAGAAGGAGAAGTATGCCGATCGGGTTATGAAAATTCTCTACGAGTACGCGCCCAATCTTCGCTCTGCGGTATTACACCGAGAAGTAATCACACCACTAGATCTGGAACAGGAATATTCCCTGACGGGAGGCAATCTTTTCCATGGGAGAATGACTCTCGACCAGATGTTTTTTATGAGACCTGTTCCCGGATACGCCGATCACCGTACTCCTGTGCGAGGTCTGTATATGTGTGGGAGTGGGACTCATCCTGGAGGAGGCGTGATGGGAACTCCTGGAAAGAATGCGAGCAGGGTGATTTTACAGGACTTTCGCAAGGGGATATAAGGTCCTGAATCCATGAAAATTCATCTTTTCAATGGGCTTAAGCGTGTCCATGAGTTAAGGGAAAGATGCCTTCGCAACGGAGGTCAATATAAGGGCATTGATCTTGAGACTCTTCATCAATTAGAGAAAATACTCCTGGATCAGCTTCCCCGGATTTCAGCGTCAGGTTCTACCGACAAAGAGAGGGAGGAAATAGGCCAGCTCCTGCAGGAGAATTTATCTGCCTATGGGCACCAGCCACCAGTTTTTTCCCATATTCTGGAAGTATTGTACCCCGAGCCAGGGAGCCGTATTCCACCTGCTCAAACTCCACCTGCTGAGGCAATACTTCCCCACTCTGGCGTACCCATTCCTCCGGTGAGCTCGCCCAGGTTAAAAGAAGAAGCTCAAAAGGAGCCTGATAAATCCTCAGGAGTCTTAGAGAAGGTCTGGGAGACATTTCGAGATGAATTAAGCGTGAATTGGTTCTTGTTTTTGGGAGCGTTTCTACTCTTTGGAGCTGGAATCTTCTACACCTTGTTCTGGTGGCAGCAATTTCAATCCCTCGAACAGTTTATGTTAACCCTTTGCGGGCTCTTGCTTGTTGCGTCTATGGAATGGGGGCTTCGCAAGGGTATGAATCTTATCCAGTCACCACGCATCTTCGCTGGAATTTTATGCTTTTCCTTTCCTATGGTGCTCTCGGTTCATCTGGCCCTGGATCCCCTATACTTTTTCATCACCCTGGGCGGCTCTCTCTTTCTTTTGGAGCCGTTACGAAGGCATTATGCCCCGGACTTCAAACGGCTCCTGCCAGCCTACTTGTTATTGTGCCTCCTGTTCCCTTTGACCAGCCTGGTTACCTATAAGTTTCAATCCCTCTTACTCATAGGTTCCGGCTCCTTGTTTATATGGCTGATTTTCTTACTCCAAAAGGGAGTACAAAGGCTGCCATGGACCCTGTTTCTCTCTTTGTCGTGGACCCTGTTTTGTGCTTACTTACCTGTTCTGGACCCTGTCAGCAGCGGGGGAATTCTCTATCTTTTCATCTTGGCCAGAGTTCTGTTTCCTCGTTTGGAAAATAGTGCCCATCTCTCTTTTATCTACGGAGCTTATGGTTTGAATCTGGCAGTTTGTCTGGTAGCGGGCTCTCATGCTTTGCTCTATGCAAGTTCCTTATTTCTTGTCTATGCCATTCATCGAGCAAATCGTTTTGATACCCACCCGCTCAGATCTTTGCTTGGTCTGGGCCTTGGTTCGATACTATGGTTTTTGCTGCCATCTTTTTTAGAACTTTTAAGTATCCAACCTTCGATTCAGCAAAGACTATTCGTACTACCCTTTCTCATTTGGTTCCAGATTTTTTGGTGTAGGCGCTGGGGTGTTGAAGGGATCTCACAAATCTTGGTTTTTACCTGGTTTCTTTTACTTGGAGTTTTCGACTACCAGGAAGGCTTACGAGTTCATTGCGCCATTTTTGCCGCTGGACTTTTCCTTGTCCGCCAAAAGGATCGCCGTCCCCTGATCGATTTGGAAATCGGACTTATTCTGGCCAGGGGTTGTTTCAGGGAGTTAAGTCCTGGATTCGCGTTTGAGACTCTCACAGGGATTTTTCTCTGTTTGGCCTGCCTTCCCTTTGCAAGGAATCGTAGTTGGAATCCAATGTCACGGCTAGCGTTGGTTCTCTGCTTCTTAGGCTCAATGAAAGCCTTCTGGCACTTTATCTCTATAGGCCCATCCATTGACTGGCTCTTTTGGTTTTCCGCTTTCCCGGGAAGGCAAATTGTCTTACCTGAACACCTCGTCCTAAAGCTGGTAATTTTCACTATCACCAGCTTTTTACTGATCGTTTTGGAGAGGCGCTATCTGGCGCAATTCTTACACTTTTTCGTCTTGGAAACCACGGCACTAATCATTCTACAGTGGCTGAGGCCCGAATTCGGTTTTGAGTTTGGTTTTCTCTTTGCGCAGGTTTTTATTCTGATCTGGATGCATCCCTGTTGGATTCGTAAATTTTCTGGGATACGCCCCGGGGAATCAACCCTGGTGGACTCAATACAAAGTTATTTAGTGCTCCTTGTATTTGTAGGCTCCTTACCAGGACTTTTGCTTAGTTCAGTCTATGCCTTGCCTTCTCTATTGTTGGCAAAAGCCTACCATCGGGCTCAAATTTTCTATGCCAGTCTCGGATTGTTTTTGCTCTCCTTATTGGGTTTACGCGAAGATCTGGTTCTTAGCTCGTCCCTCTCCAAAATCTCTACGCTGCCGGCCATGTTTAATCATCCCGAATCGATTTTGGCTTCCTTTCGGTCGGGAGGAATTCCCCTGTGGATTTGCTGCGTGATCTCTGCCTTGTTTCTGCTAGGAGCGTCTAAAAATACCTGGACCCGGTTTTTGGTCAAAACGCCTTTCTGGCTCCCGGGTGATCTTAGAATTCCAGCGATTGGCTTCGCCTGTTTGGCACTTCCATTCTGGCTCTTCCATCTTTCTTCACCGGGACTCAATGTTGCGATCCTATCCCTCATGATGCTATTGGGGCTCATAGGCGCCTTCATGCTGATCTTGGATTTGGAATTGGCGGGTCTTCTGCTCATACCGGTTTGGCTCGGCTTCCTGTGGCATGGTCCCCTGGATGGTGATGGCAGGTTGGTTGAAGTCGTGATCTCGCTGCTTCTCTTTCTCATCCTCAGTTCCCGTTTTTTTGCCACCGATTCATCCTGGAAGCTTCTTAGCCTGGCTGGATTTTTATCCCTTTTTGTGGTCACCACTGAAGCCATTGTGAACTTTGTCCAGCAGAATCTTCAAATCCAGTGGATTCTGGCTCTACTCGTCCTTGGAGCTTACCTCTACTCCCTACGCATAAGAGCGGTATGGGGAACCGGTTTGATCATGCTGTGCGGGATTTTAATCAATACCATCCAGTTTAGTTATTGGGGTCCTTTTCTTTTGATTGCGGGAACGGTCCTACTGCTTACCTCTCTTGGGGATAGACGATGGCTATGGGAAGGGCTGGGATCTTTGATTCTAATCTCCATACCGTTGTATCTCATCTCAGGAGATACTGGAGACGCCCTGCTTAGCCTGGGATGTCTTTCAGGCTTCTTTTTCATGCATGCTCGAGTAAAAGGGTGGGGAAACCTGGTTTATCTCTCGGCCGCTCTGTTCGCAATGGACTATTTCTTTCTAAAACACCTGGGATTCATTCAACCCTCCGGTTATTCCTCGCTTGTTCTCCTGGGGTTGGCCCTGGGACTTGAGTATCTTTCAAGAAGGCTTCCAGAGTCCTTTGATGTTTACCGGCATCCTTTTGAAATTCTGGCCAGAATTCTCCCTCTTATCAGTGTTTTTAAGGAATTCAGCGAGTCTTCAAACCCGTGGATATTTCTTGCAGCGGGCCTTGTTTATGAGTTTCTTCAGGATACCAGCACTCTTTCTTATTCCCGCCTTCTAGGCCTGGCCTGCTATAACCTGGCTCTATATACCCTGGCTGGAAACCATGATCTCTTTTTGGAGTTGATAACCGCCTCCATGGGCTTTTCAATTCTATGGTATGCCCGTTGTATTGAAAGCAAAGTTGATAAATCCCGGCTTCAGGGCTTGAAGGTAGTCGGGAACTTTCTATTCTACTCAGGAGCTCTTTATGAGCTTGTCTTTCGTACACAATCCGAACATCTCTTCTTCTTGTGGGGTCTTTGTATCCTGGGAGGCTGGCTGGCTATCTATCTTCAAGCAAGGTTGCAGCTTTTTTCCACCCTTCTGGTGTTTTTCTTTTCGGTAATCTTTTTCGTGATTCGACAGGTTCTGCTACAGGTCTCAACGGGAATCCTTGGAATCGCGATTCTGGGTGCCATACTCCTTGTCATAGGCGTGATTCTTGAAAAAAATAAACAGGTTCTACTGTCTTGGATTCAAAAATGGAAGGCACGCTTCCGAACTTGGAAAGATTGATACTCAAATGTCCATTGAGGCTCCTTTTCTTTCTGGCTTAATTGACCGTAAAGTTTGGCGTGATGTGGGCCCGGCGGTGCTGGGTTTAGCGTTGCCAACTTCTGTTTTCTTCACCCTTAGCTATATCTTTTACCAGTTATCTTACTGGCTCAGCTTCGGGATGGATCAGTTCATGAGGATCCTACCCCCTCTCCTTCAACTTTTCTTTTTGGGGATAGGGTCCCTGACGGTGCTGCTGTCTTGTACTTTGGCACTTGTTTGTATTTTCTATACATACAGGCAGGAAAAAGCTCCCTTCGAGGCTTGGTTTTCGTCGTGTCTGGAGCACAAATTTACGTTAGCTTTTTGTTTGTCCAGTGTTCTAGTTCTAATCAGCTTACTTGGAATCATCCATGCGGAACACATATTGAATGATGACAAATTTAAGAGATGTGTGATTAAAGTCTATGGAAGGGTCTATCGTACTAAGATGCAGTTTTTGGGATCCTGCGGCGGAATCTTCTATTTCTATGATGGAAAAGAGCCCATCTCTCTTCTGGGAGTACCCCGGAATCAGATTCAATACGTAAGATTCCTGTGATTATGGCTAGTTAATCTTGTAATTTATGATTACAGGGTAATGGTCAGAGGGAAATCGATCGGAGTTGAAAATCTCTACCTCTCCATTAGAGCCAATCACGACTCTTTCGTCCTCGGGACGAAATTCTTCTGACGGAACATCACCTGAGTGTGTCTGATCGATATATACGTCCTTGCTTCTGTCCTTTACCCAGGGGGAAGCGAAGATATAGTCAATGCGTGAATAGAAGGTACCCAGGTAGCGGAATTTGTTTCCCGCCTTTAAGAATTTCTGGTGTTTGTAGGTGAAATTATCCTTACGCGAATAATCCACTAGCAAGTCATAGAAAAGGACCTGCGACTTTGCGTCATAATCATATTCATAGCGGCTTTCGCCCGTAACCATTTTAATTACCGCTGAGGGATTAATATCGTTGAAATCACCCAGGAGAAAGATTTTCTTCTTTCCCGCCTGGAGAATCTCATCCATGCGCTGGCGCAGTGTGTTTGCCTGCGCGATGCGCTTCATATCAGAAGTGAAGCCACCGAGTTGTGATTTGAGATGAACTACAAGAAAGGTTAGAACTTCATTGGTTGCCTTCACCTTCAGGGAGACTTCCAGAATTCCTTTGGTCAAGGTCTGATCTTTGACAAGCACTTTGCCCTTGCGATCTAAAAGGTTTGCGGAATACCTAAGATTGGATCGTAGCTTAGATGCCTGGGCCAGTACAGTACGATCATAAAGAAGGGCTACATCCTGACCGGTGAACGAGTCTCTACTCTCGTAATGGAGAATATTATAGTTCCGGTTCAAATAGGTATTTAGATCTTTGAGCACCCTGAGGTTTTCAACTTCCTGAAGACCTACGACATCGGGTGAGTTTCGATTGATTGCATCGGCAATTCCTTTGAGTTTAGCCGTGTAATCAGAGGGTTTAAACTCCTGGTCTTTTTCTACGTTGGGGTCGTCTTCCATGTCATAGAGAAAGTAGGTATTGAAATTCATGATTCGAAGACCTTTGGAGGTAGGGGTATCCGGATAAAGATTTTCAAAGACTCCAACTGGAGACTTGGCCATGGAGGTGGCACTCACACAAAGCGTTAATAAGAACGGGAGCAATTTCATGGAAAATTCCAATCTTTCCTACGTAAGGATAGGATAAGGCTCAATTCTAAAAGAGTACGAGCATGTGTCAACCCTCTTGAGGGGGTGATTCATGGTCTTTAGCGAGTCTAAGACGAACTCCAGCCAGGCAGCTCTTTGATTGTAGCGAGGTTCAATTTGTTCTAATGAACTGCTGCTGGGACCTTTGCCGCACAGCGAAACCCAAGGGTGTCGGCACGGTGAAGACTCGCCCCGGCTCTACGAAAGCTCCCCCGTTGGTATCCCGGAAACCGTACCCTGAAATGAGCGCCCTTTATGATTCGAAAGTCCGAATCACTGGGAGAAATATAGTTTCTGCTTTTGCGTTTAGACTCTTCTGTTTTATTAAGAACTCGGGGTAAAAGATTTCCGTCATCATCAACTTTCGCGCTATCCAGTATCCATTCAGAGACATTGCCACTCATTGAATAGACACCCTGTGAACTGATTGAGACGTTGGCCGTAAGGCTGGTTAAAGCAGGTGAGGATCGGTCAACAGGATAGGAGATTTGAAAAGCGGTGAGTGTTCTGGAGGGTGATGAGAGCAAGGAATTGCCCCAGGGATATGTCATGGAGAGAGGGCCTCGCAGAGCATATTCCCACTGAGCCTCGGTGGGTAGGTCCATCCCTAGCCATTGGCAATAGGTGCGAGCTTCCATCCAGTTAACTGAAGTCATAGGTAAACCTGCCTGCGGGAGGTAGGCCAGGTTTTGGGTAATAGCTAAAGGACAGGCACCTGCTTTCTGACAGGTAGCGTACTGGCTTCGACTGACCTCAAAACGATCTATCCAGAAGGTACTCATTTGCACGAGCAAGGAGGGCTTTTCCTCGCGATTATGCAAAGAATCATGGGAGCCAAAGAAAAACTCCCCAGGGGGTACACTGGTCATCACCATTGAGTCCCCTGAACGCAGTAATAAGGATTCCTCAGGGCTAGAAGACAGAATTTTGACTGCTGAAGATTCGCAGCCAATTCTGGCAATTCTCAAAAAGGGGAGGAGTAGAAGGAGCACTATCGCTGGTTTCACGGGTGCATTTTAACAAAACCCACGATATATTGAATGTTTTAGTAGTTAGTTGTCAGGACCAAGTTTTTCTGACTCGATAGCTCTCAGGACCTTGGCTGGTTCTTTTGTTCGGAATTTCACAGGGAGTGAAAATGTTTATTCGATGGTTTGTTTTTTTATGGCTGGTTGGTTTCAATTTCGGATTTGATGGCCCTAAAGAAGCCTTCCTGCACTTTGAAATGGGTAATTATTTCTTGAAGGGGCAGGATTGGAAAAACGCTCTAAAGTTTTATGAAAAAGCAGAAGGAAATCTAGGGTTCGCGGATTTGGATATCGTCTTATGCCGCAATTTGGCAACGGTTCATCTTATGCTGGAAAATAAGGGGAAATCCCTGGTCACCCTCGGACGTTGCATTCAAAAAATACCTTACCCAAAAATTGAAAATTCCCAGCCTCTTAGAGAGGTTTACCAAATGTATGCCCAATTAAAGGCGGATGAAATCAATCCTAAAATCTTAAATCTGCGCAGAAACATGGTCCGCGAGCGGGCAGAAGCTTATAGGAAGCAAGAAAAAACCACTACCGGTCCAAAATTTGGATTTCAAAAGAAATGAGAAAATCATGTTAGAAAATTCTTCATCTCAATCCGCGCTCAACGGGCTTGCCGAAGCCGGAAAAATATTGCAGGAATTTCTTAGCCAGGAAGACCTCGGTACAAAGTTTGAATTGGCGGTTGAAATTCTCGTGAACGCTTTTGAAAAGGAGCTTCCAGTATTGTCTTGCGGTAATGGGGGCTCCACTTGTGACGCGATGCACTTTGCGGAGGAGTTTACCGGCCGTTACCGTAAGAACAGGCGCCCATTACCCGCTCTTTCAATCTCCGATCCTTCACATTTGACCTGTGTTGCCAACGACTTTGGCTATGAAGATGTGTTTTCAAGGCAGGTAGATGCCTTTGGGAAAGAGGGAGGAGCTCTGTTAGCAATCTCAACGAGCGGAAATTCAAAGAATATCCTTAAAGCCATTCAAGCGGCACAGGTAAAGAAGGTAAAGGTGATCGGATTAAGCGGCCCCACCGGCGGAGAGATGTTGAATGGTTGTGATGTTTGCTTTCAGGTACCCACAAAGAAAACAGAGCGGATTCAGGAAGTACACATCAAAATCATACATAACCTGATTGAGGCAGTGGAGCGACATCTTTTTCCGGAATTATATTAATCAAGGCGCAAAAACCCACTCGGGGAGTCCGTCTCAACTTGATTCTACAAAAAAGAAAGAATTCTAATCAAAACTGTCTACTTTCTTACTGGTTCCTATAAGATAAAGTTATGGACGAAAAAGATGAGGATAAAAGAAGCTTTGTCAGCATAGGGGAATCGGGGAATCTACTACGCCCTTTGACCCAAATTGAATTTCAGGGCATTCAACTCAGTTCGAATCACTCGAGTCTCTACCAGCGTTGGGAAATTTGCGATTCCAGACATAAGGAAGAAAAGAGTGACCCCGGCAAAGGATAGCCATGCGTTTAGATTTGTCCCATTATTTAGATCTTGAAGGATTTCCCTGTCTCTCTCTATTTGAGGGAGTTGAGAGCTGTTATGAAGTCTTAGGTCAGCCTCTTAAAGATTTCTGCGCAGCTCTTAAAGGCCAGGAAATCCATGGGAAAGTCATGCCTGGGGCCGTGTGTGAAGGGGATGGAATTTTCATAGGAGAGGGCTCCTGTGTAGAGCCCGGTGCTTATATTAAAGGCCCATGCTGGATAGGGTCCAACACGCAGATTCGCCATACGGCCTATTTGAGAGGAAATGTGGTTGTGGGAGATGAATGTGTGGTAGGGCATGCCACAGAGGTCAAGAATTCCATTTTTTTGAACAAGGCTAAGGCGGGTCATTTCGCCTATGTTGGAGATTCTGTTTTAGGGGTTAATGTGAACCTGGGTGCCGGAACAAAGCTCGCCAACCTGAAAGTCATTCCCTCTGATATCATTCTTAGTTTAGACGGTGAAAAAATCCCTACGGGTCTTAGAAAGTTAGGTGCCATTTTAGGTAATGGTACTGAACTCGGGTGTAATTCAGTTACTTCGCCCGGTACAATCCTGGCCCCCTTTAGCATTGTATACCCGGCGATTTCCATCAAAGGCGCTTTTTCAAAAAAGAAAATTTTTAAGCTTTCCAATATGGTAATGACAAAAAGAAGTGATTAAAGAAAAAATCCGTTCTAGGTGTTTACAAAAAATCCTTATTTCCCTATAGTTTTGTATGTTAGTAGGCCGAAACTTTCAATGAGCTCTTGTCATTTCTCAAAAAATTCTTACAAAAGTATACCTTCATTGATTTGTTGTTAATGAAGAAAGTATTTTAACTAAGAATTAAGAAAATTCAGGAAGACACGATGGCAAGAATATACAGGGGCGAAAGATTAGCATCTGGCGCTGTTCAGTTCTACAGGGGGGAAGAAATGGAAAACCTGAGTGTCCTCGACCGTGATCTAAGTGAGCTCTTTCTTCCAGTTGATGAAACGGAGTCCTCGGACCTCGATTCGCAGGGTCATTTGAACCTGATGAATTTCATCACGGAGGAGATTCTCAATACGGCTGGAGTTGACCTTAGCGCCGAGGATTTGCACAAAATATTTGGCGGCGCCAAGATCTCTCAAGCTAAAGTGGCTAATTTGCCTCAAAGAGCGGCGCAGGGATAAATTTTACCTAAGTTGAAAGGTCAAGCCTTAGATTTCTCACGAAGACCATCCTTCTTGAATCATACTCATGAGATATTCGTTTTACCGAATAGTCCATGAATAGAGTGATGGAGTGAATTATGAGAATCTGCACGTACCTATGGATTAGCCTGGCTTTTTACACGAGCCTCGCCGCCCAAATAGTATCTTCCGGCGGCTACACCTTCGATGTCGACATCAAAAACCGCTACCATCGCTGGATCCATTCTGCCCGGGTTGACGCCAGGGTATCTGGTAATCGGGCTGAGATCCGAGTCAAAGCCAGAGGATATAAAGACGGACGCGTTTCGGTCAGGGTAGACTCCAAGGATAAGACTTACCGCGTAAGAATGGTTTTAGATGACCCCTGGGTTCGGTTCAGGGTTGAGGACCAGAATTCCGGCTCCATATCCCATTGGGTGAGAGAAGACGGATTTGGCGCTTTTGCGGATGAATACCAGTTTGAGGTTCGTCTCCGGGAAGATGGATTTGAGAATCTCCAGGGATCGGATGTAGAAGTTCGAATCAATGGTATTCCAGCCTGGGGAGCCCGTGTAGATGTTCGTGGGACTGGGAGCTCGCGGAGAATGAAAGTAAGATTCTACCGCCGAAACTTCTTAGGTTTCGGGATCAATATTATAGAGGTTGAAATTCCTCGAGATTCAGAACTGGCACAAGCTCGTAAGAAACAAGTACAGAAAATTCAGTTTCTGCTACAGAATCAACCGGAAGCAAAAAATGAGATTTTAGAACAACGTCTTAAGCTTGTTCATGAATCCCTTCAATAGTACCTTCGGACTGGTTCTGTTATAATCCGCCCGCTAAGTTTATCTAAGGGAAATGTGTAAAATTTTTGAGGCAAAGAGGTGAGCCATGACTTTAAGAATAGGAATCAATGGATTCGGTAGAATTGGAAGGTGCTTTCTTCGGCAGGCATTGGGTTTCGAGGGCTTGGAAATTGTAGCCCTGAATGACTTAACCGATAACGCCACCCTTGCGCATTTATTGAAATACGATAGCGTTCATGGACGTTTTGACCAGGATGTGAAGGCCACGGACAAGGGACTTCTTGTGGGTGGTAAGGAAGTGGATATTTTTGCTCAAAAGGATCCTTCTGCACTGCCCTGGAACGATCTTGGAGTGGATGTAGTAATTGAATGCACAGGACTCTTCACAACTCACGAAGCGGCCAGTAAACATATTCAGGCAGGAACTAAAAAAGTAGTCATTTCGGCTCCGTCTAAGGACGCGGATCTAACGGTAGTAATGGGCGTGAATCATAAGGATTATGACTCCGAAACCCATCATATTATTTCCAATGCTAGCTGTACGACTAACTGCCTTGCCCCGGTGGCTAAAGTCATTGATGATCAATTCGGGATTGAATCCGGTTTAATGACCACAATTCACTCCTATACCAATGATCAAAAAATTCTGGATCTACCCCATAAGGACTTGCGTCGAGCCCGGGCCGCCGCCGTTAATATGATTCCCACCTCTACAGGGGCCGCCAAAGCGGTCGGTCTGGTTCTGCCCCATCTCAACGGAAAGTTGACTGGTATGGCGATTCGAGTTCCAACTCCAAATGTTTCCCTGGTTGATGTTTGTTTTGTGGTAAAGAAGGAGACTGACGCACAGACGGTTGGAAATGCGCTAAAGATGGCTTCACAGGGCGAGTTAAAGGGATTCCTTGAATATTGTGAAGATCCCCTGGTGTCTGGTGACTTTAACGGGTCCCAATTCTCTTCTGTTGTGGATGCTTCCAGCACCCTTGTTCAAAACGGGAATCTGGTAAAGGTACTATCCTGGTATGACAATGAAACAGGGTATTCTACCCGTCTTGTAGACTTGGTACGTACTATGTTCCAGCTCTAGGAAGTCAAAACTGATGGAGGGAGCGGGAGTGTTTTTTAAGCTTGGTATGGTACTTGGGGCCTTTGTAATGATGGTCTTGATGATTATGATATTTGGAATTCTTGAAACGAACCGGGAATTCAAGGACGGTGAATAGTCGTAGACCGGTAACCAGTGTCTTTCAAAAAGAGCTTGTATTCAGGGAGGACATAATGGTGGTACTTTCGAAACCACCCCAGGCGTAGTTGATCTCGCAGCCGCCTTGAGGCCACTCGCCAGTATTTCCCTGGATTGACCTGCTCGAGTACAAAGTTTTCACTGTAGAGGTCCTCCAGGTCTGAGGGTCGCAGCAAATACTTGCGCTCCCACCAGTCCAAGAAGAGTAGGATTTCCTGATCACTCATTCTCATCAGAATTCTCAGATCACTTTCACTTTGCTCAACCAGGTGATTGCGTATTCTCTTGAAGGCAAAATAAAAGGGGTCGAATCCTTCCTTGGAACTTTGTTTGCGTAGTTCCAGCTGCTGTAGAAATAGTGGTAGATTTTCATTAGAATGGGTCCTGGTTTGCACATCAATGCTGACCTTGAGAAGAAGCAGCAGGATCAAGTACGCCCATCGCGGGAAGAGCACGGTAGTAGGCAAAGTTAAGAAGGGACTCACGTCCCTTGTATCGAATGAAAGCATCTTCGGATTTAGAGCACTGGGTAGTTTTCTTTCAGTCAGTGGCTCCACCACTTACAAAGTATAGACCATCAAGCCCTCATATGAGGGTGTTGGCGGTGGATGGTGGTCTGAGGTGGGCAAGAGAATGGGGTTATGAAGTAGACATGTACCTTGGTGATGGGGACAGCTATAATGGCGATCTGCCGGTGGACCATCAGGTGTTCCCCAGGGAAAAGGACTATCTCGATGGTGAGGCAGCTCTCCAGTTTCTACTGGAACATGAGGTTTCAAGAATTGATCTTATCAATTTCTTCCAGGGGCGTTGGGATATGAGTTTCACACATTTCCAAGCCTTATCTCGATTCAGGAATCTTGCGAATAGAGTTCATATTTATACGGATCATAGCGAAATTCTGTTTCGAGATTCAAAAATTGAAATTTATGGAAAGCCTGGACAGAAATTTTCCCTGGTTCCCCTGGAACCCATGAACGGCGTAACTCTTAAGGGAGCCCGCTATGAGCTTGATTGTCAGGATGTTCGACCCGGTCGGGGTCTGACTATCTCCAATGAATATGCAACGGAATCAATTTCTCTAAAGTTCAAAGATAATCCCCTGTACTTACTTGAAATCTATGGATTGGAATTCCTATGAAACCCTTCAGAAGTATCACCAACAAGATTAAGTCCTATCCGAAATTATTGGTTTTATGCTGGATACTAATTCCCCTTCTAACCGTGGATATCTTTTATACCGGGAAGTGGGTTCCCATTCGAATACGCAAGACCTTTGTGGGTTTGGAAAAGCAGTGGCATGATTTCCTGATTCGACAACAATCCAATGAATTGATCGATAGGAAAAGAAAGCTGGATCAGGACATTAAGAAGAATGTCTACCAGAAGAATTCCCAAACCTTTCAAAAAGCCTTTGATAGTCTGGTTGTAAGGACCAGGACGCATAAGGACATCGCTATTGTTGCGGTGGATGAAAAGACTCTGACAAAACTGGGTGAATGGCCAGTGCGAAGACACCATTATGCTCACCTGCTAGATAGAATCCTCATCGATGGAAAAGCTCGGGGAGTAGTCTTTGATATCATGTTTTCCGAGCAGGGAGATAGGCTTCCGATTCAGAAGCTAACCCAGCTCAAAGATCGGGTTGTACCTAGTCTCAAGCCGGTCATAGATCAGGCAATTCAAGAAATTGATTATGATCGATTTCTTGAGGCAACCATGAACAAGCACCGCTATAGGATCGTTGCCGGATACACCACCCTTCAGGAAGAGGAATCCAAAGTAAAGGACTATTCCAAGGTCTATTTTCCTGAGGTTCTGAGGAAATATCCCACGGAACATCTCAACACAACAATCCTGAAAACTATTCCGGAAGTTAAGGGCGGAGTTTATAACTACCCAGGAATTCTGGACAACATCCTCTACCGAGGTTTCTTTTCTGTTCCCACTGATGAGCTGGATGGCCTGGTGCGTGATGTTGATCTTCTAACCCAGTATCCTATGAAGTTCCGGCACTCAGGAGGTGAACTTAGTGAGGAGACGAAAGAGCTGTTCGGATCCCTTGATTTGGAGACTTACGCAATGCTTACAGGAACTTTTAATCCTCCAGAGGAAGCAGGTCCCTATTTGGTATTGAAGGGACACGCTCGCAAGTTACTCAACAAGCCCACCAGAGAAAAAATCAAATCCATGGTTAGGGAGGCGATTTCAAGAGTATCGGATTTAAGCACCTTTCAAAGAGATCTCTTAGAGCGAATCATTGAAAAGTCCGACCTGATGAAAGAGGACGTTTATCGTGGTCTTACCCTGTTCTCGATTCAATATACCCTCGGCCTGCTTAACTGGAGTGAAAATCCCGATGAAGGCTTTTTACTGAACCTGGTAGTGAAAGAACCTGAATTGAAAGAAGAAATTCTGGCGGATCTATCGGATGATACGCGTAGAAAGATACTCAGGGTAAGGAAAGGAGAGGAGTTTAAGGCATATCTGGAGCCCCTGAAGTCGGCCCATCGAAATCTAGAGTCCAATTTAATTCGTCTTCTCCTTAAGCAGATTCTGGCTCCTCTTGAGCAGGAAATGGTACTGCTTCATTCCTTTCCTGAAGAGGAGTGTCAGAGAGTCCTGCGCTTGATAAGAGATAATCTTGGCCTGGGAAAGCAATTTCTAACGGATGTCTTCAAAGTCGAAAATCTTGATGAAGTCTATCCAGAAATTAAGATGTCCAGAAAGGGGAGGGTGGGCATCAACTATTACGGGTTAGCCAATTCTTATCCCGTTTATAGCTTCACCGATGTCATCTCAGAGCCCAGGTTAAGTCCCAAATACCTGGGTTATGAACTTCCTGCTATTTCCCTCAGGGAAGCCCTGGAAAATAGAGTTGTCTACATTGGGCCTACCGCTGTGGGAATCAGTGACTGGAGAAATACACCGATCTATAAGCAGCTAGATGGAGTGGAATTACACGCCCATGCCCTGGGAAACCTGAGAACAGCGAAGCAAATTCTAAGGGGACCTGACAATCGTGTTCTAGAGGGTTTGTTCATCGTGGCTCTGGGAATTATTCTCCCTTTGATTCTCATTTCCCTCAATGCGGTTCTTGGAGCGGTTGTAGTCCTTGCTATCGTGGTTGGTTATTTCTTCTTCTGTTCCAGTACCTTCATGAATTCACAAAATTATTTCTATTTCATCCCGCCCTTTCTACAGAGCCTGGGTACCTATATCCTGCAGACAAGTTATTCCTATATCAAGGAGCAAAAGGAAAGGCGTAAGACCCGCAACGCCTTTCAGCACTACGTAAACGCGAGTGTTGTGGATGCCGTGCTCAGGGACCCGGATATGCTCAAACTGGGAGGACAACGGCGGGAACTTTCGGTTCTATTTTCCGATGTTCGCGGATTTACGACGATTTCTGAAGGTCTTGCTCCCGAAACACTCGTAGCCCTGATGAATGAGTATCTAACTGAAATGACAGATTTGGTCCTGAAATATAATGGAACCTTAGATAAGTTTATCGGTGATGCCGTAATGGCGTTTTGGGGGGCTCCCATTGGCCAGGAAGATCATGTCTATCGGGCGGTGATGACCGCTATTGAGATGAATCAGAGAGTCGCTCAAATGCACGCTGATTTTATGCAGAATTACGGTGTGGAAGTAAAAATCGGAATAGGAGTCAATACCGGTCCAGCAGTAGTGGGAAACATGGGCTCAAAGAGTCGCTTTGACTACACAATTCTGGGAGACACGGTCAATCTCGGGGCTCGCCTTGAGGGGCAAACCAAGAACTATGGCGTGGAGCTCATCGTTTCGGAATCAACTCATTCCCATATAAAAGATTGGGCCGCTACACGGTTTTTGGATTTAATTGCTGTGAAAGGTAAGACTGAGCCCGTAAGAATTTATGAATGTCCTGGGGTCAAGAAGGAGATGGACTCTAAAATTCTGGAGGGCATGGCCAAGTTTGAAGAAGCTGTGGATATTCATTATTTTGGCAGAAATTTCGCCGAAGGAATTCCAGTATTTGAAAAACTCAAGGAATACTGGGGAGGCGAAAATTTGGCATGTGATCTTTATATAGAGAGGCTTAGCGATTTCGTGGAGAATCCACCTGAGGAAGCCTGGAACGGAGTATTTGTAGCTACTTCAAAGTGATGCGAGAACCGGAACTTAGGTAGAAGCCTGGACTCCCAGAACCGGCACCTGAGAGCAGATCACTTCTAGAACGATGCGATGCATCGCCCGTCGTCGCGTTCTACTCCCATGCACCCATTCTGAGAGCCCAATCATCCACCACGTCCCGGCCCTCGCATCACAGTATTTTAAGAATTATTGGAGGATTCTGTATTGGGAGTTCAACATTGCATTTGCCATCCCCTTTGGCTAATAGCGGTAGCGTCATCTTGCGGCCTTATGTCTCCAGTTCACTCCAGTCGGGGTGATAGAGGATTGTGCTCATGTAGATGAAGAAGGTTAGCGATGGAACTGAGTAGAGGGACTCATCTGTGAAACAGAGAAGTAAAAACATAGTAGGTAATAAGACTAAGAAGGATCGATAGGGATGTGTTGGCCAGCGCACATAGATGCGTAGAAGTATGGGAAATAGAGCTAATAGAATGATGAGTCCGGGTAGACCAAACTGTACCATTGCCACCAGATACTGGTTGTGGGGATGATCTGAATTTATGGTTCCTGGGGGGTAGAATTCCTTTAGCAGGGTTTGATGCTTTTCTCGATAAGAACCTGTGCCGTGTCCGTAATATGGACTTTGTGAAAACAGGCGAATTCCAGCATCTATATGGTGAAGTCTTTCTCCTAAAGAGCTGTGCGTGATTTGAGATTGAAAGAGAACTAAGTCCCGTTTGAGCTCCAAAATCCGAGACGAAAAGGTTTCAACTGTCAAAAACAAGATTGTTATTGAGATTCCAAGACCCACACACGCACCCACGACAATCTTCCAGCTTCGAGTCTCCAGGAGAATCCATAAGGGAATCAGAACCAGGAGTAGAATCTGACCGGTTCTTCCGCCCGTAGCAATCAGGCTCGCCGCAAATGAGATTTGGATAACCCAGCTTAAGACACGTGCAGCCGGACTCCAATTCCTTTGTAACCAGAAGAGTAAGAGCATAGCAAAGACCAACATTGGACTGTACTGCACTCGATTGATAAATGGGGTTCCGCCTGCCTGCATGGGTTCAATACTCCACCATCCCAGTAGTATTCCGTGGGTTAAAAGGTGGTAAATGAAAATCCCGCTCACGAACGAATTAAGAGCAGCACGCAGATAGGGAATACTGATACAGGACATCAATATTGGGAGAGTGGATAGATATAGAGACTTTTTCCAGGGTGTTAAGGCTCCTGAATAATCTTCGGTCCAGCCGACACCAAGGGTATGCAAGAGCAGCCAACATAGGCACCAGTAAATTAGATAGTTGCCCCTTATCCCTTGTTTGAAGCCGCGCAAATCACCTTTGAAGATACCGCCCAAAACCAGCAGGCCCAGAAGCAGATAGCAAAAGGCCACCGAAAAAGGAAGGCAAAACCCAAAGAGTAAGAAGAGGCCAGTGGTTACTCGATTGACAGGGAAAGAAGGGGTAGTCATGGATTGAGTTCAGGTGAATTGGAAAATGAAAGAGGTTATTGAGGAGACTTCGTCACAACAATATGAATAGTGTTGCTGATCTTTGGAATTTACCGTTTTAAGACTTCCCCATGGAAAAAAGAATCGAACTTTTCGCGAGGACAAAACCATACGTTTCGATGATCAATTTCCCTGTCAGGGTACGGTCGTTGCCGAATTTTTTCCAGAGCATGAAGACCTTCATGATCCGCGAAGAAGCCAAGGTAATCATCTTGCTCAAGAATTTTGACGATTTGTTGGTCTGTTTCGCGGGAAACTGAGCATTCAATCAAAAATGTGGGACGATAAAGTTTCACTAATCTGTCAGCCCCACGCATCACCTCGAATTCAAAGCCCTCAACATCCATTTTTACAAAGGTAATAGGGAGTAGATTTGGTTCGTGGTTTGAAGCCAGAAACTTGTTTAGAGAGGAAGTTTCAATTTCAATCGCCTGAGACTTTTCTCTAAGAATTAAGGATGCTGCTCCATCGCCAATATAGTCTCGAAAAAGTTGGGCTCTTCCGGGTTCGCTTGAGAGACCAGCCATATAAAATTGCACATTATTCAAAGAGAATACTCTCGATAGCCGTTTGAGATGCGAGAACAGTTCAGGTTGAGGTTCAAAACAGTGTACCTGACCGTTGATGCCTACACAGCGAGACATCCACCATGCAAAAATTCCCTTATTCGTACCGATGTCTAGAACAGCAGAACCGGAAATGGGAAGCTGAAGCAAGTGTTTAAGGTCAAAGCGCTCCGTTCGAAACCGGTATCGATAGAATCGATGCAGCATATGGAGCTTGAAAGTAAAATCGAATTTTTCCTTCATTCTATTAGGCCAGCTTTAAAATTCGGTTCATTATATACTCAAAATGAAGTAATTTGTCCGGATTCCCAGACAAAGCATGAATCCAAAGATTCCTGAGCTCATCTGCGGTTGAGCCCTCCAGTAGCGAATCCAAATCCAGAGTTTAGAGATGAGGTTATACCTTGACAAGTTTAGATCCATGTTTATCATTCGTGACCACGTTTTAAGTGACGCTTTGTCAAAACCATCGGAAGTGTTCTATCCTCACGCCGATCTTTCGATAAAGGCCTCAAGAAACAATCGCAGTTATGCTCGCAGCAATTTGGATTTTTATAGTCGTATTTTCGCTTAGCCTTGGGCTAAGCGGGGTCATTATATGGGCTTCGCAAAGGTGGAATCTGCTTTCCACGCCGCAGGCCAATCGCTGGAATGATCGTCGCATTTCCATCCATGGAGGAGTGGGAATTTGGTTGGCTTTCAGCGTAGGACTATTCCTTTTTAAAGGGATTGATCTAGAGGTTCAAGAGTGGGTCTTGTGGTCCACCTCCAGTCTCATGTTTCTGGTAGGTCTCTACGATGACTTTTTTACACTCTCACCAAAGTGGAAATTGTTGTTTCAGTTTCTTGTTACAGGCACTGCGGTGGGTTGCGGAATCATGTTCACTTTTCTTGACTCCTACTGGTTGAATGTTCTGATTACTGCCCTTTGGATTGTGGGGCTGAACAACGCGATTAACCTTCTTGATAATATGGATGGAGCCAGCTCTGGTATCGTGTTTATCACCCTTACCTCCCTTGCTTTCCTACCGCACCATATGGATGCTGGATTGGCTTATAGCTGCCTCATTCTGGCGGCTAGTGTGCTTGGCTTCCTGGTATTTAACTTCCATCCGGCACGAATTTTCATGGGTGATAGCGGGAGTCTCTTCTTAGGTAATATGACCGCCATGTTGCTTTTGCTTTTCAGCCAGACAATTTCTCCCACTGTGTCGCATACATTCTTTAATTTACCCAGTGCGATCTTGATACCCGCACTGATGCTTTTCACGCCCATCCTTGATACGACTTATGTATTTCTAAACCGAATTCTGAATGGTTATCCCATTTCCCAGGGAGATAAAGGTCATATCTCTCACCGCTTGTCCCATATTCTGGGCGGTGATCGCCTGGCAGTACTTTGCCTCTACGCATTCCAGCTCAACATCGCATGGATCGTAGCTTCTTATTATTGGACATATTTCTATCCAGTAATGTTGCTGACCGTGCTTGGCCTGGTTCTGCTGACCCGGGCAACCAACCATTTAGTTTGGCCGGAGAAGTATGTCAAGCCACCGAGTCTTGGCTTCAGGATTGCTCCCCTTCGGCGAGCTGTGAATATAGCTGGTCAAGATCTTTGATTAAACGGTTCACTGAGTAGCGTTCCTGAACAAACTGCCTGGCAAGAGCTACCTTCTGAGTAGGGATTTCATCGGTGATGGATTGAAATTGACTCGCGAACTCCGAAGGCTTAGGGTCTGAAATGAGGATGCCACGTTCACCTTGAACTCCTAACAGGTCAACAATTCCCCCCACAGCCGATGCGATTACGGGAATTCCACAGGCAAAAGCTTCTAAAATGGAGAGAGGTGTCCCTTCATTTATAGACGTCAGTACCAGGCAATCCAGGGCTCCATAAATCTGTCGTGGATCCTCTACATTTCCAGTGAAGTGTACATTTTTTAGTTCCATACTGCCGACAAGATCTCTCAATAGCGTTTCAAACTCTCTTGAGCCTCCCCCGACGATCAGGAAATGAACATCAGTGGAATCACCGCTCCCCTGAAATACCTGAATGGCTTCAAAGAATAATTTGTGATTTTTAATCGAAGACAACCTGCCAACAATCCCGAAGACAGTGCTTTGTGAGCTGATCCCAAAAGAATCCCGCAGAGAATTGAAATCCAATTCCAATGCAAAGTCGGTCTCAACTCCCAGGGGAATGATTTTGTGTTGCTTTAGGTTACCAACCTGGTAAGTGTCTAAGATTTCTTTCTGCTGTTGAGATGAAATCGTAATGATGACGTCGCTGCCAAGCAGTGCCAGGAGTCTTTCAATCCATAAAAAAAGTCGATGTTTCCAGGGTGAAAAATATCCATGAAAGGTGTGACCGTGGAAAGTATGAACCACCATAGGGGCTTTAGAGAAAGGATGTAAAATTCGCCAGAGCAGAACAGAGAGCCTTCCTAAAAAGCCGGCTTTAGAGGTATGAGTGTGGCAAATAAGAGGGCGAAATCGATCTAAAATAGAATATAGACTAAGAATACAGCGCAGGTCTTTGAACAAAGAGATGGAGGAAGATAGGGTGGGTAGCTTTAAGAGCCGGATTCCACACTTCCTGGCGAAATGAGAAAGGTCATCCTCATTGCTTTCGACATCCCCGTAAACCAAAAGATTACACCAACCAATCCGATTTAAACCCTGGGAAGCCCAGCTGACGTGTTTAGCCGGACCCCCTACATTTAGGCGAGCGATGATGCGTAGAACTCTACGTCGGTGGTTCATTCCATCTCCATCAGGTTACCTGGTCTACAATTAGCGACTAAACGGGCCCCTTTCACAAAGACCCCTTCGTCGTGAAGCCAATTTAATTATGGTAATATTGGCCGAATTTGCGATTCTGCTCGGAGAGCATTTAAGAAAGGCTTCGAACACATTCGTCCACGTGGATTATATGCAAAAAAAGAATTCAAATGAATTGTAGACTTTGTGACTCTTCGAATTTTGAAACTCTCATTGACCTTGGGATGAGCCCCTTTGCAAACAGTTACCTTACTGAAGAGCAATTAGAGGAGGGGGAAACCTTCTATCCACTACATGCAAAGGTGTGTATAAATTGCTTCCTGGTCCAACTACCAGCGTATGTGAAGCCAGCATCAATCTTTGATGAGTATGCCTATTTTTCCTCATATTCCACCTCTTGGCTTCAACATTGCAAAGCATATTGTGAAAAGGTCAAAGCTAAATTTGAACTGCACAAAAATTCATTTGTTGTGGAAGTAGCTTCCAATGATGGCTACCTATTAAAAAACTTTTTGGAGTCTGAAATTCCTTGTATGGGAATTGAGCCAGCCGAAAATGTAGCCAACAATGCCATTATGAAAGGAATTCCTACCGAGATTGGTTTTTTTGGTGCCTCTCTGGCGGATAAGATTCGATCCACGCATGGTGCTGCAGATTTACTGGTATCTAAGAATGTACTGGCTCATGTCCCCGATATACATGACTTTGTGGAAGGCTACAAAATCCTGCTTAAGGATAAAGGCGTGGTTACGGTTGAATTCCCACATCTTTTGGAATTGATTTCAAATAATCAGTTTGACACCATATACCACGAACATTTCTCTTACTTGAGCCTGGGAGTCGTAAAGCAGTTGTTTGATGCCCATAACCTGAAAATATTCGAGGTGGAAACCCTCAATACCCATGGGGGTTCCTTAAGAGTTTATGCTTCCCATCAAGAATTCACAGGTTTTCGCAAAACGGACTCCGTAAAGCAGGTGTTACAGAAGGAAGAGGAGCAAAATCTCTATAATCAGCGTGCGTACAGGGAATTTCAGCTCAGAATACTGGCGATGCGGCAGAAATTGATGTCGTTGTTAACAAGTATCAAGAGCGAAGGGAAGTCTATAATTGGGTACGGAGCGGCAGCAAAAGGGAACACGCTTTTAAACTATTTTGGTATCCGCTCGGACCTGGTCTCTTTTGTTGCAGATAAGTCTGAAGCAAAGCAGGGTAAATTCCTTCCAGGATCTCGCATTCCCATTATTTCTCCCGAGCAGTTGTTGGAGAATCCACCTGATTTTGTATTTGTGCTAGCGTGGAATTTAAAGGAAGAGATTTTAGAAGAGCTAACTGAAATCAGAAATGAGGGAACTAAGATTATTCTAGCAGTTCCTGAAGTGAGGGTGATTTAAATGATTTTTGAACCTCTGCGGCTTAAGGGAGCCTATTTAATTCGAATGGAGCCAATTCAGGATAATCGGGGTTGGTTTGCAAGGACCTTTTGTCAACGAGAGTTTGAGGAGCAAGGTCTTGAATCAGGCATTGTGCAAACCAGTGTTTCCAACAATACAAAGAAAGGAACGCTCCGTGGAATGCACTGGCAAGCATCTCCCTATGAAGAAGTGAAAATGATTCGCTGCACCCGGGGCCGAATTTTTGATGTACTGGTTGATATTCGTAAAGATTCAGACACTTTTGGGCAATGGGAAGGATTTGAGCTTTATCCCGATGACCCATGTCTCTTGTATGTTCCGAAGGGTTTTGCCCATGGCTTCCAAACAATGGAAGACAATACAGACACAAGATATTGGATGGCAGAGTTTTATCACCCAGAGGTTAGTATGGGTTTCCGATGGAATGACCCTGAAGTAGGTATCCAATGGCCGCAAGTTTCTGAGAGGATAATTTCTGAAAAAGACAAAGAGCTTCCCTGTCTAAGAGAGTTACAACTGAGCTGAAATGAAGCCTAAGGTTTTGATCACCGGTGTAAGTGGCTTTATTGGTAGACATTGTCCACGTCTTCTTGAAGAGTCCTATGAAGTTCATGGAGTAGGTACTCGTGCCCAGGATGGACATTCATTCCAATACCATCAGATTGACCTCCTAGACGATAGAGAAATCACTCAGTTTATTCGAGCATTACGACCCGAGTTTTGCCTACATTTGGCCTGGGTCACAGATCATGGTAAGTATTGGACTTCAGATCTAAATTATAGGTGGGTTCAGTCCAGTCTTTCACTCTATCGAGAGTTGATCGAGTGTGGCGTGCAAAGGGTGGTGACTGCCGGTACTTGCGCGGAATATGATTGGACCCATGAAGGGGTGTTCGGTGAGTCACAAAGTCTTTCACCAAAGACCGTTTATGGAGTATGCAAGGCAGCCCTCTATTCCATGTCGGCCTCCCTGTTTGACCAATCGAACGTATCCTGGGCCTGGGGTAGGGTATTTCATTGTTTTGGGCCCTTTGAAAAACGTGCCAGGCTTATACCTAGTATAATTATTTCCCTGCTTGAAAATCGGCAGGCACAGTGTAGTTCAGGCAATCAGATCCGAGACTTTTTATATGTAGAGGATCTGGCGTTGGCTTTTTGCCAGTTGCTCGGTTCCAAATGCGAGGGAGCGTTCAATTTATCCTCCGGTGAAAAAGTAGAGCTTGGCAAGGTAATTCAACTTGTAGGACATTTATTGCATAAAGAGGACCTGGTGGCTCTGGGAGCAAGGCCGGATCGAGAAGGGGAGCCTCGGTGTCTTGTGGCGGATGTAAAAAGGGCCCGGGAAGAACTTAAATTTGTACCCAAGTTTGATCTGAAACAAGGACTACAACGAACGATTGATTGGTGGAAAAAGGATGGATTATTGCCCTCTTTGTGAAGGCAAAGAGCTCTTCAATATTCTCACAAGAGAAAGGGTGCTCATACATCAAAACCTACTTTACTCCAGTGAAGTAGAGGCCTTAAATGCGGATGTTGGCGAACTGCGGATGGAGTTATGTTCTACCTGCGGTTTTATTTTCAACTCGAAGTTCAAGCCAGAACTTATTTCATATGGTGCTGATTATGATAATCGGCAAACTTGTTCACAAGAGTTTCGCAGTTACTTTGAAGCTTTAGCTAAGAAAGTGCTTAGCCATGTTTCCTCTGAAAATACTCAGCTCGTGGAGATCGGATGTGGAAACGGTGAGTTTCTTGAGTTATTGATTGAGGGTATAAAAGGAGAGTGCCGGGGATACGGATTTGACCCAAGTTATAAAGGCAATGAAGAACTCCTTGTGGGTAAGATTCAAATTTTAAAACAGTACTACGATGAGTCAGCATCAAAAATCTCCGCAGATCTCGTATGCTGCCGCCATGTGATTGAACATGTCCCGGACCCAATCGGACTTCTTCAATCGACCCATCAAGCGCTTCAAGATTCTCCTCAAGCCAGAGTTTTTTTTGAGACCCCCTGTGTTGAATGGATTCTAAGAAATAAAGTAATTTGGGATTTTTTTTATGAACACTGCTCTCTCTTTACCAAAAGCAGTCTGGCGTTTGCATTCGAAAAGACAGGATTTTGTGTGGACAGTGTGGATCATGTATTTGGAGAACAGTATTTATGGCTGGAAGCCCGAAAGCAGCCTTGCGTATTGAGTTCCTTCGAGGTTGCTGATCTTGAAGAAATAGCCCATGAATATAGAGAAGCAGAGCGCAGAGAATGGGATCTGTGGCGGGAGACTCTAGGAAGCCATTCAAAAAAGGGAAGGGTAGCGGTGTGGGGGGCAGGAGCCAAGGGCGCAACTTTTGCAAGCCTTTTAGACCCGCATAGAGAGCAAATCAGTTGCATCATAGATATTAATCCCAATAAGCAAGGGGGTTGGCTTGGTGGCAGCGCACACCCGGTAATTAGTCCCGCAACTGCTCCATCTTATGGCATAGAGTATGTTCTTGTTATGAATCCGCTGTATATAAGTGAAATTGAACAGATCATGTCTAATGAAGGCATGAAGGCAGATATTGTAGAGAGTTTATGAAACTAATTATTGATACAGAGACGCGTGAGATTACCAGAATTGATGGCGAGGAGTCAGACACCTACGACCTATATTCGAAGAAAGCCTTTGAATTGATTTCCAGCCAGTGGGTGAATGTAGGCTGGGATCAAAAGTATTCCTACACCTTCAGCTGGTTTGGCAGACCGATCATACAGTTACCTGAAGACATGGTCCGTACCCAAGAGGTGATCTGGAGTTTAAAGCCGGATCTAATTATTGAAACCGGGATAGCCCATGGAGGATCCCTCATATACTACGCCAGTTTGTTTGAGGCCTTAGGTCATGGCAGAGTTTTAGGTGTCGACATTGAGATACGGGAAGAAAATCTGAAGGAACTCAAAACCCATCAACTCTCGTCTAGAATAGATTTGATCATAGGAGATTCGATTTCTGATGAGACTTTGAGCAAGGTAGAAGCCATGGTTAGAGAAGATGAGAAGGTACTCGTGATTCTAGATTCCAATCACTCCTATGACCACGTGCTGGCGGAGTTAGAAGCCTATCATCATTTTGTGAAGCCCGGGGGCTACATCGTCGCTACCGACGGAGTAATGAAAGATTTAAGTATTGTTCCCAGGGGGGCCGAGTCCTGGACTCGGGATAACCCATATCATGCAGCACAGGACTTTGTGGCGAAAAGGGATGATTTTGTGATTGAACAGCCAGCGTGGTACTTCAACGAAAGTTCATTAAATCAAAACATCACCCATTGGCCCGGAGCTTGGTTGAGAAAACTCTAAAAGTCGGGGCTAAGAGGCGGTTCAGAAATAGAATATTTAGCCCCAAGATTCGATTTGGATTTTCTTTGAAGTCAACCTAGATTGTGTTGGTAGTCTCAGAATTTATACTTGGCGTCATTTCAATTAAACTCAAACAACTTTATCGATTTGAAATTGGAGCCAAAATAGCGAGTACTTAACGTAACTTGTCTTAATAGAATATGGTCACTATGAAATTCAAGTGGTTATCAAACATAGGGATTGTCAAAGCCAACATGTTGGCGAATTTGGTAGGTCGTGCATGGAATGCCATTTTGCTGTTCTTATGCATTCCATTCTATATACAGATACTGGGTATGGAAGGCTATGGCTTGATCGGCTTCTTCTTCTCGCTACAGGGTGTCATCAAACTCTTGGACCTTGGTCTTAGTACAGTTGTGAATAAGGAAATAGCATCCTTTTCCCTTAAAGAAGAGCATTTCCAAGATTTAAGAGATCTAGTAAGAACCCTTGAAATCATATATTGGGGTATTGGCTTAATTCTAACCCTGGCTATCTTGTTTAGTTCGTCATGGATAGGGGGTTCTTGGATTCAATCAGAGTATCTCTCTCCACATGAGGTGACGAATGCAGTCTTCCTTATGGCTCTTGCCATAGTATTTCAATGGCCCGTCGTTTTTTACTCCGGGTGTTTTTCAGGAATGCAAAAACAGGTCACCCTTAATTTTTGGAATAGTGCTATAGCAATATTTAGGTTTGGCTTGGTGATACCGGTTTTATATATCGTAGACCCAACTATAGAGAACTTCTTTTTATGGCAAATATTGGTGGGCTTAGTTTCCACCGTACCTATGGCTATGCATGCCTGGAAATCATTGCCAGGAGGCTACCGAATAGCAACCTTTCAAAGCAAAATCTTGCGAAAAATATGGAGATTTACTGTGGGTTTAAGCATTGCTTCCATTTTGGCTGTTATCCTTATGCAGTCAGATAAGATTTTGCTAAGTAAGCTGCTAATGCTGGAACAATTTGGTTACTACACACTGGCAACCACAGTAGCTGGACTCATTTATTATCTAGTGTATCCAATCGGAATGGCCGTATTTCCAAAGCTTTCCCAGTTAGTCTCAGAAGGCGAGCTAGAAGAAGTAAGGAGAATGTATCACCTGGCAAATCAGGTTATGTCGGCTGCTATTATACCGCTGAGCCTTGCTATGAGTATTGGGGCTAAAGAGATGATATTTATATGGACAGGAAATGAGTCCATTGCCTCGAATGTGGGACCAGTACTTTCGATCTACTGCCTGGGTACTCTTATCCATGGATTATTGCATATACCCTTTTTTCTTCAATTTGCTTCCTCATGGACCAAATTAGCCCTATATGCTAATTTAATTGCCGTTGTATTATTCATCCCCTTGCTGTTTTGGCTTACCAACTATCTAGGTATGCAGGGCGGAGCGTATGCTTGGTTGATTACCAACCTGATCTATAGCATCTTTGTAATGTTTGCGATGCACAAGCGACTACTTAAGAAAGATCTTTTAAGATGGTTGTTTAGTGATTTAGGAGTAAGTTTTGTGATAAGCATTGTCGTATTTAGCGCTTGGTATGTGGTGATACCAAGCCCCTCAGGCAGGGTGTCCTCATTTCTATGGTATTCTTTGCTGATACTAAGCTCACAGACCCTGTGTATTATGGCAACAAGCGAGGGCCGATCATGGCTGCAAAAGAACTTTTTCCATCGGGGTGAAATGAATGCCATGTGATAGCAAGACTTTAGTTAGTGTAGGCATTCCTACCTATAATCGTGCGCAGGGTTTGAAACGAACTTTAGAGTTAATAACTAATCAATCCTATAAAGATCTTGAAATTATAGTTTCTGATAATGCCTCTACCGATGAAACTTCTAAAGTCGTTGAGGACTTCATGGAGAAAGATCATAGAATTCAATATATAAAGCATGAAAAGAACCAGGGTATACAATTCAACTTTAAGTATGTTTTACAAGTTTCTAGAGGTCAGTATTTCATGTGGGCTGCGGATGATGATGAATGGGCTCTTGAGTTCATCGATACCTGCGTCAAAAATACGAGTGGCAGCGGAACCTGTATGACTTGGTTCAGTACTCTGTACAGGAGTTCAGGTAAGATAAGCTATCCTCCTCAGCCCAACATACTACCCGAAATGTCAGTATTTTCTAGAGCGTCCTCTTATCTAGGATGCATGCAGTCTTCCTATTTTTATGGACTTCATAAGCGTGCTGATATCCAAGAGGTTCTGCAGGAGGGCTTTTTTGACTTTTATGATTGTTATTTCATATTACGTCAATTGATTAAATATGATTTGAAGATAATTCCAAAGTATCTGTTTATTTCGGGAGTTGACTCTGAAAATTATGAACTAAAAACATTTGAGAATAGAAAATGTCTTAGGCTAAACTATTTTAGTTTTATTAGTTCTTCTCTCCGACTAATTTCTCGAGATTGCCAGTTTAATTTGTTCCAAAGGGTGTATCTAATATTTAAGTTACTATTTAGCATGTTCAAGCTCATGATTTTTAACGAGGTAATAGAACCAGCAAGGACTTTTTATTCCAAGGCTTCCCGTTTTTTGAAACGAAGGTGGTTAACTTTAAAGCATTCTATGTATCGAGGTACTAGAATAAGCTATGCACAGGCCGGAGAAGATTTGATTATACGAATAATATTCGATGCCATTGGAGTTGAAAAACCTTCCTATATAGATATTGGAGCTCACCATCCATACTACTTTAGCAATACGGCTCTCTTTTATCTTAGCGATTCACAAGGTGTTAACATCGAGGCGGATCCAGAACTCTTTAAGAGGTTTGTGAATTTAAGAACGAGGGACATTAACCTGAATTCTGGAGTCTTAGCGAAAAGGGATTCTGACACACTACTATTTCATGTACTTTCGAACCCAACATTGAACACGTTTTCAAAAACTGAAGCGGAGAATTCTATACGGGAGGCTGGAATCCGAATTCTTAAAGAAATCCCTGTTCCGGTAATGACACTGAATGAGATTATTCAGCAGTATTGTGATGGGGATTTTCCAGACTTTTTGAGTTTGGATATTGAAGGAATGGATCTCGAAGTGCTTAAAAGTATAGATTTTTCAAACTCTGTTCCTACAGTTATTTGTGTTGAGTCCGTCTCGTTCTCAGAGTCGGGAAGAGGCGTAAAAAATAAAAGAATTGGAGAATTTCTCAGTCAAAAGGGCTACTTCTTGTACGCAGACACCCACATAAATTCAATTTTTGTGCTCAAATCTCGCTGGCTTCGAAACTGAAAACTACTACTTTACTTTGGATTGCAAAAAGGAGCTGTCGATCATCATTTTTGTGGCAAATGCTCAGTGGGCGTGACGTGTTAGCCCTGGTTCTTTAGTTGCCTTGATATAACATACTGTACCATTGTGACATTCTTGCCAATGCACTTTAGCGATCTTAAATCCGCAGGTAGAAATGAGACTTTTTAGCTCCTCATACGTTGGATGCCAAACATGGTGGTCTGCATACTTGTGTATCCCAAAGATTGGTAGTATTAAGCGCACAGCTTCCTTGAGGTGATCTCTTAAGGGTACTTTTCCATTCTTTCCACCGTGTACATACAGTCCGACGATTAGGTTGCCAACTTCCTTTAGGACACGATAGGCTTCATTAAGGGCCAGCTCGGGATTTAGAAAGTGGTCGATGACAGAGCGCATATGTACGGTCTGAAAGGAACATGAGGCAAAGGGCAAAAATTCTGCCTGACAAGATACGAAATTTACGGGCTCAACCAAGAATGGGTACGTCCTGATTAGGTTAGGAGATTTGGATATCCATTGAAAAACATTGAGGAATGGGTCGCAAGATATGTATTCTTGGCCGGGGCATAAGAAAGCTCTAAGCCTACCTTGATGACCCCCGACATCAAGACAACGACCCTCAATAGGGATTGCTTCGTAGACGTCTCGAACACCATTCAGTTCATCATTGTAATTTGGACTGTCAGTGACCGTGTATGAGTCATCCCATTCTTCATAATGAAGCTGACCTTGGCTCCAGATTTTTTGGTCAGAGGTTGTTTGATTGTTTAATAGCCTAAGATCATATACTCCGCCCACAACGGGGTATTTTCTTCCGTATGTAGACACTAATGATAGGCCATCACCAGAGACAGACAATGGATTCTTGCTTAATGGGTCTACTAGGATCTCATTGACCCAGCTATCAATCTTAGCTAATCTGTTTTTCTCTGTCATTCCACACCCTTTGCTGGACGTATTCGACTACGGGAGCACTTGACTCTAGACCAAACAGCTAGAAGGAAGAGAATTCCTCTAAGCTATTAGCAATTGAAATCAAGTCTCAAAATCCTTTCTCTTCCGATGTGGAAGGCCAAAAATAGTTCTAGATAATCATTGCTTGAAGCCAACTACGCACCAGTAAGGACTGTCGTCCGAAAATTGGATATCCTGCAAACCTTCTGTCTTAAACATCTCATGAATTTCCTTCCTTGTGAAGCGTTTCTCTAGCCTGGTGCCAAATCTATCAAGGGCGTCTGTTTTCATTGTGTAATAGGGAAAGGTCCTATATTGGGAGAGGGGTATGTTTTCAACGTGAAAACCCAGTCGTTCTAAAATCAGTGAACTCCGAGCAGCTGGCAGATAAACAGCCAGAGCAATCAGCTTGGTAATCAGTAGTTTCAATCGAAAAGGTAAAACAGAAATCAAACGTCGAAAAATATCCGAGATCCGCCATATTGTTTTGAACCAAAGTGGTTTGTTATCAAAGGCATAGTAAAAATAAGCCAGGAAAGGAGCTCCTGGTTTGAGTTTAGCTATACAGGCCCTCAAGCCTGCCACAGTATCGGGTATATGATGCAGAACTCCTAGAGAATAGCCAAAGTCCATGGATGCATCCTCTAACGGTATGTTGTTGAAAGATGCTTGATGGAAGATACAGTTTCTAAGGGTGGACAAATTTCTCTCAGCAATTTTGAGGGCCTCGGAGCTCCCATCAATACAATGGAGGACCCCAACCTTTGGAGCTACAAACTTTGCCCATCTCCCACTTCCGCAACCCATGTCAAATGCATGGCTATTATCTTGAAGTTCATCCAGATCTACGATGTGAAAATATTTGTCGAATTGGTTCTTGAGTTCTCGTTCGGGAATGGTGTCGTGGGAATATTCAGCCCATTCCTTACCAAAATCTTCCACGGTTTTATTGTCAATATTTTTCATGGCTACTAATTAGGATTCTTTGTGGGGATAGAAGATTGCTATCGATGCCACAATAAACTTCTATACTGGAGCTACAATCGAGGTTTGATGTGAATTTTAGAGAATTCATTTTCAGACTACAAGGAATGTATTACAGGGTAGAATGGAGGTAAGAGCAATTCCTTTCAGTTTTGAACCGAATACTGACATAACCGCACCGACTGGTCTACGCTACACCGTGCGAAGAACGGCAGGAAATTTAACGGAAATGATTCTATAAACCCCATTTCGTTCCAGTGGGATCATTTGAAATGAACATAGATTTAACAGTACTCATGTGTGTTTGTAATGGAGGACAGTTTCTAGAAGAGGCTATCCACAGTATCTTGGAGCAGTCCTTCAAAAACTTTGAGTTTATCATTGTGGAAAATGGGTCCCAGGACAATTCCTGGGAAATCATTCAGAGTTTTGATGATAGCCGAATCAGGGCCTTTCAAACGGAGATCAGGCAATTGGCTTTTAATCTAAACTTTGGTTTACAGAAGTCGAACGCCAAGTGGGTAGCGAGAATGGACGCAGACGATATTTCCACACCGGATCGGTTTGCGATCCAAATGGAATACCTTAGATCTTACCCCGAGACAACAGTCTTGGGAACCCAGAGCATTCTATTTGAATCAGGCCAAATCAAAGGCGAAGAAAATGTTCCCTTGCTACACAAGGATATTGTCAGAAACTTACCCTTTAAGACGGTTCTTTTGCATCCCACTGTCATTTTTAATCGCAAGGCTGTACTTGATGTTGGTGGCTACATGGGATATAAGAGCGAGGATTTTGATCTGTGGCTGCGGCTTATTCGGTCTAATAAGGTTATACTTGCGAATCTATCCCAACCCCTATTGAAGTACAGATTACACCCCAAGCAGGTACGAGGAAATCGGTTATCATATGCTGAAGGAGCGGGTTATCTGTTCAGGGATTTTCTTTTGACCAAGAGGATCAGTTATTTTTTGGGATTTCTTTGGTTAACCATGAAGTGCCTATTCATAGGCCGATAAATCATGATCAAACAGATTTTTTCCAAGCTTCATAAAAGCCAGCTTCTGAACTTTAATGAATTTCAGCGTGAAAAGTGGGTAAAGGCTCAGGCCAGTCAAATACCTGATGGTTCCAGGGTGTTGGATCTCGGTGCTGGAAGTTGTCCGTATCGTATGTATTTTGGTCACTGTTTATATCACACTCAGGATTTCAGTGAGTTGTCGGAGGATCAGATTCGGTTTCGTGAGGGTTATGGTGAAATTGACTATGTCTCTGATGTCACTGAAATCCCTGTTGAAGATGACTATTTTGATGTAGTGATTAATACGGAAGTGCTTGAACACGTTCCCAACCCTGTAGCGGTGTTAAATGAAATTTTCCGTGTGCTTGTTCCCGGTGGCCTACTTCTTCTTACCGCCCCTTTGGGATCCGGGATACACCAAGAGCCGTACCATTTTTATGGTGGCTATACACCGTGGTTTTATGAGAAATATCTTGCTGAAACCGGATTTGATGAAATCCTTGTTCTGGCAAATGGCGGTTTTTACAAACACTACTCCCAGGAAACCCTGAGGTTTATAAAAAGCACGCAACCTTGGAGAACGGAAGTAGGATTTGTTTTTAAAGTTGTTTGGTTTCCTTTTTGGCTTCTTCTATTACCTGTGATGTTGTTGGTAGCCGTGGTTTCTTTTTTCCTAGACCCAATTGATCAGGAAAAAAGATTCACCGTCGGATATTTTGTTCGTGCAGAAAAAAAGCAAACCGGTACATTGCGAGAATAACAATTTTCTATGTGTGGATTATTGGGCATTCTTGGCATTGAAGGTATCTCCCGCAGCACTTTCGAGAATAGTCTTCGTTTGTTGGATCATCGCGGACCAGATGATACGGGGCTGTATGAGATCCGCTCAAACACTGCTGGCTGGTTCGGTCATACCCGTTTATCGATCCAGGACCTGAGCCCTGCAGGGCATCAGCCCATGGTGCTTGAAAACCGTTGGGTGATTGTCTTCAATGGAGAAATATACAACTTTAGGGAGCTTGGGGCTGAGCTAGCTGAGCTTGGAGTTAGATTTAAATCTAGCTCTGACACGGAAGTAATTCTACATGCCTATAAGACCTGGGGTCCTGGCGCTCTGGAGAGATTCAATGGCATGTTTTCCCTGGCGATCTTTGATTTGCACGAAGAGCAACTTTTTCTGGCGCGAGATAGAATTGGGATCAAACCACTTTATTATTGGCATGAAAATTCTTTTTTTGTCTTTTCTTCCGAACTTAAAGCAATTTGCGCTTTACCTGCTTTCCCAAAAAGAATTAGCAGCGAAGGCTTTGTGCAGTATCTTCAATGGCAGTTTGTCCCAGCACCGGGAACAATCTTTGAAAACACCTTCAAGTTACCCCAGGGCCACTATGCGATCTTAAAGGCTAATCAGCTCGAAGTGCAGCAATGGTGGTCACCTTACCAGGCTTATACACAACCAAAACAAAATTCTTCCTATGAAGAACTTCTCCACGAAGGAGAGGCACTTCTCAAGTCATCCATTCAATATAGAATGATTGCGGATGTACCTGTGGGCTGCTTTCTAAGTGGAGGAATAGATTCGACATTAGTAGCGGCAACCATGTCAGAAATAGCATCACGTCCAATCAAGACCTTCTCCATTGGTATGCAGGACAAGGAACTCAATGAGGCGGAATATGCCAAGGATATCGCCAGTTATCTTGGAACTGACCATCATGAACACTATATAGAAACACAGGAACTTACTGGCCTGATTCCCCAACTCTCGCAATTCTGGGATGAGCCATTTTCAGACTCCTCGGCTATTCCAACCATGCTTGTTTCAAAACTGGCGCGAAGCGAAGTGACGGTGGCATTGAGTGGAGATGGTGGTGATGAACTTTTTTGTGGATATTATCGCTACCGGTGGATGGAACAGCTCAATGTGATAGGAAGACTTCCCATTCTCAGGGGGGTGTTTTCAAAGATCTTTAGTTCTCAGGTATTTGAAGTCTTGGGAATCGGACCCCACCGTCGCTTAAAGAAGGTGGGGGCTGCCCTTTCATGGGAGAGAATTGAGGATCAGTATCGCTCTCTTTCTAACATCTGGTACAAGGGGCAATTGGAGTCATTGTTAAGCTCATTCAAGCCGGTATCCAATCCTTGTAGGGAAGTGTTTCAGCAATCGGGCTCACTGGTGGAAAAATTGATGCTGGCCGATTTGGTTTATTACCTCGTTGAAGACATATTGGTGAAAGTTGATCGAGCGAGCATGAGTACCTCCCTGGAAGCCAGAGTGCCGTTGCTAGATCACAGGTTTGTTGAGTTTGCCCTAAAAGTGCCAATGAAGTTTAAAAGATCAGGATCGGGAACCAAAGTGTTGTTAAGAGAGATACTTTCAAAAAAAGTGCCTCAGAATTTATGGGATCGTCCCAAGGCGGGATTTGAGATTCCAATCAAGAATTGGTTGATGAACGAGCTTTACGATTGGATGATGGATTTATTTTCCAAAAACTCCTGTGAAAAACACGGATTGTTCGAATATGCACAAGTACATCGATTAATAGAAGAGCATAAGTTGGGAAAGTATGATTATGGCTATCAACTGTGGACTCTGGCCATGTTCCAGGACTGGTATTTGCGCTATTTTCATTAGGATAAAGTCAATCCTTCGTAAATTTCAGCTAACTTCTTATTCCTCTGTTCAAAAGATAAGGGGCCGCTTGTGACACTCTGGAGTGCATTCTGACTATAAAATTCAATCTTTTTAGCAACCATCAAAATTGCATCGGAGATTGATTGAATGTACTTTTCGTCTTGGGCTAGTCCTTTAAGTTTTCTCTCAAAAGTGGTGTCTTGCCACCAGCGAAAACGTTGGAGCCCATGTTCATCCCAAAAGCTCTCCGGGTTGTCCACAATGATGCCATTTTGTTGGTCAGAAATGATTTCGGGGGTAGAAAAATTTCGTGTGGTAACAACCGGCAGCCCCCAGGAAAACGCTTCCATCATCACAAATCCGAGAGTATCTAAATGTTGCGGCATGATCATTAGATCTGCGTTTTGGAAAATTTCCCGAAGCCTTTCACTGCTCACTCGACTAAAAACGTTTAAGCCTGGTTCTCCAAGAAAAAGTGGGTCAATCTCGCACTTAGTAACGATCGTAAGTTGGCAATTAGGCCATTGGGATTTGAGTTGTTTGAAGGCTTCTATCGTTTCATACCCCCCCTTATGTAAGAAAGGTGATCCTACGAAAAGAAGGTGGAGGGAATCAGATTTTTTTTTGATTGTCTTTGTTCTAGGAGATATCGCAGGATAAAGAACCCACATTTTACGAGTGATTTCCGAAAGACTAGAGTCATTATCAAGCCAATGAACCAGACTACTTCGGGCCATTTCAGTCCAGGGAAGAATGGCTTTTAACCTGGGATCCCTAAAAGCCTGGATCAATCGAGTTCTATAGCGCTTGTTAGTCAGGATTTTCTCGTCGTGAAATCCAAATGCCCCGATTTGTTCAAAATCAACAACATAGGAATAGGGGGGGGTAATCAGCCGCTGGGCGGAGTGAACCAATATCTTGGGATTATCATGATTTATCCGATGCCAGTTGAGCCTGGGAATAAATGTACGCAGAGCGCGATTAAGTTGTTCCAATGGCTTGCGTACTGCATGTATTTTTCTAAAATCTGGTCTTAGTGAATCTGACTTTCTATCAAAATCATAAACTGGATTGATTCCATCGGGATGATTTGAATATTGCTCCCTGAAGAAGGGATGAACAATTTTTCCAGCATAGTAAAGTATGGTTTTCATGGTTCATCACTATCCAAGATTCGATGCGTCTGTTCTCTAAACAATAACAGATGCCGCAAGAAATCAAGCATTTCCCAAATGCACAAACCCTCTGTGAGAAGTCTAATCAGGTCAAATCCTTGTTGTAGTTATTGTTTAGTAAATGCATGTGATATGGTGGCCCTCGATGAAACTGGAAGACAAAATTTATATAGCAGGCCACCGTGGATTTGTCGGAAAGAGCCTGGTAGAAACCCTACGCTCACAGGGGTTTAAGAATCTCATTTTAAGAAACCGAAGCCAGTTAAATTTACTTTCCCAGCAGGGCGTAAGCCAGTTTTTCTTAGAAGAAAAGCCAGATTATGTCATTCTGGCAGCGGCCAGGGTGGGCGGAATCGGAATCAACCAGGTAAAGAAGGCAGAGTTCATCTACGAGAATCTCACCATCCAAAATAATGTGATCCATGAGTCTTATCGAAACGGAGTCAAAAAACTCCTGTTTTTAGGAAGTTCCTGTATTTATCCACGAGATTGTCGCCAGCCGATTCGTGAAGAGTATTTACTTAGTGGGCCTCTTGAGCCCACGAATGACGCCTACGCTCTGTCTAAAATCGCCGGTATTTTTATGTGCAAATCCTATCGAAGCCAATATGGCGCTGACTTTATTTCGTGCATGCCATCCAATCTCTATGGACCTGGTGATAATTTTGATTTGGATACTTCGCATGTGCTTGCAGCACTGATCCATCGTTTTCATCTGGCAAAGATTAACCGATCAACTTCAGTTACTCTCTGGGGTACTGGAAGCCCGAGAAGAGAAATGCTTTATGTAGATGATCTGGCCCGTGGGTGTATTGATCTAATGAAACATTATTCTTCAGAAGAGCCCATCAATATTGGTTGTGGTGTTGATTACACCATCTCAGAACTTGCAGATCTAGCTAGAGAGGTGGTTGGCTTTTCAGGCGAGATACAGTGGGATTCTACACATGCTGATGGAACGCCGAGGAAACTTCTGGATTGCTCAAGAATCAGCGAATTGGGTTGGCAGCCAGAGATGGGATTGAGGAGTGGAATTGAGAAAACCTATCAGTGGTTTGTGGACCAGATTTGAAATGATCTAGGAAGCTTTGTATTTTGCGGAGTTTCTTTCTGGCTTAAAGGTCCTGGGGCTTGATTTTTTTGCAGATTACATAGCAGGTACTTCTCCAGGGCAGCGAGACATCCTGGAAAACATTGACCATCATTTTTTTATACCAGGGTAATCCTGGAATTTGAAAAGCATCGTTTCCCATAGCCAGAAATTGATACCCAAATTCTCGTTCTAAAAGTTTGGCCAGGGAGCCTGGGTTAAAATAAAAGAGATGATGCCAGGTGTCATAATGTTTGCCGCGGTTTCGTTTCAGTCTCAAACGACCCAGAAGTGTTTTCCACCGTGAGCCGATCGACTCAATGTTGGGTACCGCAAGAAAGAGAACCCCATCGGGCTTTAGGAGGCGGTTGAATTCTTTGAGGTAGGGGGCAGGCTCTTTAAGATGTTCAAGCACCTGGTCAAGATAGATGCATTCGTAAGAATCTGAAGCGAGCTCCAAGTGAAAAAAATCTCCCGTATGAAGTGGGATTTCATGTTTATTTTGCAATTCTTTCACACATTCGGGGTCTACATCAAAGCCTTCGGTCTCCCACCCTCTCTGGAGGGCAACCTCTAGTTCACTGCCATTACCGCAGCCAAAGGCCAGGATTTTACCGGGGGCAATATGCTCTTCAATCTTCTGGAAATGGAAATGGTGAGAATTAAGATGGGCATTTTCCCAGATTTCCTCCAGGGAAGTAATTTCCCCCGGATCAATGTAGCCATCATAGAGGGAGGCCTGAAAGTCATCGGAGTACTGGGGATTCATGAATCGAATTCCACAATCCACACATTTATCAATGATGATTCCAGTGTAGTCCCGGTCGCAGTAGCGTAACCGTCCGGACTGACAAAGCGGACAGCTTTTCAGCCTGGCATCGAAGGATGGAGAAAGTTCTAGTTTTTTATCCATAGTAGGTCTGTTTGTGACCTTTGCCGCCGGAGGATTTCAGGTGAGAGTCTTTCCAAGCCCGTCTCCAGGATGCGATGGGCATTAAAATTCAACTCTTCCATTAGCTCGATTAGTTTCAAGGGCTCAAATCCGCCCTTTTCCATATATTCTGGTGAATATTCCATCAGGACATTTGGAATATTTTGCAATGCCATTTTAGCGCCGAGGAGGGCAGGATACTCAAATCCTTCAATATCAATTTTTAGCAGTTTAATCTTTGTGACATCCACTCCCTGCTCCTTAAAATAGTCATCCAGGGTGATCACTTCAACTAATCTTTCTTCTTTGTTTCCCCCCAGAGGAATCAAGGAATGTCTCCCCCGGTTCTTACCAGGATAAAGAAATAGGGTGGCTTGCCCGGCTTCCGCTCCAAGTGCTTTAGAGACAATCTGAAGATTGGAACATCCATTGAGGTCTCGATTTTCCCGGAGGATTTCCGAATTCAACAAGTCCGGTTCAAAAGAAAATATCTTGCAGGAACGGGGTATAGTCTTACTCATCACAAGGGAATACCAACCGATATTTGCCCCTACATCTACAAATACATCGTTCTCTTCAAAAGGAATGTGATGGGTCAGATAATTGGTAAGAATGTCTTCATAAGTAGCCGTTTTATAGATGCAGCGGCCTATAGCATCTTCAGTTTTAAATCGAAGCTTCACTCCATGTTTAGTGCTCTTCGCAACCATGTACTCCTTTTGAAAAATGTATCTGTTGAGGAAATAGGACAGGGAACGAAACATGGATGGCCGGTGATTAGACTTTCTATGGATTCAGATGAAGAATTTCATTCAGAGCTCAAATCTCTGAATAATATATACTCAAAATGACCTTATTTGTTCGGATTCTTATCCAAACCAGACTCTTGTGATTCTCTGACCCATATTTTATGGGCAGCGCTTGAGTTTGAACCTACAAGTAGGGAAACCGCTTATCTGAAGGTATAGCAGGAATAGCGGAATTTGTGCAATGGTCTGATCAAGGTAGGGCAATGCTGAGCGTCGCAATAATCACATTGAATGAAGAAGAAAATCTTGGAAGAACTCTTGAGTCAGTAAAAGACCTGGCTCATGAGATTGTGATCCTTGACTCCTTTTCGAGCGATCGCACCTGTGAAATTGCCAGGACTTTTGGAGCCCGGGTAGAGCAAAGGAAGTTTGATGGCTTTTCATCACAAAAAAATCATCTGCTTGATCTTTGCACTAAAGACTGGGTTTTGTTGATCGATGCTGATGAAGAGTTGAGTGCAGATTTACGTTTAGAGATCCGTGCACAGTTGAAGAATCCTGAAGCGGATGTTTATGAGTTTCCCTTTCAGAGTTTTTGTTTTGGCAGCGCAGTACACTACGGAGGCTGGAGCGGATTTAAGAAGATTCGCCTTTTTAAAAAGGGGATGGTGCGCTTTGGGACTGAGAGGGTACACGAGCGTTTTATAGTGGCGCAAAACGCCCATACTGCTAGCCTTCGGAACCCGCTCTATCACCATACTTATCTAAGTGTCGAGGAATGTTTGCAAAAGATGAATCGATACTCGTCCAGTGCTGCCATTGAGATGTTTGAGAACAAGAAGAGAGCGAACCTGTTTTCTCTGGTACTCAGTCCAGCAATTGGATTCTTCAAGGGCTATTTCTTAAAGTTGGGATTCCTCGATGGTTTCCTGGGGCTGATACTTGCGATTAACAATGCTCATTATCATTTTTCCAAGTATGTGAAGTTAATAATCATGGTACAAAAGGGTGAAAAGTCGGGCTCCAGTGGGCAGGGGGATGAATTCAAGAGCCCTCCTGGTCGATAGCCTTTCTTGATGCGCACAACTGTTTTTAAGACTCTGTTTCTTGTAGTGGTCGCGATTTCCTGGTCTCATAACCCGGGAAAGCGGTTCTTTGAAGATTCCTATGTAAAGATTTATCCCTCTCGCGGAGAAATGCTCTACGATGAGCAGAACTCTGTCTGTCTTAAACAGTTCTGGGTTCCGTTGGAAGATCTACGCTATGTGAAGAAATTTCTTCCCACTCACTGCGATGAAAGATTGCTCACCGTAGGCCATCCGGAACTTCGATTGGGGACCGCGATCATTAATTTGCCGCCGCCTCCCTTTCTGCATTCCTCAATTCGCAGAGATCTTCGTTCAGGTTCCCTGGAATTTTCCAAGGAGATGCTCAAATACCTGGTTTTACTGGGAAAGAAGATCCATAGCGGGCTCAAAAAAGAATGGAAAGAAAGATGGGATCATAAACTGCAAGGGAAATGACTACTCCTTGCGAAAAGATAAAATAGCCTTATTGATTCCGGCCATATGACCGCTGATTTTGTGCAGAGAGACAACCATATCCGTAAAGGTTAGTCCGCTCAAGGGTAGGTAAT
>Ga0257122_1000376_pt1 | contig 42559 bp, 18 predicted proteins | sample SI106_120metaG_FD_190146 | JGI IMG/M metagenome (GOLD analysis project Ga0257122, IMG submission 190146) | Marine microbial communities from Saanich Inlet, British Columbia, Canada - SI106_120 | ecosystem: Environmental > Aquatic > Marine > Inlet | place: Canada: British Columbia | collected... | reverse complement strand
TCACCGTCAAATTCGACATTGTAGACGTTAGACGGTTTTGCAAAGAACCAAGTTTTGATCTCTCCGAAGAGACAACTTGGATGGCATCGTCAATGGATCCGAGTGCCGAAGTAGCATTTCGAATATTCGTGATGTCCAGTCCCTTTAATCCAAGTGCCTCAGCACTGGTGTTGATCACCTCGAAATTCAAATGTTGACTCTTGTTCGCTCCGATCTGGAAGGTCAGGCTCCGATCGGCAACGTGCAGATCAAAATTGGTCTTACCAATTCCTGCCTTGGCCTGGCCGAAGTCGATTCCAAAGCTTACTCTACCAATCGTTTCCCTGGCGGAGTTGTTGCCGGTCGAAAGCACGATTCTGGCATCTTCCCCGGTAGAGTTGGAAAAGAAGTCTAATCGGTTAGCAGCATCGAATCGAAAATCCACATCAGTGGTTTTAAGTGTACTGGTTTGTAGTATAGAGGTGATGGCTTCCTTGGAGATAGTAAACGATTCGGTGGTATTGATGCCATTGGTACCAAACTGAATGGTGTTGCTAGCTGCCCCATCTTTGTCAGTGACCTTGAATAACAATGCACTGGCGAGGGTAAAACCTACCCCAGCCACCGATTCATCGGTATTTCCTGAGAACACGGCAGCATTACCACCCGTGCCCACGTTGTTTTGGTTGTTGACGAACCCGAGATCAGCCAGAGATGACCCATCTGTTAGGGTGATTGAAACTTTCGAGTCTCCACCGGTCTCAGTGGAGCGAATCTCAAGCTTTCCATCAGAAGTAAGAGTTGCCGCTGCCTTTATATCGCCGGCAGCAAAATAGTTATTGAAGGTATCCAGGATGGAGGTAGCGGAAACATTCACGGCAGTACTGAACGAGACACTTCCACCGCTCGCTACCGGACCTGACAAACTGGAACCATTACCGTTGGTGTTGAAGTCCCCATCAAATACTTGAATCTGCATTATGTCGGTAGCGACACCAGTTCCACTGAAAGTGATTCCTTCTGAAATATCCTTGGAACCTGTAATAACAGCGGCCTTTCCTGCGTTTCCGATAACCTTTCCGGTTTGGATCCCCAAAAGGTCTGTTGCGATGTTGTTCGCCGTCACTGAAATCGTACCGGATGTCCCTTTTATGCTCGAAGTGAGCTGAAGATTATATCCGTCGAAAGAGGCGGTTACACCGGGTACCTGGAAGTTTGTAGAAGTATTGGCTCGGACCAGGGCAGACTGACCAGCAGTGGAGGTGCCGGTTGTGACATTGGCAGTTCGAATGGTGCTATTGACGATAGTCTGAATCGAACCCAGGGTATAGGTTCTGCTCCTGGTGAGAGTGATACTTACTCCCGCTGTCACTGAAGTCGCGGCCTGACCATTGACTCCAGCATTGGTATCATGGAAGGTGAAGACAAGGTTGGTGTCCCCGATGGTGATTGCCTCAGTTCCAGCAACCGTTCCATCGAAGCGGGCTTCAGAAGCTAATTGAAACTGTAGATCCAATCCTTCTACCACCCCGGTACCACGATCAGTAGTTGTATTGGCGCTTACAATTTCAGGAGTAGCGACTCCAACCTGCGTGGAAACCACTTTGAATGCGGCATTGGTTGAATCCGTGGTAATCTGGAATCCAAGTGCTCGGTTCAAATCTTCACTCTGTGCGAGGCTGATCTCTCCGGTCTCTCCGGCTTTTCCAGACTCAAATACGATCTGGCCCCTGAGAGCGTCGAAAGCAAAGGTGGAACCCCTCAGGCCTAAGCCTCCATCATCAACGTCCTTGGTGATGGCATCCTCCATATTGGCGCTGAACTCCTGCAGGGTTAGATCGGAGGAAACCGTGACGTCAACTTTGCCACCATTCCCTCTGATGGTGATGGTTTGCGGACTCGATAGAACATCGTTTCCATCGTTATCATAGAAGGACTCAAGATCAACGAGCTTGGTGGATAGACCAGCTACATTATCGGTATTGCGATCCCTCAGGATATTGGAGAATTGAACCTGCTTTTCTCCGGAATCCTGTAAGCGCACATCGATCTCGTAGTCCCCGGCAGCCAGCCTCCCTGCGGCACCGGTTTGGTGAGCGATTAGATCCACACTATTGGTACTAACCAGTGCGTTGGCGGTACCATCAAGGAGTTTCTTGGTGTTGAATTCAGTGGTTTTGGAAATTCGATCCACCTCGGTTACGAGCTGATCGACTTCTTTTTGGATCTCCAGGCGGTCGTTGGCGGTCAGTGAATCAGCCTGTGCCTGAATGGAGAGTTCCCTCAGCCTGTTCAGGATGGAAGCATCCTCGTTGAGGGCTCCTTCCGCGGTTTGAATCAGAGAGATACCATCTTGTGAGTTTCCGATAGCGCGGTTCAAACCTCTTATCTGACCACGAATTTTTTCGGAGATTGTGAGGCCTGCGGCATCGTCGGCCCCTCTGTTGATTCTAAGACCTGAAGAGAGTCTTTCGATGGATTTAGCAATTCCCATCTGAGACTTTTTCATGTGACCGTTGGCCACCAGAGCGTCAATATTGCTGTTGATCCTAAATCCCATGATTATCCTCCGTGATGTTCTGGGAAAGTCGTCATCCGTGACAACCTGAACCTATTTACTTAGTAGTTTAGCCTATGATTTCAGTTGGAATCGAAATTGAATCATCATGTCTCGTGATTATTAGTGAAGTTTCTTTTTTTAGGCGGGACTTTTCCTTGATTCAGTTGATTAACAGTTTTGTTGATTTTCTTTGTTCTTATTTTGTTTATCGGCACCAATTTACGGCTTCCTGAGTTGGATTTTGTAGGATGGCTTAGTTTGATTGGATTTTAACCAACCCCGTTTGGTCATTATAGAGACCTGGAAAAAAGAAAAACTTTTCTCGGGAAAAGAAAATCTCCAGGTTCGAAAACCTGGAGATTCTTCTCAAAAGTCTTCAACTTCAACTGGCCCACAGTCAAAAGATTAGAAACCTTACGGAGAATAGATACAAGAATAGTCGGCTTTTTAGATAAAGTGTCAAACCCTGAAAAAAATAGATTTAAGTGGTTTAGCGTAAAATATGCCGCATTTAATCCAGATTTCTTGTAAAAATACCTATTTACTTCTTTGAGAATGCAGCCTCTTGAAACCGCATTAAAACAGACTTTTTTTGGGTGATAGGAAGTTTTTCTAGAAAGGACAAGATTTCTTGCAATTTCGGCAAGGGTAAGCTGGAGAGATCCTCTGGTAGATTCTGAGCTTGCTCTAAGAGGAGATCAAACTCTGAAGATGCAAATAGAAGCTTTAAAGTAAGGTAAAAGGAACCTGGATTCCTGCCAAAGCGTGACTCCAGTTCTGTGACCATTTCCAGTGCTTTAGCGAAGTTTCCCTGCATGGCTTCCAAAACTCCCAGGCGATCCAATACCTCGCGCGCAACTTCGGGATGTAAATCCTCAAAGATAATTCTTGAAAAGACTCTGCGATAGCTTTCTATAGAGGAGTTCAGATCTTGCTTCAAAAAAGCTGAACGGGCCCTTCTTAAATGGAGGAGAGCAGCGTTAGGGTCCTGGGCCGATAGACGCTCTTCCCAGAGGTTTTCTTCATCGGGTAAGCAATCCTTTTTAAACTCATCAAGCCATGCGAGAGCTCTTTCGGCGACGGCATAGCGTAAGGCGTGATTAGCGTTCTCAAATGCATTCTCCAGTTTTTCTAAGATTTTTGGATCTTCTTTCCATCGTACAGTAGTGTAGTTGTAAATGTTCAAAGGCACCTGGGGATTATCGCGGTAATTTTGAAGGATCAAATCACGATTTCTCTCATCTTTTTTCCTGACCATTCCTTCGATATATCCAAGATGAAAGATGGGGAGATTTAGGTGCTCCATCTTTCCTCCCAATTCTGCGATGACGGTATCGATGGTCTCATGAACTGGATTTCGGTAATAGTATCCCCTGTGGTTTCTGAAAATCATCAGTCTGGCCTGAACATCTTTGATACTTGGAGATGGCTCCAACCAGTCATTTATTTTCAAATGATGATAGGAAAGGTAGATCCCGTCACTCTCTATCAAGGGTAGTTTTTCACGCAGTATCTCAAAATTTTGCGCAGAAACGCGGTCATCGATATCCAAAACCATAATCCAGGAAGCCTGGGCCAGGGATAGGGAGAAATTTCGAGCCTTTGAAAAGTGATGAACCCAATCAAAGGAATGCCAGGGAATCTCGCGTGCCTTGAGAATATCAAGACTGCGATCTTTGGATCCGGTGTCAACGAGGATCAATTCATCAGCATAGGGAAGGACGACATCTAGAAACTCATCGAGGAATTGCTCTTCATCTCGAAAGATAGAGCAGACAGAGAGGAGAGGGCCTGTCTGGTTCTGGTTTGACATTTGTAGATTTTAGCACTTCTTGAGGAACAAAGGAGAGAAGTCAGGAGTCAGCAGACAGAGGTTAGAATAAGAATTGATTCCGCCATTTTGGCTCCTGAATCCTGACTTTCAGCTACCGTAGGAATCAAAAACGCACATAAAGTGAAAGAGGCCCCCCCGTGGGGCCTCTTACGTGCCATCCTTGGCGAATAAAGCTTCATCCTTGAAGCTTTAGTTAATGTCAGTCAGAGGCCCAGGAGAGACATTCCTCCCTGGGATAGATTTTTGCTCTGGGACAATTGTGCGGTTCCAACCTGGGTAAGGAGCTGGTCGCGGGTAAACTTTACTGTTTCTTCGGCAAGATCTACATCTCGAATCTGACTTTCAAAATTTGTCTGGTTTGAATGTGCGACAGTGAGACTGTTAACCGCAGATGAAAAACGATTTTGAATAGATCCTAACTTAGATCGCTCTGAAGATACCTGATTGATAGCCGCGTCAATTTTTCCCAGCGCACGGGTGGAACTATGCATTGTGGTGATGTCCAGCCCCTTTAGTCCCAGGGACTCGGAGCTGGCGTTTGCGATCTGAAATCCAAGAAATTGCCCCTTGTTGGCACCGAGTTCAAATTGGAGCGTCCTATCGGTTACGTGAATATCAAAAGTAATTTCACCCGTTCCTTGTGATTCCTTGTTGAAATCGATCCCAAACGCGTCCTGTCCTATGCCCTGGGCACTGGAATCAGACTTGAGTACAATCCTTGAATTTCTTCCCGGAGAGCTGGAGACAAAATCAAGATTTCCGGCATCATCAAAGGAAAAACCTACGGCAGTACTGGATAGATTGCTGGTTGTGAAAATTGAGGTGATCTGTTCTCTGCTGATTGCGAAAGACTCACTAGCGATCGTATTAGCAGTCCCAAAAGTTATGGTATTGGTTTCGGCACCGCTCTGATCGGTGACGGTAAAACTCATATGTCCGTCAAGTACATACCCAGTGGTGAGGTTGGGTGCCCCCGTGGCACCGGTATAAATAGCGGCGGTGCCTCCTGAGCCAACGGCGTTCGCACCTGAGAACAGGCCTATGGCCGCAAGGGAGGCTCCTCCGGTGGATGTGATGGAGATTCTGGCATCATCTCCTGTCTGAGTTGTTTGCAGCTCCAGGGTTCCCGCATTGTTAACCGCGACGGCTCCAATATTGTTCGCAGTAAAGTAGGAATTATATTCAGATATTACTGATGCCGCGGATATCACCACCCCGCGGTTGAAGGTTACATCGTTGGAGGTAGATGTGGGAGCTGTGTTGTAGTCTCCGTCCGCTACCTGGGTTCTTAAAACTCCCGTTCCGGCAAAAACAACTCCTCCAGCAATGTTGGCTCCGGAAAGAAGAGCCGCGTTCCCCCCCCCTCCAGAGGTTAAACCGCTTGTGACTCCAAGAACAGTCCCAGCTGCAGAATTCGCCGCGATGGATATGGATCCACTGGTACCCGAAGTAGATGAAGTCAGAGTTAGATTCCCGAGTGCATCGAAATTGGCACTGATGCCGGGTTGTTGAAACTGGCTGCTGGTCGCGCCGGTCAATGGATTAGAAGGATCATTGGATGCTACTACCGCATTCGAAATGAGTTGAGTTATTGAAGTGGTTGTGAAGGTTCGACCATTGGTCAGTGTAATTGTGACCCCGGCTGAAATATTGGCCGCTCCCTGGCCCGTATTCGTTCCATTGGTATCGTGGAAGGTGAACACAACATCATTGATTCCAATTTGAATGGATTGTTCACCGGCCAGTTCTCCATCAATTCGGGCTTCGGTTGCAAGGTCAAAGGTGACATCCAATCCTTCAAGGGCATCAAAGGCGCGATTTGTGGTCGTACTGGAGGTAAAGGTCTTGGGATCCGCCACCCCGGTTTCAATTGCATTTACGTCATAACCGGCATGTTCCGATTCCACACTGATTGAAAGAGCGAGGGCATTTAAAATGTCCTCGCCAGCGGAGAAGGAGACCTCTCCTGGAAGCCCATCTCTGCCGGAGTTAAAAATTAACTGACTGGTACGGGAGTCAAACCGAAAGGTTGATCCGTCGACCCCTAGTCCGCCTTCTGCCTCTGAGGTAAGTACGGCATTCTCTACTCTACGAGCTAGCTGATCCACGGTCATGCTCTTGGTCAGCTGGATTTCAGCGGAAGTGCCTCCACCATAGAGGGTCAGGGTTTCGGGTGTTTCCAAGAAATTATTCCCCTGCGCGTCAGTCATACTTGTGAGATCTCCCAGGCGTGTTCCACGAGTTGCTGTCCTGCCAGTCTCGGAGTCTGAGAGTATCGCGCTCATTTGCTGCTGCTTTCGTCCGGTTGAGCGAAGACTCAGTGTGACCTGGTAGTCTCCGGGAGCGATCCCGTCGCCGGTCTGGAAGGCGTTTAGTTCTTTGCGGTCCGTAGAGGCCAGTCCTGCCGCGCTTCCATCGATGAGTTTTTTAGTATTAAACTCTGTGGTTTGAGAGATCCGATCAATTTCGCTAAGAAGCTGGTCTACTTCCTTTTGAATCTCAATGCGGTCATTACTGGTGAGAGCATCACTTTGTGACTGGATGGTAAGTTCGCGCATCCGGTTAAGGATAGAATGGTCCTCGTTAAGTGCACCTTCAGCGGTTTGAACCAATGAAATTCCATCCTGTGCATTTCCGATGGATTGATGAAGTCCCCGGATCTGGGCTCGAAATTTTTGGGACACGGTTAAACCGGCAGCATCGTCTGCTCCCCGATTTACTTTAAGACCAGAAGAAAGCCGCTCGATGGAAGTAGAAAGTCCACCCTGGCTTTGTCTTAAGTAATTTTGGGTAGATAGCGCAGAAACGTTACTGTTAATGCGAAAACCCATTGAACCCTCCGTGGTTTCGATTCACTTTAAGGTCAACAATCCTTGTTGACGGTTAGGAGCACGTCTTGATAGCAGCCCTGTGGCCCAGAAGCTACGCAGATTGAATGCTCAGTTTCCTGTTTACGAGATGATCCCGTATCAGACTTATCGGTTGATGTTTGACTTTGTTTAAATATGATTGTGGGGGATGAAGTTTATTTAACTAGGAATGGATCTGATTTTCTTTGATTATCTAGGTGAAATAGCTACCAAATAAAAAAACTGGTGGCTTCCATACAAGAAAACCACCAGCTCAATCAAATCGGGAATCCTATCCCAAGAGCGCTAGAGAAGACTGGGGCATGGCCTTTGCCTGTGCCAGTTGGGCTGTGCCCGCCTGTGTCAGGATCTGGTTCCGTGTAAACTCCACGGTCTCTTTGGCCAGGTCCACATCTCTAATATTAGACTCAAATTCACTCAGGTTCGTATGAGTTACAGTCAAGTTGTTAACTGTTGAAGATAGTCTATTCTGTACTGCCCCAAGCCTGGCTCGCTCTGATGAGACAGAGTTGATCGCTTCATCGATTTGCCCCAATGCCTTGGTGGCGGCATCGATGTTTGTTACATCCAATCCTCTCAGTCCGAGGGAATCTGAACTGGCATCCCTGATCTGAAAGGAAAGAAACTGGCTCTGGTTGGCCCCTACTTCGAACCGTTGACTACGATCGGTTACATGAACCTTGAAGTCGGTTTTCCCATCACCCTGTTGAGCCGAGTCAAAGTCCAGGCCAAAGGAGGTCTGTCCCGCCGTATTCATGGAGGAATTGTTCCCCGTAGATAAGACTACTCTGGAATCCTGTCCCGCTGATCTGGAGAAGAAATCCAGCCGATTTCCGGCATCAAATGCGAAGTCTACATCGGTGGTGCCAATATTACTGGAATTAAGAACGGAGGTAATCGCATCTTTAGAGATGGCGAATGATTCACCAGTGACTGTGGTATTTGCAGTACCAAGTGTAATGGTACTGGTGGTAGCACCGTTCTTATCGGTAACCGTAAAGTTCAAATGCTGGGAGAGTACATAACCCTGGGCTTGCTGCCCACTGGCGGTATCTCCTGTATATACGGCAGCGTTACCTCCACTTCCCGTATTTGTCGCTCCGCCGGTAAGACCAAGTTCCGCTAGTGAATTACCACCTATAGCGGTAATAGAAATCTTAGCGTCACCGCCTGTCTCGGTAGAGCGCAGCTCAAGTTTGCCATCAGAAGTTACCGATGCGTTAACCTTCACATTGTTTGCGGTGAAGTAACTATTGAAGGTATCTGTGATGGACGTGGCTGAAACAGCAACTCCCTGGGAAAAAGCGATATTAGAACCCGTAATTGCAAGCCCCTGGTTATAATCCCCATCGCCAATTTGGATTTGGGTCACACCGGTTCCTGTGATTGTGATTCCATTGGAAATATCCACGCTTCCAGTTACCACGGCATTGCTTCCTCCCGAACCTGTAATCTTGCCGTCAACGATTCCTAAGACATCCTGAGCGGCCTGATTTCCCGCCAGGGAAATCTCACCGGAGGTTCCGGTGATAGCCGATGTAAGAATGAGGTCAAAACCGTCAAAACTGGCACTTACTCCAGGATTCGAAAAGCTGGAGGAAGTTGTGGTTCGGGTGATAGGGCTGGCAGCCGTATTAGCTGCGGCAACCGCGTTGTTGATCAGCGTGGAGATGGATGCCGTTGTATAGCTCCGACTCCTGGTCAGAGTAACGGTTACTCCTGCCGATGTAGAGTTGGTAGTCGGATCCTGACCGTTATCAGCTCCGTTGGTGTCATGAAATGTAAAGACAACATTGCTAGCTGCGATCGTGACAGCATTGTTGCCCGCGATGGTGCCGTCTAGACGTGCTTCCGAGGCGAGCTCGAACTGTAGATCAAGGCCATCTATGAGTCCTCTGGATCTACCGTTAGTGGTAGTTTCTGTGGTTGCTTGAGGCGTGGCTATTCCCGTTTGGGTAGCGGACACTCGATAAGACGAGTCTTCGGACTCACGAGTGACCTGCATTGCTAGCGCAGCCAGAAAGTCCTCTCCTGAAGCAAGGGAAAGATCACCCAGGGAACCATCTCGTCCCGCTTCATATAAAAACTGACCTGAGCTTGCATTGTAGGCAAATGTGGAACCAGTAATTCCCAGGCCTCCTGAATCCGTGTCACCAGTGATGGCGGTTTCAATCTTTGAGGCTAGTTCCTCCACCGTAAGATCACTCGAAACGATTACTTCCGAGGCTCTTCCATTACCCCTCAAAGTGAGGGATTGGGGGGATTCCACCACAAGGTTTCCTTCATTGTCATACATACTCTCAAGATCCCTGAGTGTTGTGGAGAGTCCGGCAACATTTCCGCTATCTCTATCCTTCTGTATAGAAGAATTTTGAGATTGGGCAGTTCCGGACAGTACCCTGGCAATGTTTACATCATAGTCACCCGCAGCGGCTGAACCTCCTGTGCTATAGGCAACGATGTCAGTATTATCACTGGAGACCAGCGCTGCCATACTGCCGTCCAATTGTTTCTTGGTATTGAACTCCGTAGTGGTTGAAATTCGGTCGACTTCCTCAAGCATCTGATCCACTTCCTTCTGGATTTCCAGACGGTCGTTGGATGTAAGTGCATCTGACTGTGACTGAATGGATAGCTCTCTCATTCGATTGAGCAGGGAGTGATCTTCATTGAGAGCCCCTTCGGCTGTCTGAATCATAGAAATTCCATCCTGCGCATTACTCATAGCGCGGGATAAGCCAACGAGCTGTCCTCTAATTTTCTCTGATACGGTTAAGCCGGACGCGTCATCAGCACCACGATTGATACGTAATCCTGAAGACAGTCGCTCGATAGACTTGCTTAAGCCCATCTGGCTATCACGCAGATTTCCGGTCGCGACAAGCGCCGGAATATTATGGTTTATACGAAAACCCATAAATCCTCCTTGATTCTCTTGAAACGACAACCATGTCGCCCCAGGTTTCCAAAATTTATTCGAGTCCGTAACTGTGGATCAACTAACCAGACTCAAACTTGATGTCTGCCGAATTTTTCAATTCAGCGGTAGATAGATTCTCTCAAATCAGAATATCGTCCAAAATTGGAGTATCGTTGAAATGGGTAGGGGTTGATCAGGTTGGATTAGGCTTGGTTAAGTGGGATTATCTAGAAAAATCACCTAGATATAACTAGCTATCGTCTTTGACCGGGAAAGAATTTTCCCTATAAAGGGTATCGGCATTTGAGAGAGGGGACTTTAGTCTTTTTTTTAAAAAAAAGAAAAGGGTCCCGAGGGACCCTGATCTTTATGCGCTTAAAAGAGGTTCTTAGTTTATCCGAGTAGCTGTAGACCTCCTTGTGGTATAGCCTTCGCCTGGGCTAATTGAGCGGTTCCTGCCTGAGTCAGAATCTGCCGTCTGGTGAACTCAACGGTCTCCTTGGCCAGATCTACATCACGAATGGAAGATTCGAAATTTGAGAGATTCGAATGACTTACAGTAGCGTTGTTGATTGTGGAAGAGAGCCGGTTTTGAACAGCACCCAGCTTAGATCTCTCAGACGAGACCGCCTGAATAGCATCATCAATTTTCCCCAGGGCATCCGTCGCCGCACTGATGTTGGTAACATCTGTACCCTTGAGACCCAGTGATGTTGCTGTAGCATTTCGAATCTGAAAGCTCATGAACTGCTGCTGGTTAGCGGCAACTTCAAAATTCAGGGTTTTATCTGTCACATGCACATTGAAATCAGTCTTGCCTTCACCCTGATCTGAACTCTGGAAATCCAGTCCGAATCCACTGCGGCCCGTAGTCTGGAATTGTCCGTTATTCGATACCGAAAGCACAACCCGAGACTCTTCACCTGCAGATTTGGAGAAGAAATCCAACCGGTTACCGGAATCAATTTCAAAATCCACGTTAGTAGTGTTGAGATTGCTTCCGTTGATGACTGATGTCACTGCTTCCTTTGAGATCGTAAAAGACTCAGAGGAGGCGACAATGTTATTGGTTCCGATCATCATCGTGTCAGTCGTGGCCCCGTCTTTGTCGGTGACCGTAAACCGAAAGGTTTGATCGAAAGTAAAACCTTGTGTGGATTGAGCCCCAGCAGTATCCCCGGTGTAAACAGCTGCGTTTCCCCCGGTGCCAATGTTGTTCTGCCCATCCACAAATCCCAGGTTTGCCATCGACTCACCGGCCCCGGAGGAAATGGAAACCTTGGAATCTCCACCGGTTTCCGTTGAACGTATCTCCAGTTTTCCATCAGAGGTTTGCAATGCCTCTGCCTTGATGGAATTTTGGGAAAAGTAAGCGTTAAAGGTATTTACTACTGAGGTGGCAGATATCTGCACTCCTCTGTTAAAAGTGATGTCTCCACCTGCGGAAACGGCAGTACTTGCAGTTCCTGCATTAGTGTTAAAGTCTCCATCTCCAACACGTACATTTAATATTCCGGTTCCATTAATGACAATGCCCTGGGATATATCAGCCGTACCGGTGATAGTAGCGCTGGTTCCACCTGAGCCCGTGACCTTGCCATCCACAATCCCCATGATGTCCAGTGCTGCTTGATTTCCAGCTATGGAAATCTCTCCTGAAGTACCGCTAATACCTGAGGTGAGTTGGAGATTGTACCCATCAAAACTGGCATTGATTCCAGGGTTTTGCATACTCGATGAGGTGGTGGTTCGTGTCAATGGGCTTCCGGCGTTATTCGCAGCGGAAACCGCGTTGTTAATCATGCTTGAAATCGAACCTGTGGTGTAGGTTCTACTTCTCGTCAGAGTCACTGTTACGGGAGCTGACAAGTTGCCAGCGGCCTGACCGTTGTACTCTGAATTGGTGTCATGAAAGGTGAACACCACGTTGTTTCCAGCGATTGTAATCGCGTCTGTGGCAGCCACTGAGCCATCCAGCCTGGCTTCAGATGCCAGTTCAAATTGGATATCCAGCCCACCGATCACACCGCTGGTTCTACCACTGGTGGTGTTTTCAGCAATAGTTTCGGGTGTAGCCACTCCTGTTGAGGTGGAGGTGACTTTGTAAGCGGCATCCTCAGAGGCTACGGTAACCTGCATGGCGAGAGCCTTGAGAATTCCTTCGTCCCCTCCGAAGGAGAGTTCTCCAATACTTCCTTCCCTGCCCGAATCGAACAGGAACTGTCCTGAACTGGAGTTAAAGGCAAAAGTGGAACCGGTAATTCCCAGTCCCCCATCCTCTACTCGCTTCGTTACAGCTTCTTCCACTTTATTGCCAAATTCCTCAAGTGTCTGGTCACTGGACATAATCACTTCCGCGGTTTGTCCATTGCCCTTCAGCACAAGAGTCTGGGGAGATTCCAATCTGTCATTTCCTGCCAGATCAGTCATACTCTCCAGTTTGCCAAGTTTGGTAGAAAGTCCTGCCACATTCCCGGTGGTTTCATCCCTTTGAATGGCCGACATCTGAACTTGTTTGATTCCTGATTCTTCCTTTGTAATCTTAACCTTGTAATCACCGGCACCAACATTTGCGGCTCCCGTCTGGAATACCTCAAGATCGTCGTTATCGGTAGAAACAAGAGCCGCCATACTCCCATCGAGTGTCTTCTTGGTATTGAATTCGGTGGTCTCAGCGATCCGATCGATTTCTTCTACCAATTGATCTACTTCCTTCTGAATTTCAAGTCGATCTCCAGAAGTAAGGGCATCTGACTGGGCCTGGATAGAGAGTTCTCTCATCCTGTTTAAAATTGAATGGTCCTCATTGAGAGCACCTTCCGCTGTCTGAATCAGTGAGGTAGCGTCCTGGGCATTTTGGATACCCCTGGACAAACCCACGATTTGACCGCGTATTTTCTCGGACACTGTTAGTCCGGCAGCATCATCGGCACCGCGATTGATCTTGAGTCCCGATGAGAGCCGCTCGATGGACTTGGAGAGTCCGCTTTGACTCTGCCGCAAGTTGCCATTGGCAACCAGCGCGTTTACGTTCGTGTTTACTCGAAAACCTTCCATTAGATTCATCCTCCTTGATGGTTTCCTGGCCGACCATCCTTGTCGGCGTTAGTTAAATCAATGACAGCAAGCCCTATCCAATCCCGAACCGTGGACCGGTAACCGGGGATAGAGTCGTAGTCAAGGTTGCTATCGATTCCCGCACCGTGGCCCGGAAGCGGGGATAGCCTTACTCAAACTTCAGGGACTGGGGTCCCTGAACCCGTAAAATCTGGTTTTATACCGAAAAACAAACGGTATGTCCGTTATAGGTTCATGACCAAAATACGCTCATCGCAGATGAGCAAAGGAATCGACAGATTCCTCATTTGGCCGGGAATCCGGACAAACTAAATGCGTTTGGGCATATATTTTGGGGGCGCCTGAGACATACGATTTCGAGTACGTCGTTCAAATTGCGCGTAGGTAAGTGGAATGATTTTTGGAAGGGCGCTGTGGTACAGCGTACGAAAAGAAAAACCCATGATATCCTCCGTGATCTCTTTCAGACTAACATCCTGTTAGCTCTGTTAATTCTACAAATCTCAAAAAAAGTGGACCGGATTTTAAGACTTTTGATAGTGAGAGTTTTCAGGCTCTCTTCCAAAGTATCGGAGGGGGGTTGGATTTGTATGAATCCGTTGGGATTCGTTTGGGGGTAATTAAAGGGAATTATCTCTAATTTACGGGGAGTTAGCTCGAGATACAGCCTGGCTCTAAGTTTCTTTTCAGAGAATCCCCTATTAGGACTATCGGCATTTCAGGGGTCGGACTTTAGAGGAATTTTAAAAAAAAGAGAAGGGCCGCGATATTTCGCGACCCTTATTCGTTCATCCATCCCTTGACTAACTGCGTGGATACGGATTTCGCATTGAGCGTTCCAGTTTCCCGCAGAGTGTCCCGGAAGAACCAACGAGTGATTCCTCCGGGGTTTAACTCTTATTATCCGAGAAGCTGTAGCGCTCCCTGTGGTAGACCCTGAGCTTGAGCGAGTTGTGCGGTACCCGCCTGGATCAGAATCTGTGATCTGGTAAAATTGATGGTCTCTTTGGCCACATCTACATCACGTATCAGTGATTCAGTGGATGAGAGATTGGTACTGGTAGTAGTAAGATTTCGAATTGTAGAAGTCATTCGGTTCTGAAGGGAACCGAGTTTGGACCTCTCCGACGAGATCGTACTCACAGCCCGGTCAATGTCCCCGAGTGCCTTGGTAGCCGTCTTGATGTTGGTGATATCAAGACCCTTGAGTCCAAGGGCTTCAGCACCGGTGTTCACGATTTCGAAGTTCAGGTGTTGAGACTTGTTTGCTCCAACCTGAAAGGTGAGTCTCCGGTCCGTGACATGCAGGTCAAACCGGGTGGTACCCTTGCCCTGTACAGCCGAACCGAAATCGATCCCAAACCCGACTCTTCCCACCGTTTCCAAATTCGCGGTGGAAGTCGTGAGCACAATTCTGGCGGTATCTCCCGTAGAGCGGGAGAAGAAATCGAGTCTGCCTCCGGCATCAAATCCAAAATCTACATCGGTGGTCTTCAAAGTGCTTGAATCGAGAATGGAAGCAACTGCATCCTTGCTGATGGTGAAGGACTCATTTGCCGAGGATGTGTTAGAGGTTCCAAACTGAATGGTCCCAGTCTGTGAACCGCCTTTGTCGGTGACTCTAAATGTCAGGTGGTCAGAAAGGGTGTAACCTTCATCCCTGGCGACATCATTGGTAGTCCCGTTGAAAACAGCTGCCGAACCTCCGGTACCGGTGTCCGACTGCCCACTGAGAAATCCCATTACCGCAAGGGAATCACCAGCAGATGCAACCGAAATAGAGACCTTTGAGTCTCCACCGGTTTCAGTGCTTCTCATCTCGATCTTTCCATCGGAAGTGATCGCTGCTGTAGCTTTGATGTTATTCACTGAGAAGTAGTTATTGAAAGAATCTAAAATGGAGGTTGAGGATAAATTAACTCCTTTCGCAAAGGCAAGATATCCCCCATTGGAAACGGAATCGCTTCGGCCGCTACCCGCTCCTGTACTTCCCTGGCTCGTATTGAAATCACCATCCCCGATCTCAATCTGAACCGTCCCGGTACCTGCAAAGACTATCCCTTCGGAGATCACAGTGGTACCCGTAAGAACCGCCTGCGTTCCTCCTGATCCTAAGACTTTTCCAGTATTGATCCCCAAAAGTTCAGAAGCCTGGGCATTGCCCGAGACAGAAATGGTTCCTGAAGTCCCCTTTATACTAGAGGTTAAAACCAGGTTAAAACCATCAAAACTGGCTGTGACCCCAGGGACCTGAAGGTTGGTAGAAGTCGCGGCTCTCGTAAATGCGCTGGTGGCGTCATTTGATGCCGCAACTGCCAGGTTTACAACAGACTCAATGGAGGTGAGAGTGTAAGTTCTTGACCTGGTTAGGGTTACAGTCACAGGCGCGGAGAGGCTGGTAGAGGCCTGGCTCACTGCGCTAGCATTGGTATCATGAAAAGTAAAGACCACATTGCTGGTACCTACAGAGATAGCCTCTGACGAGGATACTGAACCATCAATTCTGGCTTCGGCTGGAAGCTGAAATTTTAAATCAAGTCCAGGAACGATCCCCTTTGCGGTACTGGTGGTGGTGTTAGCGCTGGTGGTTGAAGCTATATTATCCAACAATCCTACTGTGGTTGCCGTAACCTTGAAGGCCGCTGGCTCGGACTCATTGGTAATCTGAAAACCCAGGGCACGAATGATATTCTCATTGACAGCCAGGGCAACTTCTCCAGTCTGTCCATCTCGTCCGGAGACAAAGAAGAACTGCCCCTTGGACGCATTAAACGCGAAGGTTGAACCACGGCCACCCAGTCCGCCGTCCTCTACATCTTTGGTGATGGCAGTCTCCATTGCGGTCGCGAACTCTTCAAGAGTGAGATCTCCAGACATGGTGACGGTTGTTTTTTCTCCGTTTCCACGAATGGTAATGGGTGTGGGGACATCCAGTACGAGGTTTCCATCGTTATCATACATGGACTCCAAATCCTGGAGTTGGGTACTCAGGCCGGCTACATTGCCGGTTTCCCTGTGCTTCATGATGGCGGAAGCCTGGATCTGTTTTTCTCCAGCATCCTCAAGTAAGACGCCGACCTCATAGTCTCCGGCACCCACGCCGGCAGAGCCGCTTTGAAAAGCGACGAGGTCATTGTTGTTTGTACTCACCAGCGCATTAGCGCTCCCGTCGAGTAATTTCTTGGTATTGAACTCAGTGGTGAGTGAAATTCGGTCTACTTCATCAACTAATTGATCCACCTCCTTTTGAATTTCAAGGCGATCGTTGATGGTTAGTGAATCAGCCTGTGACTGAATGGCTAGTTCCCTCAGTCGATTGAGAATGGAAGCGTCTTCATTAAGCGCTCCTTCAGCGGTTTGAATTAAAGAAATTCCATCCTGGGCGTTGCCGATGGCACGATTTAATCCACGAATCTGACCCCGGAGTTTTTCCGAAATCGTCAGACCGGCGGCATCATCGGCACCTCGGTTAATCCTAAGTCCTGATGAGAGTCTCTCGATTGAAGTTTGTACACCTGATTGGCTTTGGCGCAGGTTTCCCTGTGCAATAAGAGCAGTGATATTATTATTAATACGAAAACCCATTAGTTCCTCCTTGAATCTGGGTCCGATCCGGTCATCCTTGACCAGATTATTATTCTTTTTGTATGAACCCGGGTTGACCGGTGTTCTCTGATGTTGTCGGAGCTAAGACCTGGATAGAATAAGCCTGTTAATGGGCGTTTAACTAGAAATAAGTCCTATTATATATCTGTATCTAATATTTAATCCCCATTTACAGCATGCCTATTATTTTTTAAGAAAAGTCGGAGAAAATTTTCCGGAAAATGGAGGGAGCCCCCGGGGGACCCTTAAGGGTCCCCCGGGGGCTCCGAGCGTAAGGTTTCTATCCCAGTAGCTGTAAAGCCTGCTGTGGGAGTGCCTTGGCCTGGGCCAGTTGTGCTGTTCCAGCCTGTATAAGTATCTGGTTTCTGGTAAAGTCCACGGTCTCTGTGGCGAGATCCACATCTCGAATCGAGGACTCGAAACTTGAGAGGTTCGTGCTAGTCACCGTCAAATTCGACATTGTAGACGTTAGACGGTTTTGCAAAGAACCAAGTTTTGATCTCTCCGAAGAGACAACTTGGATGGCATCGTCAATGGATCCGAGTGCCGAAGTAGCATTTCGAATATTCGTGATGTCCAGTCCCTTTAATCCAAGTGCCTCAGCACTGGTGTTGATCACCTCGAAATTCAAATGTTGACTCTTGTTCGCTCCGATCTGGAAGGTCAGGCTCCGATCGGCAACGTGCAGATCAAAATTGGTCTTACCAATTCCTGCCTTGGCCTGGCCGAAGTCGATTCCAAAGCTTACTCTACCAATCGTTTCCCTGGCGGAGTTGTTGCCGGTCGAAAGCACGATTCTGGCATCTTCCCCGGTAGAGTTGGAAAAGAAGTCTAATCGGTTAGCAGCATCGAATCGAAAATCCACATCAGTGGTTTTAAGTGTACTGGTTTGTAGTATAGAGGTGATGGCTTCCTTGGAGATAGTAAACGATTCGGTGGTATTGATGCCATTGGTACCAAACTGAATGGTGTTGCTAGCTGCCCCATCTTTGTCAGTGACCTTGAATAACAATGCACTGGCGAGGGTAAAACCTACCCCAGCCACCGATTCATCGGTATTTCCTGAGAACACGGCAGCATTACCACCCGTGCCCACGTTGTTTTGGTTGTTGACGAACCCGAGATCAGCCAGAGATGACCCATCTGTTAGGGTGATTGAAACTTTCGAGTCTCCACCGGTCTCAGTGGAGCGAATCTCAAGCTTTCCATCAGAAGTAAGAGTTGCCGCTGCCTTTATATCGCCGGCAGCAAAATAGTTATTGAAGGTATCCAGGATGGAGGTAGCGGAAACATTCACGGCAGTACTGAACGAGACACTTCCACCGCTCGCTACCGGACCTGACAAACTGGAACCATTACCGTTGGTGTTGAAGTCCCCATCAAATACTTGAATCTGCATTATGTCGGTAGCGACACCAGTTCCACTGAAAGTGATTCCTTCTGAAATATCCTTGGAACCTGTAATAACAGCGGCCTTTCCTGCGTTTCCGATAACCTTTCCGGTTTGGATCCCCAAAAGGTCTGTTGCGATGTTGTTCGCCGTCACTGAAATCGTACCGGATGTCCCTTTTATGCTCGAAGTGAGCTGAAGATTATATCCGTCGAAAGAGGCGGTTACACCGGGTACCTGGAAGTTTGTAGAAGTATTGGCTCGGACCAGGGCAGACTGACCAGCAGTGGAGGTGCCGGTTGTGACATTGGCAGTTCGAATGGTGCTATTGACGATAGTCTGAATCGAACCCAGGGTATAGGTTCTGCTCCTGGTGAGAGTGATACTTACTCCCGCTGTCACTGAAGTCGCGGCCTGACCATTGACTCCAGCATTGGTATCATGGAAGGTGAAGACAAGGTTGGTGTCCCCGATGGTGATTGCCTCAGTTCCAGCAACCGTTCCATCGAAGCGGGCTTCAGAAGCTAATTGAAACTGTAGATCCAATCCTTCTACCACCCCGGTACCACGATCAGTAGTTGTATTGGCGCTTACAATTTCAGGAGTAGCGACTCCAACCTGCGTGGAAACCACTTTGAATGCGGCATTGGTTGAATCCGTGGTAATCTGGAATCCAAGTGCTCGGTTCAAATCTTCACTCTGTGCGAGGCTGATCTCTCCGGTCTCTCCGGCTTTTCCAGACTCAAATACGATCTGGCCCCTGAGAGCGTCGAAAGCAAAGGTGGAACCCCTCAGGCCTAAGCCTCCATCATCAACGTCCTTGGTGATGGCATCCTCCATATTGGCGCTGAACTCCTGCAGGGTTAGATCGGAGGAAACCGTGACGTCAACTTTGCCACCATTCCCTCTGATGGTGATGGTTTGCGGACTCGATAGAACATCGTTTCCATCGTTATCATAGAAGGACTCAAGATCAACGAGCTTGGTGGATAGACCAGCTACATTATCGGTATTGCGATCCCTCAGGATATTGGAGAATTGAACCTGCTTTTCTCCGGAATCCTGTAAGCGCACATCGATCTCGTAGTCCCCGGCAGCCAGCCTCCCTGCGGCACCGGTTTGGTGAGCGATTAGATCCACACTATTGGTACTAACCAGTGCGTTGGCGGTACCATCAAGGAGTTTCTTGGTGTTGAATTCAGTGGTTTTGGAAATTCGATCCACCTCGGTTACGAGCTGATCGACTTCTTTTTGGATCTCCAGGCGGTCGTTGGCGGTCAGTGAATCAGCCTGTGCCTGAATGGAGAGTTCCCTCAGCCTGTTCAGGATGGAAGCATCCTCGTTGAGGGCTCCTTCCGCGGTTTGAATCAGAGAGATACCATCTTGTGAGTTTCCGATAGCGCGGTTCAAACCTCTTATCTGACCACGAATTTTTTCGGAGATTGTGAGGCCTGCGGCATCGTCGGCCCCTTTGTTGATTCTAAGACCTGAAGAGAGTCTTTCGATGGATTTAGCAATTCCCATCTGAGACTTTTTCATGTGACCGTTGGCCACCAGAGCGTCAATATTGTTGTTGATACGAAATCCCATGATTATCCTCCTTGATGTTCTGGGAAGGTTGTCATCCGTGACAACCTGAATTTATTTACTTAGTTGAATGTTTAGCCTGTGATTCCAGCTGGAATCGAGTTTGAAAAGAGGTGTCTTTCCTTCAGAATCCTGGATCTCTGACGGCTTCCATGGCGTATCAACTTTGAACTTTTCGGACCCAGGTTCAAGGAATGAGGGCTTGGACTCCACAGGGAGAGGGGATTTGTTGAAAATTACCTTTGGTGTGGTTGGACTCCTCCTATCATCGATTTCTTGTTCTGACAACGTTACTTTCTACATTTGCCGGTTGTTTTTATTATTTTCCGGCTTAAACAAAAGGAGCTTTTCCCTTTGCCTTTGGTACGGGGGGAGTACTGATCAATAGAGGATTTCCTCCATGATGATCGGTGTACTCGTCCCTGAGTACCTGATGTTCCTGGGACTCTGAGGTCTTCAAGAGCATCAAATTCACTTTCGGCCATACGGGATCATTGAATAAATCGACTTAGCACGAATGTAGATAAAATATAACGATAAATCGAAGAATATCTATAAATAGCTAGCGGTTATCACCAATTCTATAAAAAATTTTAACAAAAACTAAATGACTTTGGCTTGATTTAGCACATACAAAGGAAAGAAGAACAAAAAAGCTCTATTTTTTAAGTTTATGTATAACTTTTAGTCTTCAAGAGGAAATAGTCGCGGATAAGAAAAGGGCCCGCCAGATTCCCGGCGGACCCAAAACTTTCGCTTTCACTTTAACCCTGCAATAGTTGTATCGCGTTCTGGCTCAATCCTCTGGCCTGGGCGAGCTGAGCTGTTCCAGCCTGTATGAGGATTTGTGATCGCGTAAAATTGATCGTTTCCTTGGCTACATCAACATCTCGGATCAGAGATTCCGTAGCTGATAGATTCGTAGAAGTCACCGTCAGGTTTCGAATCGTTGAGGTCATTCGATTCTGTAAAGAACCGAGTTTAGATCTCTCCGACGAGATTGTGTTCACCGCACGGTCTATATCCCCGAGAGCTTTGGTGGCCGTCTTCACATTGGTGATATCGAGTCCCTTTAGCCCCAGGGCTTCCGCACTGGTATTCACAATTTCGAACTGAAGGTGCTGTGATTGATTAGCCCCAACCTGAAATCTCAGGGCTCTGTCACTTACATGCAGGGTAAAGTTCGTGGTTCCAGATCCTTGTACTGCCGATGAAAAATCAATCCCGACCCCCACTCTTCCTACAGTCTCCTGGGCTGCTGACGTCGTGGAGAGTACCACGCGCGCATCCTTTCCTGCGGAGCGAGAGAAGAAGTCAAGCCTTCCTCCAACGTCAAATGCGAAATCCACATCTGTCGTTTTCAGGGTGCTTGACTGGAGGATGGAAGTCATTTGATCCTGGCTAATCGTAAACGATTCTCCAGTTGAAAGGGTGTTCGCAGTGCCGAACTGAACCGTTGACGTGGTAGCGCCGCTACGATCAGTCACTGTAAAGCGAAGATGGTCTGAAAACGTATACCCGATGGCCTTAGCTACTCCGTTGGTTGAACCAACAAAGACAGCCGCGTTTCCACTAAGTCCCCGGTCAGTCTGGCCATCAACGAAGCCAAACCCGGTCAGGGAATCTGCGGTAACCAGTCGGATTGAGATCTTGGCATCTTCTCCAGTTTCTGTGCTGCGAAATTCCAACCTTCCATCGGAAGTTAAAGCTGCTGCGGTTTTCACATCGTTTTGGGAGAAATAGGCGTTGAAGGTATCCAAAATGGATGTGGCCGAGAGATTCACACCTTTGTTAAAGGAAATGTCTCCCCCGTTGGCAATGGTATCAATCAGGGCACCGTTATTGGTGTTGAAATCACCATCACCCATGCGAATCCTAATAACTCCCGTACCGGCAACCTCTACCCCTTCGGTAATATCAGAGGTGCCAAGCAATACCGCGCTTGTGCCCCCTGTTCCGGCCACTTTGCCGGTATTGATACCAAGCAATTCAGAAGCCGAGGCGTTACCCGCAATGGATATGGTTCCTGATGTCCCCTTCGAAGAAGAGGTCAAAACCAGGTTATACCCATCAAAGCTAGCGTTAACTCCTGGATTTTGAAAAGAGGTGGAAGTGGTTGCTCGTGTATAAGCATTACCCGGATCGTTGGCGACTGTGATGGCGACATTAACCAGACTCTGGATAGAAGCTAGAGTATAAGTTCTGCTTCGGGTCAGAGTGACGGTCACGCCGGCAGTGGTTGAGGCGGCAGCCTGTTCAGCATCAAACGCATTCGTATCGTGAAACGTGAACACAATATTGTTCGGTCCCGCGGTGATTGCGTCTTCTGCGGCAACGGTGCCGTCAATTCTAGCCTCTGATGGGAGTTGGAATTTCAAATCAAGTCCCTCTACCACTCCACGAGCGATATCCGAAGTGGTGTTGGCTGCTTTTGTTTCCGCGTCTGCGACTCCCAACTGGGTGGCAGACATCTGGAAAGCGGCAGTTTCCGCTTCGGTAGTGATTTGAAAGCCTAATGCTCTAACGATGTTTTCATCTACGGCCACAGCGAGTTCCCCGCTCTGGCCATCTCTCCCTGAAGTGAAGAAGATCTGTCCTTTTTGAGAATTGAATGCGAATTCAGAGCCTTTAAGACCTAGACCACCGTCAGCGATATCACTTGTAATCGCTTCCTGCATGGAATTGGAGACTTCTTGCAGCGTCATATCGCCGGAAATGATGACCTCGGTTTTTTCTCCATTCCCCCGAAGCGTGACTTTAGTCGGTTCATCTAGTACTAGATTCCCGTCATTGTCATAAAACGATTCAAGATCTTGAAGTTGGGTTCCAAGTCCGGCAATTTTCCCAGTGTCCTTATCTTTCAGTATCAGGGAGGCTTGTACCTGCTTTGTTCCGGAGTCTTCCTTGCGAATAGTGACATCATAGTCACCAGCGGAAGGTCCGGCAGCACCGGTTTGAAAACCCTTCAAGTCATTGTTGGTAGTGCTAACAAGTGCGTTGGCACTGCCATCCAGAAGCTTCTTAGTGTTGAACTCAGTGGTCTTGGAGATTCGATCTACCTCGTCCACGAGCTGGTCCACTTCCTTCTGGATTTCCAAACGATCATTGGTGGTCAATGAGTCCGCCTGGGACTGGATGGATAATTCACGAAGCCTGTTGAGAATGCTGGCATCCTCATTTAGGGCTCCCTCGGCTGTTTGAATCAGAGAAATTCCATCCTGAGCATTCATGATCGCGCGGTTCAAACCACGGATCTGCCCGCGAAGTTTTTCCGAGATAGTGAGACCGGCTGCGTCATCCGCACCACGGTTGATTCTCAATCCCGAAGAAAGCCTCTCAATAGATGTTTGAAGACCTTGTTGTGTCTTAGATAAATTTCCCATAGAGATCAGAGCAGGTATATTATTATTTATGCGAAATCCCATGATATCCTCCTTGATACTGGGTGTTCCCGGTCATCCATGACAGGGTTATTTTTATTATAAAATTGCCGGGCTCGACAGAGACTTTCCATCGAGCTTAGTCAGTACTTCGGGATTAGATGGGGAATGCTCTAAAGTCGTTCAGAGCGAAAGAAATGGAAATAGGGCGAGATAATTCGCCCGACCTTTTATTTCTGGCAATTTTTACCAGGGTCGTCGAAAAAACTCTACCCATTCAACCAGGAGGCAGATTCACCCCTGGTGAAGTTTTTCACATCCTATGTCTAAAAAGTCATTCAAGGACTCATAGCAGTGCCCTTCCCTGGGCAGCAAATTCTCACTTATTTTTAGCGTGTTGAAAGATCAATACGCGTAGACTCTGAGGAAAAGAAAAGAAACGAATGGGGAAGCCTGGTAAAACCAGGGGGAAAGAATAAGACTTTCGTTTCGTCCCTGAAACGCCTTGGACTCCTCCTTGAGTCAGTGATCCGCAGGATTAGACTGATTCTAATACAGCAGTTACCTAATATATATCGACAGTTATATGATTGCTGATTAGTAATTGACTTCCCTGGAAGCACTAGATTTCTTTTCGCGTTAAAGGATATGATGCCCAAAAAAAGGAGACCCAATGCGAATTCTAGCCCTTGAACTAGCCAGAATCACCGAAGCAACCGCCATCGCCGCAGCCGAGTGGATTGGTCGACGAGATGGAAAAAAAGCGGATGGTATTGCCGTGGAAGTTATGCGTACCGGTTTTAACAATCTTGATATTGACGGTACCGTGGTTATCGGAGAGGGGGAAAGGGACAAAGCTCCCATGCTCTTCATCGGTGAACGACTGGGAAATCCAGACAGCGAACATAAGGTAGATATTGCCGTAGATCCACTTGAGGGAACGAATTCCGTAGCATATGGACGCAATGAAGCTATGGTCGTGATGGCCCTGGGGGGCAAAGGTGATTTACTTCAGGCACCTGACGTTTACATGAAGAAGATAGCCGTGGGACCCAGGGCTCTTGGTGTTGTAGATATCAATGCCAGTGTCGCTGATAACATCGAAGCGGTGGCTCGAGCCCTCAATAAGGATAGATCAGCGATTTCCGTCATGGTTCTTGATCGTGAGCGGCATTTAGATCTAATCCAGGCGATTTCGGCAACCGGTGCCAAGGTTCACACGATTCCTGATGGAGACGTGTCTGCTTGTATGGCGACTTGCATGGAAGAATCCGGGATCGATATGTACCTCGGTGTGGGAGGAGCGCCTGAAGGGGTTCTGGCGGCCGCAGCTCTACGATGCCTGGGAGGCGAAATCCAATCCCAGTTATGCTGGATTCATGAAGATGAGAAAGAACGGCTGGAGGAAGCAGGGTATACGGACCTGCAACGTGTCTATCGAACACGCGACCTGGCAGGTGGAAACCAAATATTCTTTGTGGCAACAGCCGTAACCAACGGAGCAACCCTTAAGGGCGTACGTTTTCTAGGGAATGGCAAGGTAGTGACTGAAACGCTGGTAATGAGAACCCAGAGCGGGACCATCCGAAATATACACGCGGTTCACGACCTGACCCGCAAAGACATCAGCAACATATGAGTTTAAGGCCATTCCTCTTTTGCGGAGGTCCTGGCTTACTGGGAAATACGGTCTTTAGAGAATTTCTGAACTGTCAGGCTGATATCGCGCTTGGGCCTGAGATCGATCTTCTGCGTTTCATAACGGGTACTCATAGCGAGATCCTCAAAGCCGAGGTTTATCTCAAGGAGTTTCTCCTTGCGCCACAGGATTTTGATGAAATCTTCGCTCAAATGATCAGCCAGGTGCTCGATGGCGTTCCCGATGCTGAACAAATGCGCTGGATTGCTGAAGTGAGCCCTTTCAACTCCCTTTGCATGGATGGCCTGCATTCCTTGTTTCCTGATTCCATGATGATTTTTGTGGTCCAGGACGCACGTGCGGTGATCAGTGCCAGGCTTGAAAAGGAAGAACCAGGGGAGAAGGAACGAAGGGTCCGTCTCTATGAGTTGGCCCATGATTGGGTCAGGGCCGCTGAAGGAGGAATCCAGTCCATGACTTCGAGTGTAGTGGCCAGCAGGTCCGGCATGCTGAGATTAGAAGACCTTATCATGAATCCGTCTCAAACTGCTCAAACCCTGAGACAACATCTTGGTCTGACGATTTCCGGCTTTGATGAGGCTAGATTTGCAGACTTTCTAGAGAAGCAAAAGGCGTGTAATGGCATGGGGGACTGGCGACAAAAACTAGACCTCGATGACCTCAAGATCCTAAATCATGTATGTGGGGCTAAACTTCGCGAATTAAACTATTTCGGTCTTTAGGGGAGAATGACATTAAAACTATAAGCCTGGAAAATTCCCCAATTTTTATTGGTGGTGCCTCTCGTTCAGGTACGACTCTATTGCGGGTTATGCTTGATTCCCACCCAAGAATTTTATGCGGTCCGGAATTTCGCATTACTCCAGCACTTTTAGCGCTATGGGATAAATTTAAAGAATGCGAAGGCAGACTGGAACATTATCAAATGGCGGGTGCCCGGCTTCAAAACATGTATCGGGATCTCTTTCTTACCCTCTTGGAGCGCTACAGATTGCAAGAATCCAAACCAAGGATCGCGGAAAAAACTCCCGATAATTGTCTTTACTTCCAGAGTATTCATGAAATTTTCCCAGAAAGTCCGCTCATCCACGTAATTCGTGACGGACGTGATGTGGTTGCCTCTCTATTGGCTCAAAAATGGGAAGATATCAATACTGGTGAAAAGACTGAGCATTGTCATCAGGTACAAAGTGCAGCTGAATTGTGGGTTCGTCATGTTAGAAAAGGGCTTTCCATGCGTTCTCATTCCAGTGGTTCCTCCCGTTACTTTGAGGTTCGTTATGAGCAGCTAATTAGCGAACCAGAAGCGATCCTGAAGAGTCTTTTTTCTTTCCTGGGAGAATCCTGGGATCCACAGGTCTTAAATTATCATGGTTTTGAGAGAAATTTGGCTAATGAGCCCAGTTCAGAACAGGTGAATCGTCCGCTGTACTCAAATGCCCATGGGCGCTGGAGAAGAGACTTGGATAGCGATCAGCTTAAGGTCACTATGGAAGTTGCCGGTGATCTCTTGAGAGAATTGGACTATTCCTAAATCCCGGTTAAACACTAAAGTTGAGTTGAGCTCCAATACCAAGTTCTGAGTAGAGCTTTTGAGTTGGATGAGTTGGCGATACTTCCCCTTTTTTCTTAGTCTTTTTCTGAATCATGTAAGAACTCTTTCCTTCGTGTCTATCAAGTGTCTTATGAAAGTTAATCATTTCCTCACCTCCTGCTGATTATATCGACAAAAAGTGACAAATAATTAAACTTTTTGTCCTACTATATCCCGCTACCCATTGTGGGAGGCTGTTTCAGGGGTATCTGAAAAAAAGGACCGCTGTTGTATACTGATCACTCCCATGAGTCCTGAGGAGTCCCTTCAAAAATTACATAGTGAATCTAAGGCGAGTGCCCTTGAGGCATTGAACTCGCTGGAATCGTCTATGGAAGAAGGGTGGGAGCCTGATGAAGCGTCGATAAAGTCTCTCATAGATGGATTAGCTCACCCTGTCTGGATTGTTCGGTCCAAGCTCTTTGAGCTCCTTGCCCGATTTCACGAAAAGGTCTTACCCTACCTGGGGGATGCCCTGGTCAGTGAAAACGAAGACCTTCAGTACTGGACGCTTCAGGTTTATGCCTCGGTGGCGGAACGTACCCGCGAACAGGTCAGTACAACCAGTGATGCTGCTGAAAAAAAGCGTTTGAGCAATTTTTTGGGTAGAATCATTCGCAGACTTACTTCCGCGGCCCCAAAAATGAGTGAGTCAAATCTTCAAGCCCTACTTACCGGCCTGGGGAGAGTCAAAGAAGAATCTCTGATTCCCTTCCTTCTAGAACAGCTCAGTTCAAATCGTTGGGTGATTCGTTCAGAAGCGTCGAGAGCTTTGATGGATATAGGCTCCCCGGTTGTACCTCATGTTCGAAAGCTGATTTTGGAGGGTAGCCGTGATCAGTCTTACTGGTCCTTTGTAATTCTTGGAAATCTCCTGGCGGAGAAAGCCATTGATCCTTTTTATCGAGTGATTTCATCCAAGGAATATTCAGAAGAGGTTCGAATCTATGCACTTGCGGGTTTGAAACAGATCCAGTCTGCCTCCATAATTCCTTACCTGATCAAGTGTCTCTCTTCTGATTTATGGATACTAAGGGCACAGGCTTCGGAGACCTTGATTCTCTATAAGGAAGAGGTCACCGACTCCTTATTGGAGTGTCTGAGTTCCAAAGACCAGAACGTGCGTTTCTGGGCCTTGAAAACACTTGCTGAAGTCGTGACTGAAAGGGATATTGATAAGATTGAAGACTATCTCAAAATGCCTGATCAGGAACTGAGGTTCTATACAATCTCAGCCCTGGCAAAAATAGGATCCGAGCGCAGTATTCGATGTATTAGTACCTGCTTCAGTGATGAAGCCTGGATGATCCGAAAGCATGCTGCGGATTCCCTGGTAGCCCTGGGAGAAGTGGTGATTCAGCCGCTTGTTTCGATCCTGCGTGAAAATCAGGATCTGGATGAGAAGATTTTTTGGATACTGCAGATCTTTTCAGCTCTCAAAGTAAGGACCGTTCTGCCAGCATTGCGTCAACTCTTAATGAGTGGGACACGGGATTACCGCCTCTACGCAACCCGTGCCATAGCCCAGATTCCCGGAGAGGAAAGTGTTGAACTTCTAATAGCAGGGTTTAGCAGCGAATTCTGGGTTATTCGTAATGAGTGCTACCGGGAGTTAATCAAAATTGAGGGAACAGCACCAGCCCTACTGTGTTTTCCCTATCTAAAACATGAGGATCCATCCCTTCGTTATTGGATTCACCGTTTTTTTGCGGAAACCCCGCTTGAGGGTGCCCGCCAATTGGCTGAGGAGCTGAAGGGTTTGGAGATTGAGGAGATCAAACGCTTTTCTGAAAGTCTCCAGAATTTGCAGGAAACACCGCTCAATAATCTTTTTAGGCTGAGTACCGCGTCCCTTCAGTTGGGCTATGAATATCTCAGCGATCCTTTTAAGATCAAGGAGGGCAAGGTAAAAACCGTGGAACCCGGACCCATACCGCCCGGTGTGCTACTGCCAACTCTAACCCCGCTGCCTGCGGAATCTAATGTATTTCACTTTGAGGACCCACAGTTTGCCCCATTTTCGATTGAATTACCGGAAATCCTGGAAAAAATGGTGTTCCTGGGAGCCTCGGATTTACATCTCAAGCCACTGCACCCACCCAGGGTTAGGGTGAACGGCAGGATTCAATCCCTGGATCTTCCAGCACTCAATTCAAACCAGCTTAGAGATTTAATACGCAAGGTTTTGCCTGTGCCTCAGCAAAGAAAATTTTGTGATAAAAAACAGCTGGACTGGGCCTATACCCATCCTGGTGGGGAGAGGTTTCGAGTGAACCTCTTTCTCAGTCATAAGGGGGTAGAGGCGGCATTTAGACATGTGCGCTCCCGAATCCCAACTTTTGCAGATCTTCATCTCCCCGAAGATTCCTTTGAAAAACTCAGCCGTCTGGAGCATGGTCTTATTCTCATAACAGGTGTCACCGGAGCGGGCAAGTCTTCTACCCTTGCCAGTATTATTGGTGCCATCAACCGGAGAGATTCCAAGCATATTATCTGTATTGAGGATCCCATTGAGTATGTTCACAAAGATCAAAAATCGATGGTAGTACACCGTGAAATTGGGGAACATGTAGACTCTTTTCTTGATGGTCTGCGAGGTTGCCTGAGAGAGGACCCTGATGTGGTATTGGTAGGAGAAATGAGAGATCGTGAGACTGTTAAGTCAGTTCTGACCCTGGCAGGTACCGGTCACCTCGTACTGTCTACTTTTCACACATCTTCAGCACCCCAGACCATTGAACAAATCATTCAGTTCTTTCCTGCTGAAGAAAGACTGAGTATTTGTTCCCAGCTATCCTTCTGCCTGCAGGCCGTGATTTCACAGGTTCTTGTGGAGGATTCCCAGGCCCTGGGACGAATCCCGGCACTAGAAATGATGATGGGAACACAGGCAGTTAGAAACCTCATCCGAGAAGGAAAGACGGAACAGCTCTTTTCAGCGATGCAGACGGCTGGTTCCGAAGGTATGTATACACGAGAACAATACCTTAAGAATATTCTGCAAAAGGGGAAGATCAGCCGCGAAGTCCTTGAGATCTATGTCCAGGGATAGCATTGATCTCAATCCGGGCTTAACTAAAGCTTATCGAAATGCCCTGGTTCACTTTGACGGCTCTTTCCACCAGGAGTTACCCGAGGAATTCCCCCGAACTCGCCTTGACGTGTACCTGAGTTCCTTGAGCTCTGTTGTCAGCCGAAATTTTTGGCACAAAGCACTTGATGGCGATTGGATTCGTGTGAATTCTCAAATTGTAAAAAAATCTCAGCTGGTCAAAGCCGGGGATCTCATTGAATTTGATTATTATTCCGTTTACCGGGCCTTACAAAAGGAGGAGTTGAGGATTTCTATCCCCTACCAGATTCTTCAGCGCAATGAGAATTATGTTGTCATTGAAAAACCAGAAGGGTATTTGACCCATCGCATTGGCTTTATCGATCACTCGGTGATGTCCCAGGTGGCTCAAGACGTGGGAACGACTTTATATACAGTCCACAGGCTTGATAAATTCACCTCAGGAGTATGTGTTTTTGCCACTTCTTCACATTCAGCCGACCGGCTTCAGGCCCTTTTACGCAGCGGTGGATTCTTTAAGTATTACCTGGTAGCTACCCATAAAAAGCTTAGATCCCATTCCGGTGTAATGACAGAGCCCATTGGGAAAGATGACCCTAGAATTCATAAGAAGAAACAAAAGGTCGATTTTGAGAGTGGTTTAGGCGCTAAAACACGTTTTCGATACTTATGTTCTCGTAATGGGATGAACTATTATGTGGTAAGAATTTTCACTGGAAGGCAGCATCAAATTCGAGTTCATTTCCAGTATGCGGGAGCTCCTGTTACAAATGATGAGCTATATTCCTACGAGGATTATTCCATGTTTCCACCTATGCATAAATACTCTGAGAAGGACCTGGGACTCCATTCGCTTCGTCTCAGGTTTACCTGCCCCTTTGAGCACCGATGGGTCTCTTTTACCTCCTTTCCGAAAAGGCCTCCATTTTGAGAGAAGAATTTAATCTTAGGACCTATGATTACGAGTATCCAGAGGAGTTGTTAGCTCATGCTCCCTGTGAGAATAGATCCGAGTCCCGACTTCTGGATTATAGTAAGGAAATTATCCAACACCGGAAATTCTCCCAGCTTGCGGAAGTATTTCAAGAGCCTTGTGTCTTTGTTAGAAATAATACCAGGGTTCGTCATGCCAGATTATTTGGACAGAAAGAAACCGGCGGTAAAGTAGAATGCCTCCTCACCAGGCGACACACCAGTAAGATTTGGGAGGGGTTGTTCAGGCCGGCAAAGAGATTGCGCCAGGGCCAAATTTTGACGTTTTCAGAGGGAGTTAGTCTTCTTATTCTGGAATCTCTTTCAGATGGACATTTCAAGGTCGAGATTACGGATTCCACGGATTTGGAAGAATATCTAGAATCCAATGGACAGGTTCCTTTACCTCCCTATATTCGCGAGTTCGAAGGTGAGCCGGAGAGATACCAAACTGTTTTTTCAAGGGAATTAGGCTCCAGTGCGGCTCCCACAGCAGGATTACATTTTGATGAAGACCTGATCAGGTCCCTTCAAGCCAGGGGGCACAAGTTTGTGGATCTTACTTTGCATATCGGACCCGGTACGTTTCAGCCCATAGATACACTTGATATCAGAGAATTTAGAATCCATAAGGAGTTCATTGAAGTGAGCCAGGAATGCGTAGATTCGGTACAGCAAGCAATGCAGGGGGATATCCCGGTGGTTTGTGTCGGAACTACTAGCCTGCGTGCCCTGGAAACCGTATGGAAAGTCCATAAAAATCCGCGGCCCTATAGTGGATGGACAGATCTTTTTCTTTATCCTGGGACGACGGTGAAAACCGCGGATTATTTGTTGACCAATTTCCATCTCCCGCGCAGCAGTCTTCTAGTATTGGTTGCCGCCCTCATTGGTGTGCGATCCATGCAGGAGCTTTATAATGAAGCTTTGAAGTTAGAGTACCGCCTGTTTAGTTTTGGAGACTGTATGTGTATTCCTAACCTGAGTAGAACAAGGAAGCGCTAGGAGGAAGGATATGAAGGTCCGAAAACTAATAGAAGATCTCTATAAAAAGGAGAAAGGCAAGGGACTGGAGATTGTTCGTGCCCTGAATCTTGAACTGGGGAAAGTTCAAGAGATTGAAGCCGATTGTATCAACGGTCTTATACAGACCTTTGGTCATTCGGAGTGGGTGGTCAGATCTGAAGTATTCCAGGTGGTTCTGAAGCACCACCATAAAATTTTCCCCTATATTTCCGCCTACCATGAGTCGGATAATACGGATATTCAGCACTGGACGCTTCAGGTTACCTGTGCGCTTGCCCAGGAGTATTTTCGCAGAGCCGAAGACTCCTCCGATGAGGTGAAACAACGCAACATGGCCTTCGTGGATGCCTGTGTTGAGAGGCTGCAGGTTGTTTTCCCCAAGGTGTCACACCAGAATGTTTTACCTCTTTTAGCTGGTTTGGGCCGGATTCGCTATGATGCGCTGATCCCGTTTTTCACGGAACAACTCAATGCCAAACGCTGGGTTTTTCGAAGTGAGAGCTGCAAGGGTCTGGTGCAAATTGGGAAGCCGGCTGTGCCCGTCCTTAAAAAGCTCATCTATAAAGGTACCCCAGACCAGTGCTACTGGTCCTTTAAAGCACTGGGTCAGATCTTGAAGGAGCAGTCACTGGATGCCTTCTATAAGGTTGCCAGTTCAGATGAGAACTCAGAGGAAATTCGTCTCTATGCGCTGTCGGGAATCAAGCAGGTAGGAACTCAAAAAGCCATTCCCTTTCTGGTTCGCTGTCTTTCCCTTGAACTCTGGTCTTTGAGAGCACAGGCATCCCATGCCCTTTCTGAATTTAAAGAAGAGGTTATAGATGAATTGTTCGAATGTTTAAACTCCACCGATTCGAATACTCGCTACTGGAGTTTGAAGACGCTTTCAGAGGTTGTAACTGACCGAAATCTGGACCAGCTAAAATCCTTTCTTCAGGATGGAGATCAGGAACTGCGTTTTCACACGATCAATGCTCTGGCGAAAATCGGAAGCCGAGGCGCGATTGAGTTGATCTGTGAACGGTTTACCGATCAGGCCTGGTTATTGAGAAAACACGCTGCTGATTCCCTTGTTCCCCTGGGTGAAGTAGTGATTAAACCTCTCATGGAGAGACTAAATGAGCAAAGCGAAGACGAGGACACTGTTTTCTGGAGTCTTCAAGTACTTTCTTCCATAAAGAATCCCGCGGTGCTGCCGGCTTTGTATCAGTTCCTCCAGTCCGAACTTAAGGATTATCGATTATTTGCGGTACGGGCAATGGCTCAGGTTCCTTGTGAGGATAGTGTGCAGCTTTTGATATCGGGATTTTCCAATGAGTTCTGGGTTGTACGCATGGAATGCTTTAAGGAATTACAAAAAATGGAGGGGAAATTAGCTTATCTCCACGCCATGGGATTTTTACACCATACCAATGATGATATCCGTTTTTGGAGCACCAAACTGTTGAGAGAATCTCCTTACCTTGGCGCCGCGATGCTGGGCGCGGAAATTCTCAAGCTCGAAAAGAATAATGCATTGCACATCACAGGCGGGCTGCTAGATCTTCAGGACACTTTTGTGGAGGAAATTTTCAAATCAAGTAAGGCATCGGTAACCCAGGTTCTTGATTATCTCAAGGACCCTTTCAAAATTAAATCCGGTACAGCCCCTCCCAGTGTAGATGCCGGACCCACTGCCTTGAGTCCCGTGGTTGAACCGGTCATGGATGAGATCAATTATTTTCACTTTGAAGAGGAAGATTTTCGCCCATACCCCATTTCGCTAGTTAAGATTCTTTACCAGGCGGTTCAAGTTGGCGGCTCTGATCTTCATCTGAAAGTGAATCAGAAGCCGATGGTGCGGATCAATGGAAAGATACAGCCTCTGGACCTCGAGGAAATTAGCGCTAACCAGATCAGGGAAATCCTCAGAACTTCCTTTCCACCGGTCTACCAAAAGCGATTTTGTAAGGTGAAGCAACTAGATTGTTCTTTTTGCCACCCAGATGGCGAGAGATTCAGGGTAAATATGTTCCTATCCCATGCCGGTATTGAAGTTGCGTTTCGCCACATTCACGCTCGAATTCCAACCTTTGAGGAATTATGTCTGCCCACCGATGTATTTGAGCGAGTTTCTTTGCTGCAAAGCGGTCTCGTGCTGATCACGGGGGTAACAGGGGCAGGTAAATCCTCCACTCTGGCAAGTGTCATCGGGACTATAAATCGAAGAGATCAAAAGCATATTATCTGCATTGAAGACCCTATTGAATACATACACAATAATGGGAGATCCGTGATTTCCCATCGCCAGATTGGTGAGCACGTGGACTCTTATCCCGATGGATTAACTGCTTGTTTAAGAGAAGACCCAGATATAGTCCTGCTCGGGGAAATGAGAGATACGGAAACCATTAAGGCGGTCCTAAAACTTGCCGGTACCGGTCACCTGGTGTTTTCCACCTTTCATACCTCCTCTGCTCCCCAGACGATCGAACAATTGATTCAGTTTTTTCCTCCCGAGGAAAGACATAATATTTGCGCTCAACTTTCCTTTTGTCTAAGAGCGGTGATCTGCCAATTTCTAGGTGAAGATAAGGACTCGAGCAGGCGCATTCCCATTTTTGAGATTCTCTTCACCAATGTGGCTGTGAAAAATATCATTCGCGAAGGAAAGACAGATAAGCTCGCATCGGTTATGGAGACTTCAGCCTCCGAGGGAATGATGAGTAGAGAACAATACCTGAATCGACTCCTGGAAATGGGGGCGATTTCTCCGGAAGCAGCCAAGCATTACACGAAGAGATAATTTCTAGTTTCTTCGAATTGATTCCCTCTATCAAGGGTTCGCCTTGATTAGACGATATTTCCACTGCTACCACCCTTAGTTTTTGAGGATTGATTTCTCGTGTCGTCTTACCTTCTTCAGGAAAGAAGGGGTATTCCGGCATCTTCACAAGACGAAGACTCGAGAAATTATGGTGGGTGAGCTGAAACAAGGAGGTATAGAGTTGGATTGGAATTATGTGGTGCTTGGGTTAATCCAGGGTGCCACTGAGTTCTTGCCGGTTTCCTCGTCAGGGCACTTACTTCTATTTGAAAGAGTGCTATTGCCTGACATGGGCGCAGATACTGCTCTTGCAGTGAATGTGCTTTTGCACATGGGAACTCTATTTGCCATCTTGCTCTACTTCAAGCAACCCTTATTCCAGTATCTAAAAGAAGGATTTTCCTGGTTAAGAAAGCCAGCTAGATCCGGAAATGAGACTCAAAAAGAAATTCTTTGGATCCTCGTCCTTAGTGTTCCCACGGCGGCAATCGGCCTGGCACTCAAAAAAGGAGGAATTGGGGAAATTTCCCCAAATATGGTTCTCGTTGCCCTGGGATTGACAGGACTGCTTTGCATCGCTACCGACTATCTTCCCAAGAGGGACGCGAAACTAAATCTATGGCGTTCCTTATTTCTGGGAGTAGTGCAGGGGGTGGCCGTGATTCCGGGTATCTCCCGCTCAGGTTCAACCATCTTTGCCGGACTGCTGGGAGGAATATCCCGTGAAAAGATGGCCAGTTTCTCTTTCCTGATGTCTATTCCGGCGATATTTGGAGCCTTTTTTCTTGAATCCCTGGAACTCTATACCAAGGGTTTTTCGGGATTGAATGTCTGGTCGGTCCTGCCTGGAATTCTGGTCGCGTTTTTTTCCGGCTACCTGGCATTAGGAATCTTGATTCGGCTTCTCAAACGGCATTACTTTCGAATTTTTGGTGTCTATTGTCTTCTATTGTCCATTTTTGGAAAAGAGCTTCTTGCATTGGGTAACCCGGGAAGTGTGACAGGATGAAACGGAGCCAATCTAAAACCAGGGTCAGCACAGGCTCCACGACTGAATCAAAGTCCAGGCTTTCACTCGCACAACGGCTCCTGAACGCACCGGAGACCAGTGCAACTCTTGATCGCTCCCTCCCCCCTCCGTCTGAATTTCGCAAGCGGGCGGCTACGCTCGACGTTGGCAAGGGAAGAATTACCCGGGAAGTGATTCTGCGAAAGCGCAATGAAATGTTGGGAATCCTCTATGTTTGCGCCGCTCTACTCATCTTCGCTGGCCTGTTGATGGAAAAAGAAGGGCAGGTCAAGGTTCTGGTTGAGAAGTTTGCCGCTCTCAATGGAGTAGGTCCTGTATTTCTCGCTCTGTTTGCTATTTTTTGCGGCATGAAACGGCTGATGGGGTATGCGGTCTTTCGTAGAAATTCCCAGATTCTGGCGTTTCCAGTGATGTATTTCTCGCTCATAGGTTTCTTCTCTGCCGTATTTCCACCTATTGGTGACGCGGTTTCGCTTGGAGGAATCGTAGGGAACTACTTTTTTTGGATCTTAGAAACATTTCTTGGAAGCGTGAGTGCGGGTATTGTACTTGGTGCATTGTTCCTGGTGAGCTTCATGCACGTCACTGAGGTCTATGTCTCAGACATTCTGACAAGTATTCTGGGTTTCTCGAAAGTCAGTGCTCTAAAACTGCTTAGATGGACGCTGTTCTTTAGCGTAGTTTTAAAAGAGGCCGCCTGGTTTTGCATGCGCAGGGTTCACCAGTTTCTTTATGTCCTGATTCACGATTCTATCCTATTACTTGAGAAAGGGGTTCGACCGTTTGGGATACGAATATTCCAACCAGAATCAAGAGTATTTGTGGCACCTGCCGCTCCTAAAGACTCTGCTGACGAAGAGGATAAGGCTCCGTCTTCTGAGCCCACTGATGAAAGTTCCGCTCTGTTTTCAAAAACTGTAGAAGTCAGCACAATTGTTTCTGAACCAGTGCCTGTTCCTGAGAACCCCACTACCAAAAAGTCCCCTCCCGCGAAGAAACGACGCAAGAAGCGGGCGATTACTGTGGATGTAGAGCCTCCTGCTTCTTCCCTCCAACCTGACCTGAGTCTACAAATGGAAAACATCGTTGAGGAGAGAGTTTTACTTCCTCAAAACCTGGGCCCGGCTATCAAAGGGGACTCAGCCAAGGATTTATCTCAAATGGTGAAAGAGGAAAGTCCTGAACTTGTGGTGGAAGTTCTTCAGCTTTCTGAAGAATCCGAGTTGGAAGAACTGGTTTCTGTAGATACTGGAGAAGATTTTTTAGAGTTGGAACCAGAGCCAGAACCAGCGATGAATAAGATTGTTCCCCAGAAGCAGGCTCCTCTCACAAAGGTTTCTGAACCTCGAACGGAATTGGAGGAATTACTGGAAACTCCCAAGCCTATTGCTGAAAAGAAGCAAGAGGAATCAACTCTGAAATTCACCGGAGATCTCCCTGACGTTGGCTTGCTGCAGCTACCTCCAGATACTGATTTTGGTGACAGTGAGGATGAGTTATTCGAGCGCGGAAATGGGCTGATTTCGGCCCTGATGACCTATAAGATTGAAGCGGAACTTCAAAATTATGTACAGGGTCCTACGATAACCCGATTTGAACTCTCACCAGCTCCTGGAACCAAGTTAAACAGAATCAAGGCACTCACCAATGAGATAGCGATGGCACTGGCTTCTAAATCGGTGAGGATTGAAGCCCCGATTCCAGGAACCAGTAAGGTCGGTGTCGAAATCCCAAATGAGAATCCAGTTCCCGTTTACTTTCGCGAGGTGATTGATTCTATTTCACAAAACCCCTACGCTCATCCTCTTACTGTAGCATTTGGAATCGGAATCGATGGAGAGCCGGTAGTCGGTAATCTCGCAAAGATGCCCCATCTCCTGGTTGCGGGGGCAACTGGTTCTGGTAAATCGGTGTGTGTGAATACCCTGATTTCTTCCATACTCTTCAGCGCGGGTCCAGACAAAGTTAAGTTCGTCATGATTGATCCTAAACAGGTTGAACTGGCGGTTTACAGAGGGATCCGTCATCTGATCACAGATGTGGTTACGAATCCCGAAGAGGCCGCGGCAGCTCTACGCTGGGGTGTGGAGGAGATGGAACAGCGCTATACCCTGCTCTCTAAATTCGGCGTTCGGCACATAGATACTTTCAATGAGAAGCTGAAAAACGGGAATCTCACTTCATCGCAGGAGGGGGTCTATATCCCGGCCGAACCCCTTCCCTATATTGTTATTATCGTAGACGAGTTAGCGGATCTGATGATGGTAGCCAGAAAAGATGTGGAGACCTCCATTTGCCGTATTGCGCAAAAGGCAAGGGCGGTGGGGATTCACCTGGTCATCGCCACGCAGCGGCCATCCGTGGATGTTATCACCGGCCTGATCAAAGCAAATCTTCCGTCGCGCATTGCCTTTATGGTGAATTCGGGAACAGATTCCAGGACGATTCTCAATCATATCGGAGCGGAGAGCCTTCTAGGCAGGGGAGATATGCTCTATTTCCCAGCCGGGCAAAACAAACCAGACCGTGTGCAGGGGGCGTTCATGACTGACGATGAGGTGGCAAAACTCGTTGAACAGGTCAAGCATAGCTATGGGGAAGCTGATTACCAGGATATCGTTTCCAGCCATATGGAAACGGAAGAAGTAGTCGAAGAAGATGGGGATTTTTTTGACGAGAAGATGGAGGCAGCCCTTGAGGTGGCACTTCGAGAAAAATATGTTTCAACCTCGATGCTGCAAAGGCATTTAGGTGTAGGTTATAACCGCGCTGCACGTATGGTGGACTCCCTCTTCGCTCGCGGCATTTGCGGCCCCGCTGAGAGTGGCAAAAAGAGAAAGATCCTGGTTACTGTGGAACAGGCCTGGGAAATGATCAGCGGCTGCTAATTAGTTTTTTTTCCAGAAATTAATGGAATGATTTGAAACTATTCAGTCCATGAAATAGAGTTAAACTCGTCTTTCCGGACTCAAGTCCGGAAAAATCACCTGGTCCCGAATACAAGAACTCTTAGACCTTTATGACAGATCGCATCATCTATGGCCGAAACCCTGTTCGAGAAGCTCTGAGGGCAGATCCCGAAAGAATTCTTCAGGTTTATGCCCTGCGCGATCTTGACCGCGAGGGAAGAAAGCTCCTGGCCAATCTAAGGTCAAGTAAGATTTCTGTGCAAAGTTATGAAAAATCGGCCATGGGTCAGTTGTGTAAAGTCCGTCAACACCAGGGAATCGCGGCCAGGGTACTGGAACTGAAAAATGCCAGTCTGAACCGAATCTACGCCGAAAAGTCCAGTGGATTGAGAGTTCTGGTGCTCAGTTCTGTTCAAGATCCAGGAAACCTTGGAGCGGTTCTACGCAGCGCCGAACATTTTGGACTGGACCTTTTTATCGTGGGTTCTAAGGAATCCTGCAGCATTCAGCTCGGTTCGGTGGCAAAGTCCTCAGCCGGCGCCGTTGAACACATTCCCATCCTTTCTTCCGCGAATCTCCCAAAGGTTTTACAAGAGCTCAAGGAGAAGAAATTCCGGATTTTTGGCCTGGAGGCGGAGGCTTCTCAAAACCTACTCGAAACCTCTTCCTCTCCCGAAGAGAATCTCTGCCTGATTGTAGGTTCGGAAGGTTTTGGAATCAAGAGTAACCTTCAAAAATACCTGGATGGTACCCTTTCTATTCCAAGATTCGGCCAAATGGATAGTCTCAATATATCGGCGGCATCCCTGATGGGAATCCTGTTCATGAAAGGAATGCTAAACGCCGAGTCAAGCACCGGTTGACTTCTCTCAGACTCTGCCTTAAGATGGCCTTCCCAATTTTTGGGGACTACTGGCCCAGGTGGCGGAACAGGTAGACGCGTCGGACTTAAAATCCGATGTCTTCGGACGTATCGGTTCGATTCCGATCCTGGGCATCTAAGGGCCGTAGTTATACGACGCGGGGTGGAGCAGTCTGGTAGCTCGTCGGGCTCATAACCCGGAGGTCGCAGGTTCAAATCCTGTCCCCGCATCTTTCTTACAGTGTGTGAAAATAGAATCAATCATTTTTCACATGCGCTTACACTTCGGCGCGGGGTGGAGCAGTCTGGTAGCTCGTCGGGCTCATAACCCGGAGGTCGCAGGTTCAAATCCTGTCCCCGCATCTGAAATTGGGCAGTGTAGCTCAGTCGGTTAGAGCAGCGGAATCATAATCCGCGTGTCCGGGGTTCGAGTCCCTGCACTGCTATCTCTCTATTCATCAACTTTTCGGAAGTTTTCAAAAACCTGGGAAAGCTGCCAATTTGATTTACTATCCCACTATAGTCCCACTTTCTTGGAGATAACAAAGTGGTATTACGGATCTATTTTTCTTCTTCTATTTCTTTTAAAACTCTGAAATTGACGGGTTGTGAAGCTATAGTAAAGATTCTGGTTCATCTTGTTTTTGGTTTTCATTAGAATAGAAGGCCAGATGTCAGATCCCATTTTGATCAAGAAGTATATATTTAACTCCCTAAAGACAGCCGAAGGTTTATATCATCGATTGGTGCTGTTAGTGGGTGAGGCTGGAACCGGTAAGACCCGAGTACTTGTGGATGTTGCCGACGAGCTTGGGACAACGGTAATCAACGTAAATCTGAAGCTTGCAGGGGAATTGCTGGAATTAACGGCTAAGCAGCGTTTATTACGTGTGCCAACAATCTTAGAGCAAATCACCCAAGAGGGAAAATCAACATTGGTGCTCGATAATCTCGAAATCCTTTTCGATAAGAACCTCAAGCAGGATCCTTTGCGATTGCTACAGGGTTTTTCGAGAAATCGAATGGTACTGACTTCGTGGAACGGTACTTTTACCGGCAGTAGGCTTTTATACGCCGAGCCCGGCCATACCGAGTACTGCAGCTATGACTCGGTCGATGCACTGATGGTGGGTATGGATGGCAAGACCACAGTCGATTTAGCAAAAGAACAATAGATAGGCAGGACAAGCATGAAATACGGAGACCTTATCCAGTTCGACCCGATTGATTCGGTCGTTCAGTTGCGTGACGCGGACAAATCGAGCTCCGCGCATCACCTGGTGAACACCTATGTCATTTCAGATGAAATGGCGGAACGGCTCACGCAGCTTATTGTTCCTCAGATGCAGTTCGACCAGCTGGTCGACAACAAGGGGCTACTGGTCGTCGGTAACTACGGCACCGGTAAGTCGCACTTGATGTCGGTGGTCTCCAGCCTTGCCGCAGATGCATCCCTGTTGGGAGGACTGAAGAACGAAGGTGTCCGCGACGCAGCCGCTAGGATCGCAGGGCGCTTCAAAGTCATTCGGACCGAGATCGGGGCCACTACCATGTCCCTGCGCGACATCCTGGTGGCCGAACTGGAAGAGCATCTCGAAAAGCTCGGCGTGGAATATGTCTTTCCCGATGCGGGCACCATCACTAGTCACAAACGGGCCTTTGAAGACATGATGGCCAAATTCGGTGAAGTGTTTCCCGAGCACGGCCTGCTGCTGGTAGTTGATGAGCTGCTAGACTATCTGCGCACCCGTAACGACCAGGAGCTGATCCTCGATCTCAACTTTCTCCGCGAAGTCGGCGAGGTCTGCAAGGACCTGCGCTTCCGTTTTATGGCCGGTGTCCAGGAAGCCATTTTTGACAGCCCGCGTTTTTCCTTTGTGGCCGACAGCATCCGTCGAGTGAAGGATCGCTTCGAGCAGATCCTTATTGCCCGCAGCGATGTGAAATTCGTGGTGGCCGAGCGCTTGCTCAAGAAGACCGTCGAACAGCAGGCAAAGATCCGCGACTACCTGAGACCCTTTGCTAAATACTATGACGGACTCAACGAGCGGATGGACGAATTTGTCCGGCTCTTCCCGGTACATCCCGATTACATCGACACCTTCGGGCGGGTCACAGTGGTGGAAAAACGCGAGGTGCTCAAGACCCTGTCCATGGGCATGAGGGACATCCTCGGCAAGGACGTGCCGCAAGACGAGCCCGGACTGATCGCTTTCGACAGCTACTGGAGTACACTCAAGCAGAATGCCTCCTTCCGCGCCATTCCAGAGATCCGGGCTGTCATCGATTGCAGCCAGGTCCTGGAATCCCGCATCGAAAATGCCATCACCCGCAAGCAGTACAAACCCATGGCGCTGCGTTTAATCCATGCGCTGTCCGTTCACCGTCTCACCACCGGCGACATCTATACCCCCATAGGGGCATCCGCAGAAGAGCTACGCGACCGCCTCTGCCTGTTCGATCCACTTATTGCCGAGCTGGGCAGCGACGAACCCGACAAAGACCTGCAGACCCATGTGGAAACGGTCCTGCGCGAGATCCACAAAACGGTCAGCGGCCAGTTCATCTCTTTCAATGCCGACAACCGCCAGTTCTATCTCGACCTGAAGAAGACCGACGACTTCGATGCCCTGATCGACAAGCGGGCCGAGAGTTTGGGGCAGGCTCAGCTCGACCGCTTCTACTACGAGGCGCTCAAACGTGTCATGGAATGCCAGGACGCCACCTACGTGACCGGCTACAAGATCTGGCAGCACGAACTGGTCTGGCAAGAACACAAGGCAGCCCGCTCCGGCTACCTCTTTTTTGGCGCTCCCAACGAACGCTCCACCGTTGTGCCGCAGAGGGACTTCTACCTCTATTTTATCCAGCCGAATGATCCGCCCCGTTTCAAGGACGATAAAGTCAATGACGAGGTCTTCTTCCTCCTGAAAGGTACAGACGAGGAATTCCAGACCGCGCTGAAAAGCTACGCGGCCGCGCTTGACCTTGCGGCCACCTCATCGGGACACGCCAAGGCTACCTACGAATCCAAAGCCAACGGCTTCCTGAAGGAACTGGTCCAGTGGCTACAGAAGCACATGAGCGATGCCTTCGAGGTCACTTATCAGGGCCGCGCCAAATCCATGACCGAGTGGGCCAAGGGCAAATCCATCCGCGATCTGGCCGGTCTGTCGCCCCACGAAACCATCAACTTCCGCGACCTGGTCAACACCATCGCCGGTGTCTGTCTGTCTCCGAACTTCGAGAACCAGGCCCCGGACTACCCGTTCTTCTCGGTCCTGATCACAGGTAACAACCGCGCCCAGGCCGCGCAGGACGCCCTGCGGTCCATCGCCGGGCAGAACCGCACCAAGCAGGCCACGGCTGTGCTGGATGCCCTGGAGCTGCTCGACGGCGAGAAGATCGACCCCTACAAGTCAA